>Ga0209415_10009668_pt1 | contig 16531 bp, 16 predicted proteins | sample PeaSoiSIISIP2007_FD_187696 | JGI IMG/M metagenome (GOLD analysis project Ga0209415, IMG submission 187696) | Peat soil microbial communities from Weissenstadt, Germany - SII-SIP-2007 (SPAdes) (version 2) | ecosystem: Environmental > Terrestrial > Soil > Wetlands > Peat | place: Germany...
CGCGCGGTCGAGTCAACGCACCGCGAGAAGCGCGGCTGTGCGGTCTTCGACGAAGGCCTGCCAGCGCGGATCGCCGATCAGCTGGGGAGTAGCGTCTCGAGGTGCATCAGGCCCATAATGAAGACCATGACCGCCGCGGCCGTGAACGCCGGGTCGGCGCCGGCCGGAAGGTCGCCGCCCGCCTGCGCGGCGGCTACGCCGTCGCGGATTTCGCCGATCTGGCGGTCGAGCGCGTGGCCAAGCAGGCGGCGAACGTCAGCGTCCTTCGCCGCCGCGTAGTGCATCTCGACCGCCATCTGGCGCACCTGCCGCCACCATCCTGGCGTGGTGCGTGGATCCGGCCAAATCGCAGATGACCGGCCAGGTCCTCTTCGCCGACGGCGGCGTCGAGTGCCTGGCGCAGCCGTGATAGCCGCGAGCTGACGAATTCGGAGGCGATCATGGGTGGCCCGAACACGTCGGGCCATGACGATTGAGAATTAGCGCGTTGCCGGCCGAAACAAGCCCTTGGGCGAGGCGGTGAAGACCTCGGCGCCGGTCTCGGTGACGCCGATGGAGTGCTCGCACTGAGCCGAGAGCGACTTGTCGCGGGTGACCGCGGTCCAGCCGTCGGCCAAGAGCTTCACCTGGTGCTTGCCCAGGTTCACCATCGGCTCGATCGTGAAGATCATGCCGGGCTCGAGCCGGGCGCCTTCGCCCTTGCGGCCGAAGTGCAGCACGTTGGGCGCATCGTGGAACACCTGGCCAACGCCGTGGCCGCAGAAGTCGCGCACCACCGAGCAACGCTGGCTTTCGACGTAGGTCTGGATCGCGTGACCGATGTCGCCGAAGCAGGCGCCGGGCCTGACGGCTGCGAGGCCGCGCTCGAAGCCCTCGTAGGTCACCTCCACCAGCCGCCGTGCGCGCGGCGCGACGTCGCCCAGGAGGTACATGCGGCTGGTGTCGCCGTGCCAGCCGTCGACGATGACCGTGACGTCGATGTTGGCGATCTCGCCGTCCTTCAGCGTGCGCGGGCCGGGGATGCCGTGGCAGACGACGTGGTTGGGCGAGATGCAGAGCGTCTTGGCGTAGCCGCGGTAGTAGAGGCAGGCGGGCAGCGCGCCGTTGTCGAGGATGAACTCGCGCGCCTTGGCGTCGAGGTCGTCGGTCACCGCGCCCGGGCGAACATGCTCGGTCAGCATGTCGAGGCACTCGCCCGCCAGGCGCCCGGCCTTGCGCATACCCTCGAACGCGCCCGGCCCATGCACCTTGATCGTCGATGAGCGACGGTAGGCCAGCATCGGATCGATCACGTCCGTCTCGGTCATTGGCTCTCTCAGGTCCTTCAGGCGTCGCCCGCGCGCCACGGCATGGGCGCGCCGATGCGAACGCTGTCGCAGGTTATGTCGCAACCATAGCACAAAACTTCAACGCCCTCCCGGGCGGCCTGCTCCAATCCCGCCGCATAAGCCGGGTCGAGGTCGGCGGCGGCGGCGAACGCGTCGCAGTCGGTGCGCTGGATCACGAACAGCATCACCGCGCGGTTGCCTTCCCTGACCTCGCGCGTCAGGTCGCCCAGGTGCTTCAAGCCCCGGGCGGTGACGCAGTCGGGGAACTCGGCCAGGCGGCCGCCGCGCATCAGGTGGCTGTTCTTCACCTCGACGTAGCAATGCGGCCGGTCGGGCGACTCCAGGCGGAAGTCGACGCGGCTGTTCTCGCCGTAGCGCACTTCGCGGCGGACGGTCTCGTAGCCGGAAAGCTCGGGGATGGCGCCCTCGGCCAGCGCCTCGCCCACCAGCCGGTTCGGCGCCATGGCGTTGATGCCGACCAGGCCGCCGTCGACCTCGACCAGCTCCAGGGTGTGGGCGAGCTTGCGCTTGGGGTCGTCCGAGCGCGAGAGCCAGACGGTGAGGCCAGGCGTTCCGAGCCCCAGCATCGCGCCGGGGTTCGGGCAATGGGCGGTGACCGCGCCGCCCGCGTCCAGCGCCACGTCGGCGAAGAAGCGCTTGTAGCGGCTGACCAGCACGCCGCGCTGCATCGGTTGCGGCAACAGCATGGGCGCCCTATGCCGTCTTGCGGTTGAAGGGTCCAGAGGCGGCGAGACGAAGCATGGACGATACCGGCCGCGTCACCTGCGCCGTGCTCATCATCGGCGACGAGATTCTGTCCGGCCGCACCCAGGACACCAACCTGAACTTCATCGCCCGCTATCTCGGGACCTACGGCGTCGACCTGGCGGAGGCGCGCGTCGTCGCCGACATCGAGGACGAGATCGTGGACGCCCTTAACGCCCTTCGCGCCCGCTACGATTATGTGATCACCACCGGGGGCATCGGGCCGACCCACGACGACATCACCGCCGACTCCGTGGCCAAGGCGTTCGGAACCACACTCTACGAGCACCCGGACATCATCGCCTTGATGCAGACGCGCTGGCAAGGAGAGCTCACGCCGGCGCGGCGGCGGATGGCGCGCGTTCCGCACGGCGGCGACCTGGTGAAGAACCCGGTCCAGGGTCCGCCCGGCTTTACGATCGGCAACGTGTTCGTGCTAGCCGGCGTGCCGCAGATCATGCGCGGCATGATGGACGACGTGGTCCCACGTATGCGGCCCGGCCGGGTCGTGGTCGCGCGCACGGTCAGGGTGGAAGGCACGGGAGAGGGCGTGCTTGCCGCCCCGCTCGAGGCCATCGCCAAGGCGCACCCGGCGCTGTCGCTGGGCAGCTACCCCTTCTACGGCCAGGGGACCTATGGCGCGAATCTGGTCATCCGCGGCCGCGACGAGGCGGAGGTGGCGGCCACGGTCGACGAGCTGATCGCGGCGCTGAAAGCCGCCGATGTCGCCAACATCACGCCCGACCCAGTCGAAGCGCCGCGCTGATGCTGGCGCTGACGCCCGCGGCCGACGCACCAACGGCCGCGACGATATGGATCGACCTCGTCAGTCCGTCCGAGGCCGAGCGGCGGCTGATCGAGGATCACCACGGCGCGCGGCTCCCGACGCTGGAGGATCTTTCCGAGATCGAGCGGTCCAGCCAGCTCGTCGCCGACGGCGAGGTTTTGCGCGTCGCCTGCCCGGTCGTGGCCGAGGCCGATACAGATCATCCAGCGCTCAGCCATATCGGCATGATCCTGACGCCGAAGCTCCTGATCACCATCCGCTTCGCCGAGCTGAAGGCCTTCCAGGCGGCGGCCGCGTGGGCGCGCCAGGACGGTCGCGCGAACGACAGCGTCGAGGCCTTCACCGTGCTCCTCGAGGCCATCGTGGACCGGCAGGCCGATCTGCTCGAGCGGGCCCGCCAGCAGCTGGACGAGATCTCCCACGGGGTGTTTCGCGCCTCGCCCCAGCAGACGAAGACGGTGGCGCGCTCGAACGAGCGTCTGCGCGCCATGCTGGGGCGGCTTGGCCGCATCGGCGAGCGGGTCACCCTCATCCGCGAGAGCCTGCTCGGCATCGACCGAGTCGCGGCGTTCGCGCCCGAGGCGGGCAGGAGCTGGATCGCGCCGACGTTCGCCGACCGGCTGAGCGGCGTGGGCCTGGATGTCGAGTCGCTGAACCAGTTCGAGGAGCACCTCTCGGGCAAGGTGCAGTTCCTGCTCGACGCCATCGTTGGCTTCATCGGCATCGAGCAGAACGACATTTTCAAGGTGCTGACCGTGTTCTCGGTGGTCGGCATCTTCCCGACGCTGGTCGCCGGCTGGTACGGAATGAACTTCCACAACATGCCGGAGTACGGCTGGCGCTACGGCTACCAGTTCGGGATCACGGTGATTGTGCTCTCGACCGTCCTGCCCTTGCTCTGGTTCAAGTGGCGCGGCTGGTGGTGAGCTTCGGCGCGCCCGCGCCTACCGCGCGGCGCCGGTGATGGTCTTGATCAACGCCTGCACCGGGGCCTTGCCGCCGGCGGCCCAGACCACCTTCAGGTGAGCGAGCGTGTTGGCGGCGGCGTCTTCGAAACGCCAGTCGCAGTCGTCGAACGTGCAGGCGTCGAACCGCGGCGGCTCGCCGCCGCGAAAAACCATGCGGCAGCCGCGGAATTCGCAGTCGGCGAACCGCTCGCCGTCGAGCGCGACGGTCTCGTGGTTGAATATGGTCGCGGTCTGCATGGCCGGATCCTCAGCGTTCGTCCGGACCGGGCGTGGTTGCTGGCGCGTCGTCGGCAGGCGGGCGGTCGCGCTCGCGCTGCACGCGCTTGGCCTCGGCCTTCTCGGCCGCCTTGATCGCCTTGAGGCGGTCCCGCTCGTGGCGTTCGAAGGAGTAGTTGGGCTTTCGCGGCGCCATAGGAGAGCCTTCCGTTGTGCAGAGCCTGGAGCAGGGTGGCGTTTAAGCCACCCTGTCCGTTGCGCCGATTCTTAGGCCGCTTGAAGCTGGCCGGCCGACATCTTGCCGCTCTTCTGGTCCCGCTCGAGCTCGAAGCTGAGCTTCTGGCCCTCGTTGAGCGTGCCGAGGCTTGAGCGTTCGACCGCCGAGATGTGGACGAAGACGTCATTGCCGCCGTCGTCGGGTTGGATGAAGCCAAAGCCCTTGGCGGCGTTGAACCACTTCACTGTACCAATCGTCATGTTCGTATTCCTTGCTGTGCAAGTGTTCGCGCGCGCCAAACGACGCATGCGATCAAATTCTCGGAGAGGATCATGGAAGACTCGGGAGCTCGATCCGAAGAGCAAGCATGGAGAGCAACCGAACCAAAACGATATTCGATGCGCGATGCTATGCGCTCTATTTCGCTCAATTGCAAGACGATTAGAAGACGTGGCGGAATGATTGATATTTCTGGCCTCGGTTGGCCGGCGCCGATGTCGCCCCGCGGCCTTTGGTCTCACGCCGCTCGGCCGGTATGATCCTTGGCGGCCAGCGGGTGTGGCGAAATCGGTAGACGCAACGGACTTAAAATCCGTTGGGGGGCGACCCCCGTGTCGGTTCAAGTCCGACCACCCGCACCATCCTGCTTCGCCCGCGCTTCGCAGGATTCAGCGCTGAGCAAGCCGGCGGAGCAGGATGCCTCCGAAGCCTCGGCAGAGGAGGCGCCCCGTGCACGCTGAGCCCCCACAGCCCTCACGACTCAGTTAACCTTTTGCCTTGTTTCGGCCCCAAGTGGGCCACCGTCGGGCCGCCGTCCGGCGTCGTCATGGTTTGGTGCGTTGATTCGGAGGAGGGCTGGGATGAAAGACCAGATCGACTGCCGCTGCCAGTCAGGCGAGTACGTCAGGTTCGCTCTGTTCAAAGAAGGTCGGCCGCTCTCGCCCATGGCGGGCAACTACATGTACGTGCGCGAGGAGGGCGAGGCGCTGGCGGTGCTCTATCTCGGCGAGACCGACAATCTCGCCCAGCACGCGCAGGAGCGTTGGGCCGAGGCCGCCGAGCAGTTCGGCGCGAACGGCATTTACACCCGGCTCAACATCACCGCGGCCCAACGCCAGCGCGAGCAGATGGAGCTGATGCGCACCTACACCCCGCCGATGAACATGGCCGACATGCGCCAGGCCTGCTGAGGGCCGGGTTCGGCGAGGCCCGCGCAAGCGGGCAGTCGGCTTTCGACCACGAAGGGCACAAAGGACACGAAGAGCACGAAGCCACTTGCGCTCGCCCGGCGTTCTGGGCCAGCGGCAGACCCTTCGTGACCTTCGTGTCCTTCGTGCCTTTTGTGGTTCAGGCGGCCTGTCGGCCGCCCGGACGTCGAAGGCCTATCTTACGTCCTGGAATTTTTTGCCTTCGGCGACGAGTTTTTCGAGGAGGGGGGCGGGTTTGAACACGTCGCCCATGGTGGCCTGGAACTCGCGCATTTTGTTCAAGATCTTGTCCAGGCCGACATAGTCGCCCCACCACATCGGGCCGCCGCGATAGGCGGGCCAGCCATAGCCATTCTGCCAGACCATATCGATGTCCGACGCGCGGATGGCCTTGCCCTCCTCGAGGATCTTCGCCCCCTCGTTGACCATCGGATAGAGGCAGCGCTCGAGGATGTCCTCGTCGGAAATGTGACGGGCGTTGACGCCCGACTTGGCCACGAAGTCCTTGATCACCTTTTCGGTCACCGGCGAGGGCTTGGCGTTGCGGTTCTCGTCGTAGTCGTACCAACCGGCGCCCGTCTTCTGGCCGCGGCGGTCCATCTCGCAGAGCACGTCGCGGATGGTCTCGCCCTTCGAGCGCTCCTTGACCCAGCCGATGTCGAGACCGGCCAGGTCGCTCATCGCGAACGGCCCCATCGGGAAGCCGAAATCGTAAAGCACGCGGTCAATGTCCCAGGGCATGGCGCCCTCGAAGATCAGCTTGTTCGCCTCGCGCTGGCGTTGGCCGAGGATGCGGTTGCCGACGAACCCCGGGCAGACGCCGACCAGCGCGCCGATCTTGCCGATCTTCCTGGCCAGCTTCATCGAGGTTGCGATGACCGGCTTGGACGTATGGTCGGCGCGGACAACCTCGAGCAGGCGCATGACGTTGGCCGGCGAGAAGAAGTGCAGGCCGATCACAGCTTCCGGCCGTCTGGTCGTGGCCGCGATCTCGTCGATGTTCAGGCCAGAGGTGTTGGTGGCCAGGATCGCGCCCGGTTTGGCGATGGCGTCCAGCTTTCCGAACACGTCCTTCTTGATGTCCATCCGCTCGAACACCGCTTCGATGATCAGGTCGGCGTCCTTTAAGTCTTCCATGGCGAGCGAGCCCTTGATCAGGCCCATGCGCTTTTCGACGTCGTCGGCGGTGATGCCGCCGCGCGAGGCGGTGCGCTCGTAGTTGCGGCGGATGGTGGCAAGGCCGCGGTCGAGCGCGTCCTGCTTCATCTCGACGATGGTCACGGGCAGCCCGACGTTGGCGAAGTTCATGGAGATGCCGCCGCCCATGGTGCCGGCGCCGATGACGCCTATGCTGGCCACAGGGATTTCCGGGGTGTCGTCCGGCACGTCCGGCACACGCCAGACCTGCCTCTCTGCGAAGAAGGTGTAGCGCTGGGCGGCCGACTGCGGACCGCTGATCAGCTCGCCGAACAGCTTGCGCTCGGTCTTCAGGCCCTCCTCGAACGGCTCGTTCACGGCGGCTTCGACGCAGCGGATGTTGTACTCGGGCGCGAGGAAGCCGCGGAAGCGGCGCGCGTTGGCCTTGCGGAAGTCTTCGAAGATCTCGGGATGGCCGCGGGCGGCCTCGACCTTTTCGTTCAGCTCGCGGACCTTCTTCAGCGGGCGCCGCTCGGCGACGATCTTGTTCGCAAACGCGATCGCGCCCGCTCGCAGATTGCCCTCATCGACCAGCTCGTCGACCAGGCCCATGGCCAGGCAGTCCTTGGCCGGCACGTGCTGGCCGGAGGTCATCATCTCCATCGCCTTCTGGGGGCCGACGATGCGCGGCAGCCGCTGGGTGCCGCCGGCGCCAGGAAGCAAGCCCAGGTTCACCTCCGGCAGACCGCAGCGGGCGCTAGGGACGGCGACGCGGTAGTGGCAGGCCAGCGCGACCTCGAGCCCGCCGCCCAGCGCCGTGCCGTGGATGGTGGCCACCACGGGCTTGGGCGAGCCCTCGATCGCGTCCTGCACGTCGAACAGGCTGGCGCCACGCTGGGCGCCGCCAAACTCGGTGATGTCGGCCCCGGCGATGAAGGTGCGGCCCTCGCAGACGATGACCACTGCCTTCGCGCCATCGTCGGCCAGCGCCTTGGCCATCCCGCCCGCCAGGCCGTCACGCACGTTGAACGACAGCGCGTTCACGGGCGGCGAGTTCAGCGTGATGACGCCGACGCCATCCTCAAGCGCATAGTCGGTGACTTCATTGATGGCGGTCATGGCGCTCCCTCGGCGTTCTCAAGCGCCCGCCATAGGCCCCGCGAGCGCTGGCGCGTCAATGGCGGGCGTACGACGCGGCGCCAAGGTAGAGAGGCGAAGCTAAAGCGGGGCCCGAGCTCCTTTTGCCGCGGAGTACGCCGAGCAGAGCCGAGCGCGCAGAGCCTCCGCGTTCTCTGCGCCGGCTCTGCGCTCTCTGCGGTGCACCCTTGATGACCGTCGGACCGTCTCAGAAGTAGCGCTTTAGCTGCACGTAGAGCTGGCCGGGCGGGGCGAAGAGGATGGAGCTGCCGGGCGACAGGGGCAGGCCGCCGAACTCGGTGCGGGCTGGGCCGATCGGCGCCTGGGCGCCGGCGATCAGGGTCAGGTTGTCGCTCAGCGAATAGGTTCCGGCGACGAGGGCGAACAGGCTGCCGTCGTTGAGGTCGGCGATGAGTGTCGGACTGACTGTCAGCAGCGGGTTGACCTCCAGCGTCAGGCCGCCGGCGAGATAGTCGCGGCGCGTGTCGAACAGCTGGCCGCGGACCAGGCGGTCCTCGAGGTCCGGCGGCAGGGTCTCGAGCGTCAGCAGGCGGTTCGCATCACCGAAACCGTTGTGGAAATACTCGGCGAAGACGGTGGCGTTGTGGCCGAACAGCGTGACGCCATCGCTGATGTTGGCGATGCCCGAGACGCGCGTTCCGCCGACGCGCAGGACGGTGGGCACGACCTCGACGTTCCAGGTCGCCCCGCCCAGCGCGCCGTTGACGCCAAGGCCGCCCACCCAGTCGCCGTGGTCGCGCGCGATGAGGAAGGTGGTCTCATGACCGGCGATCGTGGTGTGGACATGCAGGGCGGCCGAACTCGCGTCGCCCGTGAGGGGGCCGCCTGGTTGTGCCGGGCGCGGCGCGACGATGAATTGCACGTCGGAGCCGTCGGCGAACAGGCGCTGGACGTAGAGCATGTCGACGCCGGGCTTCCATTCGGTGTCGGTGGCGCTGGGCGAGAACGGGTCGAACAGGTCCATCGGCCGGAACACCAGCCCGCTGCCCCAGCTGATCGCCTGGCGCCCGACGCGGACCACAAGATCGGGAGTGGTGTAGGTGACGGCCAGCCGGTCGATGCTCGCCTGGCCCAGGACGTCGCCGCGGCCCGCAAACGTGTCGGTCAGGTTGAGCCAGGTCGCCGGAGGCGCGGGCAAGAGCGTCGCCTCGGCGCGGGAGATCGCGACCGCTGGCCCGTCCTCGATCGTCGCCACCCCGTGGATCTGCAGGCTCCACGGCCCCCAGACCGGCTCCCAGGTCAGGCGCAGGTTGGCCAGCGCCTCGTCGCTGTCCTTTGCCCCGAGTGCGGCCTCGATGCTGTCGCCGTTCGAGAACAGGCCGGAGTCGGACAACTCCAGCCGCCCGTGCAGGTCGTTGTCCGACTGCGCTCGCGCGCCGCCAGCGGCCAGAGCGGTGGCAAGGGCCAGCGCGGCCAGAAGGGCGGGGGGCTTACGCCCCGGCCAGGACGGGCTGGCGCTCATCGGCGGTGATCCGTCCGTCGACCATTTCGATCCTGCGCCGGGAGTGGGCGATCACGCGCGAGTCGTGGGTGGCGATCAGGAAGGTCGCGCCCGAGGCGGTGTTCAGGCTGGCCATCAGCGCGATCAGCTCCTCGGCGTTCTTGGAGTCGAGGTTGGCGGTCGGCTCGTCGGCGAGCACGATCGCCGGTTCCGGCGCGAGCGCCCGGGCGACGGCGACGCGCTGTTGCTGGCCGCCCGAGAGCTTGGCGGGGCGCCGGTCCTCAAGGCCTTCGAGGCCGACCTCGCGCAACACCGCGCGGGCGCGCGCCAGCCGCTCGGCGGCGGGGCGGCCCAGAAGGCGCAGGACGAACTCGACATTCTCCACCGCCGACAGGACGGGGATCAGGCTGTAGGTCTGGAAGACGAAGCCGATCTTGTGCAGGCGAAGGTCCGCGAGCTGGGCCGCCGGCATGGCGGTGATCGGCTGGCCCTCGACGCTGATCTCGCCGGCCGTCGGCCGATCGAGGCCGCCGATCAGGCTGAGCAGCGTGGTCTTGCCCGAGCCCGAAGGCCCGGAGAGCGTGGCGAAATCGCCGGCCTCGACATCGAGATCGACGCCGCGCAGCGCCGGCACGTCGACCGAGCCCTGGCGATAGATCTTCGTCACGCCGCGGCACTGGATGATCGCGCTCATCGTGGGCTCCCCTTAAGCCTCAATTCGCCGCCATTGCGACCACGGGCGGCGTCCGCGCCGCCGTCCGCGCCGGCCACAGCGTGGTCATCACGCCCAAGACCCAGACGATCGTGGCGTAGACGACTGTGTCGACCGGATCGAGCCTCGGATAGAGCACGCCGCCGCCGCCGGCCATTTCCGAGCCGGCGGATAGGAAGCCCAGGCTGAGCCCGTTCGTAAACGGCAGGAGCGTCACCGCCATGAGCACGATGCCACAGAGGACGCCGACGCCGATCAGCAGCGCCGATTCCAGCATCACCTGGGCGACGATCGTCGCCGGGCGCATGCCAAGCGCCTGCATCAACCCGAACTCGCGCGTGCGCTCGAAGACGGCCATCAGCTGGGTGTTCACGATGCCGATAGCCATCAGCACGAACATCACCATCAGCCAGATCGCGGTGTAGCTCGTGGAGAACTGTTGCATTGTGTAGGCGAGCGGCGAGAGCGCCATCCACGTCTCGGTGTCGAGGCCAGGCGCCGCGCGCTGAAGCGCCGCCACCGTGTCTTCGAGCTTGGCGCTGGGGCCGGCGTCGAAAGCGATCTCGGAGAGCTGGCCGTTGAGACCGAGCGTCGATTGGGCGGCGCCGAGACCCACGAACGCATATTCGTCCTGGGCAGGGGTGGTGTTGCCGAAGAGGCCGATGATCGGCAGCCCGGCCTCGGCCAGGTGGCCGTCCGCCGCCTGCGCCATCACGATCACCCGCTTGCCCAGCCGGGTCTTCAGCTTCACCGCCAGGTCGCCGCCGATCACGATGCCGATCTCGCGGTCGTTCGCGAGGTAACGGCCGGCGAGGATCTGGCCAGGCAGGTCGGAGACCCGGCGCTCGGCCGCGGGCTCGACGCCAACGAGGGTGATGGCGCGGGTGCGGTATTCGCTCTGGATGATCGCCGGCACGCGCACGCGCGGCGCCCAGGCGCCGACCGCCGGACCGTTCAGGGCGCCCAAGAGCGCGCCGGAGCGATAGGGCATCGAATGGCCGACGCCGGGGTCGTCGAGATAGCCAGTGGCGTGGATCTGGCCCTCGCCGGTGAGGAGCCGCAGACTCTCTTCCAGGCTGCTCTGCTCCCACGCCTTGAACATCACGTCGAACGCCAGGATCGACCAGACGCCGACGGCGACGACGGCCAGCGTGATCAGCGTCCGCCTCGGGTTGCGCCACAGGTTGCGCCAGGCCAGCGGGCCGAGCATCCAGAGCCGGTTCATCAGGCGCCCCGCATGGCGAGCGCCGGCGTGAGCCTCAGCACCCGCAGGAACGGTACGAGCCCGCCAATCGCGATCGCCAGGACAAGCGCGCCAGGCCCGGCGAGCGCGCTGAACAGGCTGAGGCTGGGATAGAGCCTGGACGGCACGCCGAACTGGGCGAGCAGCTTGGGGTCGATCGGAAAGAGGATGCCGGTGGACTGCAGCCAAAGCGTGACGCCGCCGCCGATCGCCACTCCGATCGCACAGCCGATCAGCGCCAGCGCGAGAAGCTCGGTCCAGACCATGGTCCCGATCTGCGATGGCCGCATGCCGAGCGCCAGCAGCATGCCGAACTCCCGCGTGCGCTCCAGCACGCTCATCAGGAGGGTGTTGAGGATGATGAAGGCGACGACCAGCACCAGGCTCGCGTAGAACAGCATCGAGGTCGCATACTTGAGGTCGATCACGTCGCGCATGGCCGGCTCCATGTCCTGCCAATCGCGCACCGAGACGCCGGTCCGCCGCGCGAGGGCCTCGAGAACGGGCAGGGCGTGGTCGACCGAGCTCAAGGACGGTCCGCTGAGCGCGATCGTGTTGGCGGCGTCCTGCATCTGGAACGTGTCCTGCGCGCGGGCGAACGGCATTTCCAGGATGGTGCGGTCGAGTTCCGGGACGCCAGAATGGTAGATGCCGGCGACCTGAAGCACGTCGGCCGCCACCGAGCCGTCGCGCGCCGAGCCCAGCATCGTCACCTTGCCGCCGACGCCGACGCCGAGGTTCTTGGCTAGGAGGTCGCCCAGGATGGCGGAATTTGTGTCGCTCGCGGTGAGGTAGCGGCCCTCCTGGATCGTCGAGGCGATCGACGAGATGCGGGCTTCGCTCGCCGGGTCGACGCCGACCACGATGGCGGCGTAGCTGCGCGGGCCGTTGGCGAGGATGGCGAAGCCGTTGACCCTGGGCGCGGCCACGGTCACGCCGGGGACCCCCTCGGCCTCATGCGCCAGCTGCTCGGGCTGGACGATGGCCCGGTCGAGCGTCGGATCGTCGGCGAAGCCGGGCGCCTGCAGCTGGGCGTAACCGTCGAAGATGCGCAGCGTCGTCTCTTTCATCTGCCCATAGACCCCGTCCTGGAACGACAGGATGAACACCAAGAGGCCCGAGACGATGGCGACGCTGAGCAGGCTGAGCAGCGTCCGCTGCGGCCGTCGCCAGAGGTTGCGCCAGGCGAGCGCGGCAAGCATGGCGCTTTAGGACCTTGGGTTCTGCAGGTTCGAGAGCGTGAAGAAGTAGCCCGGGACGCTGACGTCGAAGCGCCCGTCGTCGGTCTCGATGCGCGTCCACTGGTTGGGCTCATCCAGCGGATGCATGGTCATCATCACCGGGTAGGCGCGCCCGGCCAAGAGCCCGATCTTGTCGGCGGTCATCTGCCGCGCCGGCTTCATGTCCTGGTCGTAGAAGGTCTCTTCGACGAAGACGTTGTCGTCGCGGATCTTCAAGACGACCTTGCCCCAGACGACCGGCGCGCCCGGCTTCGGATCGGCCTCGATGGTCCAGACCGTGTGCCCGCCCGTCTGGTCGGTGGCGATCAGGCGGTGGGTGTACTCGGTGATCAGGTCGTCGGACTTGGCGAGGTCGTTGTAGGAGAAGTCCGAGCCCATCCACGACTGGCTCAGCATACTCGCCGGCAGCTTGATCACCTGGTTGAGCTTGGGATTGTAGACCCAGGTGTCCGTGCCGAGCTTCAAGGTCGCGTTGCCGGCGTCGGCCGCCGGCGCGGTGAAGCGCACAAGCGCATCGTCCATGCCTTGCGTCCACGCCCTCACGCTCAAGCGCCGCTCCCAGGTCGGACGGTGGATGGTCATCGCCACCGTCGTCACGGAACTCTTGGCGCGATAGTTGTCGAAGGCCCGCTGAAGGATGGCGTCGGCGTTGGGGGCCGAGGCGGCGCCGGCGGAGGCCGCTATGGCGCAAGTCAGGGGGACGATGGCGTAGGCAGCCCGCATGGCGTTGTCCTCGCGTCGGCCACGGACCGCGGGCCGGAACGGCGCCAGTCTAGACCGCCGGCCCGCCGTGCGTGAGGAATTCCGGAGCAGGCGGCGAGGGTGAGGTCTTGCCAACTGGACGGGAGCGCCGCCGGCCCTTATCGGCTTGACGCGAAGGAACACGTCTGGAGCGCCTGATGACCACTCGAGCCGATCTCGTCATCGATCCCGGCCTGGCCGCGTTCGTCGAGCGTGACCTATTGCCCGGCCTTGGCATCCCGGCGGAGCGCTTCTGGGAGGGGCTGGCCTCCCTTGTGACCGACCTTGGTCCGCGCAATCGGGCGCTGCTCGAGCGGCGCGACGCGCTGCAGGCGGCGATCGACGGCTGGTATCGCGAGCGTCGCGACGGCGCCATCGATGTCGCGGCCGAGGAGGCCTTCCTGCGCTCGATTGGGTACCTCGCGGCCGAGCCGCCAGCGTTCTCAGTGTCGACGGAGAACGTCGACCCTGAGTTCAGCCACATCCCCGGGCCGCAGCTCGTCGTCCCGATCACCAACGCCCGCTACGCGCTGAACGCCGCCAACGCGCGCTGGGGCAGTCTTTACGACGCGCTCTACGGCACAGACGCCATCGACGAGAGCGGCGGGGCGACCCGCGGCGGCGCCTACAACCCGGTGCGCGGCGCCAAGGTCATCGCCCGCGCCAGGGCCGCGCTAGACGTGGCCGCGCCGATCGCGGGCGCCAAGCACGCGGACGCCACCGGCTATGCCGTCGAGAATGGAGCGCTGGTGGTCAGAACCGCCGCCGGCGACCGCGTCCTGAGCGATCCCGCCCAGTTCGTCGGCTACCGTGGCGAAGCGGCGGCGCCGTCGGCGGTGTTGCTGCGCATCCACGGGCTGCACATCGAGATCGCCATCGATCGAGCGCACGCCATCGGCAAGGACGATGCGGCCGGCGTCGCCGACGTCATCGTGGAGTCGGCGGTGACCACCATCATCGACTGCGAGGATTCCGTCTCGGCCGTCGATGCCGAGGACAAGACGCTGGTCTATCGCAACTGGCTCGGCCTGATGAAGGGCGACCTGAACGCCGATCTGGAGAAGGACGGGCGGCTGATCACCCGCCGCCTGGCGCCCGACCGCCGCTATGCGACGCCGGCCGGCGACGAGCTCGTGCTGCCCGGCCGGGCGCTCCTCCTGGTCCGCCATGTCGGCCACCACATGCACACCGACGCGGTGGAGACGGCGGACGGGGCGCCGATCCCAGAGGGATTCCTCGACGCACTGGCGACCGGCGCGGCCGCGCTCTACGACCTCCGCGGGCTGGGCGTCCACAAGAACAGCCGCACGGGCTCGGTCTACGTCGTCAAGCCTAAGATGCACGGTCCGAACGAGGTCGCCCACACCGTCGAGCTGTTCGGCCGGGTCGAGGCCATCCTTGGCATGGCGCCGAACACCCTGAAGGTCGGCGTCATGGACGAGGAGCGGCGCACATCGGCCAACCTTGCCGGTTGCATCCACGCGGCGCGCGAGCGGCTCGTCTTCATCAACACCGGCTTCCTCGATCGCACGGGCGACGAGATCCACACCGCGATGGAAGGCGGGCCGATGGTGCGCAAGGCCGAGATGCGCGCCACGCCCTGGATCAAGTCCTACGAGCTCAGGAACGTGCAGATCGGCCTCGCCGCGGGCCTGAAGGGCCGCGCCCAGATCGGCAAGGGGATGTGGGCCGCGCCCGATCGCATGGCCGACATGCTGGAACAGAAGATCGCCCACCCGAGGGCGGGGGCGAACACCGCGTGGGTGCCGTCGCCGACGGCGGCGACGCTGCACGCGTTGCACTACCACGCGGTCGACGTCTTGAAGCGCCAGGACGAACTGGCCGGCGATCCCGTGGAAGGCCTGACCGCGCTGCTGACCCCGCCCCTCGCGCTCGGGCGCAACTTCCGGCCAGAGGAGGTGAGGGAGGAGCTCGACGACAACTGCCAGAGCATCCTGGGCTACGTCGTGCGCTGGATCGACCAGGGCGTCGGCTGCTCCAAGGTGCCCGACATCCATGACGTCGGGCTGATGGAGGACCGCGCCACCTTGCGCATCTCCTCGCAACTGCTCGCCAACTGGCTCCGCCACGGCGTGCTCACCGAGGCGGAGGTGGAAGCGAGCCTCAAGCGCATGGCGCTGGTGGTCGATCGCCAGAACGCCGACGATGCGGCCTACACGCCGATGGCCCCGGCTTACGACGGCCCGGCGTTCGCCGCCGCCCGCGAGCTGGTGCTCAAGGGCGCATCCCAACCCAACGGCTATACCGAGCCCTTGCTGCACAAGTGGCGGCGGGTGGCGAAAGGGGCGCAGCGGTAGGTCCTCCACCGTAAGGGGAGGATCAGTGCGCCGTGCCGAAAGCGAAACGGCCCGGGATCTTTCGCCCCGGGCCGTCCCATCCCCTCGCAGGTAGCCGAAGCTACTCGGCGGCGAACTGGTTCATGGTGTTGTTGGCGCCGCCGGCTTTCAGGGCGGCTTCGCCGGCGAAGTACTCCTTGTGGTCGTCGCCGATGTCGGAGCCGGACATGTTCTGGTGCTTCACCGTCGCGATGCCCTGGCGGATCTCCTCGCGCTGGATGTTGGCGACGTAGCCCAACATGCCCTCGGCCCCGAAGTAGTCGCGGGCGAGGTTGTCGGTCGACAGCGCCGCGGTGTGATAGGTCGGCAGCGTGATCAGGTGGTGGAAGATCCCCGCCCGCTTGGACGCGTCCGCCTGGAAGGTGCGGATGCGCTCGTCGGCTTCGGAGCCGAGGGCGGTTGCGTCGTAGTCGCCGCTCATCAGGTGCTCGCGCTCGTAAGCCGAGACGTCCTTTCCGGCCGCCTTCCAGGCGTCATAGACCTGCTGGCGGAAGTTCAGCGTCCAGTTGAACGACGGCGAGTTGTTGTAGGCGAGCTTGGCGTTCGGGATGACCTTCTTGATGCGGTCGACCATGCCGGCGATCTGCTCGACGTGCGGTTTCTCGGTCTCGATCCAGAGCAGGTCGGCGCCGTTCTGCAAGCTGGTGATGCAGTCGAGCACGCAGCGGTCCTCGCCGGTGCCCGCGCGGAACTGGTAGAGATTGGAGGCCAGGCGCTTGGGCCGCATCAGCTTGCCGCCGCGGGTGATGACGACGTCGCCGTTGCCGACGGCGCTGGCGTCGACCGCCTCGCAGTCGAGGAAGCTGTTGTACTGGTCGCCGATGTCGCCCACCTCGTGGCTGACGGCGATCTGTTGGGTCAGGCCGGCGCCGAGCGAGTCGGTGCGGGTCACGATGATCCCGTCATCGACGCCCAGCTCGAGGAAGGCGTAGCGGCAGGCCCTGACCTTGGCCAGGAAGACGTCGTGCGGGACGGTGACCTTGCCGTCCTGGTGGCCGCACTGCTTCTCGTC
>Ga0209415_10009670_pt1 | contig 16531 bp, 17 predicted proteins | sample PeaSoiSIISIP2007_FD_187696 | JGI IMG/M metagenome (GOLD analysis project Ga0209415, IMG submission 187696) | Peat soil microbial communities from Weissenstadt, Germany - SII-SIP-2007 (SPAdes) (version 2) | ecosystem: Environmental > Terrestrial > Soil > Wetlands > Peat | place: Germany...
CCTCCGCGATCCTCTTTGGCCCGCCCGGCACCGGGAAGACATCGCTCGCCCACGTCGTGGCGCAGGCGACGCGCGCGCACTTCGAGCCGGTGAACGCGGTCACGACCGGTGTCGCGGAGATCCGGCGGTTGATCGACGAGGCGCGCGACCGCCTGCGGTTCCACCAAGTGCGCACCATTCTGTTCGTGGACGAGATTCACCGGCTGAACAAGGCGCAGCAGGACGTTCTGCTCCCGCACGTGGAGGACGGCACGGTGGTGCTGATCGGCGCCACGACCGGGAATCCGTTCCACGACGTCACGCCGACGCTCGTGTCGCGCTCGCGCCTGTTCGCCCTCGAGCCGCTCACCGCCGACGAACTGGAGACGATTCTCCGCCGCGCGATCGAGGATCCACGCGGGCTCGGCGGCCAGCGGGTGACGGCCTCCGACGACGCGCTCCGCCACATCGCGCGGATCGCGAACGGCGACGCGCGCGTCGCCCTCGGCGTCCTCGAGCTGGCGCAGGCGGCTGCGGCGCCGGACCCGGACGGAGCCCGGGCCGTCACGCGCGAGGCCGCGGAGGAGGCCGGCAAGCAGGTCCTCCTCTACGATCGGGACGGGGACCAGCACTTCGACATGATCTCCGCGTTCATCAAGAGCATGCGCGGCTCCGATCCGGACGCCGCGGTGTACTGGCTCGCCCGGATGCTCGCGGGGGGCGAGGATCCCCGGTACATCGCGCGGCGCATGGTCGTGCACGCGGCCGAGGACGTGGGGCTCGCGGATCCGCAGGCGCTGGTGGTCGCGGTCGCGGCGGCGCACGCGGTGGAGCTCGTCGGGCTCCCGGAGGCGCGGATCCCGATGGCCGAGGCGGCGATCTACATCGCGACGGCGCCGAAGAGCAACGCGACGATCCGGGCGATCTCGGGCGCGGTGGGAGACGTCGAGCGCGAGGAGGCGCAGCCGGTGCCGCGTCCGCTGCGGGACGCATCGGTCGCCGGGTCGCGCCGGCTCGGCCACGGCGAGGGATACGAGTACCCGCACGATCACCCGGACGGGTTCGTCGCGCAGCAGTACGCTCCCGACAACGTCAAGAATCGGGTATATTATGAGCCGACGGGGTCGGGGTTCGAGGCGGAAATCTCCCGCCGGCTCCGGGCGTGGTGGGCGGGGATCAAGCGGTACCGCGGCGGGTAGCGCCCGCGCGGCGCTCGTGGTCGGTGCGGTCCGGCGGGATGCGGGGCCGGGGCGCAGGAGGTGCACATGGCTCGAGTGGCCGTCGCGATGAGCGGCGGGGTGGACAGCGCGGCCGCGGCCGCGCTGCTCGTCGACGAGGGGCACGAGGTCGTCGGGTTCACGATGAACCTGTGGCCGGCGTGGGTGCCCCAGACCGAGGGCGGCGCCGGGTGCTGCGGTGTCGGCGCGATCGACGACGCGCGCGCGGCGGCGCGGACGCTCGGCATCCCGCACTACGTGCTGAACCTCCGCGATGCGTTCGAGCGCGAGGTGATCGGCTACTTCACCGGCGAGTACGCCCGCGGGCGCACCCCGAACCCCTGCATCGCGTGCAACCGCGCGATCAAGTTCAGGCTGTTGCTCGAGCGCGTGCTGGGGCTGGAGATGGAGCTGCTCGCGACGGGGCACTACGCGCGCGTGCGCCGCGGGCCTGACGGACGCCACCAGCTCCTGCGCGCGGTCGACCGGCGGAAGGATCAGTCGTACGTGCTCGCCGGCCTCGACCAGGCGCAGCTCGCCCACGTGCGGTTCCCGGTCGGCGCGCACACCAAGCCGGCGGTGCGGGAGATCGCGCGGGCGCACCGCCTGGGCGTGGCGGACAAGCCCGACAGTCAGGAGATCTGTTTCGTGCCGAACGGCGACTACGCGGACGTGGTGGCGCGCCTCGAGCCCGCGGCGGCGCGGCCCGGGCCGATCTACGATCTGGCGGGGGACCGCGTCGGCGAGCACCGCGGCGTGGCCCGCTACACCATCGGGCAGCGGCGCGGGCTCGGGCTGCCCGGCCGTGCGCCGCGCTACGTGGTGACGATCGACGCCGAGCGGAACGCGCTCGTCGTGGGCGACGCCGCCGCCGTCCGGTGCGACGAGCTGTGGGCGGCCGACGTCAACTGGATCGCCGTGCCCTCCCTCGACGCCGAACGCGACGTGACCGTGCGCGTACGCCACGCCGCGTCCGACGTGCCGGCCACGATCGCCGGCGGGCCGGACGGCCGCGTCCGCGTCCGGTTCGCCACCCCGCCGCGCGCCGCGGCGCCGGGGCAGGCCATCGTCTTCTACGACGGGGACGTGGTGTTGGGAGGCGGGGTGATCGATGGGGTACAATACAGGGAGAGGGACGTGAATGCCTAGCGGCGAGATCGCGGGACTGAGCCTGGCCGTAATCGCGGCGGTGTGCCTCGTCGCGGTGATCTTTTTGGTGCCCGCGCTGATCGAGATCCGTCGGGCCGCCGCGCGGGCCGCGCGGACGATCGAGGCTCTGGAGGCCGTGCTCCCGACCGTGCTCACCGAACTGCGCGAGGCGGTCGGCACGGTGAATCGCACGGCCGACACCGCCGCCAAGCTGTCGGCGTCGATCGAACGGTTGGACAGGCTGTCCGAGGCGGCGGCGCGGACCGTGGGCGGGGTGCTGGGGGCGATGAGCCACACGACCCGTGACGTGGTCGTGCCGTCCCTGGCCAATCTGGCCGGCGTGCTGTCGGCCGTGCGCGAGGGCATCGAGTGGGTGCGACCGAGACGCGACAGGAGGAGGAACGGCGCATGAGCGAACGACGGGATTTCGCGGGGGGATTGTTGTTGGGGGCGCTGATCGGCGCGGCGCTCGGCGTGTTGTTTGCGCCGGCGCCCGGGAGCGACACGCGGGAGCGGCTGCGGCGCGAGGGCGAGCAGCTGCGCGAGCGCGCGCGGGAGCACGCCGACCGCGTGGCCGAGCAGGCGCGCCGGACCGCGGACGAGGTGGTGTTGCGCGCGCGGGCGACCGCGGGCGACGTGATCGACCGCGGTCGGTCGGTGATCGAGGAGCGCGCCGAGCGGCTGCGCGACGCGTTCCAGTCGGGGAGGGACGCGGCGTTCGGGCCGGAGGGCGCGGGCCGTCGCGACGACGACACCGAGTGAGATGGCGGGAGCGACGCGGGTGGAGACAGAGCGCGTTGAGGTCACGATCCCGAAGCGGCCCGAGTTTGTGAGCGTCGCCCGACTGACCGCCGCGGCGGTCGCGGGGCGCCAGGGGTTCGCGTTCGACGAGATCGAGGATCTCAAGATTGCGGTCAGCGAGGCGTGCACGTTCCTGATCCGGGTGGCGACGGACGCGGGCGCCCCGCTGCGCGTCCGGTTCGTCTGGGGCACCGACCGGCTGGAGGTGTCCGTCGAGACGCGTGAGCCGGGGGCCGTGTTCGAAGCGGACGCGTCCGACGACGAGGCGATGGACGAGGGGCAGCTCGGGATGTTTCTGCTGCGGTGCCTGGTCGACGAGGTCGAGATCCATCAGGATCCGACGGCGGGCACGGCGACGCTGCGGCTTGTGAAGCGCCGCGGGACGTAGTCCGATGGCGCCACGCGGATCGGCACGTCCGCGGCCCTCCAAAGCGGAGATGCGGGCGCTGTTTGAGCGCTATGCGGCCACCCGGGACACCCAGATCCGGGATGAGCTGGCGCTGGCGCATGAGAACCTGGCGATCTATCTCGCGCGGAAGTTCGGCGACCGCGGCGAGCCGATCGAGGACGTGATGCAGGTCGCGCAGATCGGGCTGCTCAAGGCGATCGCCCGGTACGACCCCACGCGGGGCATCGAGTTCACCACCTATGCGACGCCGACGATCGTCGGCGAGATCAAGCGCCACTTCCGCGACAAGCTGTGGGCGGTTCGGGTGCCCCGGCGCCTGCGGGAGTTGAACTACACGCTGATGCGGGCGGTCGAGGAGCTGTCCCAGACCCTCGGCCGGTCGCCCACGATCCCCGAGGTGGCGGACGCGACCGGCGTCGCGTTCGACGACGTGCTCGAGGCGATGGAGGTGGGCAAGGCCTACAGCCTCGTGTCGCTCGACGCGGAGACGTCGGAGGGCGAGGAAGATCACAGCGCGCCCTTCGGCGAGTCGGTCGGCGCGCACGACCCGCAGTTCGAGAGCGTGGAAGAACGGGCCACGCTGGACTGGGCCCTCGGGCTTCTCCCGGAGCGCTCCCGCGACGTCGTGCGGCTGCGCTTCTACGAGGATCTCTCGCAGGCTGAGATCGCCCGGCGCCTCGGGATCTCGCAGATGCACGTCTCCCGGGTGTTGCGCCAGTCGCTGCTGCGCCTGCGAGCGCTGATTCTCGGTCGCGCGCCGACGTCGCCGGCCTGACGGGCGCGCCGAGCGCCCCCGACCCCCGCGTGCCCACCCTGGCCACCGCGTCCGAGATCGTCGCCCGGCTGCGCCGCGCCGGGTTCGACGCCTACCTCGCGGGCGGCTCCGTGCGCGACATGCTGCTCGGCCGTCCGGCGGCGGACTACGACATCGCGACCGCCGCGACGCCGCCCGAGGTCACCGCGCTGTTCTCCGAGACGGTCCAGGTCGGCGCGGCGTTTGGGGTGGTCCAGGTGCTCGTCGACGGCGCCCCCTACGAGGTGGCGACGTTTCGGACGGAGGGGCCCTACCGTGACCACCGCCACCCCTCGTCGGTCCGCTACGCGACGGTCCGCGAGGACGCCCTGCGGCGCGACTTCACGATCAACGGGCTGTTCTGGGACCCCACGACCCGCGAGGTGCTGGACCTGGTCGGGGGACAGGCCGATCTTGCGGCGCGGGTCGTGCGCACGATCGGAGACCCGTCGGCACGGTTCGCCGAGGACGGCCTGCGGATGCTGCGGGCGGTGCGTCAGGCCGCGGAACTCAGCTTCGAGATCGCCCCCGAGACGCGCGAGGCCATCGGGCGCATGGCCCGGGACCTCGCCGCCGTCAGCGCCGAGCGGATCCGCGACGAGCTCGTGCGGATCGCGGCCGGGCCGGATCCCTCGCGCGGCCTCGCGTTGCTGCGTGACACCGGGCTCCTCCAGGTCGTGCTGCCCGAGGTGGCCGCCGAAGCGGGTGTCCCGCAGCCGGCCGAGTTCCACCCGGAGGGCGACGTGTTCGAGCACACCCGGCTCGTGCTGGCGCACCTGCGGGCGCCCACGGGCACGCTCGCGATGGCCGCGCTGCTCCACGATGTCGGCAAGCCGCCGACGCTGGCTCGCGCGGACCGGATCCGGTTCAACCGGCACGACGAGGTCGGCGCCGAGCTCGCCCGGGACGTCATGGGGCGCCTCCGGTTTCCCCGGCGCGAGATCGACCGCGTGACGGCGCTCGTCCGGCAGCACATGATTTTCAAGGACGTGCCCCGGATGCGGGAGGCGCGCCTGCGGCGTCTCCTCGACGAGCCCGAGTTTCCGGAGCTGCTGGAGCTGCACCGGGCCGACTGCGAGGCGAGTCACGGAGATCTGTCGACGTACGAGTGGGTGCGCGCCAAGCAGGGGGAGCTGGCCGCCTCTCCCCCGGCGCCGCGGTACGTCACGGGCGACGATCTGCTCGCGCTCGGCCTGCCGGCCGGCCCGCGGGTGGGCGAGATCCTCCGGGCCGTCGACGACGCGCGGCTCGAGGGGCGCGTGCGCACCCGGGAGGAGGCGATCGCGCTGGCGCGCGCGCTGGTGGGCGCGGCGCCCACGGAGGGATAGCGCCGCGGCCTCCGCCGGAGGAGATGCCGCGCGAGTGGTCGAACTCGTGTGCGTGCGGCATGGGGCGGCGGCGGGGCTCACGCGGGATCCGCGAGCGCCCTTCGGGCGGGACCCGAAGCCGGGAGGCAGCGTTCTGCAGGGACGATCGCGTACGAGGACGCGCGTCATCGCGCTCGTCAACCAGAAGGGCGGGTGCGGCAAGACGACCACCGCGGTGAACTTGGCCGCGTGCCTTGCCGTCAACAAGCGCCGGGTGTTGCTGATCGACCTCGACCCCCAGGCGAACGCGACCGTCAGCCTCGGCCTGGATCCCGGCGAACTGACGCGGACGGTGTACCAGGTGATCGTGGACGACCCCGGCGGGGACGGCGAGGGCGTCGAGCTGGCCAGCGTCGTCACGCCGTCCAGCGTGGAGCACCTCGACCTCGTCCCTTCGTCGATCGATCTGGCCGCCGCCGAGCTCGAGCTGTCGGCCCGCATCGGCCGGGAGAACATGCTCCGCAAGAAGCTCGCGCCCGTGCGGGACCAGTACGACTACGTGTTGATCGACACGCCCCCGTCGCTCGGGCTGCTGACGCTCAACGCGCTCGTGGCGTGCGACGAGGTCATCGTGCCGATCCAGACCCACTACTACGCGCTGCTCGGGATGCGGCAGCTGTTGCGCACGATCAAGGTCGTGCGCGAGGAGGTCGGGCACGAGATCGAGATCGCCGGGGTCGTCCCGACGATGTACGACGCCCGGACGAGCATCAGCAAGGAGATCCTCCAGGGTATCAAGGATTATTTCGGGGACAAGATGTTCAAGAGCGCCATTCACCAGAACATCAAGCTCGTGGAGTCGAGCATGGTGGGCGTGCCCGTGTTTGTCCACGACCCTTCCTCACGCGGCGCCCAGGAGTACATGGGGCTTGCGAAGGAGGTGATGGCGCTTGAGCAAGCGCCGCGACGCGCTCCGGCGGGGCATTAGGTCGCTGATTCACGACACCTCCCGCGAGCTCGCGGACCTGGAAGGCCGCGAGATGCCGCGGGAGGTGTCCGGGGCCGGCGCCCCGGGCGGACCCGCGACGGTCGGCAACGCGTCGGCGATGGACGAGGCCCGGCCGCTGGCGGACCCGGGCGTGAGATCCCTCGAGGAAGAGGACGCCCGCACGGCGGGCGACGCCGGGGACGACGGGATCCTGGACGCGGAGGTCATGGCGGTCGAGGTGCGGGAGATCGCCGCCCGCGGCCCGATCGCGCCTGCGCCCGGCCTCGGACCGAGGGCGGCGCCGGCGGAGGAGCGCGATGTGCCGGGACCGGTCGAGGCCGCCGCGGGGAGTGCGGACGCGGCGTCGCGTGTCGACGCCCCGGGCCGGGAGACGGAGGAACCCGTGCGCGTGACACCGGCGCCCGACGTCCCCGAGCAGGCCATCGGGGTGGGACTCGGAGCGGCGAGCGCTGAGGGACCGGCGGGCGCGGAGCCCGCGCAGGCGGCCGGCGCGCCGGCCCGCAAGCGGCCGCCCCGCGCCGCGTCCAAGAAGACCGCGAAGGGTGCGGCCGCGCGCCGCCGCCGGCCCGCCCGTGTGCCGGCCGCGGATGCGCTCGACGGGGTTGACCCGGCGCAGGCGCAGTCGCGGAAGGGCGTGTGCGTCGCCTACTTCGTCGACCACGCGTGCTGGCACGTCACGAACGCCTACTGCAACACGGCGCTGCACGTCTGCGTCATGCGGGACTGCCCCGTGTACCACCTGCACCGGGACGCCCTCGAGCGGCGGTTCGCCGGCAAGTACAAGCACTTCTGGTAATCCGCGGACGCCCGGCCGCGGCCCCGTTTACTAGGAGAGGTCGAGCTCCAACAGCTCGCGGAGGTGCTGGACGGTTCGCCAGGGCGTGACGCCGCGCTGGCGCAACTCCTCGACGGGTCGCCGGTACGCGATGAACCGCGCGCCGGTGGCCGCCGCCGCGGCCCCGTCGATCCACGAATCTCCGATCACGTAGGCGCGGGGCCCGGTGCCCCCGAGCCGCCGGAGCGCCTCGCGCACGCCGTCGCCGGCCGGCTTGAGGGCCATGACGTCGCCGCGGGCCACGAGGGTCTGCGCACACTCCAGGAGGCGCGTCGCGCGCAGCGCCTCAAGGGCGGCGGCGCGGCTGTTGTTCGTCAAGATGGCGACGGGATGCCCGCGCGCGCCGAGCGTCCGCAGCACCGCGGGCGCGTCGTCGAGCACCTCGGCCTCCGCGAGGCCGGCCCGTTCGTGCGCATCGATGATGCGCCACATCTCCTCGGTCATCGCGGTGCCGTGGGCGTGATCGTGCACCGTTCCGCACATCACGAGCTCGGGGATCGCCCGGCGCGTCAGCGTCTCGTCGGTCGCGTCGGTCGCCCCCGCACCGCGCAGCAGCGCGATCAAGGTCCGCCGGATCGCCGCGAAATCGATTCGCGAGCCGATCAGGGTGTTGTCCATGTCGAAGATCAGGGCCGAGGCCGTGGACATCCTACGGCGATTGTACGATGCGACGGTGCGTGCCCGCAACGGGACGCCGGCCCAGGCGGGGCGCGGCCACGGAGGAGAAGCGGTCGCAGTCGGCGTACCTCGCCGCATGACCGCCAAGCGCGCGCTCGCGCTGGCGCTCGCGGTCGCCGCGCTGGCGACGGCGTGCGCCGGCCCACCGGGCGCGGCGCGCCGACGGGGCGGGCCGGTCGTTCCGTCGTCTACGGCCGGGCTCAGCACCGAGACGGCGTTCGTGACCGTGGTGCACCTGACCGTGGTGCACCCCACGTCCGTGCGCCTGCGGGCCCGGGATGCGGCGCCCGTCCTGCAGGCGGTCTGGCGCCTCGTCGGGACCGTGTCCACGCTTGCTCCAGAGCCGGGAGGGCCGCGGTTCCTCGTGAACCTGCGCCTCAACACGTCGCTGGTGGACGTCTCGATCTGGGACCCGCAGACGATGGTGATCGCCGGTCGCCGGCTCAGGAACGTGTCCGGCATCGTGGTCCCGCTGGACGGGTCGTGGCGCGGGCGCGTGTTCATCGTGCAGGAAGGGGTCGTGGAGGTGTCCCCGGCGCTCTCGGACGCCGACGTGGCGACGGTCGGGGACGCGGTGGAGACCGCCAGCGGCCACTCATGATGGCGAGGTGACGGGCGGATGACCGCAACGACGATCGAGCGCATCGGGGACCACGTCGGGGAGGAGGTCGAGGTCCGGGGCTGGCTCTACCACCTCCGCAGCAGCGGCGCGCTGCACTTCCTGCTCATCCGCGACGGGACCGGGATCGTCCAGGCCGTCGCGGCGCGGGCCGATCTCGCCCCCGAGGTGTTCGCTGCCGCGGGCGGTCTCGCCCAGGAGTCCGCGCTTGTCGTCGGAGGCCTCGTCCGGGAAGACCGCCGGGCGCCCGGAGGCTACGAGCTGGCGCTTCGACGCCTCGAGGTGGTGCAGCAGGCCGAACCGTACCCGATCACGCCGAAGGAGCACGGCGTGGAGTTCCTCCTGGACCACCGGCACCTGTGGCTCCGGAGCCAGCGGCAGTGGGCGATCATGCGCGTCCGGGCCGAGGTCGAGCGGGCGATGTGCGACCACCTCGACGAACTCGGGTATCTCCGGATGGACACACCGATCCTGACCCCGTCCGCGTGCGAGGGGACGTCGACCCTGTTCGAGACGCCGTACTTCGAGCGCCGCGCGTACCTCACGCAGAGCGGCCAGCTGTACAACGAGGCGACCGCGATGGCGCTCGGACGGGTGTACTGCTTCGGCCCGACGTTCCGCGCGGAGAAGTCGAAGACGCGGCGGCACCTCACCGAGTTCTGGATGCTCGAGCCGGAAGCGGCGTTTCTCGACCTGGACGGGTACATGGATCTCGCGGAAGGGCTGGTCGTGGCGGTCGTCCGCCGCGTGCTCGAGCGGCGGCGCCGGGAGCTCGTGCTGCTCGAACGCGACCTCGCGCCCCTTGAGCGCGTCCAGGCACCGTTCCCGCGCATCACCTACGACGACGCCGTCGAACGCCTCAGGGCGCAGGGGGCCGCGCTCACTTGGGGCGACGATTTCGGGGGCGACGAGGAGACGGTGCTGAGCCGGCAGTTCGACCGGCCCGTGTTCGTCCATCGGTATCCGGCGCAGTGTAAGGCGTTCTACATGCAGCCGGACCCGGCGCGCCCGGAGGTGGTGCTGGGCGCGGACCTGCTGGCCCCCGAGGGGTACGGCGAGATCGTCGGCGGCGGAGAGCGCATCCACGACCTCGCCCTGCTGGAGCGGCGCCTGGACGAGCTCAGGCTGCCGCGCGCGGAGTACGCGTGGTATGTGGACCTGCGTCGGTACGGCTCGGTGCCCCACAGCGGGTTCGGCATCGGGATCGAGCGGACCGTGACCTGGGTGTGCGGTCTCGAGCACGTGCGCGAGACGATTCCGTTTCCGCGCCTGATCAACCGGCTGTATCCCTGAGGCGCCGCGCGCCGCTACTCCGTCGGCAGGACCTCGCCCGACCCGGTGATGTGCTGGATGATCGCGCGGGGCTGGCCGGCGTACCGGACCTGCCCGGTGCCGGAGATGTCCACCGTGAGCTGGTCGCGGGCGGCGACGGCGACCTCGCCCACTCCGCTGATCGCGACGTCGACGATCTCGGCGGGGAGACCACGCGCGTCGATGTCCGCGGTCCCCGTCACCTCGATCGTGAGGTGCCGGACCGCGCCCGAGAGCGTGGCGCGTCCCGCGCCGGTGAAACGGGCCGTGAACGCGTCGCCTGAAATCTTCGTGGCCTCCAACGTCCCGACGCCCCCGGCGGTGAGGTCGGTGAGCTGCCAGGTGAAGACGTCGAGGCGGGGGGGCCGCGATGGGCGCAGCGCGGTGCCGCGCCGCGTGCCGATCGACAGCGTGTCCTTCGTGATCGATGTTTCAATATAGGGCACCAGGCTGGCATCGGCGTACAGGGTCACGTCGGGCGTCGACCCCGCGATGACGCGGACGTCGTAGGCCCCGCCGATCCGCAGGGTCGTGAAGTAGGGCATCGCGCGCGCGTCCGCGACGATGCCTCCCGTTCCCGCCACGACCGCCGGTGCCATCGCGCACCCCGCGGCGACGAGCCCGAGCGCCGCCAGGGCGCCCGCAGCCCAGCGCCGCGGCCCAGGGATGCTGGGCCAGCGTCGTCCCGGTGCCTCTCGAGGGATCATCGTCGGTCTCCCTTGGCGGCGGCAACCGCCGCGGCGATCGCTACGAGTAGAACTCGGGCGCCTTCTTGACCTGCTTCCACTCGTCCGGGTCGTGGCCGTAGATGATGAGGCTAACGTGTTCGCGGGCGGCGAGGTCCACGAGCTTGCGCGTGCTGGCGCGTGTGCCTTCCTCGTCCAGATCGTACTGGCCGATCGGGCGGTTCTCGGGGGTGTGGTCCCCGAGGGCGCGGGCCATCGCGTCGATCGCGAGCAGCACCGGGCCGGTCTCGGGAAGGCGCACCAGCACGGATTGGTGGCCCGGCACGTGGCCGCTCGTTTCGATCAGTTCGATCCCCGGCAACAGCGTGGTGTCGCCGTGGACCAGCTTGTAGCGCAGCCGCGCGTCGCCCCACTGGTCCCGCGTCCCGGCGAACCGCGGGTGGCCGCCCCGCGCCGCCTGGTACTGCCGGCGTTGCGCGACGATCTCCGAAGCCGCGAAACTCGCCAGGCTGCCTGCATGGTCCCCGTCGAAGTGCGTCGCGATGACGTAGCGGACGTCGGACGGAGGGACGCCGAGGCGCGCCAGTTGGTTAACGACGAGGTCCGCGGTGTTGACCACGGCGCCCTGGTGGCCGGGGCGGTGGCTGGTCTCCACCATCTTGGGGCCGAACCCGGTGTCGACGAGCACGTTCGTCCCGTCGTCCGTTCGGATCAGATAGCCGGGCACCGGGGACCCGGTCGTTGGATTGATGCCGAGCTGCAGGACGTAGAGCTTCATCGGTCGTCCTCCCGTCGTGCGCAAACTGCGGCGGCGTGACGAACCGCCTGGCGCCGGCACGCGATCGAGCCGGACGGCGTCGCGGCGCACGCTGCGTTCCCATCGTTAGTTCCACACCGCCGAGCCGGCACCTTGCGCGCGCGGGGCCGCCCGGGGGTGACCGCCGACGTCTAGTCGCCGCTCGGCCGGGGCATAACCATCATTAACCGGAGTGTCAATAGAGTCGCCGACCGATTCGCAGCCGTGTCAACCAAGGTCGAACGGGGAGGGAGACCGCGGTGCTGTCACCAGGCGGGCCGGCTAAGATCGTGGGCTTTCTCGATCGACTGGCCGCGGAGTTCACGGCCGTCGTCAACCTTCCCGAGTTTCTCCAGTGGATCGTGCGCGTGCTGGACGAGAATCTCGGGTACGATTCGTGCGCGGCCGCCCTGGTGGACGATCGCGATCCCAGCGTGCTGGTGGTGGGCGCGGCCTCCGGGTTGCTGCAGGACCTGCGCGGGACCACCGTGTCGGCCCGGCGCGGGGTGTGTGGAGCGGTGTTGCGCTCGGGCAGGCCCCTGCTCGTGCCCGCCGCGAAGAGTGCGGCCCGGAGCCGCGGGTCGGCGTGGACGGCCGGCGGCGCTGCGTACATTCCGCTCGCCATCCGGGACCGCGTCATCGGCGTGCTGCGCGTGTGCCGGCGTCCGCCCCGCGCGCTGACCGAGGCCGATCTCTCGCTGCTCACCGCGATCGTGCGCTACCTGACCAGTGCCCTCGAGGTCGCGTACCTGCACCAGCAGGCGAAGGACGTGTCGGGCACCGACGCCCTCACCGGGCTGGCCAATCGCCGGGCGTTTCTGGACCGTATCGGGGCGGAGATGGCGCGCGGCCGGCGGAGCGGCGCGCGCATCACGATCGTGCTGCTGGACACCAACGAGTTCAAGGCCGTGAACGATGCGTACGGGCATTATGCGGGAGACCGAGCGCTCGTGCGCATCGCGGAGCATCTCGTGCGCAATATCCGCCGGTCCGATCTGGCGGTGCGGTACGGGGGAGACGAGTTCGTGATTCTGATGCCCGAGACGACGACGCCGCAGGCACAACGGATCATCGAGCGGATGGGGATCGACGATCTCAGCGTCGGCGACGACGCCCTCCTGCGCGTCACGCTCAGCATGGTCTCGGGCACCGCCACGTGGCCGGACGATGCGGCCACGACGGAGGGCTTGCTGCGGGTAGCCGACACACGCCTCTACGCGATGAAGCGCGCCCGCACGGGCGCGCCGGAGACCCGCCCGGAGCCGGCGGAGAGGCCCGCGGTCCCGGCCGGCGCGCCCCGGGCCGCAAGATGGGCGCGCGCGTTCCCGCTGGCCATGTCGGCCGCGGCCGCGGTGCTGACGATCGTCGCCGCGGGGACGTTGTTCACGGGCGCCGGCCGCCCGGGCCACGCCGTCTTAGCCTATCGATCGGCTCGAGACGCCGTCGTCGAGCGCGTGATCGCCCCGCTCCGTCCCGCAGAGGTCGCCGCGCGTCCGGCCGGCCGGGCCGCGGGGCGTCCCGGCGTGCCGGTTCCGGCGAGCCAGGGGCGTCGTGTCGTCGTGGTCTCCGGGCTGCTCCCCGCGTCGGTCGCCGGACGGGCGCGGATGGCGCTCGCGGCGATCGGGCTGACCCCGGGGTTTCGCCTCATGGCGTTCACACCGGATGTGGCACGGCTCTTCTACGGAACGTTCAATTCGGTCACCGAGGCGCGCGTGCGGGCAGGGCGGGTGCGTGCCGCGGGGTACACCGCGTTTGTCATCGTTCTGTGATCACCGCGCGCTGAGCGCCGAGGCGGCGCGCGTGGCGGCCCGCGGCACGGGAGTCGGCTCGGGGCACCGCGCATGAGGACCGCGCGAACGGGCGCGGTGCGGTGGCGCGAGTTCGGCGCCGGGGCGGCGGCCGGGTGCGCCGCGACGATCGTGGTGTTCCTGCTTCGTCTCGTCACCGGCGTGCCGACGCCGGATGAGGCGCTCACCGAGTGGATCGTCGGACGGCTTCCGTTTCCGGTGTTCGCATGGCTGCTCGGGATGTTCCAGCACGCGGCCAAGCCGCTCGGTTTCGGGCTGACGGTCGTCCTGACGTTGGTCGGGTGCGGTGCCGGAGGTCTCGCGTTCGGATGGGCCCTGCGGGCGCCCCGACGTCCCCGGCGGTTCCCTCCGGTCGCGGCGGCGGTGGCGACGGCGGTGGTGCTCGCGGGTGTCCTCGTTCTCTTCCTCCGCGCCGCAGGCAGCGGCGCGACGCTCGCCGCCGGGCTCGTTGCGCCGACGCTTCCGCTCGCCGTCGCCGGGGTGGTCTACGGCCTGCTGCTGACCCGGTGGATTCCGAGGACAGCGTCCGCCGGCGCGCGCGAGGTCGTCGGCAGGCCCGGCGGATCGCCCGCGGCGGCGCCGCTCGCGCGCCGGCGTCTCGCGCGGCGGTCCGTGCTGCTTGCGGCCGCACTCGGGTGCGCCGTGTGGGTCGTGCGCTGGGTCGCGGAGGCGCCGTCCGGGACCCGCCGTCTCGCGTCGGAAGTCACGCCGAACGACCAGTTTTATCAGGTGTCCAAGAACTATCCCTTCGATCCAACCGTGGACCGGGCGACGTGGTCGCTCGAGGTCGCGGGACTCGTGGCCACGCCGATCAGGCTGTCCTACGCCGAGTTCGTGCGCGCCGCGCCCGCCGTGGAGCGCTACCACACGCTCGAATGCATCAGCAACGAGGTGGGGGGCGACCTGATCGGCAATGCCAAGTGGAAGGGAGTCCGGGTGCGGGACCTGCTGGCCCTGGCCGGCGTGCGGCCGTCGGCGACCACGGTCGTCTGGCGCAGCGCGGACGGGTACCGCGAGTCGGTGCCGTTGGCCATCGCGATGGACCCCGACTCGCTCCTCGTCTACGAGATGAACGGTGTCGCGCTTCCCGAGAAGCACGGCGCGCCCCTCCGGGTGCTGCTCCCGAACCGCTACGGGATGAAGCAGCCGAAGTGGCTCACGGGCATCGAGCTGTCGCGGCTCGACATCATGGGGTACTGGGAGCGCCAGGGGTTGAGCAAGGCGGGGATCGTCAAGACGCAGAGCGCCTTCCTCGACGCCGCGCCCGGAGCCGGGGCCGTCGTCGCGCTTGCCGGATGGGCGTTCGCCGGCCGCCGCGGGATTGCTCGGGTGGAGATCAGCGCAGACGGGGGCACGTCATGGATCCCCGCGTCGGTCAAGGCGCCGCTGGGCGCGGGCTGCTGGCAGTGGTGGACCGCTGCGTGGCACGCGCCGGCCCCCGGAGCGTACGTGCTCACGGTCCGGGCCGCCGACGCCGCGGGCGTGCTTCAGCCGGGCACGTTCAGGCGGCTCCCGGACGGTGCCGAAGGCCACGCTACGGTTCGCGTCCGCGTCCCCGGGTAGCGACCGGGGCGCGGTCGCAACGCCGGTGCGGCGGTCGCGCGGTCGCATCCGCCCACGGCAATCCGGCTCGACGACAGGTCTTGCACGTAAACCGGTGCATCGGGACCGATCCCGGCCCGCGCCCTCACGTCACTCGCCTCAGCTGAATAACGCGCCGATCAGCAGTTGATAGACCTCATTGCAGTAGACATCGGAGTGGTAGCCACCGGGATCGGTGACGTGCACGGGTCGGCCAAATGGCACCGGGGCGCCGGGCGGCCGCGTCTCGTCTTCTTGTTTATGGGCCTCATGCAATGACGTGAGATCGGCCACGAGCAAACGATCGGTCTGCCGATGCACGCCGGTATGCTGAGAGTTCGGACCAACACTGCAGGCGCGGAGCGTCTGGTCGCCGTGGTTGTACGCTCCCAGGGTGGCCGCGTCCGGGCCTTGTCCGCCGAGCGCCGGAACCGGCGACTGCGGTCCAACGGTGGTCCTCGCGTGCTGCGCACTGAGGTCCGCTTGGGCGGTTATGGTCTGAAATGCTGCGTGCGTGTCAGTTAACGGGGCACGCACGTTCGGTGGGCCGACGCACATTTAGTCGCTCGATACTGTCCGGCGATAGGGGGATCGTCGTGTGAGCGCGAACAGCTGAATTTTGGGCCCGGCGTCTATGGGGTTCGACGGGAGGACGCACTGGTGTCAATGCGATCCGACAACACAGCCCCGCCGTCGCGGTGTCGAACGGCGGGGAGGCCAGGTTGCTGGCGGAGCACGCCGTGCCCGGGCGGCCGTTCGTGATGGGTGCGGCGGCCGCCTGCTGGTCGGTCGTTAAGAAGCGCTCTATCGGCATCCCCGCGGCGGGAACGTTCGTCCTGCTGCTGTGCGCGGCCGCATCACCCGCCTGGATCGCGACGTCGGGCGCTCCGCCGATCGAGCGGCTTCAGGGCGTCTACCTCCAGCAGGCCGTCGAGGTCGCGACCGTGGGCGACCGGATGGTGCTGCTGACCCGGTTTACGCGGTTCAAGAAGTGCGGGGGGATTCGAGGGATGGCCGAGGAGTACAACGACCACACCGTGGAGATCCTGGGCCGGGAGACGCCCGGGGTCGGGTTCGTCGCCGGGGTCGTCAATCTCATCGAGGGATGCACGTCCGCGCCCGCCCCGGCGCCGCAGGCCGCCGGCGGCGGCTGACCGGATCGACGTCGCCCGGGGGAGCGTGGACCCGATGCCGGCCGCCGCGTCGTCAGCGGTGCGCGCCGCGCGTTAGCGCAGCGACGAGATGATCAGGTTGGTGTTGTGCCGCATCATCTTGAGGTAGGTGTCCCCGTCGGACCCCGCGGGCCCGAGCGTGTCCCCGTACAGGTCCGTGACCACACGCACGCCGGCCTCCCGGCCGATCTGCTCCTCGACCTTGGGGTTGACCGATGTCTCGAGGAAGATCGCCTTCACGTGCTCGCTCCGGATCAGGGCGACGAGCTGGGCGAGATGCTGCGCCGAGACCTCGGCCTCGGTGTTGGTGCTCGGGATCACCGCCCCGACGAGTGTGAGCCCGTAGCGCGTCACGTAGTAGCTGAAGGCGTCGTGGCTCGT
>Ga0209415_10009671_pt1 | contig 16530 bp, 14 predicted proteins | sample PeaSoiSIISIP2007_FD_187696 | JGI IMG/M metagenome (GOLD analysis project Ga0209415, IMG submission 187696) | Peat soil microbial communities from Weissenstadt, Germany - SII-SIP-2007 (SPAdes) (version 2) | ecosystem: Environmental > Terrestrial > Soil > Wetlands > Peat | place: Germany...
ATCAAAATGGCCGACGACCTGGTCGACAAAGTAAAAGACATCAAGCAGAAAAGGGCGGAAGAGCCACGTCAGCCCTGAACGAGATTGGGAGAAAGCGTTCAACTCGTTTCCTTCTTTTTTACCTCAGTGATGAGGCGGCCGCGGTGGAGCTGGATGGAAACGGAGTCGCCGAGGGCGACTTGGGTGGCGTCGCGGAGGAGGAGGCCGTTGGCGTCGGTGGCGATGGCGTAGCCGCGTTCTAAAACTTTCAGGGGGCCGCGTTCCTGGAGTTGCAGGGCGAGGTGCTGCCAGCGCTCGCGCTTCGCGCGCAACAAGCGCTCGACGCGAACGCCTAGTTCGGCGCTGCGTTTTTCAAGGCGCAGGCGGAACGCGGAAATCTTCCCGCGAAAATCGAAGCTGGCGATGCGCAGGTGGGCCGCGGTGAAGCGTTTGCGCGATTGTTCGAGGCACGCGCGGAGGCCGAGGGCCAGGCGCGAGGTCATTTCATCGGCGCGCTGGCGCTGCTGGCGGAGGAGATCGAGCGGGCGGCGAAAACCGCGGCGCGCGGAAAGTTCGTGGACGCGGCGGCTGAGGACGAGGATGCGGTAGCGCATCTGTTCGGCAAGGGCATCGCAGAGAACGGCGATGTGCTTGTCAAATTCGCTGCGCGTTTGAACAACGAGTTCGGCGGCGGCGGACGGAGTGGAGGCGCGGACATCGGCGACAAAATCGGCGATGGTGAAATCGGTTTCATGGCCGACGCCGGAGATGACAGGAATCTCCGAAGCGAAAATGGCGCGCGCGACGATTTCCTCGTTGAAGGACCACAAATCTTCCATGGAGCCGCCGCCGCGCGCGAGGATCAGGACGTCGACGATTTTCTTGGCATTGAAAAACTTCAGCGCTTTGACAATTTCTTCGGCGGAGCCTTCGCCCTGGACGCGCACGGGAAAAACCGTCAGATGCACGTTGGGGAAGCGGCGCGTAAGAATGCGCACGACGTCGCGAACGGCGGCACCCTTTGATGAAGTAATGATGCCAATGCGGCTGGGAAGAAGCGGCAGCGGCTTTTTCCGCCGGGGATCGAAGAGCCCTTCGGCTTCGAGACGCTTTTTCAGTTGCTCGAAGGCCAGCTGCAGCGCGCCTTGGCCCACCAAGTCAATTTTCTCGACGTAAATCTGATACTCGCCGCGCTGCTCGTAAACGCTGATGCTGCCTCGGACGGTGACTTGCAAGCCGTCTTCCGGGCGGAACTTGATGCCGCGCTGCTGCTGCTTGAAGTAAACGCAGCGGACCTGGGAGCGGTCGTCTTTGAGGGTGAAGTAGATGTGGCCGGACTGCGCTTCGCGGCAGTTGGAGATTTCGCCCTGGACGGAGATGTCGGTGAAGTTCTTGGCCAGGAGGTCGCGGATTTTGCCGGTCAACTCGCTGACGGTGAAAGTCTTGCGGTCGGGCATGAGGTTGAAGGTGAGTTGTTGGGTCATCTTGAGTTCTCGGTGATCAGTTTTCAGTCCTCAGTTGTACCCCACCGGCCGAGGAACGGCAAAATCCATCCCAACAAAAATCCCCGTCGCAGGTGCACAACCGCGACCAGGTCCGAAAGATCGCTTTGGCGGCCCCCTCGAACCCGGCCGGGTTCCACGCTACTTATTGCGCTAGTCTTGTTTTATTGCCTAGCAACTTCGCTGGTGCAAATGGACGCAACAAGGTGCGGTTCAAACGACCGTCCGCAGTCTTGACGATGGCGGGGCCTTTCATCGTCCCTGACGCCGCGTCGCCCAACTGTGACACAGTCGTCGCCTTGTTAGAGGTTGCAAGGGACGCAGCCCGGTCATCACCACCGCATTCGCCGATCGGAATCAACAGCACCGCCCGTGAATCGCCAGAATTGGTGCCCGCCGTCAGGATGGCTTGCGCTGCAATGACGCCATCGTCGGTGATCCAGTTGGCTGACTCCAACTCAAGGCCCGAGTCTGCGGGAATGAGGGTGTTGAGGTCCTGCAACTCGCCGTTCTCCCAGAGAAAGGCATGGAATACGCTGAAATCACAGGTGAACGAGGCCCCCACGACCTGATCGTTGGAATTGATCCGGTAGGGTTGACTGAAGCAGTCGCCTGCCACAGTCCCGATATCGGTAAACTCGCCCTTACGCCACAACACCGAGTGGTACACGGTGTCGTTAGGAACTGACGAAACCCCGACTACATGCCCTTGCTCGTTAACGTTATAGGCAGAATTCAAGCTTCCGCCCAAGGTGCCCACGGTGTCCAAGTCCATCAGCATTCCCTTTTGCCAAAGGAAGGCGTGAGCCACGATCTCCCCCGCCATGGTGCCAAATCCTACGGCGTGGCCATGATTGCTCAGGAAATTTGTCCCTCCCTCTGCTCCGCCAAAGTTACCTGGATTAATGTCTATCATCTTTCCGTATTCCCAGATAAATGGATCGTACGGCGGACAGTTGGTGACGGTGTTGGCGATTGTGCTCGTCTCCGAATGGCCGGAAACCTGTCCGACATCATTGGTGAACTCTCCATAACTCTGAGCGCCGCCCAATGTTCCGAGGAATCGCAGAATGCCAAACTGCCATACGACGCCTTCCGTTTGCCCGCCTGTTCCAAACGAACATGGATCAGAGTTGGAGCTCTCGACCCAGCCGGAAGCCTGGCCAAAGTCATTAATCCAAACCGCGTGACTTTGATCTCCCGCTGGCGAACTCAACTGAAAACTATGGCCGTCGGAAGTCCAGATGGTGGCATTGTCCAACGAGGCGCCAGTGGCCGAGTTTGTTCTGGTGCCGTACCCGGCCGCCAATCCCCCTTGATTGATCCAGTTGATGTACGTGGCTGTGCCGGTCAGAGTGGACAACTGCGGCAGGGGCTGAAGGTCGGTTTGCTTGCCATTGTTCCACATATAGGAATTGTAGCCCGGTGTGCTGCTGTCCCCGGCCACTCCAAGGGAGCCACGCTCGTTCATTGGCGCATAAAAAAGATACCCAGCTAGGAAGCTGTCCTGTCCCCCGTCGGGCGGAAGGACAACGACCTTGTACAGGTGATGTTTTGCCGGCGAAGATGAGATTTCCTGGGCTGGCAGCGCCATCGAGAACGCTGCCGTCACCATCCCAAGTGCTGCCACTCGAAGACTTCGTATCATTCTGTTCATGTGTTCCTCCGGGATCAAACTCGCAAGCACTCTACGCACCGTCTCGTCCGCGCAAGAACTGCAGGAAATTTCGCGAGCGCGGAGACCGGGAGATCTGCTCGCGGGGCTGGAATTGCTTCAAGTCGCCCTGTTAAATAAGGCGGGAAAAGGGCGAGAAAACTGTCACGCTCGCGGTAAGAAATCGCCCAGCGATCACAAGCAGGGTTTGCAGACGCAGCACTGTTATCTATGCTAGCCTTACCCCAATTATTTCTTACAGTTAGCCTGGGCAAGGACCGGCAGATGAAGCAATCTTCCACCGGTGAAGTCAGTCGCCTTTTAAAGGCTTGGAGCTCCGGAGACGAAACGGCCTTCGACCGACTTCTCCCCCTCGTCTACCACGAGCTGCACCGCCGCGCCCAACGCTACATGGCCAATGAACGATCGGGCCACACGCTCCAGACCACTGCACTGGTCAACGAGGTTTATCTTCGCCTGGTGGACTTCCCGCACCGCAACTGGGAAAACCGCACGCACTTCCTTGCCGTATGCGCGCAACTCATGCGGCGCATCCTCGTTGATTTTGCACGGTCCCGGAATTATCAGAAGCGCGGCGGCGGTGCGCGCAATTTGCCGCTCGATGAAGCGTTCACCGTTTGCAACGAGTCCCCGCTGCAAATCATCGCCGTGGACGACGCACTGGCAAATCTGGCAGCGGTCGATCGACGAAAGAGCCGGGTAGTCGAGCTGCGCTTCTTCGGCGGGCTGGACGTCCAAGAAACCGCCGAAGTCCTGAAGGTCTCTCCAGAAACTGTAATGCGCGATTGGAAAATGGCTAAGGTATGGCTGGTAAGGGAAATCAGCGGGAGTGCATCCCGTGGAGCCTGAACGCTGGCGAAGAATCGAGGAGCTGTACCACGCCGCCATGGGAATGGCGGAGCGCAAGCGTGACGCATATCTGGAGCAAGCCTGTGGAGATGACGAGTTACTTCGCAGCGAAGTCCGTTCCTTGCTAGCGCAGAATGAAAAAGCCAAGGGCTTCATGGAATCACCGGCCGCGGAGATTGCCGCGCAGGCGATGGCAAGAGATCGCGGACGATTTGAAGAGCGCGTTTTGATTGGGACCACCGTCTCCCATTACAGAATCATCGAGAAAATCGGCGGCGGCGGAATGGGAGTTGTGTACAAAGCCCAGGACACCCAGCTACACCGTTTTGTCGCGCTGAAATTCCTTCCGGAAAATGTTGTCCGCGATCCTCAGGCGCTGGCGCGCTTTCGCCGCGAAGCGCAAGCCGCCTCGGCCCTCGACCATCCACACATCTGTACCGTTCACGAAATCGGCGGGGACCAGGGACAGCCGTTTATCGTGATGCAATTCTTGGATGGCCAAACTCTCAAGCATCTCATCGGCGGTAAAGCGCTTCCCGTGGAGCAAGCGCTGGAATTGGGAATCCAAATCACGGACGCGCTCGACGCTGCTCATTCCCAAGGCATCGTTCACAGAGACATCAAGCCCGCCAACATTTTCGTTACAAGGCGGGGGCATGCCAAAGTTCTCGATTTTGGGCTTGCGAAGATTACTCCCGTCTCCGCGCAGGTCGCTGCCACAACGCTGGCAACTGCCAGCGACGAAGAGATCCTCACCAGTCCAGGCTCAGCTCTCGGCACCGTCGCCTACATGTCGCCCGAGCAGGTCAAGGGCAAGGAACTCGACGCTCGCACGGATCTTTTTTCCTTTGGGGCTGTTCTTTACGAGATAGTCACGGGAATTTTGCCGTTTCGGGGTGACACCTCCGCGCTGATCTTCGACTCGATCCTCAATCGCGCCCCTTCTCCGCCGGGGCGGCTCAATCCAGACTTGCCCCCCGAGCTTGAACGAATCGTCGGGAAGGCTCTCGAAAAAGACCGCGAGCTGCGCTACCAGCACGCTTCCGAAATTCGCGCCGATTTGCAGCGCCTGAAACGCGATACGGACTCAGGGCACTCAAACCCCTTTGCCGGCGAAACGCCGCCTCGAAAAAATTGGCTTCGAGCGCTGATGTTGGTTGCTGCCTCGCTTTTCATCTTGGGCGCGCTGGGGTTCGCCTGGTTCAAATGGCGTCAAGGCGTTTTGGCACTTCCAGCCCCGCTGCTCGAGCGCCAAGTAACCTCAAATCCGCCAGAGGATTGGGTGACGGCCTCGGCCATTTCTCCCGATGGCAAATATCTGGCATACGTCGCCGTAACGGGTCTCCTGGTTCGTTCCGTGGATTCTGGAGAAACTCGCTCCATTGCCCTGCCTGCGGATTTTCCGGTGGCGCAGATTTGGGAGGTTCGTTGGTTTCCTGACGGCGGGAAATTGCTTCTAACCCGCCGCACGTCGATCTCCGAGGAGAGTATCTGGGTAGTTCCCGTCCTTGGCCAATCCACGCCGTTAAGGCTGCGCAAAGCCGCTTCTCAGCCGGCAATTTCACCGGATGGAAAGTCGCTGCTATTTCTGAGCGGCCCCCTGAAGGGTCCGTACGATCTCTGGGTGTCCGGAATCAACGGAGATGCATCGCGCAAAGTGACTGCCGTCGAAGAGGGCCAGAGTCTTGACAGCCCCGTTTGGTCTCCCAACGCCCAGTGGATTGCATACCTGCGGACGAAATCGGGGTCGACCACCCTTGAAATCCAGCCGGCAAAGGGCGGTCCGGCCAAAACTTTGGTGACGGAATCCAACTTGCCTGAGGCCAACGCCCCCGATTGCAGCAGCGGATTGGGCTGCCTCTGCTGGTCGCCTGACTGGCGCATCGTTTTTCCCGTCTCACAAAAATCGCAGGGTGCCGCGCAAGGAGCCCATGGCCTCTGGCAAGTGCGCATTGATCCATCCACCGGCCGGCCTTCCCAGAAACCGGAACAATTCTTCGCGCTAGCCGAGTTTGTTCCTGGAAACCTGACGTCCACCACCGATGGGCGAATCCTTGCTTTCAATAAGTCTAAAATAAGCCTGAACGTCTACATTGCCGAGCTCGATCGAAACAACACCTTGAAAACGCCCCGGCGGTTCACGCTGGACAACCACAACAGCGTTCCAGAACAATGGATGCCTGATAACCGCACTCTCCTGTTGGATTCCAACCGAAATGGCAAGTACGAATTGTTTGGCCAGGGATTGAACGATGCGCTTCCGCAAAAGATCGCTTCCAATGCGCTAGGTGATGTTGGATCAGGTAATGGACCAAGTCCGGACGGTTCATGGATCCTGTACTGGGAAATTCCACGCTCCTCCGGCTCCTCAGACCCGTCGCCTCCCATTCGCTTGATGCGTCAGCCCGCCGTCGGCGGTCCACCTGAAACGGTCCTCGAACTTCCCGCCAAAGAGGGCGCTGACGTCGATTTCTCCTGTCCCCGCAAATCCGGCAAGCAATGTGTTATCAGCGGATGGGAGGGTGATCAGCTCGCTTTCTACGCGTTTGATCCGATGCATGGAAAAGGGCCGCAACTCGGCAAGATAAACGTGGACACGCACTGGTTCTATGATTGGGCGATCTCGCCAGATGGCGCGGAACTCGCCGTAATTGACCACCGTCACGACAGCCGCATCGAACTGCTCAACTTGTCCGACCGTACCTGGCATGAGCTCATGGTGCAGCCGGGTTGGGGAGCTTTTCAGTCCATTGCCTGGCAAGCTGACGGAAAAGGCTTTTTCGTTACGAATCTGCTGCCTGAGTCGTTCAATATGATCCATGTGGCCTTCTCCGGCCGAGTGCAACTTCTGCTCAGCAACCCGCAAAGGCAATGGATGGTCCGCCCTCGTCTCTCCCCTGACGGCAAATACCTTGCCTACCAGGCCCAGACCAACGACAGCAACGTCTGGCTTCTCCAGGCTGCACCCCAGGCCCGCTCCCACTGATGCCAAAGTGGTGGCGTCCGATCGCGCGGGAGTCTCGGAGGATCGGGCAAATACTCTGGTGGAATAGGCAAGCGCGCGGGACGTAAGCGGACTACACTCTTCACCGTTGATCCGGGCAGTTTGTAATTATGGCGAAGAATCGGCACAAACGGATTCGAGCTTTACGTTCAACGCCTATCGAGGAGAAACAATGCAGAAGCGCAAACTTGGAAAAAGCAATTTGGAAGTTTCGGCTATGGGGCTGGGCTGCATGGGAATGAGCTTTGGCTACGGCCCGGCTGCGGACAAGGCGGAGATGATCTCGCTGATTCGGACGGCGGTGGAACGCGGCGTCACCTTCTTTGACACCGCGGAAGTCTACGGGCCGTTCACGAACGAAGAGCTCGTGGGGGAAGCTCTTGCTCCGTTCCGCGGAAAAGTGGCGATTGCCACAAAGTTCGGGTTCAAACTTGATCCGACCACCGGCAAACAGGCCGGGCTGGACAGCCGGCCTGCGCACATCAAGGAAGTCGCGGAAGCGTCGCTCCAGCGGCTCAGGACCGATGTCATCGATCTCTTCTATCAGCACCGGGTGGACCTGGATGTGCCCATCGAAGACGTTGCGGGAGCGGTGAAGGACTTGATTCAGGAAGGCAAGGTGAAGCACTTCGGCCTTTCTGAAGCAGGAGTGCAAACGATCCGCCGTGCACACGCCGTCCAGTCAGTCACGGCGCTCCAGAGCGAATACTCGCTGTGGTTCAGAGAACCTGAAGCAGAAGTGATCCCGGCGCTCGAAGAACTCGGGATCGGATTCGTCCCCTTCAGCCCGCTGGGCAAGGGCTTCCTCACAGGCAAGATCAACGAGGATACGAAGTTCGATAGCACCGATTTCCGGAACATCGTCCCACGCTTTACGCCGGCGGCTCGGAAAGCAAACCAGGCCGTGGTTGATCTGCTTGGCGAGATTGCGCAACGAAAGAAGGCCACGCCTGCGCAGATTGCGCTCGCCTGGCTGCTTGCGCAGAAACCATGGATCGTGCCGATCCCGGGCACGACAAAGCCTCATCGACTCGAAGAAAACATCGGAGCAGCTGCCGTCGAACTCACGCCCGAAGATCTCCGCCAAATCGAAGGCGCCGTCTCAAAGATAACGGTGCAAGGGGCCCGGTACCCCGAAGCGCTGCAAAAAATGGTGGGCCGCTGAACATGAAGAAACTGCTTTCGCTCGGCGTAGCGTCTTTGTTTATCGGTATGACCGCAGTGACGCTGTCCGGCAGCCAGGATCGCGGTGAAAATGAGGACATCCGAGGACGGTTTGTCGGAGCGTGGCGGCTGGCCTCACTCGAGGCGCAAGGAGCAGACGGAATAGTTCACCGCTCCGACTCTAGCGGGTTGCTGGTGTTTACACGGGACGGCCACGTGTCGGCAATGCAGTGAGCGCCATCATGGTCGCCAAGGAAGTATTCTCGAAGGCCTGAAAGCAAGGGCTTCTAAGCTAAGATTTAGACACAGGATTGCACATGGCAACGAAGAACGATTCTCTAAAAGAGCGCCTTTCCCGATATCACGAAATTAACGTCAGTGTGAACGGCAGAAAGTCGGGACGCGCCATCTCCATCCCGGTTTGGTTCGTATGGGAGGACGACAGGCTTTACCTTTTGCCGGTGTACGGGTCGGAGACACAATGGTACAAGAACGTGTTGAAGAACCCTTCGATGCGGATCGGGGCGCGTGGCGCTGAGGCAGAACTTCAAGCCGTACCTATCACTGATGCCAGTGGGGTTTCGTCCGTCGTCGAGAAGTTCCGAGCCAAGTACGGGGCCAACGACGTGAAGAAGTACTATTCAAAGTTCGACGTGGCCGTCCTCGCCCAGTTGCAAAGCGCGCCATAGTCATGGCAAAAGAGGTATTCTCGAAATCATGAGCGCCATCGGCAAGACGGTATCTTTTCGGCAAGCAAACAAGCTTGCGGGCTCAAGCGAAGCAGACACATCTAAGCTGGCGCGCTTGATTGCCGCCTATGCCCCTCACGATGGCGTTTTTGAGCTGAGCATCCCTGGCCTGCACGCCAGTCGCGCTTCACGAATCAACAAGGAATGTGTGCATGCCCTACGGCTGCCTTGCTTGTCCATCATCGCGCAGGGGGCGAAGACGGTCATCGTGGGGCAGGAAACCTACGAGTATGACCCCTCGCGCATGCTCGTTTACTCCGTTGCACTACCGGTTGCTGCCCAGGTCACGCAAGCCAGCCATGCCGAGCCTTACCTGGCGCTCAGGCTGGACCTCGAGCCGCACAAGATTGCCGAACTGGTCCTGAAAGTGTATCCGCAAGGCCTGCCTCCGATTCAAGAAAGAAGCGCGGTTTACATCACTCCGGTCGACGCGAGCATTGTGAACTGCGCGACCAGACTCATGGAGTGTCTGGCGCAACCCGGGGACATGGAGCTACTCGCTCCGCTGGTGGTGGATGAGATTTTGATCCGGCTGCTGCGGAGCCGCATCGGTGTGCGCGTGGCGCAAATGGGCTTTGCCGAGTCCAGCGTGCACCGGCTGGCGAAGGCGATTTCCTGGCTGCGCGCGAATTTCTCTCAACCCATGAAGGTCGAAGAGCTCGCCGAATTAGTACATATGAGTGTTTCGTCGTTTCACGAGCACTTCAGGTCCGTCACTTCGATGAGCCCGCTGCACTATCAAAAGGTGCTGCGGCTTCAAGAGGCGAGACGTCTCATGTTGTCCGCGATGATGGACGCGAGTGCTGCAAGTCAGCAGGTGGGATACTTGAGCGCTTCGCAGTTTAGCAGAGAATACAGCCGGTTCTTTGGGAGTGCGCCGAGCAAGGACATCGCCAGATTGCGTAGCGATACTCGGCCCTGGGTCTAACGTCTCGCGTGGCGTGCTTCCTCGAAAAGTAAAACCGCGCCCTGCCACTTTCCCCGGCAGGCGTGACCCGCTAAGATGCTGTGCATGAAATACCAACTTGATCGTCGTAGTTTCATTATTGCAAGCGGGCTGACTGCTCTGGCATCAACCCGCGTCCTGGGCGCCAACGACACGCTGCGCGTGGGAGTGATCGGCGCTGGCGGCCGCATGAGTGACCTGCTGAATGCCGCCGACAAGGCCGGCAGCTACCAGATCGCCGCGGTGAGCGACGTCTATGGGCCGCGACGCGACGCGATCAAAGAACGATCCAAGGGCCTGGCGACCCTCCACGCGGATTATCGCGAACTTCTCCAGCAGAAGCTGGACGCGGTCATTATCGCGTCCCCCGACCATTGGCATGTGCGCATGGCGGTCGACGCCATGGCCGCGGGCAACGACGTCTATCTGGAAAAGCCAGTGACCCACACCATCGAGGAGGGCGCGACGCTAACGCGTGCGGTCCGCTCCAGTAAACAAATTCTGCAATGCGGCATGCAGCAGCGCAGCTGGAGCCACTTTCGCGACGCCGTGGAACTCATTCAGGGCGGGAGTCTCGGGCGCGTCCCGCAGGTCAGAACGTATTGGTGGCAGAACTACCTGGCGTGGAGGGAGAACAAAGCGGTCGATGTGCAGGCGCTGGACTGGAAGCAATGGCTCGGCGGAGCCCCTGAGCAGGCTTTTAGTCAAGAAAAATTCTACCGTTGGCGCTGGTTTTGGAACTTTGGCGGCGGCGCGATGACGGATCTCTTTACGCATTGGATTGACGTCGCGCACTGGGCGATGAAATCCGATCAGCCCAAAGAGGCGCAAATCCTTGCGGATAAGTCGATCTTCGAGCAATGGGATTGCCCCGACACGATTCAGGCGGCATTCCGCTATCCGGGATTCGATGTGGTGTATGAGGGGATGATGGCCTCCTCGATCGACGATGGAGGGCTTGAGTTCCGCGGCACTGAGGCAACCTTGAAGCTCAACCGGAGTGGCTTCGGCGTTTATCACGAAGGCGTGTCGGGGAGAGAAAATCCAGTGGTGAAGGCAGACAGTTTTCGTGACGGCACGATCGACCACATGCAAGACTTTTTTGACTGCGTCAGAAGCCGCAAGGAACCAAACGCGCCAGTCGAAACCGGAGTTTCCGCGGCGCGCGCCGGCCACATCGCGAACCTGGCCTACCGGCGCGGTGGTCAGATTACCTGGCCAGCAAAGTAGCCTCTTTGAAGCGCCCCATTTCTCAAGAAGTGCTCACCTGCCCTGGAAATCAGAGACGACGGGACGTTTTCTGAAATTGGTCGGACATGACCTCCCCACATTCATTCGTGCCGAAGAGCGGCCATCGGATCAATCCGGCTCGCTCGGCGTGCCGGAATCCAGCAGGCTAGCGTGGCGACGGCCAACAGAATCGCCGGTACACCAAGGAAGACCGGAAGGTTGACCGGGCCCTTGATCATCACGCGAAGGGAAATCACGAGCGCAAGGACCCATCCAATGGCGGTGCCCCAGGTGATGGCACTAAGGTTCTCGCGAATAATTTGCAGGACGACGCGGCCGCTGGTGGCGCCGTACGCCAGGCGCACGCCAATCTCTCTGGTGCGCCGGGCCACGGCGTAGGAAACCACGGCGTAGATTCCGATGGCCGCGAGGCCGAGCAGGAGCGGCCCGAGCACGACAAACATGCGCGCGGGAATGCGGCGAAGATAGAGGTTTCGATCGATGTGCTGAGGGAATGTTCGCACGTCGTAAAGAGGGAGCATGGGATCGAGGTCGCGCAAAACGGCGCGCGTTTCCGCGGTGAGGGTGGTTTCATTGCCGCTGCGCGTCCGCAGGTGAATCTCGCCTTGGTCTTGTGGACGATCGCGGTACGAAAAATAGATCGCTGGTTGCGTGGGCTCGTTGAATGCGTCGTAGATCGAATTGCGCGCCACGCCGATGATCGTGAAGTTTTGCGTGCGCGTTTGCAGGCTGCGGCCGATGGCATCCGCGCCATTCAGGTAACGGCGGACAAACTCCTCATTGACGATGGCCTGTGCGGGCGCGGTCTTATCCCTCATCTCGGCAAAGTCGTTTCCCTCGAGGAGGGAGATGGCCATCACCTTGAAGTATCCCGGGGTGACGGTATTGGAAATGGCGCGATCCTGCCCGGGCTCGGTGCGCACGCGGCCCTGCACCGTGAAAGGCCGCCGGGGAATTCCATGCAAGTCCAGCGGAACATTCGTGGCGATGGCGGCGGCCTCGACGTCCGGTAGGGAGCGCAGACGCTCCAGCAAACGTGCCGTAAATTCGCGTTCGGAAGCGTCGTTGGGATTGCGTCCGCTTAAGTCGTAGACGGCCAGCAAAACGCCCTCGGGGCGGAATCGCGGATCGGTTTGGCGGGCGGAACGAAAACTCTGCAAGAAGAGCGCCGCCGCGATCAGCACGACCATCGCAAGGCCAACTTCCACCCCCATCAAAACTTTGCGCGCACGGCTGCGGGGCGGCGTGTTGGGACCGGAGCGAAGCCCGTCCTGGGGATCGAGCCGTGCCAGATGGAGCGCTGGCGCGGCGCTGAAAAGCAAACCGCACCCGGCACCCAGCAATATCGCGAAGGCAAGGGTGAATCCATCCACTTTGGTCGGAAACAGGATCGGAAATGCGCCAATCATTGGCGCGATGCGCAGTGCCGTGGTGCCCCAAACGGCGAAGGCTGCTCCGAGACCTGCTCCCAGGAGGGCGAGCAGCATGTTTTCCGAGAGCACCAAGCTGACAATGCGCCAGCGTCCCGCGCCCAGCGCCACGCGCACGGCCATCTCACGTTGGCGGACACTTCCGCGAGCGAGCATGAGGTTTGCGGTGTTCCCGCAAACCGCCAAAAGCAGGAGCAGCATGACGGCTTGCAAAATGGCGAGCCCGCTGATGAGCAACCGCTGCGGACCGCGCGGCGAGCCCCAGAAGGGAAGAATCTCGCCGCCAATTCCGGCGCTGGCGTCAGGATAATCGCGCACAAGCTGGGCCATCGCGGTGGTGAACTCGGCCTGCACTTCCTTTCTTGTCGCGCCAGGCCTTAGCAAGCCGATCAAGGAAAAAGCGCGGCTGCTGCGATCATCGAGGTCGCGTGTTCCGCCGAGCAAGGCAGGCGTCATGGTGGCCGGCACCCACAATTCGAACTTCAAGGGGACCATGGTTCCCTGGAAGTCCCTGGGTGCCACGCCAATGACATTCAGTTCGCGCTCGTTCACGCGCAGTTTTTGTCCCACGGCCTCCGGCGCGCCGTGAAAACGCGTTTGCCAGTAATCGTACGAAATCACAACGACAGGCTCGGCTCCGGGCCGCTCCGCCTCCTCCGGTTGAATGAATCGTCCGACGGCAGGTTTCAGTCCCAGCGCAGAAAAGAAATTGCCGGAGACGAGTTGCCCGTGAGTCCGCTCCGTCTGGCCCGGCTCTCCCACGTTGAACGCCACCATCTGAGACGCCACGACGTCCCGCAGCGCCGGCACGTGGGTCTGCAAGTCGCGATATTCCAGCCAGGAAGCGCCTGGATACCCACCCGTGTCTGAGCGCGGTTCGACCAGCAGAAAATTCGACGCACCACGCACGCCGGGCAACGGTTGGAACAGGATCATCTGAATCCAGGAAAAGATCGTGGTATTCACGCCGATTCCGATGGCCAGCGAAACGATGATCACGGCCGCAAGTCCTGGCATGCGGGAAATCGTTCGGCCTGCGTTTCGCAAATCCCCCAGCAGGTTCTCGATGAATAGCAGTCCACGTTCGGCGCGATAGTCTTGTTTCATGGCCTCGACGCCGCCGAACTTGAGCATGGCTTGGCGCCTTGCCTCGACGGGTGACAATCCCGCGCGAAGGTTTTCGGCGGTTTGCAGAGCGATATGTTGCTCAATCTCTTCCCGCAAGCGTTCGTCCTGTGCTCGCCTTGCCGCGAAGCTGCCCAACCGCGAGAGAAACCGCCTCAGAGACTTCATGACAAATCCTCCGCTTTGGCATCGAAGAACCGGCCGATGATCGCGGCCGTTTGTTCCCAATCCTTGGTTTCCGCCAGCAACTGCCTTCGTCCATCACGCGTCAGTCGATAGAAGCGCGCCCGGCGGTTATTCTCCGAAGCGCCCCATTCGGAGGAGATCGCGCCTTCCTGCTCCAGTTTCAACAGCACGGGATAGAGAGTGCCTTGATTCACGGCCAGCAGATCTCCGCTGATCTGCTCGATGCGCCGCGCGATGCCGTAGCCGTGCAGCGGCCCCAGGACATCGAGAGTCTTGAGGACCATCAGCGCCAGCGTGCCCTGCAGGACGTCCGCCTTTTGTTTCATAAGCAAGCCTGTTTCATAGCACCGCCGTGTTGTTTTCCAACAGGAAAGATGCCACACTTCCTTTGGGAAAGCAACAGGTAAGTCATCGAGTACGCCGCTGGGTGTGCCGCTGCGATTCGTTCAGGTTCCGAATCACGATGACGATTCCGAATCCCGCATCGGCAACGGCGAAGATGCCGACGATCCAGCCCCAGGCGGCGGGACCAACGGCAGCGCTGGCATTTGCGGTGGAATTCTCGCGCATGCAGATCCGGCTTCGATCCGCGAACTGCTTTTGGGGGGGACGGCGGTCGCGCGAGGCGAGCAACTCCGCGGGGATTTCGATGGAGTCGGCGAGAGCGAAAAGGTCGTCCCAGGAGGCGGGTTTGCCGGAGAGGATGACGTCGCCGGATTCGGGATCCTTGCGGATAAACGCCTTAGGAGAGGAAAAGCAGAAATCCGCAGGCAGACGCACAGCCTGGCTGCCGCCGTTCTTGAAGAGCTTGGCGGTTTTAGGCATGGGCACTCCTCAAAATAAGAACACGAGTGAATGGTCTATACCATGACATATCACAAAGGGGGGCGTTTCAACTCGCAGCGGACAGCAAATGCGCCCCAACCCGCCTGCTAGTTGCGGTCCCCGGCGCGTGGGCGGAAAACTACTTTGCGCAACTACTTTGCGCTACCGGACAGGGAGCGAAGGTTTTCGCTGAGGCCGAGGCCGCGGACGCATTGCTGAAGAGACGCGCAATGGCAGCGGAGAAGGCCCTGGAGAAGAGTTTTGAGCTTGAGGGAGCGGGCGATGGTTTGATCGACTTCGGTGATTTTTCTGGCGGCGAGTTTTTTCCAGCGGGGGCCGACGGGCGTATTGTCGCGGAGAGCGCTGAGGAAGAGCTTGACTTCGGAGAGGGTGAAGCCCATGTCGCTGGCGAAGCGGATGAGGAGGACGCGATGGAGGATATCGGCGGAGTAACGGCGCTGGCCGCCGTGGCGCTGGGGCGGGGCGAGCAGGCCCATTTTTTCGTAGTAGCGGATGGCGGAGGCGTTGAGGTTGGCGCTGCGGGCGAGTTGGCCGATTTTCATTTTAGGATGCCTTCTTTGATTCGAGAGGCCATTTGGAGATTCGCCAGGGCGCGTGAATTGGTGACAGCCGGGAAAGCGGCGGCCCTTCGGCTGCGCTCAGGGTAAACAAGCCGCCGCACTCCAAACGCGCTTGACTTAAAGCTGACTTTAAGTTTTAGCATTTGGAGATGGGACGTGGCAAATCCTAATTGGAGGAAAGCCATGAAGAACGAAAACGGACGTTTTGAAACGGTGGTGAGGAAGGGTACGGCGTGCGTGACGCTGGCTCTTTCGCTTGGCGGCAGCGGAGCGGCGGGGCTGGCGCGGCAAAGCTCGGCAATCCTGGTAACGCCAGAGAGGCAGGAGACCACCGTGCAAAGCAAGTTCTACTGCAACAGCAAAGCGTTGACGGCGGCGGAACGGGCGCGCCACAAGCCATTGACCGAAAAGCTGATGGCGGCACGCCGGGAGATCGTGGAGACAGATAAGGGGTACGAAATTCAGTACAGCCCCGCAGACGTGTCGGTAGCGGAGTTGGCGGAATGGGTGGCGGCGGAAAGCAAGTGCTGCCCCTTTTTTGATTTTCATATTGACGTGGAACGCGAGGGGAAACTGCTGTGCTTGCGGTTAACGGGAGAGAAAGGGATCAAGGCGTTTATTCGCGCGGAGTTTGCCATGCGGTGACAAGCAGACGGCCGGACGGGATTGCTACATCTGAAACCACGATTAGCAAAGCACCGCCTGGGCAGGGGTGACTGTTTCCGCGCACTTGTACGGAGGGTGGATGGTCGTGTGCGACTTTTCTGGTTATAAGGGGTTTAACGGGAAGAAAGCGCTATAGAAATAGAAAGCGCGCCCGACCGGGCTTTAAGCATGGCAAGACCCGGCACCAGAAAGGTAACATTCATGCGCACTCTAAGAGTACTTCCAATACTGCTGATTGCGTTGGCAATTCTGGCCATACCAAGCACCTCGCACGCACAGATCGCCGTAGGTATTTCCGTCCACATTGGGCCACCAGCGCTGCCTGTGTACGTGCAGCCGGTTTGTCCGGCACCGGGCTACATCTGGGCGCCCGGTTATTGGGCTTATGGCCCGGATGGTTATTTCTGGGTGCCTGGAACGTGGGCCATGGCGCCATCAGTCGGACTGCTCTGGACTCCAGGCTATTGGGGCTGGGGCGGCGGAGGTTACTTTTGGCACGCCGGCTATTGGGGACCGCACGTAGGGTTCTACGGCGGGATTAACTATGGATTCGGATACGGCGGAGTCGGGTTTGTGGGCGGCGAGTGGCGCGGCGGCG
>Ga0209415_10009673_pt1 | contig 16527 bp, 15 predicted proteins | sample PeaSoiSIISIP2007_FD_187696 | JGI IMG/M metagenome (GOLD analysis project Ga0209415, IMG submission 187696) | Peat soil microbial communities from Weissenstadt, Germany - SII-SIP-2007 (SPAdes) (version 2) | ecosystem: Environmental > Terrestrial > Soil > Wetlands > Peat | place: Germany...
ATCATCCCGTCGATTTGCGTCCGCAGCGGGACCGCGAACGGGCAGGTCGGATGGTTGCAGTTGGCGACCGTGAGACCACATCCGCATTGGCAGGTGAGTCCTTCGCAGACCTCCTGCATCGTGGTCGCGCCCGAGCGCTGCGCCGTGCCCGCCAGCATCGGCGCGATCGAGCCCAGCACCTGCCGCAGGCGCCGGCCCGCCTCGACCGACGCCTCACCCCACAGCGTCGCGGCCTTGTCCACCAGGAGCAGCGCTTGGTCCTTGAGCGAGGCCGGATGAGAATCGCCGGGCGCAGCCGGCTCGGCGAACGCCGCACGATACCAGCCCAGCGCGAGCGTTACGACCACGGCGAGCGCGATACTGCTACCGGTTCGCGCTGCCCCGCCGGCCCGCACGATGGGCGCCCGCGGCCTCACGCGTCAGTCACCTGGGGACACCGCTTGGCCGGCGAACTCATCCTCGGTCGCGCGCCTGACCGCAGCCGCGATCGCCGCGCGCTCGCGCACGTTGGGCCACATCACGACCACGGTTCCCACCGCCATCAGCAGTCCGCCCGCCCACAGCCAGAACACCAGCGGAGTCAGAAACACATCGAAGGTGACCAGCCCGCTCGCCTCGTCGATCCCGGCCAGCACCACATACAGGTCCGCGCGCGGACTGGAACGAATCGCCACTTTGGTCGCCGGCTGCTGCGGCTGCTTGAAGAACAGCTTGGCCGGCTCCATGGTCGCGACCCAACGGCCCCGATCGAAAACGTCCAGCCGCGCGACCGCGCTCGCCAGATGCGGCGTGTCGGACGATTCAAGTCCGAGGTATTTGAGTTCGTAGTTTCCGATCCTGAAGCTCTCGCCCTGGTGTACGCTCTGCTTGACCTCGGCCTTGAAGAACGACGACGCGACGATTCCGACGAAGGCCGCCACCACGCCGACATGGATGATATAGCCGCCGTAGCGCCGGTTGTTCTTCGCCACCAGATTAACCAGCGCGCGCGGCGGCGATTCGCCCACCAGATGGCGGCGCGCGTCGATCCCGCGCGCGACCTCGACCACCACTGTGGCCAGCACGAACGCCGCCAGCGACATCGCCGAGAGCACGTACCATTGCCGCATCCCGCCGGCGTAGAAGAACGCCAGCCCGGTCACCACGCCGGCCAACGCGGGCGCCGCGAAGCTTCTCACCAGGTTCGCGCGGGTGGCTTTGCGCCAGGCGATCAGCGGTCCCACCCCCATCAGGAAAATCAGCGCCAGCGCGAGCGGCCCGTTGACCTTGTTGAAGAACGGCGGTCCGACCGTGATCTTGACGCCGCGCACCGCCTCCGACAGCACCGGGAAGATCGTGCCCCAGAAGATCGCGAACGCGATTCCCACCAGCACCAGGTTGTTGAACAGGAAGGCCGCCTCGCGCGAGAGATATGACTCGAACTCGGCCGGGCTCCTGAGCATTCGCACTCGCGAAATCAGCAGCACCGTGTAGGCAACCGTGACCACGATCAGAAAGGTAAGGAAGTAGGGTCCCAGACCGGACTGCGTAAACGAATGGACCGATGAGATTACTCCGCTGCGCGTAATGAAAGTGCCGAACAGCGTGAGCAGGAAGGCCAGACCGACCAGCACCAGGTTCCAGACCTTCAGCATGTCCTTGCGTTCCTGGATCATCACCGAATGCAGATACGCGGTCATCACCAGCCACGGCATGAAGGCCGCGTTCTCGACCGGGTCCCACGCCCAGTAGCCGCCCCAGCCCAGCACCTCGTAGGCCCAGCGCGCGCCGAAGATATTGCCCAGGGTCAGGAAGAACCACGAGAAGATCGCCCAGCGCCGCGTGCTCCGTATCCAGTCGTCGTCGAGCTTGCCCGTGATCAGCGCCGCAGCGCCGAACGCGAACGGCACCGTCGCGCTGACGTAGCCCGTGTACAGCGACGGCGGATGAATCGCCATCCAGTAGTTCTGCAGCAGCGGGTTCAAGTCGGAACCCTCCAGCGGAGCCACTGCCAGCAGATCGAACGGGCGCGTGACGAAGTTGAGCATCCCCAGGAAAAAGACCGCCACGCCCGCCATCACCGCCAGCGCGTACGGCGCGATCTCCGGATTCCGGCGCCGGTTCTGAATCGCGACCAGCGCGGTGAAGATCGAAAGCAGCCAGGTCCAGAACAGCAGCGAGCCCTGCTGGCCGCCCCACAGCGACGTGATCTTGTATATCGTCGGCAGCGTGGTGCTCGAGTACGAGGCCACGTACTCCAGCGAGAAATCGCTGCGCAGCAGCCCCACCCACAGCGACGCCACCGCCACCGTGATCATCGCGCACATCGCCCACAGCGCATGCCGCGCACTGATCAGCAACTCCAGCCGCCCACGCCGCGCCCCGATTACGTTGGCCCCGACCGAATAGACGCCTACCGCCAGCGCCAGTGCGAGTGTTAATCTTCCCAGAACGGGCATTGCGAGTTCACCCCGGTCTTCACGTCCCCCCTCCCGCCAACCATATCAGCGCCGCGCGCGCCTTGGATAGCCGCTCGCGCGCAGAGCGCGATCAGCCCGCGGCTTTCTTGGGGTCTTTGGGGACGTATTTCGACGGGCAGCTCGTGAGCACCTGACTGGCGGCGACTTCGCCGCCGGGGCCGAGCCGCCCCTCGACGATTACGTCGCGGCCCTCGGCGAACATGTCGGGCTTGGGCTGACCCACGCACACGACGTGGAGCAAGAGCGGCGCCACGGCCGCGGCCGGTTCAACTCCGACGCCATTGGGGCCGGCGCCATTGGGATTGACATTGGGGATCGCGGCGATTGCGAACGCCAGCGTCAGCGTCCGCGGATCCCAGCTCACGCTGCCCGGCCTGACTCGCCCTGCGATTCGCAGCGCCTGCCCCTCCAGCCCGGCGCGCCGCGCGCCGACCTCCTCGACGGTGAGATAGTATTCCGCGGTGTTGCGGATGGCGGTGACGATCAGGTACCCGATCGCAGTGGCGATCACGCACGCGCCGACGAGAAATCGAGACCGTACGCGCATACCTGTCTCTTATCGGTGCGTTGCTCCGGACGCAACCGCGATATTCGAGCAGCGCTGCGACATCATTTAGAGACGCACCGGAATTCCGAAACCATGAGCACGGCTGAATTCAAGCTGCTGACCTGCAATCTCTTCCACGACCTGCCCAGGTTTCGTCATCTCGAACGGAGGCTCGATCTTATCGCCGCGGAGGTAACTGCGCACCGCCCCGATGTGATCGCCCTGCAAGAGGTTTCGCGGAGCGCGGCCGGAGGCGACGCCGGCGCGTCGCTCGCGGCCCGCGTGAATGTCCGATTCGCCAATGCGCCGTACCGGCTCGACTACGCGCGAGCCGACGGGAGCGGCGAAGGCGAACATGCCTTCGAAGACGGCCTCGCCATAATGAGCCGGCTTGAGGCCTGCGCGCCAGCGGAAATCCTGAAGTTCGACGCGCAGGTGCGGCTCGAAGCGCAGTTCGCGGGCCATCGCTATCGCTTGCCGGACGATCGGATCGCGATGCGCGCGCGTTACCGGATGCCGAACAAAATCGAGTTGCAGGTTTGCGTGACCCATCTGACCGACAGTATCGAGACCACTGCGGGAGTCGCGATCCGCCTGCAACAGGCGCGCGAGCTGGTCGCGTGGCTCGATCGCGCGGGCGATCCATCATCGTCGCTTTTGGCATCGCCGCTTTTGCTCGCCGGCGACTTCAACGACGTTCCTGACTCCGAAACGATCGCCGCCATAACGGGCGCAGGCTTCCTCGACCTCTGGCAGGCAGCCGGGTCGGGACCGGGGTTTACCAACGATCGCGACGATATCGATATCGAGTCGCCGCATGGCGCACACAACCAGCGCATCGACTATCTCTTTTTCAGGCCCGGCCGCGGGCGCGGATCCGAAATCGCCGAGGTTAGTCTGTTCCTGGACCGGCCGCGTCCAACGCCCGATGGCGGCTGGTTGTGGGCTTCCGATCACGCCGGGGTGATCGCAACAATCAAATTCCGATTCTGATTCTTCGCCGCGGTCTGATTCCTGATCGCGGACTGATTCCTAATACCGGTCAAGGCGCTAGTCGCTGGATTCATCATCGCCCGGATGGCCCGCGCCGAATGCGACTCCGCGTTTGGAGCTGCGGATGAAGTCGACCAGCTCGGCGACTTCGGGGCTCAAGTCGCCCTGGCTCACCAGGGCATCGATCGCGAGCTTCAAGTTCCGCCGTTCGCCGAAGAGCGCGACGAACGCTTTCCTGAGCGCCTTGATTGCAGCCGGGCTGAACCCGGCCCGGCGAAGTCCCACCACGTTGATCGCGCGCAGCGTGTGCGTGCCGTCCGCGATGCAAAACGGCGGGATGTCGCGGCTGGTGCGGCTCAGCCCGCGCATCATCGCGAGCCGCCCGATACGAACGTACTGATGCACCACGCAGTTGCCCGAGATTTGGGCCAGGTCGCCGAGCTCGACCCATCCGGCGAGCAGCGCGCCGCCCGCGATTATGGCCGAGTTGCCGACGCGGCAGTCGTGCGCGACGTGCGCGTTGTTCATCAAGAAGTTGCCGTCACCGATAATCGTGACCTCGCCGCGCTCGCATCCGCGATGGACCGTGACGCCTTCGCGAAAGACGTTGCGATTGCCGATCCGCACCGAGCGCGGCGCTCCCGAGTAGGTCAGGTCCTGCGGCTCGTCGCCGATCACGACGTTGGGATGGAGCACGTTGTGCTCGCCGAGTTGCGTGTCGCCCAGGATGGTAACGTGACCGATCAGCCGCGTGCCGGCGCCGATCCGGATTCGTCCGTCGAGCATGCAGAAGGGGCCTATTTCGACCCCCGCGCCAAGCTCGACCTCGCGGCCGACGACAGCTCCCCGATAGATTCGGGTGCGCGCGCCGGATTGATCGCCAGAACTGTCGCCGGGCTTGCCGCTCAATTGAGTAGCTTCTTTTTCTTCAGGTCCTCGGGATGCTCGTGGTCTTCGACCTTGCCGCCCGGCACGCGATAGCTCTCACCGGCCCACTGGCCCAGGTCGATATCGCGGCATCGCTCCGAGCAAAACGGCCTGAAGAGATTGGCGCGCGAGAAGTCTGCGGGTTTGCGGCAGATCGGACAGCGCATCGCGAAGCACCTCTGGGAAAGCTGCCAGATCGGCGCGGACTCCGCAACGTGACGATTGGCAATCCCGGCGAGTCAGCGCGCGCTGCAATCGGTCGAGCCGCCGTCGGAACCGAACCATGCCGAGCGATAATCGTAGGTGAATCGCTCGTAGTCGCAGAACTTCTCGCCCGCAGGACCACGGTAGTCGACGTTGAGCGTAACCACGACCGGCGACTTTCCTGCCAATATCCCCTGATACAAGTCATCGGCGAGGTAAGAATAGAGATGGTTGGGGACCTGCGGCGAGATAATCCCCGCCCTGACGATCCGCCCGCGCTCGTCGCTCTCGCCGACGGGTTTCCCGTCGACCATCACCTGCGCTGTCAACACAGTCTCGGTCGCCTGCACGTGACCGAAGTTGCGGTAGTCGATCACCAGGCGCGCGCCGCCGTGGTCGGGCCGTTCAAGCGCCAGGCGCTCGACCCCGATGTACGGGCGTTCGGAAACCAGGAACAACAAGCTCGAGATTCTCGACGCGCGCCAGGTCGCGTAGGCGCTCAAGACGGTCGCGAGCACCATCATGATCGCCATGACATCGGTCACCGCGACCAGGTTGCTCAGGCGGCCGAGTAACGATCGTTCCGCCTTGCTGAAATGCTGCTCGGGACCCTTCCCCTCCGCCATCGATCTGCGCGCCTTACGCGAGCTTGTCCCGATGATAGGCGAGGTACAATGCGGTCCCGATCGAGCCGGTAAACGCGAAGGCCAGGTAAACGATCATGAAGCCGAGCGAAGGGATATTGGGACCCATATCGCGCCACCAGAACAACACCAGGTTAACCGGCACGTAGAAGGCGTAGACGATCGAGAGCGGCACCAGCCAGGACTTCAGTTTCCAGAGCCCGTACGTGTAAGCGCCGATAACGAGGCCCAGCATCGGCCCCAGGATCAGGTTCGACCAGAAGCTCTCGAAACGCACGCCCATAATTACGATTCCGAGATGGTCGGGCTGGCGCAGATGCTGCAGCGGCTTGGTGAAGTCCGAGAGCGTCAGGATCGCAAACAGCACCATCATCACGGTCAGGAAGGGGCCACGTTCGCGTTCTTCGGTCATCGCGTACCTCCGGTTGGGGCGAGATTATGCGGCGATGCCGCGCGTATCAAGCGGGAAGGTGGCTTGGTGCTGCGGGGCTTCTTAAGAGGGCCGGCACGGAGGCCGGCCCCTACACTACCAAGAGCCCTCAAGGGTAGTGGCCGGCGTCCCTGCCGGCCATCCGATTCCCAAAGTTGCGCGGCGCGTCACTCGTATTTGGGTTCCTTCGACCACGGGAAGAATGACGGCATGTCCTTCGACACGCGGTTGGTGAACTTTGCCGGTCGCTTTTCAAGGAACGAGCTGACGCCCTCCTTCGCGTCGGCCGAGGCGCCGCGGACGAAGATCGCGCGGCTGTCGATCTTGTGCGCTTCCATCGGATGGTTCGCGCCGAGCATCTGCCAGAGCATCTGGCGGGTCAGCGCCACCGACACCGGCGCGGTATGGTCCGCGATCTCGCGGGCGAGGGCGCGCGCGGCCGGAATCAGCTCCTCCTTTTTGTAGAGTTTGCTTACCAGACCGGCTTCGAGCGCTTCCTGGGCGGGGAACACCCGGCCGCTGAAGGTCCATTCGAGCGCCTGCGAGATCCCAACTACCCGCGGCAGGAACCAGCTCGCGCAGGCCTCGGGCACGAGACCGCGCCGGGCGAAAACGAAGCCGAAGCGGGCGTCATCGGCGGCGAGGCGGACGTCCATCGGCAATTGCATCGTGACTCCGACCCCGACCGCGGCTCCGTTCACCGCGGCGATGATCGGCTTGAGGCAGCGGAAGATGCGCAACGTCAGGCGCCCGCCGCCGTCGCGGACCGATTCGTTGCTCCAATCGACGCTGCCGTCCGGGCGAATCGCGCCCTGCTTTTCAGGACGGTCCTCGCGCGCGGCGAAATCGAAGGCCCGCCCTCCGGCCGAGAGATCCGCGCCGGCGCAGAAACCGCGCCCCGCTCCGGTCACGATTATCGCCCGCACGTCGTCGTCCGCGTCGGCGCGGTCGAGCGCGTCGAGCATCTCAACCATCATCTGGTTGGTGAACGCGTTGAGCTTCTCGGGCCGGTTGAGCGTGATGGTCAGGATGTTGTCGCTGACCTCGTAGAGAATCTGTCCGTAGGCCATATGTTCTCCCAAGCGAGAAATGCAGATACCCTCACCCGGCGCGCAGCATGCTGACGCAAGCGCTCGCCGGCCTCTCCCTGGTCAGGGAGAGGCGTAGGACGCCGGTCCCTCTACTGAAGTAGGACCGGCGTCTCGCCGGTCATTGAAGGGCAAATCACAGCGTCTCACCGGACGAACAGCGCGAGTCCCTCGTAGATCAGCGCGGGCTTTTCGTTGCCGACGACGCTCACCTCGGTTTCGCGGGTGACCATCACGCCCATCGGTCTGGGCTCGACCGCGACCAATCGCGAGCGCGCGTGGACCTTCGCTCCGGCGGGCACCGGCGAGATGAAGCGCAGCTTGTTGGCGCCGTAGTTCACGACGTTGCTGAAGCCGGTGATCGTCCACTCGTCGTGGCCCCTGAACGCCGGCAGCAGGCTCACGGTGAGAAAGCCGTGGGCGACCGGGCCTCCGAACGGACTCTCTTTTTTGCATCGCTCGACATCGATATGAATCCACTGGTGATCGCCGGTCACATCGGCGAACCGGTTGATTTTGTCCTGAGTCACTTCGATCGGATCGCTCCAGGGACCCCACTCCTTGCCGATCTTCGCGCGCAGGCCCTCTACATCATCCAGGCGAATTGCTGTTGTCATGGTTGCTCCATCCTAAAGTTTGATTGCTTCAAATTTGCTTGCAGAAATTTGATTACAGGAATTCGATGCTGCCGTGCCAGTGCCGCGCGCACTATCCGCCGAGCTGGTACATCGAGCGCTCGCGCGTCGAGCGGCCCTGGAGCAGATGATGGCCCGTGGGCTTCTCGCCTACCGCGCGGAGCAAAATCCGCCCTACCGCTTCGAGGTCTGCACCCGATCTGAGCGCGCCGCGGACGTAGAGCTCGTTGTCGTTGAGCAGGCAGAGATGGAACTTGCCGTCGGCGGTGAGCCGCATCCGATTGCAGGTCCCGCAATACGGCTCGCTCACCGGACTGATGAATCCCACCACGCCGCGCGCGCCGGCGAATTGATAGTTGCGCGCCTCGTCGCTCGGATTGCCCGCTTCGATCGGCGCCAGCGGCCCGAGCTCACGCTCGATTCGCCGCCGGGTCTCGATATTCGAGACGTAGCGCTGAATCGAAAGCCGCGCGCACTCGCCGCCGCCCAGCGGCATCAGCTCGATAAACCGCACGTGCCAGTCGCGCTCGATAGTCAGCCGAGCCAGGTCCGCGACCTCGCCTTCGTTGTAGCCGGCCGCCACCACGGCGTTGAGCTTGATCGGCGTGAGCCCGGCTTGCTCGCACGCCATGATGCCGCGCCAGATCTCCTCGAAGCGGCCCCATCGCATCTGCTGCTCGACGGTCTTAGGGTTGAGGCTGTCCAGATGCACGTTGATCCGGCCAAGCCCGGCATCGCGAAGCGGCCGCGCCAGCCTGGTCATCAGGATTGCGTTGGTCGTGAGCGCGAGATCGCGCACGCCCGGCACCGCGGCGATGCGCTCGACAATTTCGAGCAGGTCCGCACGCAGCGTCGGCTCGCCGCCGGTCAGCCGGAACTTGCGGAATCCGACCGCGACTGCGGCGCGCACCACCTGCTCGATCTCGGCCGCATTCAGCATCTCGGGACCCGGCAGAAAGCGCAGGCCCTCCAGCGGCATGCAGTAGACGCAGCGCAGATTGCAGCGATCGGTTACCGAGATCCGGAGGTAATCGATTTCGCGATCGAACGAATCTTTCGGCATCGGTCTATGGCCCCAAAGTGCATGACTTCATCACGTGTGACAACAGCACCCTGCCTGTAATTTTCTCAATGACCGAGACCTGAATGGCCGGCGAGACGCCGGCCCAGATCAGCTCGCTATGGCGCGTCTGGCGCGCGTGACGCGCAGGCGGCGCACGTCGAGCGGCTGGCCGGTGTTTTCATCGACCATCAGGGGGCGCACCTCTCGTCCGGTCTCGTGGTCGACCAGGATGATCGGCGCTTCGTCGTCGCGCCAGAGCCAATCGCTGCCCCATCGGAACATCGCGGCGAGCACGTCCCAGAAGGCGCGGCCCTTGTCGGTCAGGCGATACTCGAAGCGCGGCGGGCGCTCCGCGTAGGGGACCTTCTTCATCAGGCCCTCATCGACCAGCCGATCCAACCGCTTTGCAAGCACGGCGCGCGGGACGCCGAGCGCGCGCTGGAAATCCTCGAAGCGCCGGCGGCCTGTAAACGCCTCGCGCAGGACGAGCGGCGTCCACCAATCGCCGATCAGATCCGTCGCCCGCGCGATCGGGCAGGGCCATCGATCGAAGCGCGTCCGCCGCATCAGCTGACCGCCTCGATCCGCGCGGCGACGTGCTTGTGATGCGGCGTGCCCGCGAACCAGTCGCGATGCTCGGTCGTCGTGAGTTCGTTGGGCGCGACGCCGTGCTGGAATTCCTGACCTTCGCGGTCGGGGTACCACAGACCGCCTCCGTTCGGCAGCGCGACATGACCCGGCAGCATGGTGTCGGTGACCTCGACCACGGTTTCCGCACTCGCGCGCCTGGTGATCAGGCGCACGCGGCCGCCGCTCCGGACGCCGAGTCCGGCGGCGTCGGTCGGGTTCATCCACAGCGCGCCCGCGGGGTCCTTTGGGCGCCACTTCGGATCGCGGATGATCGTGTTGGCGGTCGAGGAGCGCCGCTGACCTGCGGACAGCACAAACGGGAACTCCGGATCGGAGGACGGAAACTCGTCGCGCAGCGACTTAAGCTCGGGTATCAATTCGGGAATTGCAAGATCGATCCGTCCGCCATGAATCCTTCGCCAGGTCTCATCATATGGATCGATACTAACAACGACTCCGGATGGGCTGTTCAGGATCGCATCGAACAGTGCCTCGCCGAGCATCGGACCTTGCTGATCGAAGCCCGCGCGGTGCAGCGACTCCGGATACCTGCGCGCGAAGTTGTGTGCGATACCCCATACCGCCGCGGCGTTCTCGTTGCCGGCTCCCAGCGTCGGCCCCAGAGTTTCGTACAGAACGACGGTCATCACGCCTGCCAAGTGAGGGCGCTCTGACAGCACTCGCCCCAGCTCCATCGCATAGGCGAGCCTTCCTTGGGCGGCGGCGGCGTGCAGCGGAGCTACGTCCTCGTCGGTCATCGTGCCGAGAGCGCGCACCAACCGGCGATGAATCTCGCCCTCGGCAAGCGTTCCCGGAATCGGATCCAGAATCGGCGCACGGAGCGTGAAGGTGTTCGCGAAGTAGGTCTCGGTATGGAAGGGAGCACCGAAGAAGGTTGCTTCCCATTTCTCGTACTGCGACGAGGCCGGAAGGACGTAATGCGCTTCGCGCGCGGTCTCGGTCATCGCAACGTCGATCACGACGACGAATTCGAGCGCCTGCAGCGCCTGGCGCATCCGCGCACTGTCGGCGACCGAGTGCGCGGGATTTTCGCTTTCGATCAGCATCGCGCGGAAGCGTTTGGGATGGTCAGTCAGGATTTCGTCGGGAATCACGTTGGCGGGAATCATGCCGCCGATGATGCGATGGCCACCGACCGGACTGGTCTCAGCCGAGAGCGCACCGCTGAACAGCCCGGTCAGACTCGTTCCCGCATTCATGGCGCCGGGCTTGCCGAGATTGCCGGTAATCGCAAAGAGCAATTTCTCGAGATAGGAGTTGAGCGTGCTGTGCAGCGACTGCTCGATGCCGAGGTCTTCGTACACTGAAACGCTGGCAGCGCGGGCAATCCGGCGCGCGGCTGCACGGACCAGATCCTCGCTGAGGCCGGCGCGGCCACAATAGTCCGCGACCGGAACTTCGCTCAGCACGGCGAAAAGCCGGTCCCCGTTCTGAGTGCGGTCGTGGATAAAGTCCGGGTTGATCAGGTCTTCCTGCACCAGGACGCCAAGCATCGCCGCCAGGCAGAATGCATCGGTTCCGGGGCGCACACGCAGATGGAAGTCGGCCATCTCGGCGGTCTCGGTGCGGCGTGGGTCGATCACGATGAGCGCGCGGTTCGGGTCGGCCGCGATATCGCGCAGGATCGGCCGCGCGCGCTGAAAGCCGTGCGATTGCCAGGGGTTCTTGCCGACGAATACCGCGACTTCCGCCTGCTGGTAGCTCCCGGAGACGCCCGTCCCGAACAGCATATGATCTACCCAAAACTCGCCGGTCTTTTCTTGGGCCAGGGCGTTAGAGCTGAAAACCGATCCAAGCGCTTTGCGGGTCGAGGCTCCGTAGCCGCCGCAGAGGTGATTTCCCTGGCCGCCGCCGCCGTAATAGAAGATGCTGGCGCCGCCCCATCGGTCGCGCACGCGGAGAAAGCCGGCCGCTACCTCACGGATCGCGGTGTCCCAGTCGACCTCTTCAAAAGTGCCGTCGGGCCTGCGCCGCAGCGGCGAGGTCAGCCGATCGCGCCCGTTCTGGTAATAGTCGAGACGCTGCGCCTTCTCGCAGGCGTAGCCGCGCGAAGCGACATGGGCGCGGTTACCGCGCACCCGCGCGATATGGCGGTCCTCGAGCTTAACTTCGATCCCGCAGTTGACCGAACAGAGGATACATATCGTCTGGCGCCATTCGTCGCTCATTTGGAAGTCTCCCTAGCGTCTCCATTGGTGCGTTCAGTTAGAGAACTCCTTAGTTCAACGAGAGAATGCGATAACGCGCCGGGCGATGCAAGAGGCTTTCGGCAATGCCGGCGGGTGCGATCGGCGTTGGAGTGCGACGGACGTGGTGTGAGATTCTTCGCTGGCGCTCAGAATGACGTCAAATCAAAGTCATTCCGGGAGTAGAAGCGCGAGGGCGCTACCACAACTCGTAGCGCACGGCGCGGCGTTGGTAGCCGGCGCCGCGCAGGAGATCGCGCAGCCGCAGGACGACCTGGCCGACTCCGCAGATATAGAAATGGCGGCTGCGATCGCCGTCGCCTTTGACCCATCGGCGTTCGACCTCGTCGTACAGTTGCGCATCGAGATCGGCTGCCGGCGCGACCATCGTCACCAGGCCGAAGCGGGGCGCCAGGCTGGCGCGGGTCGCGAAGCTGAATCGGGCGTCGGCGCGCGCCCAGCGCTCGAGCTCATCGCGATAGAGCAGATGCTCGAGTGAGTCGGCCATGTAGAGCAGGCTCAACCCCGGATGCGATCGATCGCTGAGCGCCAGCCGGAGCATCGGACGAATCGGGGCGATCGCAGTCGCGACCGCGATAAAGATCGTCTCGTCGGTCGGCGGATGCTCCATCGTGAAGGCGCCGAACGGACCGGTGAAGGTCAGCTCGTCGCCAGGCTGGCGCTCGAACAGCCATCGCACGCCTGCGCCGCCGGGAACCTGATTGAAGCAGATTTCCATCGGCTGCCCGTCTTCGGGGCTGGACGCGATCGTGTACGGGCGCACGCGGGTCTCGCCGGCGAGCGGGATCGCGATCGAGATGAATTGTCCCGGCACGAAGCGAAAATCATCCGCGGCGCGGATGAACAGCGAGCGCGTGTCGGCGGCATGGTCGAAAATGCGTTCGACCCGTGCGCGATATTCGGGGCGTGAGGAACTCATCTAGTGCCGTTCCAACTATCTGCGCCTAAAGGCGGCGGTTCGGGTGCATTACACCTACTTGCTGATGAGCAGCGGGATAAGCGCATGGCTTTTGGAACCACAAGTTGGAACGGCACTAGCCGCTCTCGCTGACCCGATTGATCGTGTAGCGCGGAATAAGGACCACGGTCTCGGCGCTGGCATCCTCGATCACCGCCTGGCATCCCAGCCGCGAGGTCGGCGTCAGTCCCGGCGCCCGGTCGAGCAGATCTTCCTCCTGCTCCGTGGCCTCGGACAAGACTTTGAAGCCCTGCTTCACGATCACGTGGCAGGTTGTGCAGGCGCAATTCCCGCCGCACGCGTGTTCGAGATGGATCTTGTGGCCGAGCAGGATGTCGAGAATCGAGCCGGGCCGGCCGTCTTCCTGGAAGGGCGCGTCGGCGGGGTCGAATTCGATCACCCGTTCCGGATCGCCGTTCTCGAAAATCACGCGCAGCGTCGCCATCGATTCCAGTGGAGCAGTATTCGCCGGGAATTGCGACGGGGCTAGGGTAGCGGGCCAGTTTGATGGGCGGAGGCGTCTATCCAGGATAAGTTTTCTGGAGAGAAGCCAAAGTCTTGTGGAATTGCTCGTGTTTGCCCGCCCCGATGCGCTCGATTTCGAGCCGGTCGAATTCCTTTAGAAGTTGCTCCTGGGTATTGGCGGAAAGGCGCGCCTCGGCCATCGGGAAGAGGATGTTGTTTTCCTTGAAGATGTGATCATTCAAAAGCGCGATGTAGTTTCGCGCGCTCGCAATCAGTCCGGCCGCGGCGGCGCGATCGCCCGCTTGGTATTTTTGCCATGAGCCGGCAAGTTGCCGGATCAGCTCCCGTCCGCGCTCATGCTCGCCCAGCATTACGCCGATCGGTCCACCGGTTTTGGGAATTCCGGCAGCTTCCAAGGCGGGGAAGAGGAATTGTTCCTCCTTGCCGTGGTGGCATTGGTTGGCGAAGACCTGGATGAATTCCAGCACCTGGCCGAAATGCTCCGGATTGACCTCCTGGCCATCGCCAATCCGGCGCAGGAATTTGTCGAGAATCGAGAGCACCAGCATTATCGCTTCATGCTCGTGCCGCAATTGTTCCGTCGCCGTCATATGTGCTCCTTCCCCGGCCTGGCGCGCCGCGGTCATCAGACAGGGTATTAGTAAACGGCAGGGTAGTCGAAGTCGGGCTCGGGCGTTTTGTTTGTTGCGGCCGGTCGCTCGGCGGCACTGGCGGGAGCAACCAGTTTCAGGTGCGCGCGGGGGCGAAGCGATGCGCGTACCCAAGTCGAGAGATCGTCGAATAGCGAATAGGCAACGGGAGTTATCAACAGAGTAATCAGCAGGCAGAGCGCCTGGCCGCCTATCACCACCACCGCGATCGGGCGCACCGACTCCGACCCGGCGCCCATCCCGAGCGCCACCGGAATCATCCCCGCGATCAACGCCAGCGTGGTCATCAGGATGGGCCGGAGCCGCTGGCGGTTGGCGGTCAGGATTGCCTGCCGGCGCGGCATCCCGGAACGCAGCAGATTGAGAGTTTGATCGAGCTGAAGAATCGAGTTTTTCTTCACGATCCCAAACAGCAGCAGGATTCCGAGCGTCGAGAACAGCATCAGGCGCTCGCGGAAGATCAGCAGCGAGATCAGCGCGAACGGCACCGCCAGCGGCAGCGAGAGCATGATGGTTATCGGATGGAGAAAGCTTTCGAACTGCGCGGCGAGCACCATGTACATGAAGATGATCGAGAGCAGGAAAGCGATCACGAAGCCCTCGACCATCTCGCCGTACATCTTGTTCTGGCCGAAACCTGAGCTGGCCGAATAGCCCGCCGGGATCTTGAGCGTGTGGATCGCCCGCGCGACGTCGTCCATCACGTGGTTCATCGCGGCGCCCGGCGCGAGGTCGAACATCAGCGCGATTTGGCGCTGGCGGTCGAGCCGCTCGATTTGGACCGGACCGGTACCGCCGGCCAGGTTCGCTACGTCAGCAAGCTCTACCTGGCCGACCGCCGTCGAGGGCACCATTATGCGCGAGATCACGTCGGGGTTGTCGCGGAAATTCTCGGCGAGCTGGAGGCGAACGTCGTAGGTGTTCTGGCCCTCGCGGTAGCGGGTTACGACGTCGCCCTCAACCATCGTGCGCAGCGTGGCCGCGATATCATCGACCGAAACGCCGAGGTCGGCGGCTTTCTGACGATCGATATGGACCTCGAGCTCGGGCAATCCACCTTCGTAAGTGGAATCGATATCGACCGCGCCCTTGACGGTGGCGAGCAGGCCCTGGATGCGGCTGGCGAGGCCCTTGAGGACCTCGAGGTCGGGGCCGCGGAGGTCGTACTCCACGTCAACTTCGCGGTAGCCGCCCTGCTCCCAGGGCTTGACGGAGTTGACGCTGGTGCGCAGCGCGGGAAAGTCGTTCATCATCCGCCGCGCGGTTACCATGACCTGCTCCTGGCTGCGGCTGCGCTGGCCGATCGGCGCGAGCTTGGCCACGATCTCCGCAACCGTGACGCGCTCGTCGCCGGTGGTATCGCCGACGGTCGTGAGCAGATGGCGGACCTCGGGAATGCCGCGCAAACGCGACTCGATCTGACGCACCACTTCGTCGGTATGCGCCAGCGAATAGCCGGGCGGGGTGCGGATATCGACCGCGAACTCGCTCGAATCGTCGTCGGGCATGAAGCTGCCACCGACAATTTTCACGAGCGCCGGGATCGAGACCAGCAGCGCGATCGCGGCCGCGACCACGACCCATCGATGGTCGAGCGACCATCGCAGTACCCGATCGTAGCGGTCTTCGATCGCCTTGAAGATCCACCATTCGCGCGACTGACGCTGGTTTTTCCCGCGCCGCACCAGAAACCGCGAACAGAGCATCGGGGTGAGCGTAAAGGCCACCACCAGCGAGACCATGATCGCGAACGCCATCGTCAGCCCGAACGAGTTGAGAAAACGGCCCATCACGCCATGGATGAACGCGACGGGCAGGAAAATTACCACCAGCGAAAGCGTGGTCGCGCTCACCGCGAGGCCGACCTCGGCGGTGGCGGCTTTCGCGGCCGCGATCGGGTTCATCCCCTTCTCCTCGATGAAGCGGAAGATGTTCTCGAGCACGACGATCGCGTCGTCGATCACGATTCCGACCGCGAGCGTGAGCGCCAGCAGGGTCATCCGGTTGAGCGTGAACCCCATCCACAGCAGCAGCGTGTAGGTGGAAATGATCGAGACCGGAATCGCGACCGCGGCGATCAGGGTCGAGCGGATCGAGCCGAGGAAGAAAAACACCACCAGCGCCGCGCACAGCCCGCCGAGGATGAGATGCTCCTGCACGGTGTGAACTGCCTCGCGGATGAAAAGCGAGAGGTCGCGCGTCACGATCAGGTTGACACCGGGCGGCAGCGTGGCCCGAATCTGGCCGAGACGCTCGGTGAGGCGATCGACCACCTGGATAGTGTTCTGGCCGGATTGCTTGCGAATCACCAGCGAGACCGCGCTGCGCCCGTCCCATCGCGAGAGCGAACGCGGCTCCTTGACGCCGTCTTCAACCCTGGCCAGGTCTCCGACCGTGACCGGGCGGCCGTCAAACGCGCTTACGATCACCCGGGCGAAGTCGCCCACGCTCTGGATTCGGCCGAGCGTACGGAGCATCTGCTCGGACATTCCATCCTCGAGCCGGCCGCCGGGATACTCGACGTTCTGGCGGGCGAGTGCCGCGGCGACCTGCCGGATCGAGGTGCCGGTGGCGCGCAGCCGCTC
>Ga0209415_10009674_pt1 | contig 16527 bp, 16 predicted proteins | sample PeaSoiSIISIP2007_FD_187696 | JGI IMG/M metagenome (GOLD analysis project Ga0209415, IMG submission 187696) | Peat soil microbial communities from Weissenstadt, Germany - SII-SIP-2007 (SPAdes) (version 2) | ecosystem: Environmental > Terrestrial > Soil > Wetlands > Peat | place: Germany...
CACGATGCATCTCCGACGGTGCCAGAGAGATCGATTCAGAGATTGGCCGCAGAATCAACGACGGCGAACACTAGGCTGCGTGCGCCGACGATCCGGCGCAGCACGTAGCGGTCCAGCGGGATCAACGTGATCCAGCCCATCACCTCGTCCATGCGGCTGATCCTGGCGGCGGACGGGATGGCGGGGCGCACCCGCTTATCGGTCCAGCCGTAGTTCTCCATCGCGGTGCGAACGATCTCGAGCGACGATTCGCGTAGCTTGGTTGTCCAGCCGGTGCCGGGCAGCGCCAGCAGCGTCGCCCCGGCTTCCTCCAGCCGAGCGATCACGAACGGGGCGTCGATCGGCTCTGGCTGCGCATCCCGCACGCTGGACGTGGATGACAGGTTGTTGCGGGTCATGAGCGGGTCCTTCCGAGGCGCCGGGCACGGCGCGGCGGCGCAATAAGGTCAGCCAGGTCGTCTGGCAGCGGATAAGGCTCGTCCGCCAGAACGGTTCCGGCGTTCATCAAACCCCAGGTTCTGGGATGCCCGGCCGGCAGGGGGCCACGGTTCGGGTCGTCTGGTGGCGGGGTAAACTCGGGCGGCGGCAAACGGGCGCCGATCCGACGGCCATGTTCGATGACCGTCCCACGGCTCAGGTCGAGCGAGGCGGCGATTGCATCCCAGGTCGCGCCTTCGCCCCGCAGGCGCCGGATCCGTGTGTCCTGGGCATGGGTCCAGTTGAATTTCAGCGGCATTGAGGAGGTCCTTGGCGGTGGTGTCGGCGCATCGGGGAACGTTAGATCACCTACCCGTCGCATTGTCAATACTACTAACAGAATGAGTCTGAAAATTTCCCGGGCGAAGCGGCACTTTTGCTCTGGCGGCGTTAGGTGGCCTGACTTATACTGCGCGAATGAGCGATTCGCAGGCGATTGGGGAGCGCATCCGGCAGGCCCGCCAGGAGCGTGGCCTGACCCAGGAGCAGTTGGCCGAGGCCGTCGGGGTGACACGCAGCGCGGTTGCGCAGTGGGAAACCGGACGGGCCGGTCAGGTCACCGGCAATCTCAGCCGCATCGCGGCGGTGCTGGAGGTGGGTGTCGAGCACCTGATGTTCGGGAACGCGAAGGCCGCGCATCAGCGGCCGGCCCGTGGCGACGAACTGGCGATGCTGCGGCTATATCGGGACTGCGCGCCGGCTGATCAGCAGCTCTTGCTGCGCACCGCCCGGCGCCTGGTGGGGCGCTAGCCCGGCGCGGGCGCGCGCCGGCGGCGGAGCGCCGCGAAACCGGCGAGGCCGGTGGCCAGCAGGGCCATCGACCCGGGCTCGGGCACCGCCTCGGTTCTCTATGCCTGGAGGTTCGGGGGTGAAGGCCTTGCGCGCCTTCGGCGGCCTCGATCGGTTCGGGCTCGCGAAATGGGCCAGCGGCGCGGCTCCTGGCGCGACCGAGACGGGCGTCGCGCTGGGTCAAAAAAAGCGCGGCGCCCGAAGGCGCCGCGCTTAGCTGTCGTTGAGTGTCGGAATTTCTTACACACCCGTGCGGCGGCGCCTCAAGAGCCCAAGACCTGCGAGAGCGGTGCCAAGAAGGGCGAGGGAAGCCGGCTCTGGAATATGCCCACTGCCGCCGGTGCCGCCCGGAAGGGCCAGAACCGTGAATTCGATGTACGGTGTGATGCTCCAATCCGCCGCGTTGCTGAGCGTGATGGCCAAGCTTGCACCATCGGTGAAGGGGGCAACGATCGTCCGGCAGGCATCCGGGTTATCGCTCGCTGGCTCGCCGCCTTCTGGGCCTGTGTAGCAGGTAATGGTGCCGTTGCTTCCGGCCGTGGCGCCGGTCCAATCAACGGCATCAGAACCACCGTTTGCACTCGTGTAGGTTGCGGTGTAGGTCGCAGTCGCACTGAGGGTGGTGTTCAAACCGCTTGGGTCAGTGAAAGTAAAATTGACCGTGAGGGGGGTCGTGTCTGTATCGCCACTGGCTGCGGACGGAGGATTGGTGGTGAAAAACGCCGTCGCCGCTTGCACCGCCCCCACAGTCGTGAGATTCATTTCGAAATCGGTCACCGGCAGGTTATAGGTGATGCTCGGCACTACCGGCGTACCAGTTGAGGTGCCTTCGGTCACAGTGTAGCTGCCGCAAAAGTTGTCAGTGGTGACAGGAGCGCACGACGCAGCATATACGGTGCCTGCACTCAGCAGGGAAACGGCCACCAGCGCGGTCACTACCTTAATGGTCATTCTCAACGTTTGCATGCTCGTCCCCTACGGCTCCCCATACCAGTCATGTTCCTGCAAATTCCGACGTGCAAGTACCATGCCGTCAGAAAAGGTGGCGAAAAATCAAAGTGTTACCCGCGGTGCCCCACGCGCCTGAAACCAAGATGTAAGGAATCCCGACGGGCGTTGTCGCAAAATTTGGACAGAGCCACAAAAATCGGCCTCTCGCCTCATTGATGCCGAAGAACCGGGCCAAAGGACACCGATATTCTGATGTGAACCATCACGAAAACGAGATAGTGGCGCGTAAATTCGCCATCAAGTTCGTCCGTCGATCCCAGGCGGCCGCACATCGGGCGGAATAGTGTAAAATTCTCCGACAATCCCGCCGGGTACCTGACGCCAAGGACCACGCTGGAAGTCCCGGTCCGCTTGTGCCAGGTCCACGACAGCAGCTCGCCCAGTGCCGGCGCGCGGGAAACAGAATGGGAACGTTGCCGCAGGCATAGTTCAAGGTCTCTCGCACCACGTCGAGCCGGGGTGCGAAACCGCTACCTTCCGCCTGATGGCACACCCGGCGTGTTCGCCGCTGCACGTCTCGCCGTCGTCGGCATTTGGTAGTGTCCTAATTTGAACTCGCAGGCAGCCGGCCCTATGGTCTGGCGGCATGACAGCAATTTGGAGCTGAGAATGCGGCCGGGGCTAAAGTCGCTTGGAGCGTCCTTCGTGCTGGCCGTCGTGCTGTCCGGTTGCCAGCCAAAGGTCTCGCAGATCTCCGTCGTCTGCCGACCGGGCCACGAGCCGACCGAACAGGTTCGCTGGTTCTACGCCAGCAAGGTCGATCCATCGGTCATCAACCGGATCCCGGTCTCGATCGACATCACGCTGCATTATACCGGCAGCGACCCGCGCGCGGTCCCGCCGATCACGACGTATTTCTACCGCGAGAACGGCGCCACGTTGCGCGTGGCCTCCGCCGCCAAGGCGACCATGCCGCCGAAGGGCACGTTCACTTACCACGTCGATCCCGGCGGCTATACCCGCGCGTTGACCGCCACCGGTCGCGGTGGGGCCGATGAGCTGGCGTTCGTCATCAAGGTGGACGACAGTTATTTTAGCGGCCTGCTGTCGGCGCCGACCTGCCAGCGCTGGGTCGACAGACATCTCGATATTGGCAAGGCGTTGCAGGTGCCGGACCTCAAGGACAAGCACCCGCTCAACATGGTTGCTGCCGATTGGATCGGGATCTCGACACTGCCCACCGAGATCCTGCGCACGGAAGGCCCGGAGATGTCGACCTACGCGTTCTTCCCGGCCCCGACCGCGCTGACCGAAACCAAGAACGAAACCAGCGTGCCGGACGACGTGGCCAAGCAGGCTGCCGAGGTCGGCGTGGCCGCCGGAACGCCGACCTATGCCATCACCGGCAGGCCGACGCCCCCGGCAGGCAAAGCGCCGGGCCCGGCGAAGGGTGGGTGAACAGGACGGCCTGATCCGATCGGGCGCGACGCCGAAGCCGTGCTCGTTGTGCGGACCACCACGACCACGGTGCGCGACAGGCCGGCCACGATCGGCGCCGCAAATCGGCTCGGCCATCGTTACCGTGCGATGTTGGACGAATCCCGCGATGACCGACGATGGCGGTATGCTATCATCGACTTCGTCCCGTCATCCATGCCGGCCGGGGCTTCGACGATGAACGGAGTGGACGGTGCAATCCGAGCCAAAGGACGGAACACCCGATAACGAGCACCTGCATCACCACGGGACGATCGCGGTGGACGGGACCGGGCTGTTCGACAACGTGTGGGGTCAGGTCGCGGGCTTCGACAGCGAACTCACGGGCTTCGGCGGCGCCTATCCGATTCCGGGGTTCACCCCGGCATTTGGCCCACCCGCATCGGCAGGTCGGGCAACGACCATCGACGCCGGCGGTGCCTCCTCCGGCGCCGGCGGGACGATCGAATCGACGCTGCCGTCAGGCGCCGCCTCGCGGTCCGGCCTGGTCATCATCCCCGACTACGACAGCACGATCACCAGTCTGTCCACGTCGAATCCATCACTCTATTCCGAGATAACCGGCGCGGTCACCGCGGCGATTGACTACTACGAGACCGCAATCACCAATCCGATGACGATCACCATCGGCTTCGGCTACGGCGAAGTCGACGGGCTATCCCTCGGAAGGACCGACCTCGGCGCAAGCTTGCCAGGTGGGATCCACGACCCAGCCAACTACTATACCTACAGCGAGTTGCGACCCTTGCTGGAGAACCATGATACCTCCGCGGGCGCCAGCGCCTTGCCGGCCGGCGACCCACTGAGTGGTTCGTCCAGCAATCCGGTGTGGTTTATCGACGATAGCGAGTTGCTGGCCCTGGGGATCACCCCGGACATCCTGGGCGATGATGGCTATATCGGGCTGAGCAGCAGCTCTTCGTTTACCTACAACCCCGGCGCTCGCGCGGTGAGCGGCGAGTACGATGCGATCGGCGTGCTGGAGCATGAAATCTCCGAGGTCATGGGCCGCTTCGCATATTACCCCTCCGACGGCGACTATAACCCCTCGCCCGGCGACGGCGTTTACTCGCCGCTGGACCTGTTTCGCTACACCTCGGCCGGAGCCCTCGCCACCACCGGCGGGCCAGCCTATTTCTCGATCGACGGCGGCAGCAACGCCAATCCCGACTGGTTCAACAGCTACCTGGCGAATCAAGGCGACGCGGGCGATTGGAGTTCCAGCGGGTCCACCAACGTCGTTGCCGATTCCTACGATGCGTTCAGCGGCACTGGCACGGCGTACACCGTTTCGCCGACCGACCTGAACGTGATGGAGATGCTCGGCTACACCCTTGCCGCCCCCTGCTATGCCGCGGGAACGCGCATCCTGACCGCGCGCGGCGAGGTGCGGGTCGAGGACCTTGCCGCAGGTGACATGGTGCAGGCACGCTTCGCCGGCCTCACCCCGATCAAATGGATCGGCCACCGCCGCATCGATTGCCGCCGCCATCCCGATCCGCAACAGGTCTGGCCGGTGCGCGTCGTCGCCGGTGCCTTCGGCCCCGATCAGCCGTGCCGGGATCTGTTTCTGTCGCCCGATCATGCGGTGGCGGTCGACGGCGCGCTCATCCCGATCCGGCTGCTGATGAACGGCGCCAGCATCCGCCAGGAAACCGGGGTGCCACTGGTGCATTACTTCCACATCGAGCTGGACCGGCACGACCTCCTGCTCGCGGACGGAACGCAAGCCGAGAGCTACCTCGACACCGGCAACCGCGGCATGTTCGCCAACGCGGATGCGCCGCTCGTGCTGCATCCGCGGCTAGCTGACCCCGCGGCGCAGCAACAGCGCGAGGCGATGTCCTGTCTGAAGCTGCGCTGTGACCCGGCTTATGTGGAACCGGTTTGGCGGGCGCTGGCCGCGCGTGCCGAACGCCTCGGATTCACGCTGCCGGTGGTCGCGACAACGCAGGATCCGGGCCTGTGCATCGTCGCGGGAGCCCGGCGGTTCGCCCCTGTCCTGCGCAACGGCGGCCGTTACACGTTCGTCCTGCCCGCGCTGCCGAGCGGTAGCCGGTTGTGGTCGCATTGTGCGGTGCCATCGGCGTTGCGGCCCTGGCTGGAGGACCGACGCCGGCTCGGGGTCATGGTCCACCGAATCCTGCTGCGCCGCGGGACCGAACTGGTGGATGTCGCATTGGACGATCCGAGCCTGACCGACGGCTGGTGGGCCGCCGAACGCGACGCCGCCGTCCTGTGGCGCTGGACGGACGGCGATGCCGCATTGCCGCCCACTGATGATGTCGCGGTCGTCGATGTGCTGATCGGTGAGACGCTGCCCTATCCGATCACCGAGCCGGCGTGCGCCGGGCCGATGGCGGGCGGGCATCTTGCGGCGCCGGCGGCAGATGCGGGGAACCTGGGAAGCACTACGTCGGCGGCATAGCGGGCCGGCAGTGGTGCGGTGGCGTCTGGCCGCTGCTGTCGTCACCACCGGCCGATCCCCACCCGGCGGGCGCGTCGTGTGACATAGCCCAGCCAGACGATCTGCGGGACCATGGTCAACAGCGGCACCCACGGCTTCGCCGCCCCGGATGTCGCGATGAACCCAAGCGCGACCACGCCGCCGAACGCGGCGAACCCCGCATGGATCAGCGTGACCGCCCAGGCGGGAACCCCGGCGCGCACCGCGACCTGATACAGGTGGCTGCGATGCGCCTGGGTGATCCTCTCGCCGCTCAGCAGCCGCCGCGCCAGGGTGAAGGCCACGTCGAACAGCACGCCGGACAGCAGCATCGGCACCAGCAGGAACGACAGCTCGACGCCCTCGAACCGGCTTGCCACCACCGCGAGCACCGCCAGCATGAAGCCGCAGAACTGGCTGCCGACATCGCCCATGAAGATGCGCGCGCGGGGGAAGTTGAACGGCAGGAATCCCACCACCCCAGCGGCCAGCAGCAGCGCGGCGAAATACGCGAACCAGCCGTCATGCACCGCGGCGATCGCCGCCAGGAAGCCGGCAGTGACCAGGGTGACGCCAGCCGCCAGGCCGTTCAGCCCGTCGATGAAGTTCATCGCGTTGGTGGCGAACAGGATCCAGCAGATGGTGATCGGCGGCCCAAGCCAGCCGACATAGAAGCCGCCGACATAAGGCAGCCGGTAGTCATGCAGATACAGCCCGCTGCCGACCGCGACCAACGCGGCCAGCACCTGCGCGCCGAGCTTCACCGTGAACGGCCAGTCCAGCAGATCGTCGAGCAGCGCCACCAGGGCAATCGCCGAGGCGGCACCGATCACCCCCAGGAAGTACGGATCGGCCAGGCGGGCGAATTCGGCGTAACGGTACAACACCGCGATGCCGGCCAGGAAGGCGACGATGATGCCGACGCCGCCGCCCTTGGGGGTCGGTTCGCTGTGGGCGCTACGCTCGTTCGGGCGGTCCAGCACGCGCGCGGCGATCATCAGCCGCACGGTGGTGGCGGACAGCAGCGCCAGCCCGGCGGCGAATGCCAGGTGGCGCAGGACGGCGATCAGGGTCATCGGCGGACGGTCTACGCTGTGCGGCGCGCTGAGTGACGGCGATCGGGCGAACTGGCAAGCCTCATCCCGGGGTGGCCTCGCGCACGCCGCGCGGCAGCGGGCGCACGAAGCTCAGGCACCGCCACCCATACCCTTGACGAGATCCGCCAACGAGCGGTCCGAACCGTGGAAATGCGGCGGCTTGTCCCGGCGCCAGGCCGGCGCGGGCGCGTTGGTCATCGTCCTCCTGCCTGGCCGCGGGAATTCTCTTGTCGCGCGACAGCCCTGGATTTCTGGCAGCGGTGATGAAGCCGTGGCCCGACGGGGCTTGGTCTTCCCGTCGGGCCGGCCGATCAGCGTAAGCCTTCCAGCTCGTTTTTCGCCCAGTCGATCGACTCCTTGATCGTCTTGCCGGACAGCAGCCGCGCCACCATGCCGGGATAGAGATAGCGGTTCCAGATCTGCGTCGCGATGTCCGGCGGCGCCGCGGAGCCGGGCACGTAGTACTCCGCGTCGTGCCACGGCCGCACCGGGTAGTTGTAGATCGTGCCCTTCGGCGGCTCGACATCGCTCCATATCTTCATGTCGGTCATGGATTGGAACGGCGGGATGTCATAGCCCGATACCGCGGAGGCGAGCGACTCCACCTGCTCGCGCTGCGACAGGTATTCGATGATGTCGTTGGCCGCGCTCTTGTTCTGCGCGAACTTCCAGACGCCCCAGAAATACGGCCGGTGCGGCACCAGCCTTCCCTTCGGCCCACGCGGCGTCGAGAAGTGCCAGCAATCCGCCGCGACCTGCGGCGCGTCGCGCTTGGCCACCGCCCAGGCCGAGGGCGGGTTCCAGATCAGCGCCGCCTTGCCGGAGATCAGCGCGCGGTTGTTGGAGGCGTCGTCCCAGCTCACCGCGTCGGGGGGCATGAACTTCACCAAGCGCTGGGCGTATTCCATTGCCATCTTCACGTTGTCGGACTCGATGACGATGTTGCCCTTCGCGTCCACCAGGTCGGCGCCGAAGGCGCCGAACGTGGCCCCCCAGGTCTGGTTCGCGTCGGTGCTGCCCGAGCCGCAGCCCAAGCCGATCGGGTAGCCGTTCTTGAACATCTCCTCGGCCATCTTGAGCTGACGCTCGTAGGTCCAGTCCTTGGAGGCGTCCGGCGTCGATGGGTGTGCCGGAAACCAGGCCGTCACGTCGACGTCGGAGAACTTCTTCAGCAGGCTGATGCGCGCGACAGGCGGCAGCGGCGCGGACCCCCAGCCGACCGGCACGGCCAGCCAGTGCCCCTGGGAGACGCCGAGATACTCGTAGGCATGGCCCAGCTTGCCGTATTTGGCGATCAGCCGGCCCATCACGTCATCCATCGGCACGAGACTGTCGCCGTATTGCTGCACGGTCCAGGAATCGAACGCGAAGACATCGTGCCCGGTCTTGGCCTGCGCCTCGGCCGCCATGGTGATGTTGATCTTGCTGCCGATGGAGGTGAGGAAATCCAGCTCCACCTCGACCTTGTTCTTCTCGGCCCAGGCGTCGACCAGCTTCTTCATCGCGGCGTCGCCGGTGGGCACCCAGTGGTCCCACAGCGCGAGGTTGAGCTTGCCGGCGGCTCCCGCGGTGCGGATATGTACCAGCGGCAGGGCGGCGGCGGCGGCGCCGAGCCGGAGGGCTTTGCGACGCGAGATTGGACGTTTGATTGACATAGACGAATGCTCCCCGCGGCCGCCCCTTGGGCCGGCCGTCCTTGTGTTTTCAGCCCGGCGCGGAGGTGGTCCGCGGTCGACATGCCTTTGGCGTGAGGCCGGGACGTTTATCACCGGCCCCGCCGGTCGGCACCTGACGGAAGCAGTATTGGCGGAAATCGGCGCGAAGGCCAGTGGTTCGCAGCAGTCGTTCGCAGCATCGCGCCACCCACGCGGGGCGGTCCGTATCAAGTCAAGCGTGCGCTCGCGCCGGATATCGCCCGCTTCGCCACCCCACTTCGCCACCCCACTTCACCACCCCACTTCACCACCCGACTTCACCACCCCACTTCACCACCCGACTTCACCACAACGTATAGCCGCCATCGATCACCAGCGCGGCGCCGGTCATGTAGCGGGACGCCTCGCTGGCAAGGTATACCGCCAGCGGACCGAGATCCTCCGGGCGGCCGAAATCGCCCATCGGGATCTGCGCCTTGAACGCCGTGATGATCTCCGGCTGCTCGCGCGCCCAGCGCTGGTTCGGCTCCGTCATGAAACCGCCGGGCAGGATGGCGTTGACCGTGACCCCGTGCGGCGCCCAGTCGGCCGCGGAGACGCGGGTGAAGTGCAGCACCGCGGCCTTCGCCGTCTCGTAGTGCCGACCGCCGACCCCGCGGTTGGCGACCAGCCCGCTGATCGAGGCAATGTTGATCACCCGCCCGCCCCAGGGCCGCCCCGCCCCACGCGCCAGCATCGCCCCGCCGATCAGCCTGGTGCACACGAACGTGCTGGTCAGATTAAGGTCCAGCATCTCCCGCCAGACCTCCAGCGGTTCGTCCTCGATCGGCACGTTCACCCGCCGCCCGCCGATGTTGTTGATCAGGATGTCGATCGGCCCGAGTGCCAGCGCGTCGCGGCAGACACGCTCGCAGCCTTCGGGCGTGCCGGCGTCCGCCTGCAGCGGCCAGGCCCGCCGGCCGAGGCCGCGGATGTCGGCGGCGGTGCGCGCCAGGCTGTCGGCATCGCGCCCCACCAGCACGACGTCGGCCCCGGCCTCGGCGATGGCGAGCGCCATCTCGCGTCCCAGGCCGCGGCTGCCGCCGGTGATGAACAGGCGCCTGCCGTCCAGGCGGAAGCGGTCGAGCACGGACATGGGGCGGTCCCTCGGTGGTGGGTGGGCGTCTGATGGCATGATTGCCGGGTCAGCTTTCCCAGTTTTCAAAGCGCAGCCCGGCCACACGAGAAAACGCAGCGACATTGCGGGTGATCAAGGTCAGGTCGCGTGCCTTGGCCTGACCGGCGATCAGCACGTCATACGGGCCGATGGGCCTGCCGGACGCGGCGAGGCCGGCGCGGATTTCCGCCGCCTGCCTGGCGTCTTCCCGATCAAGGTCCAGCACCTCGAACGCCAACGCATCGAGCCGTGCCAGATTGTCGGCGATCCTCCGGCTGCGGTAGGCGCCAAAGAACAGTTCCTGGGCGACGATAGCGGGCAGGGCGAAGTCCTGCGGCGCGTGACGGCGAACGGTGTCCCGCAGCCCGGTATTGCCTTTCAGCAGCCCGATCACGGCATTGGTATCGAGCAGGTACCTCACTTGAAGAAGTCGAGCTCGGGGCGTTCCTGTGCCGCGGGCTGCTCGCTTGCAGCCTGCACGAAGTCGTCGTCGAGCGGCCCGATCAGCGCGTCCAGCCAGGCCCAGTCCTGTGCGATCGGCTCGAGGATGACCTCCTGGCCATGCCGGCGGATGCGGACCATGTCGGCCTTGAAGCGGAATTCCTTGGGCAGGCGGACGGCCTGGGAGCGGCCGGACCAGAAGACTTTGGCGGTTTCCATCGTGTGCTTCCGACGCGGGAGATATGGCATGGATATATATCATCGAGCGGCCGGTCCAACCCTGATCACACGTGGTGGCAGGGCAAGCGGGTGAACGACGGAACGCCGAACGTGACCCCGCTCTCTGTCATTGCGAGGAGCGAAGCGACCCTCGGGTCAAGCGCCCGAGGGCAGGCGCGGTCGCAATGACAGCGAGAATGGCCCCGCGCATGCCTTCACCTGATTGCCCTGGGGTGCCGGTCTAGGCCACCTGGGCTAATGGCGCGCACCCATCCTTCTGCGCCATACACTCCCTACCGGCCTTTTCGACGGGCCAGCGGATGGGCGCCGGTTTGCAGCGCCGGGGCAGCCCATCCGCTCTACCCGTCCACCAGCGCCAAGTTTGCGCTACTGGCCCGCTATGGCCGCGCGATCGATGAAACCATTTTGCAACCCTTTCCCGCCATACTGCCCGGCGCAGTTACTCGGCGCGATTCGGCAATGCTGCGGGTGGGCACGACGGCGGACACGCCTGCCCACCCGCCCCCGCTCTTGGTATCCGTCCGGCAGGTTTTTGAGTCTTTTGAAGTGCTTATGCGTGCCGGCTTGAGCGCATTGGGTTGCCTGCGAGGCTATCCCTGGCATCCGATTCGCCAGGTTCCGCATGAGGACAACCGGCAACCGCCGCATCAACCTGGATGACAGCGCCGCGACTCTGCCGCGCGAAGCGCCAATTACCTGCCTTCTCTGCGATCCCGTAGCCTGCCCCCGGGCGCTTGACCTGGGGGTCCTCTGCGATCTCTGGGTTAATCCTTCCTTGCGTGCAACAGGCACGAGTCCATCCCGCCCGAGCCACGCCTTGCCGCCCAAGGCGAACCTTTCGTGCGGTTGGCTCTGCCGCATTAACAAAGAGAGCGCAGAGGACCCCCGGGTCAAGCGCCCGGCGGCAGGCTCCGAGATCGCAGAGAAGACAAGGCCATGGCGCGTCGCGCAAGGCGCATGCCCGTCGCTCTTTGCGTTCGTCCGGTCGTGTCCCATGACGTCGCCCGCCTCGCATCGCGCTGTTGATGCTGCGGAGGCTTTGTAATGGTTCACGAACCTCCCGGACGGGCTCTGCGCGACCTTGTCGTACCGGCCGCCCGAGGGTTTGACACCAGGCGGCGCAAGCATTGAAACCGGTCAACGATGCCACCGCCTGGTATCACCTGGCACTTGATGCCGGGAACTTCGCTGCCCGATCCGGATACTGCGTTTGGTGACGGGAATATCCGCGGTGCAATTCTCGATTGTGCCACGATTCTGCCAATGCCTGGCGCCCTGACCCGCATTGACCGGTTGTGGTTTCCGCGCCCATATGAACCTGGACTGGCGGAAAACGCCGACAGGTACTGTTCCGCGCCGGGACCGAGACCGCGGGGATCGGCCCGGACGGCGCATGTCCTGCTGGCAACCAGCGTTCATTCGGGGAACGCCGGACGCAATTGATGCCCATCCGGGGCCACTAGATGGGAGCGCTTGCAGGCATGAGGATCGCGGTCCTGGGGCTCGGCAGTGTTGGCGCCGTCATGTGCGGCTGCCTTGCGGGCCTGGGCCATCAGGTGCTTGCAGCCGACCCGGACCAACACAAGGTCGATCTGGTCAATCGCGGATTGTCGCCGGTGCTGGAACCGGGGCTGGGAAAACTGATCGCCGACGCACAGGCCGACCGCCGACTGCAAGCCACACCGGACGTGCACGCCGCGATCGCAGGCGCCGAGATTTCCTTCGTCTGCGTGGGCACGCCCAAGGCCGAGGATGGCAGCGCGCGGCTGGTCCACGTCGAGCAGGCCATTGGCGCAACAGGCGACGCGTTGCGCGATACCGGCCATGATCATACCGTGGTGATGTGTTCCACCGTGCCGCCGGGGACCGCCGAGCGGCTTTGCATTCCATTGCTGGAGGCGCGCTCCGGCCGGCGGAACGGTCGCGGCTTCCGCTATGTCGCCAGTCCCGAATTTCTGCGTGAAGGCTCCGCGGTGCGCGATTTCGAGGCGCCGCCGATGATTCTGGCCGGCGTCAACGACGCGAGCGACGCGGAGGCGTTGCGGACGGCGTATCATGGCATTGCCGCACCGTTCCGGGTTGCGCCGTACCGGACGGTCGAGAGCGTCAAGCTGTTGTCCAACGTCTATCACGCGCTCAAGGTTGCGTTCGCCAACGAGGCTGCCGCGGTGCTCGCCGCCCTTGATGTCGATGCACGTGACGCCTTCGCGCATTTCTGCGCCGACGACGGGCTCAATATCTCGGCGGCCTATCTGCGGCCCGGCTTTGCGTTCGGCGGCGCCTGCCTGCCCAAGGATTTGTCCAGCTTTCTGGCCATCGCCAAGGCGGCGTCGGTACCGACGCCGCTGTTGGGGCAGGTGGCTGCGAGCAACCAGGCAACGATCGACCGAGCGGTTCGCCTTGTCACCGCGCGCGGCAGGCAGCGTGTGGCGCTGTTCGGCCTTACCTTCAAGCCCGAGATCGACGACCTGCGCGGATCGCCTTACGTGGAATTGGCCAGGCGGCTGCTGGCCGCCGGGATCGACCTGCGGATCTTTGATGCGGCGTTGGTGCCGGGTGCGGCGGTGGGCGCCGATCATGTCACCGCCATCGAACGCGAAGCGCCCGACCTTGCCGGGGTGCTGGTGCATTCGGCCAGGGAAGCGCTGGCCGGCAGCAGATTGCTGGTCATCTCCCATCGTGGCGCGGTGCCGCCCGGCACGCTGCTCGATCTGATAACCGATCAGGAAGTGATCGACCTTGAGGGAAATTCGGGTCTCGGCGCGCATCCCGGCGTCGCCTATCGTGCCTTCATCTGATCGCGGTGCACGGTGAGACGGCGGCGATGACGGATGACAAACCAACAGGTTTGCGAACCCTGGTGGTGCAATCATTCCGGCGAACCGAGGTCCCGGCATGGATCGAACGTTGCCTGGACAGTGCCAGGCGATGGGCGCGGATGCGCGGGTTCGAGTACGCGTTCTACGGGGACGAATTCTACGACTTGTGCGGACCTGAATATCTGGCGCGGGTCGGCGGCAATCCGCGCTCGATCACCAATCTCGCGCGGCTTGAGATCGCGCGCATCAAGCTGGCCGAGGGTTACGACCAGGTGATCTGGTTCGATGCCGATGTGTTCGTGTTCGATCCGGACCGGCTCATCGTGCAGACCGACGCCGGCTATGCGTTCAGCCGCGAGGTCTGGGTCACCAAGGCGCCCGACGGCAGTGCCCACTTGGCCTACACCTCGTTGCACAACGCCGCCTTCATCTTCACCCGGCAGCAGAACGATCTGGCGTTGTTCATCCATATCATCCGGCATATCGTGATGACGCGAGCAATCAGTTCGAATTACCAGGTCGGCGTTCGCCTGATCAGCGGGCTGGCGTATTCCCTGGACATCCCCGTTATCACCTGCGTGGGGATGTTCAGCCCGGATCTGATCGACGCCATCGCTGACGATCGCCGGGGTTTCATGCGCGCCTTCGCGCGGTTTCACGGCCACAAGATGCAGGCGGCGAATTTGGGCTGGTCGCTGGCCGCGAATTTCACCGAGGCCAGAATGATGACCGCCATGGACCGGCTGGAATCGACCGCCGGCGAGGTCCTGAATGGCTACCTGGACGACCAGGCGGACCGTTCCACGCCAATAAGACGGAAATTCCCGCTGTTGCGAAAGTGGCTCCACCGCGATGGGGCGCGGTCGTAGCGGGAATTCCGCGACGCTGGCACAGGTTCCGGCGGACCCCAGCCCGTCGCCCCGAACCGGCTGGCAAGCCGGTCTCGAATTGCCGGGTAACGCACGACGGAAGTTCGCCTGTCGTCACCGCAAGTAGAAAATTACCAACCCACACAACCCATTGAAATACCAGGACGTTCGCGAGACCCATCCAGTCGTGGGACCACCCCACCGCTGACGCGCGCGCCGGCACCCGCACATGCTCGCTGCTTGATCTATGTCAACGACAATGCGGGGGCGCGAAGCTAACAAAACGCGCTGACGCGCTCGGTCGCGCAACCGTTGGCTGTGGCCGGGGCGCCGTATCAATCGAGAGGGCTCCCCATGGCACGCTTCCAAAGTATTGCGGCCTCCCTGCTGGCCACTGTCGCGACGCTCTGCACGCCGGCTGCGATCGCCGCTCCTCCCCCCGTCCCGACCGAGAAGACGACCATCGAGATCTGGTGGCACGAGTACGGCCCGTTCACCGCCTACGTCAAGCAACTGATCGAAGAGTACAAGACGGTTCGTCCCAACGTGACGGTGAATGCCACCATCACCTCCTCGGCCGACATCAATCAGAAGATCAGCGTCGCCCTTGCCACCGGCACGGGTCCCGACATCATGGACAATGACGCCTCCTTCTACTCGCTCTACTACAGCAAGGGCGTGCTGGAGCCGTTGAACCTCGCGGTCTTTGGCGCCGAGACCTACGCGGACGTCATCACCAGATACACCCCGGGCGGCCTCGCCGCCGGAACCTTCGATGGAAAGGTCTATGCCCTGCCGTATCAGGGCAATTCGATGAGCCTGTTCATCAACAACAAGGAGTTTCGCGCCGCCGGGCTGGACCCGAAGAAGGACGCGCCGAAAACCTGGGACGACGTGATCGCCCTGGGGCCGAAGCTGAAGATCGTGCAAGGCAACCGCACGGTGCAGAAGGCGTTCGACTTCCCGTATCACAGCAATCGCTGGGAGGTGCAGGACTTCCAGCCGCTCACCGAACAATTCGGCGGCAAGCTGCTCAGCGACGACGGCAAGACCGCATCCCTCAACAGTCCGGCCGCGGTGAAGGCGTTGACGCTGTGGCGTGCGGTAACCAAGGCGGGCGGCGACCCCAGGACGACGATGAACACGCCCAGCAACCCGAACCAGGATTTCGTCGACGGTCGCACGGCGATGTACATCACCGGCCCCTGGGCGACCCCGCAGGTCCGGCAGTCTCCCGTCGGGGACGATTTCACCGTGGTCTCGCTGCCCCAGGTCGATCCGGCGCATCCGCACACCCTGGTGTATGGCTGGATGTGGGGCGTGAACCAGGCCAAGCCCGCGCCGGAGAAGGCGGCGGCCTGGGACTTCGTCCGGTTCATGCTCGCGAAGCCGGATGTGTGGCTGGGCAAGGTTGGCTTCGTGCAGCCGGTCAAGGGCGTGGACCAGAGCGACGTTGCCAAGCAGTTCCCGTACTTTGACGTCCACATGAAGGATGTCTCCACCGGGTCCTGGTATATCCGCTCCGAGTTCACCAACGAGATCACCCAGTCGCTTGGACGCGCCATCGAGCGGGTGGTCTACGACGGCGCCGATCCCAAGGCGTCGCTCGATCAGGCGCAGGCCGAGGTGGAGCGGGTCCTCAACAAGTAGCGGACCGCAACGGGAGGCGCGGGCGCGTGCGCTCCGCCTCCCCGTCCGCACGGTGCGGCGCGATCGTTCAGGCCGCGGCCGGCGCGCTCACGCCACTGCCCACCTAACGGCATGGAGCAGGAGCCTCAGGTGTCTTCGGCCGTTCACGCAGGACCCCTGATCGTCAGGCGACGACTGCGCGTGGGCCTGGCCGTCAAACAGGCCGCCTTCGGCTATGCGATCCTGCTGCCGACGCTCGCCATCCTGTTCATCTTCCGCTTCCTGCCGATGATCGAGGCGTTCGTCATCAGCTTCAGCAAGTATGATCTCATCCACCCAGCGGAATTCGTCGGCTTCGCCAACTTCGTGGACCTTGTGCATGATCCGCTGTTCCTGAACTCCGCGCGGATCTCGCTGACCTATGTGGTGTTCAGCGTTCTGCCGGTCTGGCCGCTGTCGCT
>Ga0209415_10009675_pt1 | contig 16525 bp, 15 predicted proteins | sample PeaSoiSIISIP2007_FD_187696 | JGI IMG/M metagenome (GOLD analysis project Ga0209415, IMG submission 187696) | Peat soil microbial communities from Weissenstadt, Germany - SII-SIP-2007 (SPAdes) (version 2) | ecosystem: Environmental > Terrestrial > Soil > Wetlands > Peat | place: Germany...
GGCCCGCAGCGGCAGTCGCCGCTCCTGGCTCCCACGTCGAAGACGCGCATCCTTGCGATCGCGAGCGGCAAGGGCGGCGTGGGCAAGTCCACCGTCACGGTCAACCTCGCGGCGGCGCTCGCCCGGCGCGGCCGCACGGTCGGTGTCGTGGACGCGGACGTGTACGGATTCAGCATCCCCAAGATGATGGGCGTGTCGTCGGGGCGGCCGACGATGATCGACCAGATGATGATTCCCGTCGAACGGCACGGCGTGCGCCTGATGTCCATCGGGTTTCTGGTAGATGAGGGCGAGGCGGTCATCTGGCGGGGCCCGATGCTGCACAAGGCGCTGACCACGTTTCTCACCGAGGTGCACTGGGGCGACGTCGACGACCTGCTCATCGACCTGCCGCCGGGGACCGGGGACGTGTCGCTGACGATCGCCCAGACCCTGCCGAAGGCCGAGATGCTGATCGTCACGACCCCGCAGTCGACGGCCACCGGCGTGGCCTTCCGCTCGGGGAAGATGGCCGAGAAGGTGAACATGCCGGTGATCGGCGTCATCGAGAACATGTCGTACTTCGTGCCGTCGCCGGGGGCGGATCCCATCTACATCTTCGGCCGCGGCGGCGGCGAGCATCTGGCCAAACAGGTCGATGCGCCGCTGCTCGGTCAGATCCCGCTGGACCAAGAGATCCGAGAGGGCAGCGACCGCGGGGTGCCGGTCGTCGTGTCGGCTCCCGACGCGGCGTCCGCGCGCATCTTCTACGCGATCGCCGATGCGCTGCTCAAGGAATGAGGGAGCCCGAGACGATGGATCCCGCCAAGCTGAACGCTGAGATCGAATCGCACGTCCGCCCCCAAACGTTCCCGGTCGGGATCCGGATGGTGCGCCCGGGGGAGCCGCTGCCGGACAACGCCCGGATCCCGAGCCGGGACCTCGGGATCCGCGTGGCGATCTGCCAGACGTTCTCGATCGCGCGCCGCTACGGCTGGACGGTCGGGGTGGGCCGGGACGACCTCAGCTGCCCGCTCGCCAAGACGGCGTTTGGGTTCGAGCCGGTGCTGCCGTACTACGCCGAGGGCAACCTCGCGTGCGGGATGTACGTCGCGACCCCCGAGGCGGCCGTCCGGACCGAGGCCGAGGTGCCGAAGTTCGCCTTCGGCGAGTACGAGCGGATCCTGATCGGACCGCTGGGGCGCGCCACGTTCGAGCCCCATGTCGTGCTGGTGTACGGCAATTCGGCCCAGGTGATGCGTCTCGTCGCCGCCGCGCTCTACCGGCGGGGCGGACGGCTCCAGAGCGGATTCTCCGCGCGGCTCGACTGCGCCGACGCGGTGATCGAGACGATGCACTCCGGGATGCCGCAGGTGATCCTGCCGTGTTACGGGGACCGGATCTACGGCCAGACCGAGGATAACGAGATGGCGTTCACCATTCCGTGGGCGATGGCCGACGAGTTGGTGGACGGGCTCGCGGGCACGCAGCGGGGCGGCGTGCGCTACCCGATCCCGGCGTGGTTGCGGTATACGGGGGAGTTCCCGGAGAAGTACCGGCGCCTGGACGCCCTGTGGGAGGAGCAGCACGGGGAACAGCCGCCGGCTGGCGAGCCGGTGGGGGATGCGCCTCCGGAGAAGGCGCGCGGGCCGCGCGGGCGGTAGCGACAGACACGACGCCCGGGGGGCGGCGGGGACGCGACCCGGGGAAGCGTCCCGACCGCGTTCCACGAGGACGGCGGCGGGACGGGCCCCCCAACCTTCGACGAGGGTGGGACCACGGTGGCGAGACACGTGAACGACATGACGATCCGATTGGCCGGCGAGGCCGGGCAGGGCGTGGAGTCCGGCGGCGAGGGGTTCGCCCGCGCGCTCAGCCACGGCGGACTCTGGCTGCACACGTTCCCGGAGTATATGTCCCGCATCCGCGGCGGCCTGAACTTTTTCCAGATCCGCGTCTCCGACCGGCCGCTGTGGACGCACACCGAGGGCACGCACCTCCTGCTCGCGTTCAGTGCTGAGGCGGTCGGCGAGTACGGTCCGCACATCATCCCGGGCGGCGCGCTCGTCTGCGACGACGGCCTGAAGTTCGACCAGGACGCGGTCGCCCGCCGGGGCGTGCAGCTCTGTCCGCTGCCGCTCGCCAAGATCGCGCAGGAGACCGGGGGTAATAAGATCATGATGAACACCTGCGCGCTTGGCGCGACCGCCGGGATCACCGAGTACCCGTTCGAGTTCGTCGCGGACGTGATCCGCAAGAACTTCGCCCGGAAGGGCGACGCGGTGGTGCAGAGCAATCTCAAGGTCGCCGAGGAAGGCCACCGGGTCGGGCGCGAGCGGTACGCGGCCGCGTTCGAGTGGAAGCTCGCGCCGCTCGACAGCCGGCCGGAGCGGATGCTCGTTCACGGCAACCAGGCGTTCGCCATGGGCGCGATCGCGGCGGGGTGCCGGTTCATGTCGGGGTACCCGATGACGCCGGCGAGCTCGATCCTCGAGTTCATGGCCGCCTATCAGAACGCGTACGACATCGTCGTCAAGCAGACTGAGGATGAGATCGCGGCGATCGGCTTCGCGATCGGCGCCGCACACGCCGGGGCCCGGGCGATGACGGCCACGAGCGGCGGCGGCTTCTCGCTCATGGTCGAATCCCTCGGGCTCGCCGGGATGGCGGAGATTCCGCTCGTGATTGTGGAGGCGCAGCGTCCGGGACCGTCCACCGGGATGCCGACAAAGACCGAACAGGGCGACCTCCTGTTCGCGTTGTTCGCCAGCCAGGGCGAGTTCCCGCGGATCGTGCTGACCCCCGGGACGCAGGAGCAGTGTTTCCAGACGGCCGTGCGGGCGTTCAACCTCGCGGAGAAGTGGCAGTGTCCCGTGATCGTGATGACGGAGTTCTACCTGACGACGGCGATGCGTCCACTCGCCCCGGCGGACCTGCCGATCGAGCGGGTCGTGATCGACCGCGGCGAGCTGCTGACCTCCGAGCAGCTGGACGCGCTGAGCGAACCGTACCTCCGGTACCGCGACACCCCGAGCGGGATCTCCCCCCGCGCACTGCCGGGACACCCGAAGGGTGTGTACCAGGCGTGCAGCGACGAGCACGACGAGTACGGTCACTTCGAGGACGAGGACGCGGCGAACCGGCTCCGGATGGCCGGGAAGCGCCTCCGGAAGTTCCGCAACATCGTCGACGATCTCGGCGGCCCGGAGATCTACGGTCCGGAGGGGGCCGAGCTGACGCTCATGGGCTGGGGCAGCTCGTACGGCGCGATGCGCGAGGCGGTCGACCGGCTCAACGCGGACGGCACCAGGGCCAACCTGCTTCACTTCGTCGATGTGTGGCCGTTCCCCGAGGCGAAGGCGGCGCCGCTGATCGAGGCGGCGCAGACGCTGGTCGCCGTGGAGGGCAACCAGACCGGGCAGTTCGCGCATCTCGTGCGCGCGATGACCGGCCGCCGCGCCGACCATCTCGTGCTGCGGTGGGACGGACGCCCGCTCAGCGCCGACTATATCCTGGCGCACCTCAAGGAGGCCAGGGTCCATGCTTGATCTCAAGGTCTACCAGAGCCCGATCAAGCCCACGTGGTGTCCGGGGTGCGGGGACTACGGGATCCTGAACGCCGTCAAGAACGCGCTCGCCCAGCTGGAGATCCGCCCGCACGAGGTCATGTTCGTCTCGGGGATCGGCTGCGGCAGCAAGCTGCCGGATTACATGAACGCGAACGGCTTCACCACCATCCACGGCCGGTCGCTGCCGATCGCGATGGGCGCCAAACTCGCCAACCCGGACCTCCAGGTGATCTGCGTGACCGGGGACGGCGACGGGTACGGCATCGGCGGGAACCACTTCCTGAGCATCATGCGCCGCAACCCCGATCTCGTCCACGTGGTCGAGGACAACATGGTGTATGGCCTCACGAAAGGACAGTACTCGCCGACGAGCCCGCACGGATTTGTGACGAGCACCAGCCCGGACGGGAGCATCGAAGTGGCGTTCAATCCGGTGGCGACCGCGATCAACGGGGGCGCCACGTTTGTCGCCCGCGGGTTCTCGGGAGACCCGAAGCACCTGGCCACGCTGATCGCCGCGGCGGTCCGGCATCGGGGGTACGCCCTCGTGGACGTCCTGCAGGCGTGCGTGGTGTACAACAAGATCAACACCTACGATTTCTACCGCCAGCGCGTGTACAAGCTCGAGGAAGCGGGTCACGATCCGACCGACCGCGATGGCGCGTGGCGCCGCGCTCAGGAATGGGGCGAGCGGATCCCGATCGGCGTGCTGTACCAGGTGGCGGGCCAGCCGACGTACGAGGCGCAGGTCAACGCGCTCGCCGCCGGCCCGGTGGCCAAGCGCCCGCTCGCGCCGCTCACCGCGGCGCAGGCCAACGCGCTCCGGCGGGAGTTCGTCTGAGGCCCATGGCCCGCCCCGCGGCGATCCACCGGGGACGCAGGCGGCGCACCGGGCCGCGTCGGGTGCCGAGCACCGCCGCCGACCATCTGCGGACGCTTGAGCGCCAGGGGTACCGCGCAACGCCGCAGCGCCGTGCGATCCTCGAGTCGCTGCTCGGGACCGGGCGCACGAACGTGCCCGCCGAGGAGATCTGCCGCAGAGCGAGAACCCTGTGTCCGACGGTGAATCCCGCGACGACGTACCGGACCCTGGAGCTGCTGGGGCGGCTCGGGATCGTGAGACGACTCACCTACGGAGACGGTCGAAGCGTGTTCTGCGCGAACCCCGAGCCTCACTACCATGGGACCTGCCTCCGCTGCGGCGCGGTCGTGGACCTCCCCCGCGGCAACGTCGGACGGATGCTCGAGCGCGAACAGGGCACGCTGACCGATGGGGCATTCTCGGTGGTGAGCCATCGGCTCGAGTTCCACGGGTACTGCGACGCGTGCCGGCAGTCGACGCCGGCGGCGGCGGTGCCGTGACCCGCCCGCGCCGCCGGAGGGGATGGGCCGTCGCGCAGCTCCTGGCGTGCGGCCTCGCGGCCTGCGCGGCGGCGCCGTGGATCCCGGCACTCGCCGACGTCACTCCGCCCCCGCTGGCGTACCCGCTCCACCTGACCGCCGACGAGGTGACGGTCGACAACACGGGGTCGGTGCTCGTCGCGACCGGGCACGTCCGCGTGACCTACGGCGCGGAGGTCGCCACCTCGGACACGCTCCGCCTCACCCGCGGGGCTCGCACCGCACTCCTCTCTGGCCACGTCACGATCACCGGCCCGGAGGGACAGGCGACGGCGGATCGCGTGACGCTCGACCTGACCGCCGACAACGAGATCACCCGGGTCACCCTCGCCGGCGGCGCGGGGGTGCAGACGCCGCAGTACGCGCTCTCGGCGGACTCGATCGTCGCCGACCGGCCGTCCGGGCGTCTGGTCGCGGACGGTCACGTGACCGCGTTCTCCGCGCCGGACCTGATCATCAACGGCGGACGGCTCGTCTACAATCAGCGCGAGGACTACGGGGTGATCACCGGCCAGCCGGTCCTCGCGAACAAGGCCGGGCGGCTGCAGGGCGACTGGATCGAGCTGTTCCGCAAGGACCACCGGGCCAGGGTCCACGGGCCGGTCCGCGCGGATGTGTACGGGGCCACGGTCACGAGCGCGGACGCGACGGTCGACTTCAAGACGTCGGTGGCCGTGCTCACGGGCCACGTGGTGATGACCCGCAGCCAGGGCACGCTCTGGGCCGACACGGTGACGATCTTCTACGACACGCGCCAAATGATCGCGGCGGGGACGACGCGGGTGCACTTTAACGATCTTGGCGACGCCACGAATCCTTGATCCGGGGCGCCGCGGCCGGCGCGCTCCGGCGTACGATGCCTAGGAGGTGGAGACGATGGTAGTCCAGCGCGTGAGGCGCCCGACGCTCGACGAGATGGACCTGCCGATCGGAAAGAAGACCCGGCTGCACCGCATCCTCTACGAGCACGGCCCCGGGCACGGCGTGGCCCTCATCCTGCCGATCGACCAGGGCTTGGAGCACGGGCCCGTGGACTTCTTCTCCAACCCTGCCAGCGCGGACCCCGAGTTCCAGCTGAAGCTGTGCGTCGAAGGAGGGTACTCGGCCGTCGCGTTCCACTACGGGATCGCCGCGAAGCATCTCCGTCCCTACGCCGGTCAGGTGCCGCTGATCCTCAAGATCAACGGCAAGACCGCCATCCCCTCGGACGCCCAGGCGTTCAGCGGGCTCACGGGGTTCGTCGAGGACGGCGTACGCCTCGGGGCGGATGCGGTGGGGTACACGCTCTACGTCGGCTCGCCGCGTCAGGCCGACGATATCCGGCAGCTCGCCGAGGTCCGGCGGGCGTGCGACGGCTGCGGGATGCCGCTGATCGTGTGGGCCTATCCCCGCGGGGAGGCGATCGACAAGAAGGGCGGGCGCGACAGCCTGTACGCCGTGGACTACGCCGCGCGCGTCGCGTGCGAGATGGGCGCCGACATCGTCAAGTTGAACGTGCCCGAGTTCGATGAGAAGGCACAGGCGTCGCCGAAACCGTACAACACCCTCCAGCTCGGGCACCGCGAGGCCGTCGAGCGGGTCGTCCGGAGCGCCGGCCGGACCCTCGTGCTGTTCAGCGGGGGCAGCAAGATGGGCGACCAGGACCTGTTGCAGAAGGCCCGGGAATGCATGGAGGCCGGCGCGGTGGGGCTGATCTTCGGGCGCAACATGTGGCAGCGGGCGTTGCCCGATGCGCTGCGCATCACGGCGGAGATCAAACAGATCATGCTGGAGACCGCCTAGTTGCGCGCGGTTGCGCGCTGGCTCGCCGCGGTCGCGGTGGGCGTGATCGTGTTCGAGGGGCTGGACGGGCTCGCGTCCAGCCCCCTCGTTACGGGATGGATCTCGGTGGCGGCGTCCCTGCCCTCGTTCTCTCCGTTGCTGTGCGGGGCGGCCGCCGCGGGGGCCGTTCGCCAGCACGCGGTCGGGGCGCTGCTCGCGGCCGTCGCGGCGGTGTGGGTGCGGATCGGGGTCGACAGTGCCATCGGAATGCTGCACGGGATCCATCCGTTCAGTGAGGCCGGCCTGTTCCTCCTGGCCCAGGGCATGCTGTGGATGCCGTTCGCGTTCGCGGGCGGGGCGGGCGCCGTGCTCGGGCGCGGTGCCGTCCGGCGGGCGCGAGCTGCCCGAGGGGCACGCGTTTCGGGGACGTGACACGGCGCGCCAACGCGTTGACGGAGCCCGACCGTCCCCGCCGGCTCGGACTCCGGATGCGATCTTCCCAAGTGCACCACACCGCGATAGGATCGGTCTGCCGCCAATTCCGGCCTCAGTGATATGCGTGTGACATGGTGTGCTACACTTAACCTAGCCGGGAGGTGGCTGGCGATGCACAGGTGGAGCAGGGTGGCCGGCATGGTGGTAGCAGCCACGCTCTCGGCTGCGTTGTCGCCGGGTGTGGGGTGGGCGCAGACGGTGATCACATCCGGGACTCCCTGCACCGCGGTGGGGGGGGCGTCGTCCGTACCACCGGCCAACCAGAACCCGCGCCCTGCGTCGGGGCCGCCGACGGCGCGGGCCCAGACCGGCCCCACGCCGACGTATCTGGACGCGATCGCGTTCCCAACCGCTCACCTTGTCGGGAGCGCGATCCCCGCGCCGGGGACGGAGCGCCGGCCGGCTCCCGCGTGCCAGCAGATCCCGGGGCAGTTTCCACAGGTGGTGTTTGAGTACGCGCCTGGGTTCGGGTATTCGTACGGGTACGGAACCGGATCCCCCGACACGTCGGCCGCGCCTGTCCCTGCGGGAGACGGCGGCGCGGTGCCGCCCACGACTCCCGCGGTGACGAACGCGACGGTGCCGCGTAACACGATCCGTGATCTCGCCCAGTCCCCAGATCGATTCGACCGGCAGGTGGTCAGTGTCACAGGGGTCATCGCGGCGGTCCAGGTCGGCACCACCGCTCAGGGCGCACCGTACACCGCGCTGACGCTCCGCGACGGGGACGCTGCGGTGGGGGTGCTGGTGTGGGGCCGGCTTGGGCTCGCCGCAGGAGACGCGGTGCGGGTCAGCGGCGCGTTTTACGCCGGCGCGCCGCCCGGCGTCAGCATCGGGCCGTCCTCCCTGCCCTGGGTGCAGGCAGACCTCGTTTCATCAGTCGTCCATCCGTAGTCGACGCCGCGGTCACGCGGACGCCGCGGCGACCCGCGTGTGGTGTTGGCGCGCTCCACCCCGGGTCACCTCCTGCGTATCGACGCGGTTCGGTGCAACGGACAGGAAGGGTATCTATCGGCGCCCGCCGCCGCGTTCGCCCCGGCGCGCGGCCCGCGGCCGTGGAACACAGACGGCATCCCTCGGATCTGCCGCGGGGCCGGGTCTCCGGTGCCAAGCGGGCGATGACACGCGACGGGACGGTCGGGGCGCGGCTGGTGTGGGGTGCTCCGATGCTTCTCACTGGAAGGGGCACGTGAACGGCACAGTCCCGCGAGGCTCGCGTCCTCGCTGCGGCTGCGGGCGGACTTGCTCAGCGGGCTGTCGCGCCGCGGTGGTGCCGGTTCCGGACGGGCGCGGTTAGGGCTCCTCGCCGCGGGTGATGTAGTTGTACAGCGTGCGGTCGCGGTAGGCGAGGTTGAACTGGATCGCCGCGTCGCGCGTCCGGCCCGTCTGGTAGTATGCGGACCCGAGCATGTAGTGCAGCACGCTGTTGCTCGGGTCCAGGCGGACGCTGTCCTCCCACTGCGCGATCGTGTTCTTCGCGTCGTTGTGCGTGGAGTAGATGTACCCGAGATACCCGTGGTTCATCGCGTTCATCGGGTCCTGACGCGTGATCTCGAGAAACTGCTGGAACGGCGTGGTGTGGTTTCCCCCCACCCACGTCGCAAACGCCAGCTCGTACCGATCGACCAGATCGTGGGGATCCTGCTGGATCGCCGCCGAGGCGTCCGCGATGATCCGCTGCTCCAGCTCCTGATGGTGGCTCTCGCCGCCGATCGCCTGGTCGATCTGCTTGAGGATGTGCCACCCGTCGATCAGCATGCCCTCGTGCGCGTACACCATCGCCAGCCTGAACTCGAGTTCCGGGTCCGGATGGGCCGCGATCTTGGTCTTGAGCCCGGGGATCAGCGCCTTCCACGTGGGACCGGCGGGCTGCGCGCCGACCCGCGCGAGTGGTCCGGCCACCAGACCGGCGACCAGAACGACGACCGCGAGCACGGCGGCGGCACGGGCAGAGCGTCGGAGATGCGTCATCGTGGGCAAAACGCTCCGTGGCAAAGTTGTACGCTCACGCCTGGACAGTGTAGCATACGCGGCGGGCGGCGCGCCAGTTCACCGCGCGTGCGGTTCGGCGCCGATCCACTCGGCTCCGCCGTCCCAGATCTCCTTTTTCCAGATGGGGACCGTCAGCTTGAGGGTATCGATGCAGAACCGTCCCGCGTCGAACGCGGCGCCCCGGTGCGGAGCAGAGACGGCGATCGCGACGCTGGTCTCTCCGACGGCGAGCCGCCCGGTGCGGTGCGTGATCGCAACGCGGGTGATCGGCCACCGCGCCGCCGCCTCGCGCGCGATCCGCGCCAGCTCGCGGCGCGCGAGGGCTTCGTACGCCTCATAGGTCAGGTGCTGCACGCGCCGTCCGCGCGCGTTGTCCCGGACGACGCCAAGGAACAGCACAACCGCCCCGGCGCTCGGGTCCGCCACGTCCGCCAGCAGCCCGTCGACGAAGATCGGGGCATCGGTGAGCGTCACCGCGGGCGCGCGCGTCGCCGTGTCGGGCGCAGGCGGCGCGCCGCTCTCCCCCCCGCTGACCGGTGGGATGAGCGCGACCTCGTCGGACTCCCGAAGCGGACCGAGCGCCGGCGCGTACTCGTCGTTCACGGCGTATCCCGAGGGGGCCGGGAGGGAGGCCAGGCCGGGATAGCGTGCGACGAGCGCCGTCCAGATCGCCGGGCCATCCGCGTCTCGATCGAGCGGGACCTCGACGACCGAACGTCCAACCGCTTCCCGGTACGAGGCGAACAGGCGAACCGTGATCTTCACCACTCGATTGTACCACGCGGTGCGCCCGCGCCAGCCGACCAGGGCCCCAGCGCACCTGGGGGACGGGCGCGCGCTCACGGCGTGCCTCGGGACGGCCGCCGTCTTCGTCGTGTATAGCATCGGCACGATGCTGTGCGAGTGGGCGGGGGGACTCTTCGTCGCCGCCCCCGTGACGTCCGAGGCCGGCTACGTGCTGACGGAGCTCACGGGTGGCGCCGGCTATCATGGGGCTCTTGGTCGTCCTTCTTGATGCCGGCGCTGAGGGGCGATCAGACGAGCAGCGCGGCGCGAGCGGGGCGCCTGGCGCGGGACCCGAGGGGCGGTGACGCGACTGGGTCAACAGCCGGTGGCCTGGACCGCGATCATCTCCTCCGTAGCTATCATCATCTTGATCTGAATGACGAACGGATTCGCACTTGCGTAGTTGGTCAAGCAAATGAATTCGACCGGACTCGTGCCTCCGCACTGGTCCGACAGAAAGCCCTGCGGCGTTAAGGTCTGGCGGTAGCATTGGTCGGAGAGAAACAGTTGCGGCGACAGTACCGTCTTATACACTATCTCGGCGCCAGCGGCGCCGCACACCGCCACGATACAGATTTCCCACCCCGGCCCCGTCCACCCGGCGCCCTGATACGCATCGGTCGGCTCAAAGAGCACGTAGACCCGCTGATCGTCACCCAGTGCCAGCAACTCGGCCTGGCGGAACTGGGCCAGCGCTTCCTGGACTCCCTGTCGCACGCTGCTGTCTAACTGGTAGCCCGCGAACGCCGGCATCATGGTGACCACCAGTAGCCCCGTGATGATCGTCGTCACCAAGAGCTCCGTGAGCGCGTAACCGGCCTCAGACTTCCCGGGGTGCTTCTTGTGCCGTCTCTGCGCACCCATGATGTTCCCCCCCCGTTCTCTAACCCCGTGCGCGACGCTCTGTTGTCGGTCGCACACTAAGCGTATGGCACCTCGTGTCGCGCAACAAGTGGACCTTCGTACCTCGGACGAAGGAACTACGTTCTGCTAGTTCTTTCGTACGAGTCCTTCCGAACCACTGCGCCCGTGTGTCATACCCGAGAGGGTCATACCCATAGGGTTGAGAGTCTAGCCTTTTGGTCAGGTCCCAGTACGGGGATTGACAGGCGAGCCACACGGTGCCGGTCCGCGCGGCCTCCGGGTTCGACGCGCGCCGTACCCGTCGCCGGACGGAACAGGTGAGCGCGGCCGATCCCCGAATCCTCTTCGGGTGACGCCGTTTTGGATCACCGACCCGTACGCGGTCCCCGGCAGCTTCCGTAAGGCCCAGCTCCACTGCCACACGACGCGCTCCGACGGCCGAATTGCGCCGCGGGCGCTCCTCGAGCGGTACCGCGCGAGCGGGTACGCCGCGGTCGTCTTCACGGATCACGACCGCGTGACCGAGTGCGCCGACTTGAACGACGGCACGTTTCTCGCGCTGCCGGGGGTCGAGACCACGATCACGCGTCCGTTCCGACCGCTCGGGCCGCACATGGGTCGCCTCGGTGCGCCCGGCGCGCTTGGGGCGCGCGGCGCTCAGGCGTGCATCGACGCGACGGTCCGCGCCGGGGGCGTCGTGTCGCTGCACCACCCGTCGTGGACCGGCAACCTGTGGACCGGAGGGTGGTCGGTCGCCGAGATGACGCGCCTGCGCGGCTACCACCTGATCGAGATCAGCAACCACCACAGCCGGACCGAGGAGGACGTCCGGCGGTGGACGGCGGTGCTGCGGCACCGCGGCCGCGACGCGCCCGTGGGCGCCGTCGCCGCCGACGATCTGCACCGAGAGTCCGACCTCGATACCGGCTGGGTGATGGTCAAGACCGCGTCGTTGGCGGCGGACGCGTTCCTCGGCGCGCTCCGCGGTCTCGCGCTGTACGCATCGACGGGGCCGGCGGCCGAGTTTGCGGCGCGGGACGGGGCCGTGGTGTGCGCCACGGACGCCGCGCGCATCCGGTTCCTCGACGCCGCCGACGTCACGCGCCACGAGGCGGCGGGGCCGGAGGCCGCCTACGCCCCGGCGGGGGACGAAGGGTTCGTCCGGGTCGAGTGCAGCGGCCGGTCTCGGGCCGCGGCGTGGTCCCAGCCGTTCTGGCTCGCCCCGACCTAACCGCCGCGCCGCACCCGCCAGAGGTGCGTGACGTGGTCCTCGCCGCGCACTGCAAGACCGCTCGCCGCGAGCACGTCGCTGTCGTTGTCGCCCGCGGGCAGGATGATGTTGGCGTACTGGAAGAATCGGGACGGCCAGCCATCGCGCGTCCAGCGCACGAGCGCGGTCCAGTCTGTGCCGTCGGCGCTGCCGTAGAGGACCGCGTCGCGGCCGGTGTTGACGGGACTCGGCTCGACCGCGGTGGACACGAACAGCGCCCGGCCGGCCCGACCGCTCCAGAAGCTCGACGCCGCGATCGGCGCGAGCCGCGTCACGCGGCCGCCGCGGTCCAGCCGGCAGACGTAGTTCTGCTCGAACGGCGTGTCGGTGGCGAAATACAACCCGTCCTCGCGGGGAAGGACCGTGACGGCGCGCGCCTGCTGGCCCCCGGCCAGCACGGCGTCGACCGAGGACCAATCGAGGCTCGCGCGCACGATCCGGCATTCGTCGCCGTCGTCGCCGGTCAGGACCCAGAGGCACCCCGCGTACCGGTCGTACGTGACGCTGTGCACGTGGCGAATCGCCCCCGGTGGAAAGGTGAACACGGGCCGCCACGACACGCCGTCCGGCGATCCGTACACGTGCACCGCCGCCCGGCCCGGGTTGTCGAAATACTCTCCGAAGTAGGCCCATCCGGTGGGGGCGGCCGCCAGGGCGAGCGGCCGGGTCCCGCGCGGGATTCGAAACGCGGCCCGGAGCCGTCGCTCGTGGGGGGCCAGCACGGCGATCGTCTTCGGAAACACCGCGACCAGGCTGCCGTTGCCGAGGCGCGCGAGGGCGTGGCACCCGCCGCGCAGCAGCCGGTCCCCCACGCGCGACACCGACCCCGCGCGGCGCCAGATGCCCGGGTCGAACGCGGCCACCGGCTCCCAGCCCGAGCGGGCCGGGTCCCAGCGCACCAGCGCACAGCCCCGGGCGGCGTACAGGACCCCGGCGTCCCACGCCAGGACCCGGAGTCCGGGAAACCGGCCGATCGGGTCGAGGCTGAGGGCGGGCACCGCGGGGACGGGACCTCGGCGGACGGGCTACTTCTGCACGAGAAAGTCTTCGATCGCGAGCGCGTCCATCCGCGTGCGCAGGAAGCACTCGATCGCCTCGTCGGGCGTGCACACGATCGGCTCGTTCTCGTTAAACGAGGTGTTGAGGACCACCGGCACGCCCGTCAGGTCCCGGAACGCCGCGATCAACGCCCAGTAGCGGGGGTTGGCGTCCCGGTCGACCGTCTGGAGGCGCCCCGTGCCGTCGACATGCGTCACCGCGGGGATCTGCGCACGCTGCTCGGGGAGCACGTGGTAAACCTTCACCATGAACGGATCGGGGTACGTCTGGTCGAAGTAGTCGCCGACCGCCTCGAGCAGCACCGACGGCGCGAACGGGCGGAACGGTTCCCGGTGCTTGATGCGCGCGTTCAGAATGTCCTTCATGTCGGCCCGACGGGGGTCCGCGATGATGCTGCGGTTCCCGAGCGCCCGCGGGCCCCACTCCATTCGGCCCTGAAACCACCCCAGCACGTCGCCGCCGGCCACGATCTGGGCGGCGCGGCGCGCGAGGCCGGCGCCGTCGAGCCGGTCGTATGCGAGCCCGCGGCGGTCGAGCGCCTGCGCGATCTCGTCGTCGCGGTAGCGCGGCCCGGTGTAGGCGGCGGTCATGACGTAGCGCCGCGGGCGGCCGAGGACGTGGTGGTAGATGTAGTAGCACACGCCGAGCGCGGTTCCGGCGTCGTTGGCGGCCGGCTGGATGTAGATGTCCGTGAACGGGGTGTCGGGAAGGATCTTGCCGTTGAAGGCGCTGTTGAGCGCGACGCCGCCCGCCATGCACAGCGCGGACTGCCCCGTCTCCCGCTGGAGGCGGCGGACCAGGGCGAACTCCGCCTCCTCGAGCATCGCCTGGAGCGAGGCGGCGACGTCCTGGTGCTTCTCCGTCAGCGGCGCGTCCGGCCGGCGCGCCTCTCCGAACGTGTCGATGAACTTGTTCGAGTACATCGCCTCGATCTCGGGGCTGCCTTCGTCGAAGGTCATCGACGCGCCCGCGGCATGGTGGACGAAGTAGTCGAGGTCGAGCTCGAAGGTGCCGTCCCGCTGCACGCGGACGATCTTGCGAAACTCCTCGAGGTACGCCGGACGCCCGTAGGGGGCGAGGCCCATGACCTTGCCCTCGTCCCCGTATTTCGGGAACCCGAGCCACTGAGACGCCGCGGTGTAGACGAACCCCAGGGAGTGGGGGAAGTTGATCTCGCCGGTCACGTCGAGCTGGGTGCCGCGGCCGATCCCCCACATCGTGCTCACGAAGTCCCCCATGCCGTCCACCGACAGGATCGCCGCCTCGGGGAACGGGGAGACGAAGAACGCGCTCGCCATGTGGGCCCGGTGGTGCTCGATGTTGTGGAACCGCGCGCGGAGCCGCTTCGGGTCCAGCTCGAACGCCTCGCACAGCGCGGCCTTGGGGTTGCGCACCTGCATCGCGTTCGCGAGGCGCTGCCGGATCATCGAGGCGCTGGGGCGCCGCGCCAGGGCGAACGCGACTTTCTTCAAGAGGTTGGCGTTGGGGTTGCGCGAGATGCCGACGTGGTCCAGCTCATACGGCGTGATGCCGGCCTCGGCGAGACAGAACGCGATCGCCAGCCTCGGAAACCCGGCCCAGTACTTGATCCGGCGAAAGCGCTCTTCCTCGGCGGCCGCGATCAGCTCGCCGTCGCGGATCAGGCACGCCGACGCGCCGGCGTGGTGCGCGTTGATGCCTAGGATGTACACGCGCGGCATCAGCCCCGGCGGGGCCGGCGCCCGCGGCCGGCGCTCCGCCGCGCACGAGGCGGTGAGGCGCGCAGCGCCGCCCGCAGGTACTCCGTGATGATGTGATTGATCGCCAGGTGCACGTCCTCGACGACCTCGTACTCCTCGCTCGGCACGACGACCGCGAGGTCGGCCAGTTCCCCGAGCGTGCGCCCCGGCCGGCCGACCAGCGCGATCACCACGGCGCCCGCGGCGCGCGCCGCCCGCGCCGCCCGGACGACGTTGGGAGAGGTGCCGCTCACGGAAAGCAGCACCACCGCGTCTTCGGGTCGTGCGAGTGCTCGGATCTGCTCGGCGAACACGCCCTCGTACCCGTGATCGTTGGCCCACGCGGTCAGCACGGCCGGGTCGGAGAGCACCGCGGTGCGGATCCGCGGCCCGCCTCGCTGCGGCGGGCGTCCGAGCGTGCCCTTGCCGACATCGAGCGCCAGGTGCGACGCGGTGGCGGCGCTGCCTCCGTTCCCGGCCACGAAGATCGTCCCGCCGCCGCGCGCGACCTCCCACAGGCGCTCGGCGACGGCGGCGATCTCGTCTGCGGAGACCGCCGCGAGGCACGCCCTGAGGCGCGCGAGATACGCGCGCGCGCCCCGGCGCGCGGGGTTGCGGTTTGGCATGCGCCTACTCCTCGACATGGATGATCCGGCTGCCCTGGGGCTCGAACCGGAACGGGATCGGACGGAGGTCGGGCAGCGCCCGCGCGATCGCCGCGTGGCGCTCGGGGGACGCCAGCAGCAGCAGGAACCCGCCCCCGCCGGCCCCGAGCAGTTTGCCGCCGATCGCGCCGGCGTCGCGCGCACGGGCGTACCACACGTCGATCTCGGGGGAGGTGATCCCCGGCGCGAGCCCGCGCTTGAGCGTCCACCCCGCGTGCAGGATCTCCCCGACGGCGTCGAGCCGCTGCTCGAGCAGGGCGGCGCGCAGGTCGACGGCGAGGTCGCGCATCCTAGCCGTGTCGGCGCGGACCGATGCGTCCTCGTCCAGGCCGCGCTGCTGCTCCCTGAGGATCGCGTCGGCGCTGCGGGTGAGGCCCGTGTAGAGCAGCAGGAGGTGCGCCTCGAAGCGTGCGCGGAACTCGGCGCTCGTGATCACCGGCTCGACCGACACGCCGTCCGGGTCGAACCGCATGAACTGGAGCCCCCCGTACGCCGCGACGTACTGGTCCTGCTTGCCGATGGGCTTCCCGCACCGCGCCAGCTCGACGTCGCATGCCTCCTCGGCCAGGCGCTTTGCCCCGGCGTGCCGGCCGGTATAGGCGTGCAGGGCGTGCAGCAGCCCCACCGTGTAGGCGCTGCTGGAGCCGAGGCCGGTCCCGCGGGAGGGGATGTCGGAGATCGAGGTGATCTCGATGCCGCCGGTGATGCCGACCAGGCGCAGCGTCTCGCGGATCAGTTCGTGCTGGAGGTCGTCGACCCGATCGACCATCTCGGTGATCGAGTAGCTCGCGCGGACCCGGTCGTCGAATTTCTTGTTGACCGTGATGTAGATGTACTTGTTGATCGCCGTGGTGACGACGGCGCCGGGCTCGTGCCGGTAGAACGCGGGGAGATCCGAGCCGCCGCCGGCGAAGCTGATCCGCAGGGGAGTGCGGGAAATGATCACGCGCCTAAGAGTTCGGTCCG
>Ga0209415_10009676_pt1 | contig 16524 bp, 12 predicted proteins | sample PeaSoiSIISIP2007_FD_187696 | JGI IMG/M metagenome (GOLD analysis project Ga0209415, IMG submission 187696) | Peat soil microbial communities from Weissenstadt, Germany - SII-SIP-2007 (SPAdes) (version 2) | ecosystem: Environmental > Terrestrial > Soil > Wetlands > Peat | place: Germany...
CTTCACGCCCTTTTGCGAGCTCACATCTCGATGCCTCCGCCCCGTTGCCTTCCTGAGATCGTCAGGAAGCTTCATGCTAGGGGTAGAAGGGATTCGTGCCTGCTAAACTCCGTCCGCCTCCACCCCTCAGCCGCATCATCTCCAGTGCACGCGCAGGCAACGGGACAGAGGCTTTGAGCGGGCTACCTCCATCGTGTCCTCGACTACGTGCCTCTCGTGTTTCCGAAAAGCTCCACATGGAGCCTCGGCGAAAGGCGCCAGCCACGGGCCAGGCAGGGCTCGACTAGGAGCTTTTGGCGTCGCGAGAGAGTGTGGACATCAGTTCCCTCCGGCATCAGAAGGATCCGATCGGGGTGGACTGGCGGCAACTGCCGGAGCAGGCCCTCTATCTCCGGGAGGTCGTCGCCCGCCTCCGGATTCACCACGAACTTGAGCTGGTGCGGGTAGGTTTGGATCAGCTTGGTCAGGACTGGAATGTCGAGCCGAGCCGTGTCGTGACGCTCCCGCCAGCCGCTTTCTTCGCATGGGGTCGAATTGGCGAGCTTGGGCGAGATCGACATGAGATCGCACGCGACCTCGCGGAAGATCGTTCCCGCGGTCTCGATCGTGATCGTGTGGCCGAGCGACTTCAGGCGGAGGCTTAGCTCAGAGATCGGCTCGAAGAGCATCGGCTCGCCTCCGGTTAGGACGGCATGGTCGATCCCTCGCGACTCAACTTCCTCGACGATAGAATCGATCTCCACCGTCGGGCCTTCGGGCGACCAACTCGCGTAGGGCGTATCGCACCAAACGCATCGCAGGTTGCAGCCGCTGACGCGGACGAAGGTCGAAGGCGTCCCCGCCCAGATCCCCTCGCCCTGAATGCTCGCGAAGATCTCCGCGATCCGAAGCTTGGCTGCGGCCACGGTCAAGTGTGGCACCTTCGATTTCGGATTTCGGACAACAAGCCACATCCCCTCAGTGGCCCTCAAACGTCCCCACAAGCTCGCCCTGGGCGATGACGTGGCCGGACATGGCCTTCTCTAGATCGGCCCTCGATACGCCCGCGTTCAGGTTCAGTACCGAATCGATGGCGTAAACGTGGAAATGGTAGTGATGCGGCTTGCCGGGAGGCGGCTGAGGGCCGAAGTAGCCGGTTCCGTTGCGGCTGTTCTTGCCCTGGAACGCCTTTCCCAGAATATTCAGCCAGTCCGTCTGAGGCAGGCCTGACGGCAGCCTCTTCACGTCGGGAGCGATGTTGTAAACAACCCAGTGGACGAACCCGTTAGCGTCCGAATCAATAACGGTCACCGCGATCGACTTCGTGTCCGCGGGCGGTGCTGACCATCCGATCGAGGGCGAGAGGTTGCCTCCATTCGCCGTGTATTTCGCGGGAATCGACTGACCGTCCTGGAACTGGTCGGATGTGACTGCTAAGGCCGCGTTTGTCTTCGAGCCGAGGTCTAAGCCGGTCTGGCTTCCTCTCGAACAAGCCGTAAGGCTCGCCGCCACCGCAATGCCCACGAGGATCCAGCACGCGAATCGAAATCGGATCATTCTTCTATGATGGGCGAAAGGGCGAGTGGGGGAATACGTGAATGGCTCAGCCGGAACGGACCGATCGGACGGATCGGAGCCATCAGGCTGATGGCTTCGGCTAAGTCGGAGCCGGCATTGCCCCGTTTCCCCGGTTCTCCTATTCGTCCACTCACATATTCCCATTCACCCATTCACCTATTCGCCGCTGGAAACTGTCGCCTTCCGGTCGATCTTTCCCCAGCCCTGGCGCAGGCCCCGGAAGGCGGTCGCGACCGACTTCACGACCACCGCGTACATGATCTGCCGGTAGACGAAGCGCTGCAGGAACATCCACCACAGCGAGCGCGCCTTTTCCCGATCCATGCGGAAGGCAATAAGCCCGGAGATCAATTCGACGACGAAAAACAGGCTGTAAAGGAACGCGACTGAGATCAAGGTCTCCTCGACGTCGCCGACCGGCCGCCAGTCACCCGTGTACTGGCTGTTCGAAATCCAGGCCGTGAAGAAGAGCAAGAGCGTGAAAACTAGGAGAAGATCGACGAGCGGCGCGAGGACTTGGAACAGGATCTGGAACAGCCAGATCGCGGGAAGGGTGAGCCAGCCGAACCAGCCATAACGTCCGAGGGCCCGCTTGTGCTTCCATAAGCATTGGAGCGTGCCGTAAGCCCAGCGGAAGCGCTGCCGGAAGAAGCCACGGAACGTGTCCGGAGCCTCCGTATACGCGATCGCCCCACTCTCGGTGTCGACTTTCCAGCCTGCCCTCCGCAGCCGCCAAGTCAGATCCATGTCTTCGGCGAGGGTATCGCTGACATAGCCGCCTACCTCGGTCAGAGCCGACCTCCGCCACGCCCCGATCGCGCCCGGGCAGACTGACACTGCGTTGAGCAGGGCGTAGGCGCGCCTGTCGAGGTTCTGGCTCGTGATGTATTCGATGCTCTGCCAGCGAGTCAGCAGGTTGAGGCGGTTTCCGACTTTCACGTTCCCTGCCACGGCCCCGATCTGCCGGTCGGAGAAGTGCCGGGCGAGAAGGCCGATCGCGTCGGGCTTGAGCTGAGTATCCGCGTCGACGCAAACGACGACCTCGCCTCGGGCATGGGTTAGGGCGAGGTTGAGGGCCGAGGCCTTGCCGCCATTCGCCTGTTTCAGGATCACGACACGGCCATCGGCGGCGAACTTCGTCAGCACCTCGAGGTAGGTCGTGTCGGTCGAGCCGTCGTCGACCACGATCACGTTCGTGATCGGATAGTCCGAGGCGAGCACACTCGTGAGCGTGCGGGCGATCACGGCTTCCTCGTTGTAGGCGGCGATCAGCACGCTGACGCTCGGCTCGTAGGCGGGGTCGGCGACGAAGCGGCGGCCATTCTGAATCATCGCGAGCGGCGTGATGAGAAGGACATGCGCGAGTCCGAGGCCGATCGCCACCAGAAACGCGAGACGCAAAATCCACTCGACGGTGAAGACCGTCCGAAACGCCACCTGATCGAGCCCGACGAGCCGCCGGTCCTTCGCGCTGAGGGACGGCATAACCGCGTCGCGGGTCTCTTTCATCAGGCCAGAGACCGGCACGAACGAGTAGCCCTTTGCCTTCAGAGTCGGAATCAGGATATTAAGGGCGGCGATGGTCGCGCTCCGGTCGCCGCCTCCGTCGTGGAGGAGGACGACGTTGCCGTGATCTTTGTCGGAAAGCTGAAAGAGGATCGCATCGACGATCTCCTGCGGACTGCGGCGCGGCCCGGTATTGTCGGCATTCGCGTTCAGCCGCCAGTCCTGGGGATCGATGCTCTCGCCGACCGTCACATAGCCGAGTTGGGAGGCGACGAGGATCGGCTTGACGTCCTCCGGCTTGTCGGGCTCGGAGTCCGCGTTGTAAGGCGGCCGGAACAAAGCGGTCGAGTGGCCGATGATGCCCTGGATCGCGCGCTGGGTCGCGTTCAACTCCAGTTCGGTGCGCCGGTCCGTCGCATCGTCGAGATTCGGGTGGTTGAAGGTATGGTTCCCGATCTCATCCCCATTCGCATACTCGCGCTCCACGAGGGCCGGATACTTCTCGGCATTCTGGCCGATAACGAAGAACGTGCCAGGCACCTGGAACCGTTCTAGGATGTCGAGGATCGCCGGCGTGTTGGCGGGATCGGGCCCGTCGTCGAAGGTGAGGGAGACGGTCTTCTGGCCGGCATAGCCAGACTTCTCCAGGTAATAGCTCGCCGGGTAGCCCTCGTAGGTTTCGTCGTCGACTAGTCCCGTATCCTGGTCGATGTCGATCTCGCGGGTTGCGTCATGGGGGTCGCCCTTGGCGTAGAGGATGTCGCCCAGGTTGCCGGAGGTTTGGAGATCGTCGGGGCCGAACTGGACCGTTCGCAGGACCCGCGGATCGGGTTCCTGGCCGATCGATTGGCGGTTGAGGAATCGCCAGATCGAAGGGTCCTCGTCGCCCATCACCCATAGGGCCGAGCCGCGGACGCCGAGATCGTGAGCCATCTTCCACTCGTTGAACGCGGACACCCCGTCGAGGAGCCAAACTTCGTGGGGAACGTTGTCCTCGTCGGTGTAGGTGAAATGGGTGTTCCAACTGTCGATATCGAGGTCGAGAACCTTATCGGCGGTCTCGTCGCGAAAGTCCTGCGCGGTCTGAAGAGCGTCCTGGTAGGTGAGGCTGTCGGCGCCCTTCGTGCTGGCCGTCCAATCGTAGGCGTAGCTGCCAACTCCGGCAACCAGCTTGTTCGCGGGAACCGCGTCCGCGAACTTGTCGAGGGTGTCCTCGACCCAGTCCACAGGGGCGATTGGCCCTGCCGTTCCTTCTTGCGAATGATCGTCGTAGACCATCGCAACGACGAGATCGACGTTCGCGGCAAGCTTCTTAATCCGATCCTCTTTGCTTTCCGCTGCCACGTCGATGCTAAGTCCAAACTGCTGCGGGCCTTGTCTTAGCGCCTTTTGGACCAATGCGAGAAAGCCGGGAAGTCGATCGTAATCGGCATCGGCAAGCTCTTCGAAATCGACGTTAAGCCCGTCGAATCCGTTCTGGACCAGCCACGTCCGAATGTTCGCGGCGAGGGCAGCCTGCTTGTCTGCGGAATCGAGCAGAGAGGCGACGATCGCGCTGTCGTACTTGTTGCCGTTTAGATTGGTCAGGACCGGCCAAATGCGGACCCCGTTCGCGTGGGCGATGTCGATCAACTCCTGATCCGGAGTCTTGAGGCCGGCTTCGGTCGGGGTTAGATTGAAGTTCGACAGGTCGAGCTGCGAGGGATCGGTTCGGACGAGCCCTAGCCATACCGGCAGCACATGCGTGAGGTTCTTCGCGTTGTCGCGTAAGGAGCCGATCCCGAACTGCTCGTCTGGCGAATAGAAGGCGGCGACGATCGGCGTGCCCGGCGGCGGCTTCGGGGTCTTCTGGGCGGCCCGCTTCTTCCGCTCGGCCGCGATTTCCTTGTCGAGGGCCAGCTTCGCCTGGTTCTGCAGATACTGAATCCGGCGCTTATCGAGGTTGGGAAGCGCGAGCACGAGGCTCTTCGGTTTGGGGAATCGCGCGCTGATCCCGGGAATCCTCGGCAGGAGCGGTATGACAGACAGGCTCGCGATGACGGCGGTCGTGACGATGGCGAGGACGAGCATCAGAGCCGCCGCCCAAAAACTGACGCGCTTTCCGCGCGTGCCTTCGGGGTCGAAGAAGACGGGCTGGCTCATGGGATTTCGGATTTCGAATTACGCATTGCAGGCGCAGGCTCCGGGGTTCAAACTTCTCGCCACTGCTTAAAGCTGATCATGATGCATGAAGCGAGAGATGTGAAGCGTATTGGCAAGCCTGGGTTCGAATCGGCCGCATCTTAGCGAACCGGGCCTCGGTCAACGGCAGAAGGGCGGGACCAGGTAACAATATGGTAAAAGGACTTGACTCGCCGAAGCGGGCGAGCACTTGGAGGATTACGACGATGAAAATGTTGCTCGGATTTTTGCTTGCCTTCGCCCTGATGTGCACCGGATTCGTGTTTGCCCAGAGGCCCGCGAGGAACGTAAGTGGGAAGCGTCACCCTAATTTGGCCGCCGCCCAGCGACTGACGGCCCAGGCCTTCCAGAAGATCACCGACGCCCAGAAGGCGAACGAATGGGACATGGACGGGCATGCCGCGAAAGCCAAGGACCTGCTCGACCAGGCCAACAAGGAGCTTAAGCAGGCAGCGCGAGCGGCCAACAAGCACTAAGGCGCTTTGAAGAGGGCTCCGATTCGTCGGGGCCTTCCTGTATTTGGAATTGGGAAGCGTGACGAAAATTCCAATTCTAAAGTGGAAGCGGCTTTCCCTTTGTCTCGGGTGCGAAGGGTACGGCGACGATCCCGAGTAGGTAGAGGGAGCCGGTGAGGACGACGGCGGTCGCGACGCCGCCATGGAGCGGTCCGCCGAAGCGGTCGACGAGGGCGCCCGTAATGAGGGGGATCGGCACCGAGAATAGCCGCCCCGCGTTATAGGCCAGCCCCGCGCCGGTGGCGCGCATACGGGTAGGGAACAGCTCGGGGAAGTAGAGGACGAACGCCGCACTGACCCCGATCGCGAAAAAGTTGACCATCGGCATAAAGATCAAGAGATTCGCGTAGCTTGGATTCGACAGGCCGACGAGCAACGCAGCCGGCGCAGCGAGGAAGAAGGCGAAGATCGTCCACTTGCGGCCCCATATCTGACAGAGCCACGGAACTACGAAAACTCCTGCGAGCGTCCCGGCATGGGACAGCATTGTGACGTAGCTCACCCGGGTGTCGATCACGGCCTTCGGCATGCCCATGCTGACCGCATTGACGAGATTGGGCGCCCAATAGGTCGCGGTTCCGGCGCCGGCGATCCCGACAACGCCGATGACGATTGCTACGATCACGTTTCTACGCCACCGCGAGTTTGCGAAGAGGTTGCGGATCGGGGAGAGCCAAGACGACGCGACTTTCCGTAGCATCGGCGTCCCCGCCGATGAGTCGCTGCCGCTAAGGTCGCCGTTCACAGGCGGGACGCCTGTGCTACTACGAATTGGCTCCGAAACCCGCATCCGGATCAGTAGGCAGAGGATCGCGGGGACGATCCCAGTCAGGAAGAGCCAGCGCCAATCTTGTCCCTTCAGGGCCAGATTGGCGAGTGCGGCGAGGACGGGGCCGAAGGCGGCCGCGCTCTGGATGAACGACGCGGCGCCGGCCCGCGCTCGATCCGGCAGGGCCTCAGCGACAAGCGAGGCGCCGGCCGCCCATTCGCCGCCGATCCCGAGCGCGGTGAGGAAGCGGGCCATTCCGACCTCCCAAGGATTGCGGCAAAGCGCGGTGAGGCCGGTGAAGAGGCAGTAGAGGAGGATGGTCACGACGAGGGTCTTGGCCCGGCCCCAGCGGTCGGCCAGCACCCCGAAAACAAGCCCGCCGACCGCCCAGCCGACCAAGAAAACGGACTGGATCAGCCCGTCGATATGGGTGCCGATGCGAGCGTAATCTGCGCCTAGCATCTCCCTGAGCATAGGAACCTTGGCGAAGTTGAAGAGGGCGGTGTCGGCGACGTCGAACACCCATCCGAGCCACGCGATGAGGAGAATCAGCCACTGAGCGCCTGTCAGGCTTCGAAACCAGAGCCGTGGCTGTTCCATCCCGGAAACTCTATCATGTCCCGGGATGGAGCGTGGTATCGTTTACCGGCTTCGAGGGTAGAGGTGTATCCCCTTGAAGGTCACCCATTCGTAGTCGCGAGCGATCAGTTCGACGCGAGCGATGTCGTCGGGACGCGCTCCGGAGAATCCGTACGACCGCGTCGGCGCTCCCGATTTGTCTTTCGTATCGCTCGTCTCCCAGAACATGAGATCGAGGCTCTTCCCAGATCGGTCGTACGCGGCGAGCTTGACATCCTTGTCCTCGATCCCCGACGGGATCCGCACGGCGATCTCAGCTCCCGCCCTCATGTCAATCCTGTGATCGCCGGGCTTGACGCGAGCGAAGAGCGGCGCCTCACCGATCTGCCCCGATTCGAGGATGCGATATCTGCCGCTCGCGATCCCGAACCGCATGTCCGTCACCCGTAAAGTGCTGGCGGCATCGAACGAGGCCATATCCATCGTGCGGTTGTTCTGATCGCCGTAGGATTGCCACACGCTCCAGTTGGAAACTTGGGGTACCTGGACGACGCAGTCGTAGCTGCCCCTTGGGATGCCGTCGATGTCGACTCGCAGTAAGATGGAGCGTACGGGCTTCTTGTCCGTGAAGCCGGTCATGTCGAGGCTGCGCGCAACGTCGGCGGGAGCTGCGCGGCTGCCGTCGGGGCGCCAAAGCGTGTGAGGCTTACTCTCATCGACCTGAACAAAGGCGAGCGTCGCGGTTCCTCCGCCGGCCAGCTTCGCAGGGCCGTAGAACGGCTTGCCAGGGCCGAATGAGAGGACAGGAGGCGTCGGAACCGACTCGGCCGGCTCATTCTCGGGCTTGGCATCTTCGTCCGCAGAGCCGACATATCCCAGAGCCTCGTTATCAGGTTCGGCCGCCTTGACCTGGAAGTCGACTCGTTTTGAATCTGACTCCACATTCACTGTATGGGCGTCCTGCGTGTAGCGCCCATCCATCACGTAAACGTATTGCTTGCCCGGTGGCACGCGAAGGCGGTAGAAACCATCCTTATCGGTCAACGCCGATTGGACCCAAGCGCTCGTATTGGGATGCGACGGCCCGTACACGCCGACGTCGGTTTCCGGGAGCGGCTTGCCATCTTCGCCGGTCACTCGGCCCACGATGAGGACTCCGGGGATAAGCTGGAAGTCGAGGTTTGCGATCTGGTCGCCGGCTTTGACCCTGACGCCTTCATGGGCGACGGCGGTAACGTCCCGATCCATACCGTTTTGAAGATTGGCGATCACGTTGTAGACGCCTGGACGCAGCCTGGAGATCGTGTACCGGCCATTCTGGTCGGTCACGCTGTTTCCACCAAGGCCAATGTTTGCCGGGTCGTTCGTGCCTTGCGTGCCGATTCGAACTCCGACGACCGGCGCGCCATCCCGGGTCACTCGCCCGGTGAAGCTTGCCGCGTACTCGAGGGTCACGTTGGGAGCTCTCGTGACGGGGTCGGTTCCGATATCGAGGCGATCCGAAAAGCTGAGCTGAGCGAATGGATCGTCGTCGGCTTCGTAGCCAACCCTTACATCCTTGGGCAGGCCTTGGATCCCAAAGGAGCCGTCCGCCGCAGTCGTGCCGCCGACGTTGAGCCCAGGAATGCAAGTGAGATCGAGGAATCCGCCAGCCTCGAGATCGACGCCCTTCCGCATGAGCAACGTGGCCCGAACTTTCACGTTTGCCGCGGGCCGGCCATTCGGTTGGAAGAACCGCCCCCGGAGGGCAACCGGGTCCTGGAGGCCCACCGACGTCACCACTGTCGGCGCCGGCCACAACGGGGCCCATTCAAGCGCGTATCCCTTTGCCCGCACGACCAAGATCGCCGTCGTACGCGGAGGAAGGTTATCGATCGACCAGGAGACCGTGTTGCCCTTGACCTCCAGCCGCTTTGCGGTCGCGGCCGGCAGATCTCCCGTCAACTCCATCCATGCCTCCGCTCCGTCGACGCCTTGCCCCTCCGGAGAGCGGATTTCCGCTTGCCCAGCATACGGCTTCGTGATCCATCCGGCGTACTTGTCCTGGGGCGCTTGGCCCTGGACGGCATGGCTTGCCGGTCGCGCGAACAGGAGCGCCGCGCCTCCGGCAAAGAGCACGGCGCCGATCACAAGCGAGATCGATAGCCGGCGCGAGAGAACCAAGGACCGCGAACGAGTTGGATCCAGGATCGCCTCGACCCGGCGGCTGAGTGCGGACCGATGAGACACCGCGCCGATTCCAAGCGCCGGGCAGGGCTTGGCAAGAAGGCTTTCGCGCAGGTTGAGGAGGCATTCGGCGTAATGGGCGCCGGGAATGCCGGAGGCCACGACCTGCTGGTCGCAGAGTTCTTCGTTGACGGCCATCATCCGGCGGCGAAGCAGCCATAGCAGAGGCTGTGGCCACAGCGCGATGCAAACGACGCGATGGAGGAGATTCCAGCGCAGGTCGCCGTTGGCGACATGGGCGGTTTCGTGACGCAGAACCGCGTCGAGAACGCTCGATTCGACCTCCCAATCGGCGGGAAGGAAGATGGTCGGCCGAATCACGCCCGCCACAAAAGGATTGCCAACCGAAGCACCTTCGACGAGATGCGGCGTTAGGACTCCGGCCTGGGCCGCGATTTGAGTCAGGGACTCCACCGCATAGGCATCCTCTACCGGCCGGCATCGACCGCTGATCCGCCGCAGGCCCAGGTAGCCGACTGTGAAGTGGATTCCGAGCAGAGCGATTCCGGTAAGCCAGATCGCCGGGAGCAGGGAGACGGGATCGATGGGAGTTCCGCCATCGGGCCTCGCCGTGACAGCTTTGGGAGCGATTGGGGCTGCGGAACCCCTTTGTCTTGCCGTATCTGCGGTCGAGCGGCCAGTGAAGTTGGGCGTGATCACGGCAGCCGGCGCCCAGCGGATAGGGACGACGGGATTCGGACGCTCGCGCAGCCAAGGGGAGCCGATCGCGAGGGCGAGAGCCGCAATGATCGAAAGGCGGTAGACCGCCGACCGGAACGGCGGCTTCTTCGCGGTCAGTCGCCCGACCACGAGGGCGACCAAGAGGACGAATCCGGTTTGCAGGAGAATGACGAGGATGGATGAGGCGATCATCGCTGAATCTCCTTGGCTGTGGCGTGGCCGTCCCGGTCGCGTTCCGAATTCGCGGCGTGGTCGTCCTGGCCGCGCTCTCTTGATTTGGCTTCGACGAGCGCGCGGAGGCGCTTCATTTCATCCGCCGTGACTTCGTCGCTGTCCAGCAGGTGGGCGACCAGGCCACTGATCGAGCCCTGAAATACGCGAGAAAGGAGATCCTGCGCTGCCGTCCGGGTGACCTCGGATTCGGCGACCAACGGGCGGAAGACGAAGGTTCGGTCGCGCTGCTCATGCTCGACCGCGCCTTTGACTTCGAGTTTGCGAAGCAAAGTCTGGACCGTGCTGTGGGCGATTGGGGAGACCCGGCTGAGCGCATCGGTGATGCGCCGCGCGGTCGCTTCACCCTCATCCCACAGAATCTGCATGATGCGGAGTTGGACGCTTCCTAACGAGATCGGCATAAATCTACCTCTATAGATTTACCTCGGTAAACCACAATCGAATTCTACCACGGTAAACGACGGATGCCGAGGATTTTCTTTGAGATCTTCATTCGGCCTAAGAACTCCGCCGAGTAACAAAACTCAAATACGACAGGGCTCTGCCCTTAACTAAACGGGGGCCAGTTTGCGTCCCGAAGGGCGGAACGCGAACAAGTTCACAAACACTTTTGTTGGCTCAGAAGCCTTCGGGAATCCCGAACATAGTCCGGATGGGATCGGGTATCGACTTGGGCTTGCCGGTCAGCCGGTCGACGTAGACCCAGTCGGTTTCCCCTTCGCGAGGATCTGACCGCCCTTGGCGCGCACGATCTCGTACCGGCGGAGGGACGCGACGCGCCGCATATCCACAACCCATGTCTTCAGCACAATTCGCTCGCCGGCCCGGGCCGGGCTGAGGTACTCGATGCGATGGCTGCGCACGTACCAGCTTGCGTCGTCCGCGTCGGTCGCGTTCGAGCATCCCACGAGATCTGAATGGGCGATCGCCGCGTCCTGCATCCAGCGCAGATACTCCACGTTATTGGCGTGACCGTTCTCGTCGATGACGGCCGACGAAACGGTCAGCTCATATTCGAATTGCGCCACCGCTGTAAGTTACTCGTAACTTACCGGAAACGGATTGCGGCTGAAGCCGTGTTGGTGCCAATAAGGATAGGGCATCGATCCCTTGCTCACCTTATCGAGCTTCGCCACCTGATCGGCGGTCAGATTCCAACCAACCGCACCAAGGTTCTCGCCGAGTTGGGTTTCGTTTCTCGCCCCAATGATCACGGTGGCGACCGTCGGCCTTTGGAGCAGCCAGTTTAGGGCAATCTGCGGCACAGTCTTGCCGGTTTCTGATGCAACCTCGTCGAGGACCTCGACGGCTCCGTAGAGAAACTCGTCCGTCACAGGCGGTCCCATCTGCACGACCTGTTCGTTCTGGAGACGGCTGTCGGCGGGCAGCGGATGGCCGCGGCGAATCTTGCCGGTCAATCTCCCCCATCCCAGCGGGCTCCAGATCATCGCGCCGACCTTCTGATCGAGGCCGAGCGGCATGAGCTCGTATTCGTAGTCGCGGCCGACGAGCGAATAGTAGACCTGGTGCGACACGTAGCGCGCGAGGTTGAACCGGTCGGAAAAGGCGAGCGACTTCATGAGGTGCCAGCCGGAGAAGTTGGAGCAGCCGATGTAGCGAATCTTGCCGGCGCGAATGAGATCGTTGAGCGTATTCAGAGTCTCATCGACGGGCGCGACGGCGTCGAAGGAATGCATCTGATAGAGGTCGATGTGGTCGGTCCCGAGCCGGCGCAGGCTGTCCTCGACCGACTTGATGAGATGGAAGCGCGAGGAGCCGGCGTCGTTCGGGTCCTTGCTCATCGTGAAGGTCGCCTTGGTGGCGAGGAGAAGCCGGTCGCGCTTGCCCTTGATCGCCTTTCCCAGCGCCTCTTCCGCCGCCCCGTTGGAGTAGACGTCGGCGGAGTCGAAGAGGGTCGCGCCGACGTCAAGCGCGACGTCGACGAGCCGCTCCAGGTTCGAAAACAGCTCGCCGTCCTTCCCGAACGCCGCCGTGCCCACGCTCAGCGCGGAAACCTTTAACCCCGATCCTCCAAGTTGCCGAAACTCCACTAACCCCTCCGCTGCCCACCTGCGGGCCAACTAAAGCCTACGTATGCGACTTGCCGCAAGTCGGCAGCGATCATGCCTCCGCCCCGTTGCCAGCGCGGACTCTGGAGACGATGCGGCTAAGGGGTGGAGGCGGACGGAGCAAAGCGGGGCGATGATGAAGCCTCTACCCCTAACACGTGGCTCCCTACGGCCGAAGGAAGGCAACGGAGCGGAGGCATGACAGTCGGCAGCGATCTCCTTTCCAAAATGGAAAATTATGGTTTACTATGGGGGTGCGGATTCTTGCCTTGTCGACGCTGCGAGAATTCTGGCAGGGTGAGAACTCGGGAGCGGAAGAGCCGATGAGGACATGGTTCAAACTCGCCGAGCGAGCAGAGTGGGGAAACTTCGCGGACGTGAAAGCTACCTTTGGACAAACGGACATGGTCCAAGACCGCTTTATTTTTGACATTGGGGGCAATAAGTGGAGGGTGATCGCGAAGATTAACTTCGAATACCAGCGGATGTGGATCCGTTGGGTTGGAGACCACGAGTCTTACAGCAAGCTGACGAAGCGCGATATCGGCGCACTCTAGACACCGCGCGTAAGCAAACGAAATGACCATCCGTCTGATCGAGAACGAATCCCAATTGAAAGCGGCGTTCGCGCGGCTCGAAGAGCTATTCGACGCGCCTAAGGGAACCGACGAGGGTGAGGAAGCCGAGATACTGTCGATCCTCATCCAGGACTATGAGCGCAGGACGATTCCGGACGCCGAACTCGATCCTGTTCAGGTGATCCAGTTCGTGATGGAGCAGCGCGGATTCACTTACACAGACCTCGCCCGGGTGATCGGCTCTCCTGCACGCGCCAGCGACATCATGAATCGCCGCCGCCGGCTCACGGTTCAGATGATCCGTCGGCTTCACACCGAGTTCGGTATCCCGAGCGACCTCCTCATCGGCGAGATCCAGCTCACCACGAGCCCCAAGTTGAAATCCGGCCGGCGCAAGTCCGCCTGAAGGGCACGGCGGGTACCGGACCGAACGCGCTGCCGGCGTTTCGGGAAAGGGCAAGGCATGTTCGAGGATCGGCCGCCCATTCTAAGACCTATCCCGTTGGCGAGACCCTCACCTCCATCACCTCCATCACCTCCATCACCTCCATCACCTCCATCATCTCCATCATCCGCTTAGGGATCGCCGGACAAACCGTAATGCAGCTTCAAAACCCCGAAATCGCTCAGCCCCACGCTTCCGTTGCCGTCAAGGTCGGCGTTCGGATTCCAGTTGGCGTTCCCCGGGACCGAACCATACGCCAGCTTGAGCTGGCCGAAATCACCGAGCGAGATCGTGTTGTCGCCGTTGATATCGCCGTTAATGAGGGAGAAGCTCAGCCCGCCTGCGCCGAGGCTTGTGACGGTCAAGTTCTGCAGTCTCTTTCGCAGCCAGTGGGAGCCTTTGACCGCGATATCGTAAGTGCCAGGACCAACCGAAGTCTCAAGGGTGAAGCTCCCGTCGGAGGCGAGTGTCACGGTTTGGCGGTCGAGGTCGGTCGTAGAGCCCGGGCTTCGGATTTCCACCGTGACCGGGGTTCCCTCGACGGCCGCGCTCGAATAATTCTGCAGGGTCACGGTTCCCGCGATCCGCTGTGGTCCGAGGGCGCCTAGCTGAAAAAGGTCTGACAGATCGCTCGCATTCTGAGCGTCCCCGATACCGGTAATAGGTCCGACCCCGAAAACCTCCTGCCAACTTCGCAGATCGGAAGAATGGGTGTACCGGACGGTTCCGCGATAGGCGTTGCCCTTAGCAAGGGGCGAAATCACGATCTCCATGATCGTGCGGCTGGGATCGTCGCCTCCTTCGGTTTCGTCGTTCCAGATGACGATCACTCCGCCGTTCTGGTAAGCGCTCGACGCCATGATCATGGGCACGACGATCGACAAGAAGTTGTCGCCGGCCGCGACGGCGGCCTGGTCGCCAGACCAATTCGTTCCGTGATAGGTAAAACCGCCGCTCAGAGCCGTATGCATGTCGTTGTACAGGTCGGGCGAAATCCAATTGAAAGGAGCGACCGTGCCGCCCGCGAGATCGGATTGCAACACCTGAAGCGGCGCGTAGTGGCTCGCCTCGGGATTGCTGGTCGTTTGATTGTCGCCTCCGTCCGTGTCAAGAAAGAAAACCTGTGGATTGTGCTTCGCCGCGTAGCCGTACTGGTTCCGGCCGTTGTAGGGATTTGTATAGAGGGAGCTAGACCCGGCGAAGCTGACGAGAGGCACCGTGTATTGGCTCGGGCTCAGCGGTGTATTCGTGAGCTGTCCGGAACTGGTCGAGAGATCAGTGTCTTCCTGATAGCTTTTCCAGCCGATCCCCAGGCTCTGAAGATAGCCGCACAGATGGTTGGTCGCGCTCTGATCGTTGCTCGGGAAAGGATCGTCGTCGTTGAGAATCCCATAGTTCGTTCCTCCCTCGCTCCAGAGGTAATTAGGTTCCGAAGGGTGGATTCCCGATCCGGTGTTCTGATAGTTAGCCGCGAAGGAGACTTGGACCGCGTTCGCGTTGCCAGGAGTAACTAGGCTGTTGATGTACGGCGCGGCCGGATTGCCGAGGATTTGGGCGGGCGAGGTCTGTGTTCCGGGCTGTGTCCAATTGTGGTTCTCCATCGGGATTACGAAAACGGTTCGAATCTGGTCCGCCGGGGCGACCGCCAGGACGCAAAGCGCGGCCAAGGCCGTGCGAAGAACGCGCATTCGATTCAGATCCATGGGAACTCCCGAATATCAAAACCCAGCCCGGAAGGCCGGACTCTCGCATGAAGCCCGACGATACCGCGTCGTGCGCGAAAGTTCAGATGTGCAGGCTCAGACCCCGTAAATATGCGAGCGTCACGAATCCGATGCCTCCGCCCCGTTGCCTGCGCGGATCCCGATGACGTCGCATTTGAGGGGTGGAGGCGGATGGAGTTGGCAGGCGGCCGATCGCCTCCACCCCCTTACCTGTGGCCCTCCGAAGACCTCAGGCAAGGAAGCGGGGCGGAGGCATGGTCTCGCTCCCAATTCACTTATCCAACCTAATTCTGACTCGGGTCCCAGTTGAAATCCGGCCGGCGCAGGCCCGCCAAAGCGGATACTGGGCGTAACGCGTTGCCCGCCTCGAACATCGAATAAGGTGAGGGGTCAGGGGGCCTCCACGACCATGATGTTGCTTGCCGTTGCCACCGCATTGCTGCTGGGTCAGTCCCGCGATTGGGCGCCCGTCGAGCCGGGATCTCTGCTATCCCGAGGCCCGCACTGCATCGTTCTCCCGCTGAAACACACGTCCGTAAATGCCGACATCTCAGGATTCGGCGCCAACGTGTCCGTCGTCCAGACCTTCACGAATCCGGCGAATGTGCCGATCGAAGCCGTCTACACATTCCCGCTTCCCGCTGAAGCCGCCGTCGACCGCATGCGGATGAAAGTCGGCGAACGCGTCATCGACGGCGTGGTCCGGCGTCGCGAAGAAGCCCGCATGATCTACGAGGCCGCCAAGAACAATGGGCAAGCCGCGGCCCTGCTCGATCAGGAACGGCCCAACATTTTCACCCAATCCGTCGCCAACATCATGCCCCACGCGACGGTTCAGATCGAGATCGGATATGTGGAGACGATCAAGTACGAAGACGGCGAGTTCGAGTTCAGCTTCCCGATGACGGTCGGTCCGCGTTATCTCGGCAACGCGCCCGATCCTTCGAAGATCGATCCACCTAGGATGCCGCTCAATGTGCGGGCCGGCGCCGATATCGAGCTCACCGTCAATATCGACGCGGGCGCGCCGATCGACGACGTCAAATCAGTCCTCCATCAGATCTGGGTGCACGATGCCGGCCCCGGCCGCGCCAAAGTCACTCTGCGCAGCGAGCACGAAATTCCCAACCGGGATTTCATCCTTCAATACCAGGTGCCTGCGAGTTCGGTGAGGAGTTCGTTCGTCGCCAAATACGATCCGTTGAAGGGCGGCTACTTCGCCCTCGCCCTGATTCCTCCGAAGGCGCCCGAAGCCCAAATGATCTCGGCCAAGGAGATGCTCTTCGTGATGGATCAGAGCGGGAGCCAGCAAGGATTCCCGATCGAGAAGTCGAAAGAGCTGACCCTGAGGCTGATCGATACCATGCACCCGAACGACACCTTCAACGTGATGGGCTTCAACGTCGGGGTCAACCTGCTCTGGCCGAGCCCGAGGACGAACACGGCCGCGAACCGGGCCG
>Ga0209415_10009677_pt1 | contig 16524 bp, 3 predicted proteins | sample PeaSoiSIISIP2007_FD_187696 | JGI IMG/M metagenome (GOLD analysis project Ga0209415, IMG submission 187696) | Peat soil microbial communities from Weissenstadt, Germany - SII-SIP-2007 (SPAdes) (version 2) | ecosystem: Environmental > Terrestrial > Soil > Wetlands > Peat | place: Germany...
ATCGACGGCGGCGACGGCACCAACAGCCTGCATCTGACCGGCTCCGGATCGGTCAGTGACAGCGCCTTCGCTCATGTCCACGACATACAGACGCTCTCGATGGCGAATGGCGAAACCGTCACCCTGGGAGCGAACGCGCTGGCGGCCGGCCTCACCAGCATCGACGCCTCGGCCAGCAGCGGCCCCGTCACCGTCGACGCCTCGGCCTTCACCGGCGGGCTGACCGTCACCGGCGGCAATGGCAACGACAGCCTGATCGCCGGCGGCGGCGTCGAAACGCTGTTGGGCGGCGCCGGCAACGACAGCATCACCGTGGCGACGAGCGCCCTGGCCGGCGACTCGATCGACGGCGGCACGGGCGCCAACAGCCTGCATCTGACCGGTTCGGGAGCGGTGACGGACAGCGCCTTCGCCCATGTTCACGACATCGGTACCCTGACGCTCGATTCCAGCTTCTCCGGCACCCTCACCCCGGGCGCCGATATGATCGCGGCGGGCATCACCAGCATTGACGCCTCGGCCACCAGCAGCGCCGTCACCATCAATGCCTCGGCGGTCGTCGGCGGACTGACCGTTATCGGCGGCAGCGGCGCCGATAGCCTGATCGCCGGCAGCGGTGTCGAAACACTGCTAGGCGGCGCCGGCAACGACAGCGTCACCGTGGCGACAAGCGCCCTGGCCGGCGATTCGATCGATGGCGGCAGCGGCACCAACAGCTTGCATCTCACCGGGACCGGATCGGTCAGTGACAGCGCCTTCGCCCATGTCCACGATATCGGCACCCTGACGCTCGATTCCAGCTTCTCCGGCACGCTGACCCTGGGAGCGAACGCGCTGGCGGCCGGCCTCACCAGCATCGACGCCTCCGCCAGCAGTCAGGCCGTCACCATCGACGCCTCGGCCAGCAGCGGAGGCGTAACCCTCACCGTCGGCAGCGGCGTCGACGTCCTGAAGGGCGGCTCCGGTAACGACAGATTCATCGTGGCACCAGACGCGCTTGGCGCCGACACAATCGTCGGCGGCGGCGGAACCGATACGCTTTCCGTGGCGGGTTTTTCCCTTTCGATCAACGACAGCGACTTCGCCCACGTCTCGGGGATCCACGCTCTGACGGTGGACAATCGTTACTACGCCGATCTCACTTTGGATGCCGATGCGAACGCCGCGGGCATCACCAGCGTCACGCTCACCGACAGGTCCACTGCGAGCACCATGGTGACGGTCACGTCGGCCGATACGATCGTGACCGGCTTCGATGCCTCGGCCACTCTTGGAGCGGTGACCATCGACGCTCAGACCGCCACCCAAGGCGTGAGCATCACCGCCGGCAGCGGCGCCGACATATTGAACGGCGGACTCGGCAATGATACGTTCACCGTGGCGGCCGCCAAGCTTTCGGGCGATTCGATCGATGGCGGCAACGGCACCAACAGCCTGCAACTCACCGGTTCGGGATCGGTCGCCGACAGCGCCTTCGCCAATGTCCACAACATACAGACCCTGATCACCGACACGGCCAGCGTCACCCTGGGAACAAATGGCCACGCTGCTGGAATAACCGAAGTTCAGGACACCCTCGCAACGGGCGGCGTCACCATCGACGCCTCGGCTTACGGCAGCGAGCAGGCGATTTCCGAAATTTGCTACAGCCCCAACAGCACATTGTATGGCGGCGCCGGAAACGACCATTTCACCGTGACGACAACCGCCTTTTCCAGCGATTGGATCGACGGTCACGGAGGAACCAATACCCTCGATCTGACCGGATCCGGATCGATTACGGATACCGAATTCGCCCATGTCGCGCACATCGGCGAGCTTATCCTCGATGGAGGCTTCACCGGCTCTTCCGTCACCCTCGGAACGAACGTGATCGCCGCCGGCATTACCGATATCAACGCCCGTAGCGATACCCATGCTCTCACCATCGACGCATCGGCCGACGCCGCCGCCGTAACCATTTTTGGCGGCAGCGGACATGACACGCTCATCGGCGGCTCCGAGGGCCACACCAGCTTTGAACTTTCGTTCAGCCCCAGTTTGAGCAACGACATCATTACCGGATCCTCCGGCGACAACAGCCTGACCTTGGTCGCGGCTTACGACACCAACACCACCATCACCGATAGCGCTTTCGCCCATGTTTCCGACGTTCAAACCCTGAATATCTTGGTCACGGCACCGGACCCCGTCATCACTCTGGGAACACACGCAGAGCAAGCGGGAATAACCACCGTCACCGTTGCGGAAAACAACAGTCTGCCGTCCATGACCGTGCACACGGACATGGATCAGACGCTCACCGTAGACGCCTCCGGAGCCTTTGGGACGGTCATCGTCGACGCATCCAACGCCGCCGAGGGACAAAGCGTATCCTTCATCGCCGGCAGCGGCACCTATTCCCTCACGGGCGGAAGCGGGAACGATGAGTTCACATTATCCGCGTCTTCTCTCGCTGAAATTTCGTCTTCGACGCACTCCACCATTGAGGGCGGATCCGGACGCGAAACGCTGGATATTACCGGTTCCACATCCGTATTGGACAACAACTTCGCGCATGTTTCCGGCTTCAATATTCTGACGCTCGATTCGCGTTACTCCGGATCGTCCGTCACATTAGGACATGATGCCTATAACTACGGCAATGGCTTCACGGTTATTGATGCGTCTGCGGATACCCACGCGCTGACGATCGACGCGTCACAAGATGCAGGCGACGCGGGAGCGCCCGCTCTCACTTTCATCGCCGGCAGCGGAACCGATATCCTGACCGGCAATAGCGGTCACGATACCTTCATCGTCGCGGCCGATGTGCTGGCGAATGACACCATCGCCGATGGCGGCGGCGGCACGCTGGTGTTAACAGGCAACGCTGATCTGACCGACGCGGACTTCAGCAACGTCAGTTCCATCAGCACAGTGATCCTCGACCACTCCTTTTCCGGCGAGATCAGCCTGACGAGCGGCGGCAGCATCGCCACCATCGACGCCTCGGCCACGACGGGCGCGGTCGACATCGATTTCAGCGGCAGCGCATCCCAGCTTTCCATCATCGCCGGCAGCGGCGCGGATACGCTTTTGGGCGGATCTGGCGGACACAACACCTATGTGGTGACAGCCGGCGCCATCAGCAACGACACCATCACCGGTCTGTCGTGCGATACGCTCGATCTCACCGGAACGACGCCGGGACTGGCGGATCTCTCCCACGTCACGGGCGTGGGATCGCTGGTCTTGGAGGGAGGTTTTTCCGGAGCGTTAGCCTTAGGCTCCGGAACAGACTTCACCCAAATCGATGCGTCCCACACCACCGGCAACGTCACCGTTGATGCTCATGCGTCCACCCAGAGCATAAACTTCACCGCAGGGTCCGGCTCCGACGTTCTGATCGGCGGATCGGGCGCCAACCAGTTCACCGTCGATTGGGATCAGCTTTCCACCGACATGATCTATGGCGGAACGGCTGGCGGTAACACGCTCACGCTCAACACCGGCAGTTCGACCCTCAGCGATGCCGATTTCGCCAATGTCCACGACATCCAGAATCTCGTCATCAACACCTATGGCACCGAAACCTTCGCTCTGGGAGCGGATGCCGCGAACGCCGGGATCGCGCACATTACGATCAAGGACAGCTGGTACAACGACTCTACGTCGCTCACGGCATCGCCGGGAGTCGCCACCATCGATGCCTCCAATACCAGCGGAAACGTCACTGTCGACGCCACCCATGACAGCACGCCACTGACATTCTCCGCGGGAACGGGCTCAGGCGTCGATAGCATCACCGTCGCGGCCAACGAACTGGCCAGCGATACGATCATCGGCAACACAAACAGCAGCACCATCATCCACTTGGCCGGTGCGGGCACCGTCGACGACAATGCGTTCCAGAACGTGACGAATATCGGCGAGTTGATCCTCGATTCCTCCTTCACAGGATCGGTGACGCTGGGACAAAGCCTTTACAGTAGCTGGGGTTACGCCCCAACCAATGACCCCAATCTTTCCATCGTCGATCTTTCGGCGGCCACGGGGAGCGTCAAAGTCGACGCGACTGATTTTTTCACCGTTAGTCCGCTGACGTTCATCGTCTCGGCAAGCGGCCTTTCGCACGACACGATCATCGGTTGCGGCGACGGCGGCACCCAGACGCTGCAGGTGAACGCCAGCGGTTCGACCACCGTTGCCGACGGCGCGTTTTCTGGCGTTTCCTACGTCTCCGCCCTGTCGCTGGTCGACACCGGCAGCAGCACGACCGACGCCTTCACCGTCGGCGCGGACGCCGCGGCGGCCGGGATCCACACCATTGCCGTCTCCGATCAAAGCAACGGCACCGACACCACCACGCTCACCGTGACGGCGGGGGAAACCAACCTCACCACGATCGACCTTTCCCAGACGCACGGAACCGTAACGCTCGACATCGCGGCGTCGGTCATGGAGACCGCCCCGACCATCAACATGTACGGCAGCGGGGTCTATTCCCTGGAAATATCCGGAGCCGGATCGGCGCTGACCGACTCCGCGTTCGTCAACGTACAACTGCCCCCCGCTTACGAAACGCTGACCCTCGACCATACGTTCACCGGTAGTCTCATCTGGTCATCGAACAACACCAACAACTTCAATACCATCGACGCCTCGGCCACCACGGGCACGGTCGACATCGACTTCAGCGCTGCGGCCACATCCGTCGTCATCATCGCGGGCAGTGGCGCGGATACGCTTTTGGGTGGGAGCAACGGTAACAACACCTATGAAGTGGCGTCCAACCACCTCGCCTCGGACAGCATCACCGGCCAAAACGGGCTGGGAAACGACTTTCCGACCGATGTCCTCAAGCTTCTTGGCACCGGCACGGACAACGTCAACGATGCGGCCTTCACCAATATATCCCACATTGGAGATCTCACGACCGATGCCAATTTCGCCGGGTCGATGACGCTGGGAACGAACGCCTATGGCGCGGGTCTCTCGACGATCGATCTGTCGCACGCCGGTAACGTCGTCCTCGATGCCCATGCGATGACGTTGGATTCCTATTGGAGCATGTCCTTCATCGCCGGCGCCGGGGCCGACACCATCACCGGCGCCGGCGGGACAGGCAGCAACACATTCGAAGTCACGACGGGCAGCGTCCTTGCCAACGACACGATTATCGGCGGAAGCGGGACCAACACGATCGAAATCACAGGAACTTCGGCCACTTTAGTCGACGGCAACCTGGCCCATGTCACCAACGTCGGCACTCTAGCACTCGACGTTTCCGGGACGTCAACCGCCACCCTGGCGGCAGACGCCAAAACGACGGGGATCTCGCACGTCACCATCGCCGACTCCGGGAAAACCGACAGCACCACGCTCACCGTGACCGCGGCGGAAACCGCTCTTACTAATATCGATGCATCCAACAGTTCGGGCGCCGTCACCGTCGACGCATCCGCGCTCACTCACGGTTTGACGTTCAGCGCCGGCAGCGGAACCGACACGATCACCGTGGCGGCATCCGAACTCGGCAGCGATACCATCACCGGCGGAAGCGGTTCGGACACCCTGCATCTCGCCGGCTCCGGCACAGTGACGGATGCCTCTTTCGCCCATGTTTCGAATATCCAGACGTTGACGGCCAGCGGCAGCGCCACCATCACCCTGGACAGCAACGCCTTCGCCGCTGGAATTACCGACTTCAACCTGTCGAACAATAGCGGCAATGACAATATCACCATCGAGAACGCTTATAACGCCAACGCCTACAACGGAATTTACACAATCGCCGGAGGCTCGGGGGAGAACACGCTCCGCCTGAACAATGTTGCCGCGTTGGATTCCGACTTCCAGAATGTGACAAATATTCAGACGCTGATCGTGACCGGCAATGACGGATACTCCATCAGCCTCGGTAACGAGGCGTTCGGGCACGCGGGCATCACCACCGTCGATCTTTCCGGCCATTCAAGCGGCTGGGCGGGACCATTCCAGATCCAGGCCACGGAGGCCACCGGCCCCCTTACCGTAATCGGCAACTCTTCGGAAAAGTTCCAGGTTACGGTCGAGGCGAGCGGACTTTCCTCCGATTCGCTTTCGACCGGCAGCGGATCAGGCAATATCCTGACGCTTGCCGGCAGTGCGTCGGTGTCGGATACCGACTTCACCCATATCCACGGGTTTCAAGAGCTCTCCCTTACCTCCGGCTATGACGGCGCCTCCGTTTCCTTAGGCACACACGCACAATCGGCCGGGATTTCCTCTTTCGACGCCTCTGCGGACGCTGCGGCGCTTACCATCGACTTGTCGGGATATATCGGCGCCTTTTCCTTCCATGGCGGCAGTGGGAGCGATACCGTCATCGTGGAAGCCGCGGAACTCGCCAGCGACACCATCACCGGCGGGTCCGGAACCACGACGCTCCATCTGGCCGGCGCCTCGTCCTCAGTCACGAATGACAGCTTCGCTCATGTCTACAACGTCACCGAACTGGCGCTCGATTCGTCCTTCACGGGATCGGTAACGCTGGCTTCGAACGCGCAAACCCATGATCCGAACCTCGCCACCATCGACCTTTCGGCCACCACCGGAAATGTTACCGTCGACGCCTCCCTGATATCCTCCAGTACCGGCAACGTCACCTTGATCGCCGGAAGCGGGACGGATGTCCTGACGGGCGCCAGCAATTATTCGAGCAGCCACCATAACGTCTTCGAGGTGGCCGCCGCCAATCTCGCCGCCGACACCATCACGGGCTCCGGCTACGGTTACGACGTGCTCGACCTTTCCGGAGCCGGGATTTCCACCTCCGCCTTCTCCCATGTGACCAATATCAAGACCGTTGATCTCGACTCCAGCTTTACCGGCGCCTTCACGCTCGGATCGGGGACGGGTGTCACCACCATCGACGCCTCGGCCACCACCGGTGCCGTTTCCGCCAACGCCTCAACCGATTCCCAGACCGTCACCTTCATCGCCGGCAGCGGCGCCGACAGCTTTGTCGGCAGCTCCTCCAGCAATATCGACAGCTGGCCTTATAACGAGTTCTATGTGAATGCGGCGAACCTCGGCGGCGACGTCATCACCGGCGGCGGCACGGGCAACGAGATTCACCTCTCGGGAAGCACGGCCCTGACGGATGTGGCTTTCGCCCATGTCACCGACATCCAGCATCTGGTTCTCGAACCAACCTTCAGCGGCGCCTCCGTCACCTTCGGCGCGAACGCGGCCTCGTCGTCCATCAACGACATCAACGCCTACAGCGTGACAGGCCCGCTCAGCCTCGATATCTCGGGGGATTCGAATGCGATCGCCATCGGCGCCGGCAGCGGCGTCGAGACGTTCACCATCGCGGCGAGCGCGTTGGGCTCGGACCAGATCAACTTCTCATACCCGTATTATGCCCAAGCCGATACCCTCGTGCTGAGCGGGACCGGCACGGTTTCGGCGTCCGCCTTCACCAACAACAGCTCCCAGGCGTACGAGATCGGCACGGTGGCGCTCGGCGCCACGTTCCAGGGAAGCGTGACGCTGCCCGGAACCGACATGGTTTCGACCATCGACGCTTCGGCGACGACGGGGGCGGTCAGCATCGATGCCTCCGCGATGACGCTGGGGACGAACACATCCGTTCTCACCATCATCGCCGGCAGCGGACAGGATACGCTGAGGGGCGGATCCTATGCCGGGGCCAATCCCGCCGCCGATCACAATGTCTTCGAGGTATCGGCAACGGCGCTCGCCTCCGATACCATTACAGGATCCAGCGCCGGCGGCGACATCCTCGAACTCACCGGAAGCGGCTCTCTGTCGGCGGCCGCCTTCTCCCATGTGACGAACATCGGCGAGCTGCTCTTCGCCTCGTCCGTCACCGGCAGCGTCTCGCTCGGATCGGGAACGGGGATCACCACCATCGACGCCTCCGGCGACTCAAGCGCGCTCACCATCGACGCCTCCAGCCTCGCCACCCACATAACCGTGACCTTCGGCGGCGGTACGGATGACATCATCGTGGCGGCGGACCAGCTTTCCGGCGACACCATCACCGGGCTCAGCAGTTCCTTTGCCAACACCTCACTGCAATTGATGGGTCCGGCGACGATCGCCGATCAGGCGTTCGCCAATGTGAGTTACGTCCACACATTAGGACTTTCCGCCAACGAAACCGTCACCCTCGCCAGCAATGCGACGGCGGCGGGCATCGGGTTCGTGTATCTTTCCGGAATCAATACGACGCTCGTCGCCACGAGCGACAGCAATACCCCCGACATCTGGGTCGATAACAAGATTGCCACCGATACCCTCCAAGGCGACGGATCCAACAAGCTTATTCTCAGCGTCAGCAGCTCATTGGCCGATAGCGCTTTCACGAACACCTCCGGCATGGGCTCGCTCTGGTTGGACAATTTCGGCGGAACGGCTTCGCTCACGTTGGGAACGAACGCCCAAAGCGCCGGCTTCACAAGCGTGACCGTTTTCGACCTTTCACCGAGCGCCAGCACCCGGCTTACCGTGGGAACCGATAGCCAGCTTTCCTCCATCGATCTTTCGGCAACGACAGGATCGGCCGCCGTCAATGCGTCGACGGATACGGACGGTCTTTCCATCATCGCTTCGCAAAGCGGCCACGACACGCTGACCGGGGGTTCCGGCAACGACAGCTTCGTCGTCAGGGGCTCGGCGCTTGCCGGCGACACCATCAACGGCGGGAGCGGTTCGGACATCCTGCATCTCGCCGGTTCCGGGACAGTCACGGATGCCTCTTTCGCCCATGTGAGCAACGTCGAAACCCTGCTCCTCGATTCCGCCTTCACCGGTTCGGTGACACTGGGATCGAACGCGGGAACGAGCGGCATCGCGACGGTCGACCTCTCTGTCGTCGCCGGGACCGTTGCTGTCAACGCCGGCGCCGACAGCCATGCGTTGAACTTCACCGCGACGGTTTCGGACCTTTCCACCGACACCATGATCGGCGGCACTGGAGCGAACGTCCTGCACCTGTCGGGAACCAGCGCGACGGTGACCGACAGCTCTTTCGCCCATGTCAGCAACGTCGGGACGCTGGTCCTCGATGCCGACCTCTCGGGATCCTCGTTCACCTTGGGAGCGAACGCCGGATCCGCCGGCTTCTCGACGGCCGATCTTTCGGCCACGAGCGATATCTCCATCGACGCCACATCCGACAGCCATGCGCTTTCCATCATCGCCGGCAGTGGAACCACCATCACCATGACGGCGTCGGAACTTGCCCATGACACCATTCAAGGCGGAAGCGACAGCGAACTCGTCGTCATGGGAGCATCGTCGCTCAATGATGCGGCCTTCGCCCATATGTCCAACGTCGGAACATTGGTGCTCGGCTCATACTTCACCAGCGTCACCTTGGGATCGAACGCCGGAAATGCCGGAATCGGCGAACTCTATGCCGCGCACAACAATGGCGCGCTCACCGTCGACGTCACTGCCTTTACCGGGGATATCCAAATCGACGCCGGCATGGGTGCCGAAACGTTTCTGGTCGCGGCCAGCGCGATCCACCATGTGGCGATCTACGGAGACAGCTACAACAGCAACAATTACACCCTGGATCTCTCGGGATCGGGCAACGCGGCCTTCGATTCCCTGGGCGGCATCACCAACATCGCCCATTTGGAACTCGACTCCACCTATAGCGGCGCCATCGCGCTCGGCCACGATGATCCGGGCTTCACCAGCATCGATGCCTCGGCCACCCTGGGGGCGGTGGATGTCACCGCGGTGAACACAACCGCCAATCTCACCTTCACCGCGGGAAGCGGCGCCGATACCCTCGTCGGTGGATCGGGCAACGACGTCTTCCATGTGGCGCTGAGCGACCTTGGCGGCGACACCATCGATGGCGGCAGCGGTCACAATACACTGGTGCTGACGGATTGGTCCGCGCCTACGGATCCCGCGTTCGCCAATGTGTCGAACATCGGCGCGTTGATCCTCGATTCCACCACCGCCGGGTCCACCATAACCATGGGAACGAACGCGCAGGCGGCGGGCATCACCACGGTCGACTTGTCAGCCGCCAGCAATGTCACCATCGACGCGTCGGGTGACAGTTCCACCATCACCTTCATCGCGACGACAAACGAACTCGGCACGGAATCCATTGCCGGATACCATTTCGCCAGCAATGATATTCTCGAATTGACCGGCGTCGGAACGGTCTTGGACGGTGTTTTCGTCAACGATAGCCATATCGGCACATTGGTTCTCGACTCTTCGGTCAGCGGATCCATCACTTTGGGAGGATTCGCGCAAACCGCCGGCATCACGACGATCAACGCCTCGGCGACGACCGGCGCGCTCAACCTCGACGCCTCGGGCGATGCGAACGCGCTCTACATCATCGCCGGAAGTGGCGCCGACAGTTTCACCCTGTCGGGCAGCTCTGTCAGCGATGACACGATTATCGGCGGCGCCGGCGATGTTCTGCATCTGACGGGCCCGGCATCGAACGCCACCATGAGCAACATTTACGGGATCAACGATCTGGTTCTTGATTCCGGCTTCTCGGGGTCATTGAATCTCGGCAGCGACATCAGTTCGATCGATGCATCGGTCGCCACCGCTCCCTTCACGATCTTCGCGTCCTCAACGACTGAGAACCTGACGTTCCTCGCCAGCACCGTGAGTGGCGGGGACATATTCTACGGCGGTTCAGGCAATGACAGTTTCACCGTGGCGGCAAACCTGCTTGCCGGCGACACGATCATCGCCGGCGGCGCTGGAACCAATACCTTGCACCTGATCGGAAGCGGCAGCACCGAGCACCTCACGGGTACGGTTGATTTCGCCAACGTCACCGATATCGAGACCCTGACCCTCAATTCCACCTTCACCGGAACGATCGACCTGTCATCAGGCGCCCACCAGATTTCCACGGTCGACGCCTCGGCGACCACCGGGTCTTTGAACATCGACCTCTCGGGCGCATCGACGGGCGTTTCCATCATCGCCGGCGGTGGCGCCGATGACATCAGGGGAGACAGCTATGGCGGCAATGTCTATTGGGTGGAGGCGCAGTATCTTCATAACGACACCATTACCGGCAGTGGACACGGCGACACCCTGCATCTGACCGGGTCGGGCACCGTCTCCGATGCAAATTCATGGAATGTCTCGGGAGTCACGACCCTCGCTATTTCCGGAAGCAGTGACGTTACCCTTGGATCAAACGCCTTCTCGCAAGATATCACCGCCGTGGACGCCTCCGCCGACAGCGGCGTTGTTTCTTTCGATGCGTCATATCTGGGCACATCATCGCTGACCCTGATCGGAGGATCAGCAAACGACAGCGTCACGGTGGATTGGGAGAATTGGTTGAGCGGCTCCCAGACGATCAACGGCGGCGGCGGAGCCAACAGCCTGACCATAGAACTTGGCTCGTCTTCCATTTCCGATCCCGATTTCGCCTCGATTTCGCACATTCAATCGCTGACGCTGGACACCGTGAACGACATGGGAGTGACCGTCGAGCTCGGTTCATCGGCCAACAGTGCCGGCATTTCCAGCATCACGCTTCTCGACGCCAACGGCGGCGCCACAACCGGATTGACCATCGACGCGGCGGAAAAGAACATCTCCAGCATCGACGCCTCCAACACCAGCGGCACGGTCAATATCAACGTTGCTGCGGACACCCATAACCTGACCATTACCACCGGCAACGGAACCGATACTGTTTCCTTGCACAGTGGCGGATCCGATACCGTCGTTCTGAACGACAGCGGAACGGCGAACATCTCCAATTTCACCGCCGCGTCCTCGAGCATTCAACTCGACAACAGCCAGTTCGGACTTGGCTCTTCGGGGACGTTGGCCGCATCGCATTATGCCGAATCCTCGACGGTCTTATCCGACAGCGGACGGAATTACGGCGGCAACAGCGCCGGCATCATCGTCATCAATGACGGCTCCGGCGGCAGCACCGTCTGGTTCAGTCAGGATTTGCATAGCGCCTCGACCGGCAACTCCCATGAGATCGCCCATTTAGCGAGCGTCAATACCTCAGCCATCGATCAGACGTCTTTCCATCTTGCGGTATGAGAAATGCAGGCCAGGGATTTTTTCATTCGCCTCGGCACGCTGGCCGTCGTCCTGCTGATCGTCTTCGGAAGTCCGGGGCGGGCGCAACCGGCCGCCAAAACGGTGTTTCAAGATTGTTCCCATTGTCCGCAGATGGTCATGCTGCCGGCGCGGCGCGGCGGCGCGCCTCTGGCGTTCAGCCGTTTCGCCATCAGTTTCGACGACTGGAACGCTTGCGTGGCGGACCAGGCCTGCCGGTCCGAGATAGACGATCACGGCTGGGGAAAAGGCAAGCGGCCGGTGATCAACATCACCTGGTCCGACGCCACCGACTATGTCCGCTGGCTTTCGGCCACAAGCGGCGCCGACTATGCCCTGCCGACCTCATCCCAATGGGAATATGCCGCCCGCGGCGGCACCACCACGGCCTTCTGGTGGGGGGAGCAAGCCGGAACCGGCCACGCCAATTGCCACGGCTGCGGCAGTCCCTGGCAAGGCACCGCTCCGGCCGGCTCCTTTCCCGCCAATCCTTTCGGTCTTCATGAAATGACCGGCAATATCTGGACCTGGACGACGGATTGCGTCGCCCCCAGGCCTTCGGCAAAGGGGCCATCTTGTCGGAAACGCGTCATTCGCGGCGGCTCCTGGTATTACGGCGCGGACATGGCGCGATCCTCGGTGGTCATGACCAGCGATCCACGCCAATGGAGCTACAATATCGGCCTGCGGGTCGTCCGCCGATTCACGGGCTCGACCGTAACGCCGCACGATGATCAAGAGAAGTCACCTCCAGGGATCAAGTAAAGAGAGATCGATCCCTTGCAGATCCTTGGTGTTGCGCGTCACTTGCTGGTGGCGACGAACACGCCGTCCCAGTCGGCGCCGGGAGGATCGGCCTCGTAGGCGTCGATGCGTTCGGCGTAGAGGTGGCGCAGCTTGTCCAGATGGAACCCGACATCCAACTCCGCCGAGCGCGCCAGTTCGGCTCTGGCGCGGGGCCAATCCTGGGCGCGGTAAGCGCCCAACATGGCGTCGTGGGCGTCTTTCAGCGCCTTGAATGCGGCGTCCGCGGCAACCGTTTCATCCCCCAGCAGGGTGAAGATGCGAACCGCTTCGGTCTTGCCCTTGACCTTGATCAGATCCAGCTCCAGGCAAGCGAACTGTGGCGCCCGCGTAAACGTGGCGTCGCCGATCACCATGGTTACCCCATAGGTCTTCGACTGCCCTTCAAGACGCGAGGCCAGATTGACCGTATCGCCCAACACCGAATAATCGAAGCGTTGGTCGGAGCCCATGTTGCCGACAACCACCTCGCCGCTGTTCAAACCGATGCCGATATTGATCGGCAGATGGCGGCGCTGCTCGGCCTTGGCTTGTTCCTCCAACTGATCGTTCAGCGGACCCAAGTCCCGGGCCATTTGCAGGGCGGCGCGGCACGCGTTGGCCGCATGGTCGCGATCATCGAGCGGCGCATTCCAAAAAGCCATGATGCAGTCGCCCATATATTTGTCGATGGTCCCCTTGCAGGCCAAAATGACATTGGTCATCGGCGTCAAGAAACGATTGATCAGCCGAGTCAGCCCTTGGGCATCGGCCCCGAAGGTTTCAGAAATGGTGGTGAACCCGCGGATATCGCAAAACAGCAGCGTCATGTCCCGTTTTTCGCCACCCAATTTCAGCAGTCCGGGATTTTCAGCCAGTTTTTCGACCAGCGCGGGCGACATGTAACGGCTGAAGGCGCCACGCACCTGGCGCTTTTGCGCTTCCTCGCGGGCCAAGCTTTGGTAGGTGATGACAATATAGGCGAGCAGCGTCACGACAATCGGAAAGACCGGATCGTAAAGCGTCAACCGATGTGAAAATTCATACCAAGAGGCCCCGCCCAGACCCGCCGCCACCACCAGGAACAACCCCAAGGTCCATCGCGCGCCGATCAGCGGCACCAGGGCGATGACCAGCAACGAGCCCAACAGCGCCGCCAGCACTTCGACGCCGATCGCATCGGCGGGATTGACCAACTGCTGGGCGAACAGGATCGATTCGATGATCTGCGCGTGCACTTCGACCCCTGGGATCTGCCGATCCGTGGCGATAGAGCGGATATCGCCCAACCCCACGGCGGAGGTTCCCAACAGCACCACCTTCCCGGCCACGCGATCCGCGTTGAAATGGCCGGAGAGAACATCCTTGGCCGGCAGATACAGTCCCGCGTCATGATGCCGCGCATAAACCCAGATACGCCCGGCGCCGTCGGTCTCGACCTTGTTGCGGCCCATCTTGATAAATTGGATGCCACCGTTGGCATCGTCGGTCACGATGGCAAAACTCTCGCTTGATGTCGCCAGCCGCAAGAGTTCCAGCGACAACGCCGGATAGAGCGTGGTGCCGTCGGAGATCACCGCCGGAACCCGACGCACCACGCCATCGGTTTCCGCACTGACGGAAAAGACGCCCCACCCGGATGCGGCGGCATCGAGAACCGGCGTGTTGCGCAGAATGTCGCGATAATAGCTGCCATTGGAGGCGCGGATCAGCCAGGCGTGCGGGTCGTCCCCTTTTAGTCCCCAAGACGGCGGCGCCGGGATATCCTTGGGCCCGGATGATGTCTTCTCTTCATATCCGGCCATGCCGAGAACCACGCGGCTGGCCCGGATGGATTCGGCCAGAACCTGGTCGTTGGTCTTCAGCGCCGTCAACCGCTGTGCGGTCAGCTTATCAAGTCCTGGCAATGTCCGCGCCATATGGTCGGGCGACAACCGGTCGCTCTCGGCGAAGACCACGTCGAAACCGATGGCCAAGGCGCCGGCTGCCGTCAATTGATCAACCAATTGCGCCACCTGGGTCCGCGGCCACGGCCATTGGCCGACTTCGGCGAGGCTGGCATCGTCCAAATCGATGATGACCACCGGCGGCTGGGCCGGCGTTTCGCGCGGTTTCCACAGTTGAAACAGATCGAAGGTTTTGGCGCGGGCGATCTCCAGCGGATGAGGATCGATGCCACGCAACGCGATGAACGCCAACACCACCAGCAATGCGATCAGACGCCCACCGCCCAATTGACGCTGCCACCAGACACGCCGGCAAATTCCCCAATTCCGCGGACTCATGTCAGCCCCCCACCGTCTCACAAGAGCATTTCCCCGCCCCATCACTAGCACGCGGAAAAGCCGATGGCGATGGAGGAAAACAATCAGGAGTGGGGACGAAGAACAATAACCTCGTCGTCACGCCCCATGTTGAGCATGAGGCGGGCGCGTTCTTCCAGCATATCCGGATCCAGATGATCGGGGCGCAGCAAACGGGCCCGGTGATCCAAATTGTCGCGCGCGTCTTCGAGTTGGGCCAGGCTTTCCTCGGCCTGTTTGATTTCCTGGTTGAGCCGCCACCATGCCATCAACCCACGATCGCCTTGAATCGTGTGATAGCCAAAATAAACCACCGCGGTCAGTCCGAGAAACGGACCGATAACAAGGCGTGCCCGGCGGCGTATTTCGTTGAAAATCATCATGGACGACATGGAATCACACTCCGATTCCCTGCGTCAACAAGTATTCGATAGTTATCCTCTATTTTTTGTTATTCAAGACTAGAATAGGTTTACACCCAATGGTCTGCAGAGATTCCCCGGATTGCGGCAATTTTCCGGCTCGCGGAGCGGCGCTCACGCGATTCCACCGAGCATTTAAATCGTCACGATGGGATTCAAGAATCAAATGAATGTCGGGAATCATCTTTGTGTTTTTTTAACGAGTGATGATCCCTTTTCAGGGAGACTATGACTCATCTCCCCAACACCACTATTATTCGAAGATTCAACCGAAGCCTCATCATGACTCCAGCACCAGATCTTGTTTGGGGATATGCCGCATCAAGACTTCGGTGATTCACGATGCGGTAGGCTGCATGGGTGACACGAAAGCAATGACATCCTGAAAATCGGAGCGATTATTCGTTTGCGAGCCAGAAGATGTTCACCACAGAGACGCAGAGAACACAGAGAAGGCAATTGCTCAATATCAAGCCATCACCCAGGTCATGATCGCGAGTAATTTGCCAAGATATCGAACACCTCTGTGTTCTCTGCGTCTCTGTGGTGAACCTACTTTTGGAGGAGGTTGCCGGACTTCTTCGCTTCACTCGCGATCCGAACAGCCCTTCGCCGTCCGCGAAGCGACGTCCCTCGGTCCCGGTGAGCGCTCTCACCGGGACCGAGGGGTCATAAGACGATTAACGGCGCAGGATGGAACGTCCGGCGAACTGGGCAATCGGACCCAATTCCTCTTCGATGCGGATCAATTGGTTGTATTTCGCCAAGCGATCGGAACGCGACAACGAGCCGGTCTTGATCTGACCGGCATTGGTCGCCACCGCCAGATCGGCGATGGTCGAATCCTCGGTCTCGCCCGAACGATGCGACAGAACGGCGGTGTAGCCGGCCTTGTGCGCCATCTCGACGGCTTCCAGGGTCTCGGAGAGCGT
>Ga0209415_10009678_pt1 | contig 16520 bp, 12 predicted proteins | sample PeaSoiSIISIP2007_FD_187696 | JGI IMG/M metagenome (GOLD analysis project Ga0209415, IMG submission 187696) | Peat soil microbial communities from Weissenstadt, Germany - SII-SIP-2007 (SPAdes) (version 2) | ecosystem: Environmental > Terrestrial > Soil > Wetlands > Peat | place: Germany...
TTCCCCAAGCCTGGGGCTGTCAAGAGGACATTTCTACTTTGCCAAAAGGGGACATTATCACTTTGCCGCCACAGGTGCTGCGACGCCGCGGAGTCCCCGGGCGGTTCATTTTCAGCGCCACGTCCGGAGCAAGCCCTCTTTCCGGGCTCCGTGATCCGGAAACACGAGCCGCCTGCCGATCGGGTATACTTGGCTAATCTCTCATATGCCTCTCTCCGCTGGAACCCGCTTGGGACCGTACGAGATTCTTTCCCCGCTCGGCGCCGGCGGGATGGGCGAAGTCTGGAAGGCCCGCGATACGCGCCTCGACCGCACGGTCGCCGTCAAAGTCTCCGGAGCGGAGTTCAGCGAGCGCTTCGATCGCGAAGCGCGCGCCGTCGCTGCGTTGAACCATACCAATATCTGCCAGCTCTACGACGTCGGTCCGAACTACCTGGTGATGGAGCACATCGAGGGCAAGCCGCTGGCCGGACCGCTGCCGCTCGATCAGGCCCTCCAGTTCGCCATCCAGATTGCCGAAGCGCTCGATGCCGCGCACCAGAAGGGCATCGTTCACCGCGATCTGAAACCCGCCAACATCATGGTCACCAAGGCGGGAGTGAAGCTCCTCGATTTCGGCCTGGCGAAGATGAGCGCGTCCGCCGAAGCGGGCGCCGCCGGCGCCACCCAGACCATCGCCTTGACCAGGGAAAACACCATCCTCGGCACCCTGCAGTACATGGCGCCGGAACAACTCGAGGCTCGGGAGGCCGACGCGCGCGCGGACATCTTCGCCTTCGGCACCGTGCTTTATGAAATGCTCACCGGGCGCAAGGCATTCGAAGGCGGCAGCCAGGCCAGCCTGATCTCGGCGATTATGACCCGCGAGCCGCCCTCGGTATCCGGTCTCGCGCCCGCCGCGCTGGATCACATCATACGCCGCTGCCTCGCCAAAGATCCTGCCGACCGCTGGCAGACGGCCAGGGACCTGGCGATGGAGCTGCGCTGGATTCGCGACGGCGGCTCGCCGGCCGCGGATGCCCCGGCGCCGCCGCGGCGCAAGCTTCGCGACCGTCTCCTCTGGGCGGGAGCCGCTCTCTCCACCGCGGCCGCCCTGGCATTCGGATTCCTGCTCTTGCGGCAGGAAAAACCCACGCCCGCTCCGGTCCGCTTTACCGTCAATTCCCCCGAGAACGGCTCCATGCCGTTGTTCGGTCCGGTGCTGGTTTCGCCGGACGGCCAATCGGTGGTCTTCGTGGCCCGGGACCCTGCCAGCCAGCGCTATGGCATGTATCTGCATAGCCTGGTTACGGGAACCACCAGGGCTTTGCGCGTGATCGAAGACATCAACGGGATCTACTGGTCGTTTGACAGCCGTTCGCTTCTTCTCAACCGCCCCGGCGCTTTGTGGAAGATGGACCTCAACACCAGTTCACCGGAGCAGTTGCCATTCGCGGGAGGCTATTCTTCCTGGGGACCGGAAGGCATTGTGACCGTGACACGAGCGGGCCTGCAGTTGTTTCGTCCCGACGCCTCCAGTACGCGATGGATCAAGAAGCGGGACGACAAGGATCCTCTCGTTTATTCTTACCCGACCCTGATTCCGGGTGGCCGCTGGGTGATCTACAACACATTCCGGGCCGGCGACGGGCCCAGCGCCGGTGAGTCGATCCACCTCGCCTCTCTGGACGGCAAGGTGGACCGGCAGATCTTCACCACGGAGCGCGCCGCCGTATATGCCGGGCCGGGCTACCTGCTGTACCTGCGCAGCGACACGTTAATGGCCCAAGCCATTGATCCGGATAGCGGCAATTTGCGCGGCGGCCCCACGCCGGTTGCCAGTCCCATCGAGTACAACCCCACCTCGATTGATCCCGGCGCCTTTTCGGCCTCCGCCAATGGCGTACTGGTATTTCGCCGGGGCGGCGCCGTTGCCGAAGATCGTTTGGTATGGTTCGACCGCCCCGGTAAGAGCCTGGGCACGCTCGGCGGTGTGGCGGACTATTCCAATCCCGCGCTGTCACCCGACGGCAACCGCCTCGCCATTGGGATTCGCGACCCCTCGACGGCCAAGCGCGACGTCTGGATTCTCGACCTGGTGCGGGACACAACCTCGCGGCTCACCTTCGATCCGGCCGACGATTTCAATCCGGTCTGGTCTCCGGACGGTGCGCGTGTGGCCTTCACCTCCGACCGCCGGGGTCACCGCGACGTGTACGTCAAGAATGCCTCCGGAACCGGCGAGGACGAACTGCTGCTCTCATCGGCGCTCGCCAAAAACGTGGAGGACTGGTCGCGGGACGGGCGCTGGATTGTATTTAATGAAAGCGTTCCGGGCAACGCAAACGATGTGGTAGCCATCTCCCCGGAGACCCGGAAGACGCAAGACTTCCTGCGTACGAAGTTCACCGAAGATCATGCCCGATTTTCGCCGGACGGTAAATGGATGGCTTACCAGTCCAATGAATCGGGTCGCGCCGAGGTGTACATTCAGGCATTTCCGCCTTCCGGCGGGAAATGGCAGATCTCCAGCTCCGGCGGCATGGAGCCGCAGTGGCGGGCCGACGGCAAGGAGCTTTTCTACACCACGCTCCTGGACCCGGCCCGGATCATGGCAGTGGATATTGCATCGGCCAATGGATCCATCCAGGCCGGCCTCCCGCACGTGCTCTTCGAGGTGCGGCTGCCGCTCGGATCCTTGCGGAACCGGTTTGTGGCGACCCGCGACGGCAAGAAGTTCCTGGCTATTGTGCCGCCCGAGCAAAAGTCCGTCAACAACTTCACGGTGATCCTCAACTGGCCCTCGCTGGTGAAAAAGCAGTAACGCCAGGCCGGGCCGGCGGATAGGGTATCCTGTAAGTACCACCTTGAAAATCGGTTTTGTCAGTCTTGGGTGTCCCAAGAATCTCGTCGATAGCGAAGTGATGATGGGCCAGCTCGTCGCCAAAGGCCACGAACTGACTCCGCATCCCGATCAGGCCGACGTGTTGGTGGTCAACACCTGCAGCTTCATCGACCCCGCCAAGAAGGAATCGGTCGACACCATCCTCGAAATGGCCGAGTACAAAAAGGTCGGCCGCGCCCAGAAGCTGATCGTGGCTGGCTGCCTGGTCGAGCGCTACCGCGGCGATATCCGCAAAGAACTTCCCGAAGTCGATGCGCTCATCGGCACCAACGAGCTGGACAGCATCGTGGCCCTCTGCGAGGGGATGTCCGAAGGAATCGACGCGCCGCCTGCGCTCACCCCGTACCTCTATCACGATCTCACCCCGCGCGTGCTGGCCACCCCCCGCCATTTCGCGTACGTCAAGATCGCCGAAGGCTGCGACCACCCCTGCACCTTCTGCGTCATCCCGCAGTACCGCGGCAAATTCCGCAGCCGTCGCTTCGAATCCGTGATCTCCGAAGCCACCCGCCTCTTCCAGCAAGGCGTCCGCGAAATCAACCTCATCGGTCAGGACACCACCTGTTACGGCGAAGACCTGGGACTCGTAGACGGCCTGCCGCTCCTCCTCGAACGGCTGGCGCAGATTGAAACGCCGCGCGAGAAGTGGATTCGCTTCCTCTACGCCTACCCCAACAAGGTCACGCAGAAACTGCTCGACACCATGGCCGCGCACCAGGCCCTCGTGAAGTACATCGACATGCCGTTGCAGCACTCCAGCGCGCGCGTGCTGAAGCGCATGAAGCGCGGGGCCTCGGGCGACATTTTCCTGCGGCTCATCGAGCGCATCCGCCGCACCATTCCGGGTGTGGCCATCCGCACCAGCTTCATCGTGGGCTTCCCCGGCGAGACGGCGGAGGATTTCGACGAGTTGTGCCGGTTCGTGGAGGCCGCGAAGTTCGACAACCTGGGCGTCTTCACGTACTCCGACGAGGACACCAGCGCCAGTTACGCCCTCGATGGCAAAGTGGATGGCCGCACCATCCAGAACCGCAAGCGCCGCCTCATGGCCATCCAGCGGAAGATCGCGCGGGCACGCAATCGCGCGTCGATCGGGATGGAAGCGCCGGTGCTGGTGGAAGGCCCTTCGCAGGAGACCGACCTGTTGTGGGAAGCGCGCATGCCCACGCAGGCGCCGGAGATCGACGGCGTGACGCTGGTCAACGATTTCGAAGGCGCCGAGCCGCAGGCGGGCGAAATGCGCCGCCTGCGCGTCACCGAAGCCCACGATTACGATGTCGTCGGGACGCTGCTGGCGGCCACCGAGCCGGCGCCCCGGTTCGCGCCCGCGCCGCTCATCAACATCGCGGTATGAAGTGCCCGATCTGCAAGAAAGAAGTCGCCCTGGGCGATCCCGATTTTCCCTTCTGCAGTGAGCGCTGCCGCCTGGTCGACCTGGGCAACTGGGCCACCGAGAAGTACAAGATCCCGTCTCCCAAGCCCCTGGATGACGACCCGGAAGGTGTGGAATGACTCTGACTTTCGAAGAGTTCGAACAGTTGCCCGGCGAACCGGGCAAGATGGAGCTATTGGACGGAGAACTGATTCGCTTGCCACCCGCGATGAGAAGAGACTCGCGGATCGCCCATCGGCTTTACGACATGCTCATGACTCCGGTGGATCAGGCAGGCCCGGCTGCAGGACTGGGCGAAGTCTATATGGGGATGGGCTTCAAGATCGGACTGCGCGACTGGCTCCAGCCGCATGTAAGCATCGAGCATGCCGATCAGCCCGGGGACGAATATAGCGAAGGCGCCCCCGCCCTGGCTGTCGAGATCATTTCCAAGTCCAATACCGCCGAACAGGTGGAATACAAGGTACAGACCTATCTGGCCAACGGCGGCATCGAGGTATGGGTGATGTATTCCAAGACCCGCTCCGCCTGGGTATTCCGCCAGGGACACGCCGAAGAATTTCGCGATGTGCTGCGCTCGGAAATCATCCCCGGGCTGCGAATCGATCTCGGGGCGCTCTTCGCATAGAATAGTGCCGTGGATCGAAGAGACCTGCAGGCGCTCTCCAGAATCCGGATGAACGAGGCCAAAGGGCTGCTGGGCCTGGGCCTGTACGATGGCGCTTATTATCTGGCGGGCTACGCCGTAGAATGTGCATTGAAGGCGTGTATTGCAAAGGAGACCAAAAGGCACGAGTTTCCGGACAGACGGAAGGTCGATGCGAGCCACACACATGAACTTCGAGAACTCGTCAGGCTGGCCAAGCTTGAAGAATCGTTCGAGGACCGGGCAGCAGAAGATCTGGAATTCAGCCACAACTGGGGTAAAGTGAAAGTATGGTCGGAACAGAGCCGCTATCGCCGGCATAGCCCTCAAGCAGCCAAGGATCTTGTAGAGGCGGTCTGCAATCGGAGGCACGGAATTATCGCATGGCTAAAGCTACATTGGTAAGTATCGATCTCGATAGGGCAGCAGAAGTTCTCAAGATTCTCGATGACGCTCAACTGCAAATAAAAGTGGCCGTATGGCTTTTCTCGCCCGACCATGAGGATTGGTTCCTGGTGCTGGCTTCTCGTCAATTGGACGGGTCGAAAGATGCGTATCGGGTGGTTGACGAAGCGCTTCGCAAAGCGGGTTACCCGATCCACAAAACGCCGTCCATCATGATTCTGCGTATGAACGACCCCTTAATCCGCGACCTGCGCCGGCAATTCAGCAAGACAAAGAACGTCGAAGGCATGCGGCTGCGGCAAATGATCGGCGACTGGTTCGTCGAAGACGCCTTTGTCTATCGAATTTCTTAAGCCCGGAGAGCCCGAACTGCTTGGTGGGGCAGGCGTTTTCGCCTGCCAACATGACTACGGCCATAAATCTCCTGCGGCACGCTGACCGACCCCGCCTCCTGCCAGTTCGAGTTCTCCGTGCTGTTGCGCGCCGCAAGGTAGAACACCTGGTTGCCCGCGAAGCCCTGGCTGAACGTCATCGAGAGAGTCAGCGTCAGCGTGTTGCCGCTGCGGCTCACTGAGCTTCCCGCTCCGTTAATCGTACACTGGCTGTTCGAGATGCTCCCGCTCGATGGCAACACCAGCCCTTGATAGGGTCCCGCCGCATCGCCCGCATCATCCACCAGCAATACGGAATTGCTGCTCAACACGAAGGCCAAAAAGCACGCGTGACGGCCGTCGATGGCGCTGTTGACCAGGATATTCTCCACGCTGTTCGCGTCCTGGAACCCTCCGGTATCGGCGAACGTGAACGTGTAGACCGTGGGACCGAGGCTGCTGGTTCGCGCCGGGCTCATGCCCGTTACCGAAGGGCCGGACGGCGCCGTTCCCGGCACGTTCCAGGTCCCCAGCGCCTGCCAGTTCGAGTTGGCGCCGGACTGGTCGCCCGCCGACAGATAGATCACCTTGTCGCCCGCAAAGCCCGCGCTGAACGTGATGTTCAAACTCAGCGTGAGCGTGTTGCCGCTTCCTGAAGCCGATCCGCTGACCGTGCACTGGCTGTTTGCGACCGTACCGCTCCCCGGCAACGTCGTGCCGGAGTACGGACCGCCCGCATCGCCGGCGTCATCCACCAGGTCGAGCGCGCCCGAGTTGGCGCCCGAGGGGACGAAAGCGATATAGCAGGCGTGCCGCCCGTCGAGAGCATTGTTGATCAGCACATCCACCACGTGCAGATTCAGGAAGCCGGCCGAGTCGCTGAAAGTGAACGCCATGGTAGTGCTGCTCCCGCTGCCCGAGCCGACACTGTCGCCCCCGGCGCCCGGCACGCCCGCCGCTGCGGTGACTGTGATCGCGCCCGAGGTTCCCGTGAGAGAGGACACCGCGCTATCGGTAGCCGTGATGGTTTGCGTTCCGGCGGTGTGGAGCGTCACCGGAAACATCCCGACGCCGCTCGCCAGCGTGGCATCGGCGGGCAATGCCGCGGCGGGATCGCTGCTGGTGAAATGGACCGTTCCGGAGTAGCCCGTTGCAGGGCTGTTATTCGGATCCAAAGCCGTGACCGTGAAATTAAAGGCGCTGCCGGCGATTGCCATAGCAGGGGCGGAGATGGAAAAGTGGTTGGCCACGTTTTGCACGAGCACCCAAGCCGCTCCCACGCCGCCGTTGTCGCCGGGGCCTCCGAGAGCGGCCGTGCTCGCATCGCCGGAAAGCGCCACTCCTCTTCCTTCCAGTGGAGCGCCGCCGGTGCTCACGGCGCCGGAGCCGGTGAATTTATCGCCCTGTTGAATCCAGTTTCCGTTGACGCGTTTGAAAACCCATGCCGCTCCCAGGCTGTTGCTGTCCCACGACCGGCCGAAGATCACGGTGTTTCCATCGGCAGAAAGACGGGCGATCAAGGTGTTAGGCACAGAGGGATTGTTGCTGCCGTTTATGTTGCTGCCCACCAGTTTGGCCTGCTGTGTCCATTGCGCGCCGCTGCGAGTGAAAATCCAGACGGCTCCCTGCCCGCCGTTATCGTTCAAGGCAGCCACGGCAGCCGTGTTCCCGTCGAAGGACAGCGCAACACTCACGCCTTGAGTATCGCCTTGAGCGGGACTGGCGCTGAGGGACCCTGTGCCGGCCAGTTTCGCCTGTTCGGTCCAAGTGGTGCCGGAGCGCGTGTACACCCAGGCTGCTCCCATGCAACCGCTATCGCCCGTACCGCCCACCAGGGCGGTATTTCCATCCCCGGACATCGCCACTGACACCCCCTGATGGGAAGGGCATGAGAACGAGGTCACCGTGTCGGAGGCAACGAGCTTGGGGCCTTGTTCGTTCCATACTCCATTGGAGCGCCCAAAAATCCAGGCTGCGCCAAGACCGCCGTTGTCGTTGCTGCCTCCTACGATCGCTGTATTCCCATCGGCGGAAATCCCGTTGGACCCCTGAAGCGAACCGGAATTTCCCGATCCGACCAGTTTGGGGCCCTGCTGAGTCCACTGACCGTTGTTGCGAACGAATACCCAATCGGCGCCGGAATTACCGTTGTCGAGAAACCCGCCCGTTATGAGTGTGTTGCCGTCGGCGGAAACCGCAACCTGGGCTCCCTGCCCCACTCCCTGATTCGTCGGCACTGAATCATTCGCCACCAGCTTGAGTCCTTGTTGAGACCACGTCCCGTTGCTGCGCGTGAATACCCAGGTGGCGCCAATCTGGTTGTTATCGAGCGGGCCGCCGGACACCAGCGTATTCCCGTCCGCGGAAAGGGCAACGGAGTTGCCCTGGTGTGCGGCGTTGGTCGCATCGTTGCCGGCCAGCTTGTTCCCTTGCTGGGCAAACTGCTGGGCGAAAACCACACACGAAAGAGAAATCCAAAAAAGGACTGCTCTGAACGTGTGGGCCATTATTGTATGCCTGCTGGATTGTATACCTGCTGGCCGCAGCGGACTGCGCGCCCGCGGCCGCGCCAGGGCCCAATTCCGGCTGCCGGAAAAATGTCTCGCATCGAATCTCCACCTCCTACGGCACGCTCACCGACCCTGCCGCCTGCCAGTTCGAGTTCCCCGTGCTGTTGCGCGCGGCCAGGTAGAACACCTGGTTGCCGGCGAAGCTCGGGCTGAACGTGATCGAGAGAGTCAGCGTCAAACTATTACCGTTGCGGCTCACTGAGCTTCCCGTTCCGTTGATCGTGCACTGACTGTTCGAGATGCTCCCGCCCGATGGCAGCACCAGCCCCTGATACGGTCCCGCCGCATCGCCCGCATCATCCACCAGCAATACGGAATTGCTGCTCGCCACGAAGGCCAAAAAGCACGCGTGACGCCCATCGATCGCACTGTTCACCAGGATATTCTCCACGCTGTTCGCGTCCTGGAACCCTCCGGTATCGGCGAACGTGAACGTGTAGACCGTAGTACCGAGGCTGTTGGTTCGCGCCGGGCTCATGCCCGTGACCGAAGGGCCGGACACCGCGCCGCCGGGCACGTTCCATGTGGCCAGCGCCTGCCAGTTCGAGTTCGCGCCGCTAGCGTCGCCCGCCGAGAGATAGATCACCTTGTCGCCCGAGAAGCTGGAACTGAAGGTTATGTTCAGTGTCAGAGTGAGCGTGTTGCCGCTGCCGGAAGCCGACCCGCCGACCGTGCACTGGCTGTTTCCGACCGTGCCGCTCCCTGGCAACGTCGTCCCGGAGTACGGCCCGCCCGCATCGCCGGCGTCATCCACCAGATCCAGCGCGCCGGAGTTGGCGCCCGAAGGGACGAAAGCGATATAGCAGGCGTGGCGCCCGTCGAGAGCATTGTTGATCAGCACATCCACCACGTGCAGATTCAGGAAACCGGCCGAATCGCTGAAGGTGAACGCCATCGTGGTGCTGGTGCCGCTGCCCGAGCCGACACTGTCGCCGCCGGCCGTAGGCATGCCGGCCGCTGTGGTGACCGTGATCGCGCCGGAGGTTCCGGTGAGGGAAGAAGTCGCCGTATCGGTTGCCGTAATAGTCTGGCTGCCGGCGGTGTGAAGCGTCGCCTGGAACGTGCGCACGCCGCTCGACAGTGTAGCGTCGGCGGGCAAGGCCGCGGAGGCATCGCTGCTGGTGAAGTGTACGGTGCCGCCGTACGCGCCGAAGGTGTTGTTGTTGGCGTCCAGGGCTGTAACCGTGACGTTGAAGGCCGCTCCGGCGCTGGCGGATGATGGCGCCGAGACGCTGAAGTGCGTGGCGGCCGGCGCCGCAGGGCCGAACACCCACGCCGCACCGGCGGCATTGTTGTCGTTCGATCCACCGACGATGGCAGTCGAGCCATCGGCCGAGAGCGCGACCGCATCGCCTTGACTGGAACGCCCTACCGCACCGCTCCCGACCAGTTTGTTTCCCTTCTGCGTCCATGCGCCGTTCGCGCGCGTGAAGACCCACGCCGCGCCCACGCCGTTGGCATCCCCATTCCCGCCGGAGAGCAGGGTTCCTCCGTCCTGGGAGAGCGCTACCGACGTGCCTTGAAGCGGATTACCGCTTGCCCCGGTGCCCACGATCTGGGGACCCTGCTGCGACCAGGTCCCGTTGGTGCGCGTGTAGATCCATGCCGCTCCCAGATTGGGCTCGAGGAATCCGCCAACCGCTGCGGTGTTCCCGTCGCCCGAGATCGCCACGGAACGGCCTTGTTGGGGGTTCCCTGTGGCATCGTGCGCGGTCAGCTTGGGACCCTGCTGGCTCCACGTGCCATCGGAACCGCGTACGTAGATCCAGGCCGCTCCGATCTGGTTGTTGTCGTAATTGCCACCCACAATGGCCGTGTTCCCGTCGGCGGAAATCCCCACGGAGACGCCCTGTAAGATCCCGAAGGTCGCGGCGATCCCGGTGGCCGAAGCATCGTTACCCGTCAACTTCGGCCCCTGTTGCGTCCACTGGCCGCCCGTCCGTGTGAAAATCCAGGCAGCCCCGGTGCCCCCGCCGTCTCCGGTGCCGCCCACGATGGCCGTGTTCCCGTCGCTCGATATCGCGATGGAGGTTCCGAATCCTGGAGGGTCGTCCGTGTCGTTGGGGACGAGCGTGCCGCCTTGCTGGCTCCACGTCCCATTGCTATTTCGAATGAAGATCCAGGCGCCCCCATTGAGGGCGGAGGCGGTGTTGCCGGTTCCGGCTTCGATGATTGTATTTCCATCGCCGGAAATCGCCGTCACGCCCTGTTGTCCGTTCGACTGGTTGGTAAGCATCTTGTTGCCCTCCTGGCTCCATACGCCGGCGCTCCGCTTGAAGATCCAGAACGCGCCGGAGAAGTTGTTGTCACAAGGGCCGCCAACCACGGCGGTGTTGCCGTCCGCCGAAATCGAAACGGAACTGCCCTGGCAGGCGCCGTTCACGCCGCCGCCGCCCAAGGCGCCGCTGCCCACCAGTTTTGCCTGTTGGGTGTACTGGGCCTGGGCAGAGGAGCCCAAGCCCAAAAGGAAAATCCCGATGGTTCCCGCGAGCCAGGTAATTCTTCTCAAATTCCCTCCTGTAATATATACGCGCAAAAACCAGGCAAACTTCCTCATGCCCGGCGCATCTATGGGATACAGTGGAGTCGGACCGCATGGAAACTCCTCCCAGCCCCCGCGTCAGGCTCGCCACCCTGCTCGCCACCTGGTTCGGCTGCGGCTACTCGCCCTTCGCGCCGGGCACCGTGGGGTCGATTGCCGGGCTGGCCATCGGAATCGTCCTGCACCAGTATGCCGGCTTCACCGGATGGCACTTCCTGCTGCTGGCAGCGGCCGCCTTCTACCCCGCCGTTTGGGCGGCCACCCTCACGGCGCGCACGGTCAATCGGAAAGATCCCTCCATCGTGGTGGTGGACGAGGTGATCGGCCAGTGGATCGCGCTCGCGGGCGCGCATCCGTTCAACTGGATCACCTGCCTGGCGGCGCTCGGGCTCTTCCGGCTCTTCGATATCTGGAAGCCTCCGCCGGTGCGCCAACTGGAAGCGCTGCCCGAAGGTCTGGGCATCAACGCGGATGACGTGATGGCCGGCCTGTATGCCGCACTTGTGTTATTGCTGGCGGGATGGTTCAATCGATAGTAAATGGCTCTCAGGAAATCTTCCGACTCGCGGCCCCAAATCGCTCAGGTCACCCCTCCCGCTGCCATCGCCGGCGGCGAGCTGCAGATTCGAGGGAAGGGCTTCGCGAAACTGGACCGGCCCCGCGTCACCATCGGCGAAGTGGGCGCGCCGGTGATCATCGGCTCGGATTCCTTCGTGATCGCCCGCGTTCCGGATGGCGCTACCGCCGGTGAGCTGGTGATCGAAAGCGGCGACCAGGCCAGCGAATCCTGGGCCTGCGATATCGGTGTGCTGGTGGCCGAGAGCCTGCACCCGGTGGCCAACCCGGCGGTCGACGCCTTCGGCAACATCTACACCACCTTCAGCGGATCGCGCGGCCAAAAGGTTCCAGTGGCGGTCCACAAGATCGACCTGAACTTCAACATGAAGCCGTTCATCAACGAGCTGATGAATGCCACCGGGCTGGCCTTCGACCAGCAGGGGATGCTCTACATCACCAGCCGCTACGATGGCTTCGTCTACCAGGCGACGCCCAACGGCAACATGTCGGTTTACACCGAGGGCATGGGGGTCGCGACCGGCCTCGCGTTCGACCGCCTGCACAATCTGTACGTGGGCGACCGCAGCGGCACAATCTTCAAGATCAGCCCCAGCCGGCAGATCTTCGTCTTCGCCACGCTCGAGCCCTCGCTGGCCGCGTACCACCTGGCGTTCGGTCCGGACGGCTACCTTTACGTCACCGGGCCGACTACCTCGAGCTTCGATTCGGTCCACCGCATTTCGAAGGACGGCGAAGTGGAGGTATTCTATCGCGGCCTGGGGAGGCCCCAGGGCATGGCGTTCGACGAAGAGGGGCGCCTTTACGTGGCCGCCTCCATCTCCGGCCGCAAGGGCGTAGTCCGCATCTATCCCGACCGGCGCGCCGACCTGTTCCTCTCCGGCCCGGGCATCGTGGGCCTGGCGTTCACTCCGTCGCGCGCCATGGTGGTTGCCACCACCAATGCGATTTATCGCGTGGATGTCGGCATCAAGGGCCGGCCGCTGATCTGATGGACGCCGAAATCATCGCAGTGGGGAGCGAGATGCTGACGCCCGAGCGCGTCGATACGAACTCGCTGTATCTCACCGGCGAGTTGAACAAACTCGGTGTCGAGGTGGTGACCAAGTGCGTGATCGGCGACGATCGCGATCGCCTGGCCGACGCCGTGCACCGGGCCTTCTCGCGCACCGGAATCGTCATCCTATCGGGCGGTCTGGGGCCCACAGAGGACGACCTGACCCGCGAGGCCGTGGCCCAGGCGCTCGACCGCAAGCTGGTCTTCCAGCCCGAAATCGCCGACGCGCTGGAGCAGCGTTTCCTGCTCATGAAGCGCAAGATGGCGGAGGTCAACAAGCGGCAGGCCTTCATCATCGAGGGCGCCGCGATTCTTCCCAACGACCGCGGCACGGCGCCCGGACAATGGGTGGAGGAATCGCACGGAGTGGTCATGCTGCTGCCCGGCCCACCGCATGAATTAAAAGCGATGTTCGAACGGCAGTGCCTGCCGCGGCTGGTGCGCATCGTTCCGAAACAGGCGATCCGCACCGTGTTTTATCGCGTGACCGGCATGCCCGAATCGGACCTCGACCAGCTCATCTCCCCGGTCTATAAAAAGTACGAGAATCCCACCACCACCATCCTGGCGGCCAACGGCGACCTGCAGATCCACTTGAGGGCGCGCTGCGCCACCGAAGGCCAGGCCGACGCGCTGCTGGCCGAAGTGGCCGGGCCGATCGAACTGCTGCTGGGAGACCGCCTGTATTCGCGCAACGGCGATCCGCTCGAAGTGGTGGTCGGGGATATGCTGCGCAAGCACCGGGCGACGGTCTCGGTGGCGGAAAGCTGTACCGGCGGCATGCTCGGCGAGCGCTTCACCACGGCGCCCGGAAGCTCCGATTACTTCGTCGGCGGATTCATCACTTACAGCAACAAGATGAAGGTGGAGCTGCTGGGAGTGACTCCGGAAATGCTGGCCGAGTTCGGCGCGGTCAGTAAGGAGACCGCGGAGGCCATGGCGGCGGGCGCTCGCCGCCGTACGGGTTCCACGTATGCGCTTTCGGTGACTGGCGTCGCGGGACCGGACGCGGGTGGAGAGAAGGTTCCCGTCGGCACGGTGTACGTGGGTCTCTCCGATGCGGCCGGTACGCAGGTGGCTCACCGCCAGTTCATCGGCGACCGCCAGCGCATACGGGTATTCACCACCCAGATGGCGCTGGACATGCTACGGCGGAGAATGGCTCAAGTGTAGCTTTCGGCAATCAGCAATCAGCGTTCAGCTCCTGAGCGGGCGACGCTTTCTCGATGCGCCGCGACCACAGTCTAGGATGGCCGCCGAAAGCCATTAGCGATCGCTCCTGGCACTCACGCTTTGTCCATGCGCCGCGCGCCGCACCTGTAGCTGACCGCTGAAAGCTGAGCGCTGACGGCTATTTTGGATAGCTGCCGGTGATCTTCTTGACCCAACCGTGAAAGCGGTGGAACCAGGCGCCCTCGGGCAGGAACATGAAGGGACATTCTCCCGGAATCACGGACATTCCCTTCGACTCGCAGAACTCGACAGCCTCGGCGCTCACCGCCCCGGCGCCGCCGGCACGGTACATCCAGACGCGCGGGATACCCGCTTCGGCGCAGTCCCGCACCACTGACTCAGTGACTGACGGCGATGTCATCAGCAGGACCGCCGTAACGGGCGGCTGGATCTCCTGGACATGGGCGAAGCACGGCTGGCCGTCGATTTCCCGCGCCGCCGGATTCACCGGCACGGCGTCATATCCGCGTTCGCGAAACTCGCGAAAGAGGGCGCGCGAAAAGTCTTTCGGTTGCTGCGACACGCCCACGATGGCCAGGCGGTGCTGGCCGAGGAATTCCCGGATTCTCTCCATGGTTTGCATATGGTTCATCAGGGAGTGCCGCGGTCGAACCGCAGGCACGCCCGCCCCAGGTACACTTCGTCGCCGGGCCTCAACTTTTCGCCGCGGCGGTTGCCGGCCGGGACTTCGATGGGACGGCCGTCGCGAAAGACTCGGGTGCCGAACTCGCTCTCGTCGTCGCAGATGCGGTACTCGCCGGCGTCGAGGCGGATGTGCGCGTGGCAGCGCGAGACGGTGGCGTTGGCTTCGTCGGCGCCCTCTTCGAACACGATATCGTTGCGGCGGACGACGCGCTGCTCGGCATCCGTCAACTCGGCGAGGCGCCCGATGTTGGTCCGGGCCTTCTGCAGCGGGTACTCGCTGCGCTCGGCTTTGCCTTTGACGACCAACACGAGGCCGGGTCCAACGCTCGCCGGTTGCGGCTGCGATTGGGGCTGCGGCGCTGGCCCGGGGGCTACTGCGTCCAGGCCGTACTCGATGGCGAAAGGCTTCGCGCCGATCTCGCATTCCTCGGCTTTCACTTCGACCGAAAATCCGCGCGGCAGCCCGCACTGCGCGCCTTCGAGAGCATCGCGGATATCGGCTTCGAGGCGGCCGCCCTCGGCAAACGCGGTCTGGTAGACGGCGCGGCGGTCGGGGTTGGCCGACGCCAGGGTCACCGAGACGCGCGAGTACGGAAAGACGCGCTTGCCGCGAGCCAGCGTCTGGACCTTGCCCCCGATCTCCTCCAGAATCGCGCGGTGCACCAGCAGCAACTCGTCGGATTCGGCCTCACCGAAGACGCGCTCGGCGAAATGGTGGAAGCCGCGCTCGATGGTCTTTTCGATATCGGAGAACAGTTTCATGGCTGTACCAATCCCAGCTTGAGCGCCGCGTTCACAATCTCGGCCCCGGCCGGGGCGGCGGCCGTACCGCCGTACACTCCATTTTCCACCAATACGGAGAAGGCGATGCGGCGGGCGGCCGGGCCATAGGGCGCGTACCCGATGAACCAGGCGTGCGAAGGCCCGTCGGCCAGTTCGGCGGTGCCGGTCTTGCCCGCGACGGCCACGCCCGCGACGGCCGCCCGACGGCCGGTCCCGGAGGTCACCACTTCTCGCATGAACTTCGCGAGGGTCTGGGCGGCGTCCGGCGCCAGGACGGTTTCGGCGGTGGTGGTGCGGGTGTTGGTCTCGTCGGTGAGCCAGCGGCCTTGCGGCATGGCGCCTCCGTTCGCCACGGTGGCGGCGACACGCGCCATCTGGAACGGCGACGCCACTACCTGCCCCTGCCCGTAGGAAGACTGCGGCAGGGACTTCTTCAACTGGGCGGCGGTATTGGGAGACGCGGTGACGATGCCCAGCGCGTTGGCCGTGTCCCAGAGGGGCTGCGCGCCCACGTCGTAAGTCCCCAACTGGGCGAAGTAGGCGTTGCAGGAGACGACAATTCCGCGCTGCATGTCCACGGTGCCGTGCGGAGCCTGGTCCTGGATGTCGTCGCGAATGGGGCGGTTGGAGCCCTTGATGAAGTTGCCCACGCGGCCATCGGGGAGGCGGATGCACTCGTAGGTCTTGTGGACCAGCGACGGGTCTTTGCGCAGGGCCGCCATGGCGGTCACGACTTTGAAGGTCGAGCCCGGCGGGTAGAGGCCGTAGCGGGCGCGGTCGAGGAAGGGCAGGTCGGCAGGTTGGTCCGGGGGCGGCCCATCGGGGTTCATCACAGGCAACGGAAAGCTGACTGCGGCGAGCAGATCGCCGGTGGCCGGGTCCATGACGACCGCGGCGCCTTTATCCTGTTTGGCCTGCTGCAACTGGTTGCGCAGGATCTCGGCCACCTTCACCTGGAGGCGGGCGTCGATGGACATGCGGACGTCGCGCGGCCGATCGAGGACGCGGCGCACGGCTGGGTTCTGCGGGTCGTAGCGATAGCGGAGGAGCGGCACCAGCTCGCGGTAGTCGTAGCGGATGACGCGCTCGGTTTTGCCGGTCTTGGGATTCTGGACGTCGACGAGGGTGGGCCGGTCGTCGTAGCCGCGCAGGCGGCGGGCGGAATCGCGCTCCACGTAGGAGGTGTTGCTGGCGCCCCAGCGGATGCGCGTGCGCAGGTCGCCGAGCAGGTCGAGGGTCAGGCCTCCGAAGGGGTAGTGGCGGCTCTCGGTGCGCGGGCAGGCGCGGTCGATATCGATCCCGAGGGCTTGGTAATCGGCGCGGTGCTGCTCGAGGAGGGACCAGTCGCTGGTGGCCAGCGGCAGGCCGTTGCGGTCGTAGATGGTGCCCTTGGGGATCTCGGCCATGATGAGTTG
>Ga0209415_10009679_pt1 | contig 16519 bp, 13 predicted proteins | sample PeaSoiSIISIP2007_FD_187696 | JGI IMG/M metagenome (GOLD analysis project Ga0209415, IMG submission 187696) | Peat soil microbial communities from Weissenstadt, Germany - SII-SIP-2007 (SPAdes) (version 2) | ecosystem: Environmental > Terrestrial > Soil > Wetlands > Peat | place: Germany...
CCACCTTCCCCGCTTGCAGAAGGACCACCGTATCTCCCCACGCCGTCGTGATCGTGGATCCCGGATTGGCAACATCGTTGAAGATGGACGTCCCACCCACAGCGGTGGCGTGCGGATCGACCGCAGGCAAGCCCGGCGCGCCGAGCGGAGTACCCAACCCATTGTCGCCAAAGTCCCCCACCGAGAAATTGACGGAGATGCCTTTGGCGCTCGCAACTTCGAGCGTATCGTCCCAGGAAGTTTGTTCCAGCGGCCCCGCTAGCAGGTCTATGTTTTCTTCATAGCTATTGGAGATGGAGTTGCCGAGATTGTTTTCGGTCGCATAGGAAATGACGTACTGAAAGTCCTCATCTCCGTTGCCTTTAGAAACAGCCACCACAATATTGGCGCCAGGGGCGACGGTATGGGACCATTCCACGTCGAGAGCTATCTCGGTGTCCCAACGGTAGAGAATTCCTAATTTAGGATTGGGCTTGCCCTCAGGATAGACGATGCTGAAGTTCGAGGAACTGAGCGGAGGCAGATTCGCCATCGTTGGAGAACGCGTTGGCATCTTTCTCGGGCGTGGGGTAGCCGTATGCCTCTACGAGGACTATCGTTTGACCTGCGCCGTTGTAGCCCGCGGCGTATACCTCGTTGAGCCCTAAGGCAGTCCACAGCTGGTTGGGGAGGTAGTCGCACGTAAGAGCGGCTTCGGACAAGACGTATGCGGTTCCGGAGTAGACCGCGTGCGGTAGGTGCTTAGATCCTCCGAGTTTGTAGGACGCCGGCGCGGAGAGGCAGTCGGTGGTGCTGCCCGACGGGAATCCGTTGTTTTTGGTTTGTTCGCTTAGCTCCACTGGGGGAACGCGGGAGTTGAAAGAGCGCACGGCCAGCGGTTGCACCGGATGGCTTTCGATACCAGCCACGGTCGCGACGTAGTCTCCCGCCTCGCCGATTAACCGGGCGTTGCGGACGTTGGCGCGGTAGGTGTTTCCGTTGTATTCGAACTGATGGATCTCGGTGTTGAATCCGCTTTCCACATTGGCGCTGGTGCCGCGGGCGCGGATGGTAAAGCCGAATTTGTCGGTGGAAAGAACGACCAGCCCGTGTTTCTCAAGCTCCTGGCGGACGATCTGACGTTGTTTCTCCGCGGGCGCGTACTTCCTGAGATCGGCATCGCTCATCCATTTGTGGAAAGTCGGCGAAGCGGGGTCGTAGAGCGCATCGACAGCTTTGTCGAATGCGGCCTTGTCGTTAAGTTTGAGGTGAACGGTTATGTTGATCTCGGCAGATGCACTCTCACGGCCAATATCTTTTGAAATCTGAATGCCACGGGGTACATTGCTTTCTTCGTGCTGGGCGTAGGCTGAAAAGCCTTCCAAAACGATTACCGCGGACAGCATCAGGGTCACGCACCGACAAGTACGTTGAAACGTCATGATCGTCTCCTTTGCGGGTCTGCCTAGAGCACAAGCGGGATAGCGTGAAACATGGCGAATGCTGAGGCAGACTCTATATCTGCCATTGGCTCCCCTTATATACTAGGAGGTGAAACTTTGCTATGGATCGTATTGCCATGTTGAGCGAAGTTCTTGCCGCCAACCCCGAGGATTCGTTTGCGCGCTATGGACTGGCTATGGAGTACTCGAAGGCTGGACAAATCGAGCAGGCGCTTCAGGAATTCAAAACCCTGATCGAAAGAAATCCGGACTACACGCCCGCATACTTCATGGCCGCTCAGACGCTAGCTACCGCGAGCCGCGTCGATGAGGCCAAACGGTGGTTGGTGGATGGCGTGTCCTCCGCCCGCCGTACCGGCAACGCGCACGCGCAGTCGGAGATGACGGCTATGCTGGAAGAGTTGAGTGGCTAAGATGCCGTTTGCAGTTATGGATGCCACGACGTGGTCTTCTGACGGCTGAGAGGTAACGGCTGGAATGCTACACTCTCCTTTTCGCCGGAGGTGGTACATGCGCCGTTTCGCTTTTCTTCTCGTTCTTCTCCTTTCGGTTCCTGCATTCTCCCAACCTAAGCACCCCTTCACGTTCGAAGACATGATGAAGCTGAAGCGCGTCGCCGAGCCTGTGCCTTCGCCCGACGGCAAATGGGTTCTGTTTGCCGCGGTCGATGTGGATCTGGCGGCGAACAAAAAGACCTCGCACATCTGGATCGTTCCCCTAAACAGTGTGGGGACGGGCGACTCGCCCGTCCAAAGCGAGCGCGTTCTCATCGCCGATCAGGACGGCGACCGTCCGCGCTGGGCTCCGGATGGCAAGCGTTTTGCGTTTCTCTCAACCAAAGAAGGCGGTTCGCAGGTGTGGATTGCGGAGTTCGATGGTGTTTCTGGGACGGTCAAGGGCACGCGCAAACTCACGTCAATTGCAACCGAAGCCGGTGGCGAGCTCTGGTCGCCGGACGGCAAGAGCATTCTCTTCACATCCGATGTGTATCCAGAATGCGACGGCGCATCTCCTGAGGAATACACTTGCAACGCCAAGAAGGTGAAAGAGGCTGAAGAATCAAAGGTCAAAGCCATCGTCTTCGACCGCCTGCTCTATCGTCACTGGAACGCCTACAAGGGTGGCAAGCGCAGCCACATCTTTGTGGTTGAGGTTCCAAGAACCACATACCCAGCGACGGTCATCACGCATATTCTTACTCCGCCGCGCGATCTCACCCCCGGCGACTACGACGCTCCCGTATTCTCGCTCGGCGGGCAGGACGACTACGCCTTCTCGCCCGATGGCCAGGAGGTTTGCTACACCTCGAACCATGACAAGGTCGAAGCCACCTCCACCAACAACGATCTCTGGATCGTCCCAGTCAGCGGAGGCGCGGCCAAGAACATCACTGCCGACAATCCCGCCAGCGATTCGACACCGCTCTACTCGCCCGACGGCAGTTCCATCGCCTACCGCGCCCAGCAGCGCCCGGGGTATGAGAGCGACCGCTTCCGCCTTATGTTGTACAACCGCACGACGGGAGAGAAGAAGAGTCTGGCGGACGCCCTCGATCACTGGATCGGCACGTTTACGTGGGCACCGGATTCGTCAACGCTCTACTTCGTGGCGGAGAACAAGGGCGATGCGCCTATCTATGAAGTGAAAGCCGACACGGGACACGGACGAATCGCATTGCATACCGAAGGCTACGCTGACGACCTCGCCGTGGTCGCCGGGGGTACGGTTCTCCTGTTCACGCAAATGTCGGTTACATACCCGAATCAGATCCGTAAGTACGAACTGGGCAGTACAAGCAGCGAGAGTGAAAAAGTCGCGGACCTCAACGTTGCGGTTTTGTCGCGAGTCGCGATGTCTCCGCTCGAAAATTTCTGGTTCCCTGGCGCCTTCGGCGACCCGGTGCAAGCGTTCCTCGTCAGGCCGCCGAACGTCGATCCGAGCAGAGACTATCCGGTGAAATTCATCATCCATGGCGGACCTGAAGTCCCGATGGGCGACCTCTGGAGTTACCGCTGGAACGCCGAGCTTTTTGCGGCCAGTGGGTACGTCGTCCTCATGATCAATTTTCATGGCTCCCCGGGATATGGGCAGAAGTTCATTGATGAGATCAACGGTGACTGGGGCGGTGCTCCGTTTGAAGACCTGATGAAGGGTCTCGACTACGCCGAGTTACATTACCCCATTATTGACAAACATCGGGAGTGCGCGCTGGGTGCGAGCTATGGCGGATACATGGCCAACTGGGTGCTCGGCCACACCAACCGCTTCAAGTGCATCGTCACGCATGACGGCATGTTCAATACCTACTCCGCCTGGGGCACGACCGAAGAACTGTGGTTCAATAACTGGGAATTTAAGGGCACTCCCTACACCAACCCAGAGATGTACGAGAAGTGGAATCCGCGCAGTGCGGCCAAGAATTTCAAGACGCCGACGCTGGTCGTCCACGGACAACTGGACTACCGGCTCGACGTCAGCGAAGGCTTCCAGCTTTTCACCACGCTGCAGACCATGGGCGTGCCCTCCAAGATGCTGTACTTCCCCGACGAAGGCCATTGGGTGCTGAAGCCGCAGAATTCGCAGCTTTGGTACAAAACGGTCAACGACTGGGTGGATCAGTGGACGAAGAAGTAGGGGGACATCCCTTTTTATTCATCACGGGATTCGGGGTCGCGCGGCTTTCATGATCGCTGGAAGCGTTGCTCCGGCCGGGTTCCGAACAGGTGCTTAGGTTTGAATCCGTCAACGGAAACTGTATCGGCGGCACGGGCGGTGAAACGGCCGCTTGTGGACCAAACAGGGGCCCGCGTGGGGCAAATGGGGCCTCAGGGCGGTCGACTTTCGGCAACTCCGGCAACATCGGCACGATCGCTGCCAGATTTCCCATCTGAAACTGCGCGGTCAAGGCGCCCGCACTCACGGCGATGAACACAGCACAGGGCCCTACGTTACCGGCAGAAGGCACGATGAAAGCCAGGCCGTCCTGAGTGGTTGCGACCTGCGCCTGGGACGATCCAAGGATGATAGGTGCTCCGTTCTGCTGGTCCAGACTCGTCCGGGCCAGCGTGGTGGCAAAGCTGACGTTCACTCCCATCACTGGATTTGCGGCCAGGGAACCATCCGTGACTCGGACAACGAGCGGCTGGAACGACTGTCCCGTTGTCACGATCTGCGACGATCCGCTCACTGTCTCCAGCGTCCACAGGGTGGGCGAAGTGGAGAACAAAACAAATGTCTGGCACGGCGAATTATTGGGAGCAACGCAAGCGGTGACCTTTACGTCCGCACTTTGATTTGTGAGCTGCGCCTGGATGGTGGCGAATCCCGATGCACTGGTGGTTGCACTGCTTGCCGAGAGTGAAGCGGTGCCTTTAATGACTGCGAAATTGACCGCTACATTCGCCGTGGGAACGCCCAGGTCGAGCATTTCGACCGTGAGCGGAACTGCCATCGTAGCGCCCTGTCCAACCCAGCGCATCGGAGTTACAGCAACCAGGTCGTGCGACGACGACGTCCCCACAACGGTTGCCTGCTGCGCCTGCGGTGGCGAGTACGATGCTGGCGCCAGAGCGATGTTGATGGTGGTCTGTCCCGTTGCAGTGGGAGTTACCAAGCTCGAAGATTCTCCAGCTTCATCGCTCAGCACTGAACAGGAAGAAGTTCCGTTGCATATCGACAACTGCAGGCCGTTGAGAGCGCTCCAGGCGACCGTTGCCCCGCTGACTGGAGTAACTCCGTCGGCGGCGACCGCGCGCACGCGGATGGGGTTCGCCGCTGCCGACCCAACGGGCGTTGACGGTTCCGCGCCTTGCAGCAGAAGCAATAGATCCGTGGCTGCCGCGCCATAGCTCAGTGCGCCGATCATTTGAGAGAAAGCACCGCTCACGGGATCGGTGACTTGAATGGTGGCTGTCCCGTCCTGGGCAGCGGGGGGCAGTGCCACCTCGACCTGGCTGGCCGACGCAGAAAGCGTGCTGGCATTATTGCCGGCAGCGTTCACCTGCAGCGCGGGATTGAAGCCGATGCCATAGAGAGTGGCCACGCCACCGGCAAGACTGAGGCGCGCCGGCGTCACGGAATCCGAATAAAGCAGGCTCGCATGGTAGAAGTAATCCGGCCGGCCGTCGCCGCGGAAATCTGCTACACCCACTCGATATGTATCGGTTGCGCCGAACTGCGCATCCAGGCGCGTCAGACCCGAGGTTGACGTGTTGAATGCCGAGGAGGTCGAAGCCGGCGCGGGATTGCCGCTTTGGTCGCTCAACTGCCAGATCCCGATGACAGGCGCCAGTTTGTTTTCTGTGGGCTGGCCCGATTCGTCGAGTGCGGTTACCGCAACCGAGGCGGTGCGGTTGGTCTGCGCGGTAAACTGGAACCAATCGGTGCTGCCGTAGCCGGAGATCCACGACCCCCACGCGCCGCTCCTTGGAAGCGCAGCCGGATTCGCATAAGTCGAGCCGCTGCCGGGATGGGTTTGCGCGATCTCAGTCTGTAGCATCAGGATGTCCCGCTCGGCATTTGATCCATTTGACACTGTGACCACAACCGGAGCGAAGGAGCCCGACAGCGCTACTTGCATGGGAGCGTACGATTCGGCTCCCAGGGACCAGTACGGATCCAGGGCCTCGACGCTGAGCTGGTATTCCGCGATGCTTTGCCCGGCGGGAATCATCAGTTCACCCAGATCGAAAAAGCCTTCAAGCGAGGGATCTTTGGAGCCCCAGCGGTCGTAACGAAGGCCATTTCCGTCCAGATATCCATCGATAATGTTGCCAGCGTTGCCGCAAAACGAGAATCCAGAAACGGAAGTCGCTACGTACTGACGCGAGGGCTGGCCCGAGACCATCAACCTGGCCACCACATTGACCCCCTGCATCTGTTGCGCGGCGCCTCCGGTTGCATTGGTAAAGTACACGCTGCCATAAACTCTGCCCGCTGGTTGCCGATTGCCCGGATAGAGGCGCGCGAGCGCGACAATGTCATCCATTTTTGGAACAGTCGCGTCGGGGTAACAGACACTGATGGGCACGCACGAAATCAGATCCGTAAAGTGCATCACCGGAAACCCCTCAAAATCGGCACTGGTTGGAGTTGGCTTCTGCGTCTGCACATTCAAGTTAGCCTGGGCCCATCCCAGGCCAACGATGCGTCCGAGGAGGCGCACCAAGCGGTATTGCACGTCGGGCAATTGCGCGCTGGTGGCCGCGCACACGCCGTTGATCACCAGGAACGCGTGCACGATGTTCCCGCCCATGCTGAAGTTGTCGGGCCCTCCGTACACGGCGTTGGTAAAGCAATCGGCCAAGCTTCCCGCGCCTTCCCCCAGCAGTGCATCGGTAACCGTGCCGTCGTAATCGTAGACGATCCCAAGCGGAGTACTCGTGGCCGAGGGTGTAATATCCGCTGGCGCAGTGATGGTACCGTTGGTGACCATGATGTTGCTGCCGTTCACGTCTTCGTCAAGATGCCCAGCCTGCGATGCGGTCAGGGCCGCTGAATTGCCGATCCAAGCGTTGAAGGCGGTGGCCACAAGGGCATCGGCTTGGGCGCCGGGCAGGATCGGGCTGAGATCTCCCTGATCGGTGAAGTACTGCACGGAGGCATTAGCCCAAACCAAGGATTGGCCTTCGACCCCAGGAGCGTAGCCGGAGCCCGCAACAAACGCCGGCCCCCCGGCGCGGCTGGCAACAGCACTGCAAATAAGACCGGCTATCAGCAGAATTCGCCAGCGCATGTTATCTCTCCTCTCGGGCACTGCGGATGGCCCGCTCCAATTGGACGACGGTGACGTTTCCGTTGACGCGTTTCCCATCAACGACAGGCACAAAGGGCCGTGGGGGCAATTCGCTTTGTAGAACGACTGGGGAGATAGACTTGTGCCCCTCATGTTCAGATATGTTCTTCCCGCTCGGGTCGAGAGCGATCTGGCCCAAGGAGCCGCCCACCGGGCTGGTAAACCCCAAGCGGCTCGGTGGATATAGAAAAATTAAGAAATGTTGGCCCGGGCGCATCGGGCGCTGCATGGACAACGCCCCCGCCCATTCGTGAATGGTTAGGATCTGACCCCGATCGATCCCGGCAATCGCTTGGTCTACGCGAAAAGTCAATTGCAGTGCCGAAGCTTTCCCAGGGGCGACACGATCGGGTGTAGCGGCCTGAGTTGTCACCGTCTGGGAGGTCGTGGTTTCGGCCCCTGCGGCGATTACCGTACCGGCGAAAATCGTCCCGGCCCGCCGCGAGAGCTGCTTCCATTGCGCACCGAGAACGCGTTCCGCAACTACTTGATCTGGTTCCTGAGCAGCAGCACTTCTGCACAGACAGAAACTCAATAAACAGGCGAGCGCAATGACCGAACTCTGTCGTGACGCACACATCGCGAAGTCTCTTTCTGGAGGGAATGGGACCGAGAGAGGTCCTGGGAGTGGAATCAGACTAGCGGGTTACGGGTTAGAAAGATGTGCCGGTGGTCACTGGCGTTTTGTGATGAATCGTTACTAACAGGGAGGGTCACCCGCGACGCTGTTTCGACTGCCTGTTGGCCTTCTTCATCGCTTTCCGTTGCGCCTTCTCATACTTCTTCATCGCTTTCCGCTGTTTCTTGTTCGCCTTATTCAACATCTTTTGCTGCTTCTTGGCCGCCTTCCGGGACCGGCGCGCGTTCTCCTGGGGGCTGATGAGTTGAGCCTGAACTGGTATCGCGCACGCGAAACTCAATGCGATCAGCAGCATGAAAGCGGCTATTCGTTTCATAAATGTCTCCGAACAGAAGATTCTCCAGCGATCTTACACCGAAGCCACGCCGGGTCGGCACAACCGGTATTACTTCTGTAATCCGACTTCTGGAGGCGCAAAGCATCCTCAATCGCAAAGAAGCTAACGCGGGTCTCCTCGGACTTCCTTTGTGCCCAAGCAAACGCACGCTAGTGAATCGTCTTCGTCTTCCGCGACATGTAATCCATCAGCAAATATTGACCCAGCGTGTATGGCGTGGTGAAGTAGGCTTTGCCACGGCACATCTGCGTCACTTTCTGAACGAACTGCACCAGACCGTAGTCCGAGGCCAGCATGAAGGTGTTGATCAGCACGCCCGCCCGCTTGCATTTCGACACTTCTTCGAGCGTCTGGCTCACCACCAGCGGATCGAGCCCGAAGGCGTTCTTATAGATGCGCCCGTCTTCAAGCGTTAGTGCCGAGGGTTTGCCGTCGGTGATCATGACGATCTGCTTCATGTCCTTGCGCTGGCGCTGCAGGATGCGCTGCGCCATGCGCAGGCCTTCGCGCGTGTTGGTGTAGAACGGACCAACTTTCACCCGCGCCAGTTGCGAGAGCGGAACTTCCTCCGCCGAATCGTGAAACAGCACCAACGACAGCGAGTCTCCCGGATACTGCGTCCGAATCAGCTGCGACAGGGCCATGGCAACCTTTTTGGCGGGAGTGAAGCGGTCTTCGCCATACAGGATCATCGAATGCGAGCAGTCCAGCATCAATACGGTCGCGCACGATGACTGGTACTCGCACTGATGCACTTGCAGATCGTTGTATTCGAGGTTCAGGGGAAGCCCGAGACCCTCGCGTTGGATGGCGCTCGACAGCGTTGCCGTAATGTCGAGGTTCAGCGTGTCGCCAAATTCGTAATGCTTCGAGGCTCCGCTCGCCTCGATGCCGGTCGCCATGTCGCGGGTGTCATGACGTCCAAAACTCGATTTGCCGAGCGACCCCAGCAGATCGCGCAGCGCTTTGAATCCCAAGAAGTCGAGGCTCTTGTCGGTGATCTCGAACTTCGCCTGCTGCTGCGCTTCTCCTACCTGGCCGCCTACACTCGACTGCTTCGCGGGATCATGAGGCTGATCGATGGAGATGTAATCCTCCTGTTGCATGCGCTCGATAAGTTTCTCGATCAGTTCCTCTAATTCGCCTTCCATCTGCATCTGCTGCAGTCGGTCGCGCATTTCCTCGTCAAACATCTCGCCGTTGAGTAGCGCCTGCTCGAGAGCGCGTTTCAACTCCTCGAGCGTTTGTTCGCCTTCCGGCAGTTCGTACCAGAAATTATCGTTGAATCCGCTTTGCAGAAAATAGTCGGAGAGCGCGCTAAGCAGGTCTTCCATGCTCATCTCGCCCGCGCGATCGGGGACGTATTTGCTGTAGCGGATGCGTTTCATGGAAATCGTCGTTAGCCGTCGGTCGTTAGTCGTTCGCGATTCGTCGTTCGCTCTTAGCTCTCGGGTTCATCGTGAAGCTTAGGACCCATAAACCTCGTCAGGTGTCCGACTGACCAACGACTAGCGACCACCGGCTCTTTTTCGATCACTAGTTGAAACCCTTTTTCCTTCCAAACTCCGAGTCGTCCGGCTCAAACACGCGCTCCTGTTTTTTCGGTGGCTTCTCCCCCGCGGTAAAGACGCGCTCTTCGTTGCGGCCGATTTTCTTGTGCGCGTGCAAACCTTCCAAAACGAACTCCGCGGCTGACACCTGGACCTCGGCGCCGTCTGTCGGACCCACGTTCAGCTTGCCGAGTTTTTCCATCAGGCCCTGAATCTGCCTCAGGCCTTCGAGCACTTCCTGTGCCGCGGCATTGTCGCTGAGCTGAATCTCGCCGCCCAGATCGAACCACTGCACCACCTGACTCAAATTAACGCCGTGAAGATAACTATCAAACGCCTTCGCGACCGCTGTGCGAATCAGTTCGCGGCTCACAAAATCCGCGCCCTTGATTTCGCCTTCGTACTCCAGTTCCAGCTTGCCCGTGATCGCCGGCAGAGCCGCGTAGATGTCGCTGACCCGCGGCACGATCAGTTTCTCGTTATGGGTCAGCGCGCGCCGCTCGGCATTGGATACGACGTTCTCGATCGCCGAGATGGGCAGCCGCTGGCTCACGCCCGAACGCTTGTCGATCTTCTTGTCGTCGCGCGCCGCGAAAGCGATGCGCTCGATCACTTCCTGCACGTACTTTGGAATATGGAGCTGCGGTCCTTCATGGTCGACCGCCCGCTCGATCCAGGCTTCTTGCGTGGTAATCGCAATCCCTTCTTCCACTGTTGCCGGGTAGTGGGTGCGGATCTCGGATCCGATGCGATCCTTCAACGGCGTAATGATCTTCCCGCGGGCAGTGTAGTCCTCGGGGTTCGCGCTGAACACTATCGCGACATCAAGCGGCAGGCGGATAGGATATCCCTTAATCTGCACGTCGCCTTCCTGCATGATGTTGAAGAGTCCGACCTGAATCTTGCCGGCGAGATCGGGCAACTCGTTGATGGCAAAAATTCCGCGATTGGCGCGAGGCAGCAATCCGTAGTGCACAGTGAACTCGCTCGACAGTTCGTGCCCGCCTCGCGCCGCTTTGATAGGGTCGATATCGCCGATCAGGTCCGCGATGGTGACATCGGGCGTCGCCAACTTTTCGACGTAACGGTGATCGGGTGTCAGCCAGGCGATGGCCGTGGCGTCTCCTTCTTTCGCGACCAGTTCGCGGCAGCGCCGGCAGATCGGAGCGTACGGGTTATCGTGGATCTCGCAGCCTGCGACGTACGGCATCTGCGGATCAAGCAAAGCTGTGAGTGCCCTCAAAATTCGGCTCTTCGCCTGTCCTCGCAATCCGAGCAGAATAAAATTATGACGCGAGAGGACAGCATTCACGATCTGCGGCACCACTGTATCGTCGTAGCCCACGATGCCCGGAAATATCGCGCTGCCCTCGCGCAGCCGCGCCATCAGGTTCTCGCGCAGTTCATTTTTTACCCGCCGCGAACCGAGACGCTGTGCGGTGAAGGGACCTTGGCGCAACTCGCCGAGAGTCCGGGCGAAACTCATGGTGGGAACCCCCAAAGGAAAAGGTCTTAGGTGGATTATACCGCCGGGGAGTGCTGTTGGCTTTCAGCGCCAGTTATCAGTTTTCACTCGCAGTAAAAACTGATTTAGCTGATAACTGAGAACTGACAACTGAGAACTGATAGTTGTGTTCAGTTCCACCGCGCCTTTGCCGCCCGCCGCAAACCCGGCAGAATCGCCTCAAGATAGCCGATCACCGCCTCCAGACGTTTGGCTTCTGACAGAGTCGAGAGCAGGCTTTGCTTGAAGTCGAGGTCGAGCGGTAGCGATCCGGCAAGTAAGAAGGAAAGATTGCCGGAGTGCTCGTCGGGGCCGGAGGGCTCCGCCCCAGCTAGCTTCGCGATTTCTGCATGCAAGCGCACTGCTTGCGTCACCATCTCGGCGGCTGGCTTGCCGGGTTCGTCTTCGACCACTGAAATCTCGGCTTGCAAGAACGATCGATCCTCGTTGACCTCGATTACCTCGAAGCGCTCGACGCCGCGGGTCAGAATGTCCATGCGCCCGTCGTCGTATTTTTTGGTGACGGACATGATCTCGGCCGTGCAGCCGACGTCGGCGACTCCTTCGGAAGATGCTCGCACCACTCCAAACGGCTTCTTTTGCTCCAGGCATTCCGCGATCATCTCCTTATAACGTGGCTCGAAGATGTGCAGCGGCAGTTGAACGCCAGGCAGCAGCACGAGTTCGAGCGGAAAGATGGGCAACAGGGAACTCACGGCGTCTCTAGTGCACGATTTTATAAGAAGTTCTCAGTTCTCAGTTCTCAGTAGACCTCGGGTTGTCCGCTTCTCACTGAGAACTGGGAACTGAGAACGTGCCGGCATTGACTTACCGCCCTTCACGCTATACAAGGGTCGCCATGGAAATGGACGGGAAGGTTGTAGTCGTCACTGGGGCTTCCATGGGAATCGGGGAAGCGATTGCCAAGGTCTTCGCCGATAAAGGGGCCAGCGTGGTGTTGTTGTCGCGGGATGCCAATCGCGCTGAGGCGGCGCGTCATCGGGTTGGTCATACTGACCGAACGCTTGCCCTGGCCTGCGATGTTCGCAATCGCGAAGACATCGACCGGGCGCTGGGGCTCACGCTGCACCATTTCGATCGCGTGGACGTGTGGGTGAATAATGCGGGCGTGGGCATCCGCGACTCGGTCGCCGACATGACGCCTGCGAACTACCGCGAATTGTTTGAGACCAATTTCTTTGCCTCCATCGCGTGCCTGCAGGCCGTCGCGCCAGCTATGCGCAAGGCAGGCGGCGGGACGATCATCAACGTGTCCAGCGTTGCCGGACACGTTCCGGTGCCGTTCATGGCCATATATTCCGCCAGCAAGTTCGCCATGAACGCGATCGGCAAAGGCGCGCGGCTGGAATTGAAACGCGACAACATCAACGTCCTGACGGTTTGTCCCGGCTATGTGAGCACCGATTTTGGCGCGCATGTGGTGGCCAATCGCCAGGGCAACGTGCGTCCTCAATCCGTCCGTGGCATCACCGCCGAGCGTGTGGCCCTGGCGGCCTATCGCGGATATCGCGGAAGAAAGCGGGAGGTGGTTGTGCCCTGGACCATGATTCCCGTCATCAAGCTCTATCAGCTATTTCCGGGGCTGGTCGAGTGGGGGATGAGCAAGGCCATACCGAATGCGCAAAGATGTAAGGACGAAGGTAAAGAAAGGTAAATGCTGCCAACCTTCCGCGGCCGGCCGCATCGAATGAAATAGGCAGAACTGCAGTCTTCCACCCCCTCCGAAGAATCGTATGCACGGCGGTTCTGGGGGTGGGGGCTGCCGTTAACTTTCCCGTGCTTCCTTTTTCGCTAGAATAAAGCTTATGACACTCCGCCTGCGACCCGCTTTCTTGACCTTTTCTCTAGCTGCCCTGTTTAGCACCCTGCTGCTTTCCATAGTGCCCCTGGTGGCACGCGCGCAAGAAGGCCCGCTCGACAAATCCCAGCCCAAAGGGACCACGGTCGAGGAGATTATCAAGCGCTTCTCCGCCAAGGAAAAACAATTCAAGGAGGCGCGCGATCAGTACACCTTCCGGCAGGACGTCAAGGTCATGACGCTCGACGGCGACACCCCGGACGGCTACTACCAGCAAGTGTTCGACGTGACTTTCGACGACAAGGGACGCAAGACCAAGAATGTGGTCTTTGCGCCGCAGCCCACACTGCAACGCATCCAGATGACCGAGGAAGATTTCGACGACATTGAGAACCGCCTCCCGTTCGTGCTGACCTCCGATGAAATTGGGGAGTACGACATCCTCTACGTCGGCCAGCAAAAGCAGGACGAACTCAACACCTATGTGTTCGACGTAGCGCCCAAGCAGATTGTGGGCAAGAAGCGCTACTTTCAGGGACGGATCTGGGTGGACGACCACGATTTCCAGATCGTGGAGACGTATGGCAAGACCGTACCTGACATCCGCAAGAAGAAAAACCAGGAGAACCTGTTTCCCAAGTTCACCACCTGGCGCGAACAGATTGACGGTCAATACTGGTTCCCGACCTATACCCGCGCCGAGGATACGCTGAAGTTCGGCATCGGGGATGTAAAGATCCGCGAGATCATCAAGTACACGAACTACAAGCGCTTCGGATCAAAGTCGAGGATCACCTACGAAGGGCAGGAAGTGCAGAAAGCGGATCCGAATCAGAAGCCGGTTGAGCCGCCGAAGCCGCAGTGAAGCCACGCTTCAGGGTTGCGAAGTTTCGCTTACGACAGCCTAGCTAGGCAATCCGTCGAACTCCAGGTCTTTGAGGAATAAGGACTTACTTGTAAAGTATTTGTAAATCAAATACTTAGCTCACGAGGGGTCGAGGTGGATTTGGCCAGTAATCTGCTTCCCGGTACCCCCTACCCCCCAACTTACGCCGGTCTTTTTGAATCAAAGACTTGGCGATTATTTTCCTCCAGGTCTTTGGAAAATAAGGACTTACTTGTAAAGTATTTGTAAATCAATGACTTAGCTCTCGGTGATCGCGATAGATTCGTTTGCTCTCCGCCAGGTTTTTGATAAACAAAGACTTGACCGCGAACGGCCTGCGTAGCCCAGTTTAAGTTGTCAAAGAGCGCAGTCTTTCTGGAGCAATGCTTCGGAGCAACAATGTGTTTGCTATGAATCTAGTTTAGCAGGCGGTGTCAAGGTGTTACTTTCCGGCTGGACGGCGTTCGTCGCTGGAGGCGGGCGCAATTCTCGATGATGCACGGTCGAGTAATGTTGGCGCCGATTGACGAGGGTTTTGACGGGTGACGGTGCACACCGGTCGATGGTGACGAAAGGGGTATGATCGCCGCAGCGGTGGAGGGCCACTTCTCAAACGCGAGAAGTGGCGCACCCCCAGTTTCCTACACTTCACGGAATCGGGTTATACTCCGGGGCAGAAGTTGGCCACTCGCCTGGAGTGGAAACGACGAGCACAGGCAAGCAAGAAGCGAACGAAAAAGTCCTGAGTGGAGGACAGTCATGGCAACTCTAGTGATAAATGCTCCTAAAGCGAAGATCAGACAGACAAACGCGCAAAGTTTTGAGACCACGTTGACTTCCTGTGTTGGTGACGGATACGCGATTTGGAAGACATTGGTCGCACAGGTAAACACCGGGTCTGGCGTCGTGTTATTAGACAAGGACCAAGAGAAGCGGGCGGAAGGTACTCTGGTACGACTTGTGCCAATCGAGAAAACCGGAAACGGTATTCAGCGGTATGAGGTGCACATGAAGAATCTAAGGATGGTGCCGTACAAATCCGAACGTCTGAACAGGAATGGCGTTGCAGTTATCTAAAGATTAGAGCTGCGCCTACTTTGTCAACTATATTATTGCCCTATTTTGGTTCGCCCCTCCGGGGCTGAATTTTGGCACCGGGCCGGGTCTTGGCACTGGGCTGGATCTTGGCACTACGTGCAAGGGTTTTGACGGGTGACGGTGCACACCGGTCGATGGTGACGAAAGGGGTATGATCGCCGCGGGCGGGTGGCCGCCTTCTCCGCGAAGTATAAATCGATCCGGAACTGAAACGAACACATCTGGGGGTGCGCCACTTCTCGCCTTTGAGAAGTGGCCAGCCCAACCGTCAACTCCAAGGGCTTCTTACGCCGCCGGGTTCCGGATCTTCATCTTCAGCACCTCCCATTCATTGATTTTTACCGGTCCGGTCTCGCCCAGAGAATAAGTCCGGTAACTGCTCCAGCGCCAGGACTCCGGTGACTCGACCAGGCCCCGCTTCACCGGATTGCGATGCATGTAGCGAAGTTTCTCGATGCGCTTATGCTCCGTCCAGACGTTGAAGTCGTAGAAACGCTTCTGCCAGATGTGTTGCGGAGCGTGGTCGAACAAGTCAGTCTGAGCCGTACTCGCGCGACGCTTCGCCTGTACCAGAACGCGCCGCGCAAATCCCAGCTTAAGCGCCTGCATCACGGTCGAAGGGTTCTTCTCTTGTGGTTCGCCGATGAGGAGGTGAATGTGCTCGGGCATGATCACATAACCTGCCACGACGAACTGATAGCGAATGCGCATCTGTTCCAGCACGGACAAAAACAGATCGCGACGCTGTGACGTGCCGAGCAGAGGCTGTCGCTGATAGCAACTGCAGGTGATGAAATGCAGGTCTCCACTACCGTAGTAGCGTCTTAGTTTGCGCCGCATAGGCCTCAGGATAGCGGCGCAAGGGTTTTGACGCGGTGACGGTGCACACCGGTCGATGGTGACGAAAGGCGCATGATCGCCGCAGCGGTGGAGGGCCACTTCTCAAACGCGAGAAGTGGCGCACCCCGAGTTGCTTACGCATCACGAGATCGGGTTATACTCCGGGGCAGAAGTTGGCCACCCGCCTGCGACACCGTAACTGCATCGTGCAGGTTCATCGCGCACGGGGGCTTCATGCGGTCCTCCTCATTCAGAAACGACTTCCGATGGCACGCCAAAATTGATGCATCGTGAGAATGCCTTGCAGCGGAGATAAAAGCGTCGGCGGTGTAGGGGTCCTTCGACTCCGCCGGGTCGCGCGCTTCGCGCGTGATTCGGCTCCGCTCAGGATGACAGGGTTGGGGATCTAGTAGAACAGGTACTTCCGCCACTTATCGTCCGAGTGCCCCATCAGGCGCATGATGTGACGACTGGTGTGGAGATTGAAGGAGCGGGGTTCGCGCCCCGGTTTCATATTGGCTTCATGCGGAAGCTGGTTGCCTTTGCGGCGGTTGCAGGGATGGCAGCAGGCGACCAGGTTCTCCCAAGTGGAGAGGCCGCCGCGCGAGC
>Ga0209415_10009680_pt1 | contig 16519 bp, 15 predicted proteins | sample PeaSoiSIISIP2007_FD_187696 | JGI IMG/M metagenome (GOLD analysis project Ga0209415, IMG submission 187696) | Peat soil microbial communities from Weissenstadt, Germany - SII-SIP-2007 (SPAdes) (version 2) | ecosystem: Environmental > Terrestrial > Soil > Wetlands > Peat | place: Germany...
TTGCGTAGTTGTTCAAGACGGTTGCGGATCGAGGCGTCGAGGATCGCGTTGCCGACGCGCAGCACGATGCCGCCGAGGATGTCGGGGTCGACCGTGCTGGTCAGCTCGACGCGCCTGCCGGTCTGGGCGCCGACACGCTCGCCGATCTCGGCGACGGCGTCCGGCTCGAGCGCGATCGCGCTGGTGAGGTGCACCGGCAGCAGCCGGTTCTGCTCTTCCCAGAGCGTGTCGAGCCGCCGGCGCATGCGGAAGATCACCGGCATGCGGTGGTTCTCGATCAGCAGCTCGAGGAAGTTGATCAGCAGCGGGTCGGCGTCGGTCAGCGTCCTGGCGAGGCCGTCGCGCTTCTCCTCGGTCGAGAAGTAGGGCGAGAAGAAGAAGATCTGCAGGTCGCGCGAGCGCTCGAGCGCGTCCGCGAACTGCGCGAGCTGCTCGCGCAGCGCGTCGAGGCGGCCCGCGTCGAGGGCCGCCTCAAACAGCGCTCGCGCGTATACGGTGGCGATCTCTTCCATCAGGGACTCAGTTATCCGAGGCCGACAGCGCGGAGAAGTCGAGCTCCGCGAGCGCCTCCTCGACGAGCCGCCGCTGGTCGGCGCTGTCGAGCGTCTTGCGGGTCACCTTCTCGGTGGCGAGGATCGTCAGGTTGGTGACCTCGTCGCGGATCTCGGCGAGCGCGCGCGCCGTGGCGAGCTCGATGTCGCGGCGCGACTGCTCGAGCAGGTTCTCCCCCCGCGCGCGGGCGGCTTCGACCGCCTCGCGCTCGTGCTCCTCGGCGGAGCGCCGCGCTCGCGTGACGATCTCCTCGGCCTGGCCGCGCGCGTCGCGCAGGCGCTCGCGGTACTCGGCGAGCAGCTTCTCGGCCTCCTCGCGTGTGCGCTCGGCGGTGTCGATCGAATCCTCGATCGCCTTCTGGCGGCGGTCGAGAGCGTCGCGGATGCGCGGGAACGCCAAGCGGCGCAGCAGCAGCATCGTCGCCGTGAAGATCACCAGCGTCCAGATCATCAGCCCGAGACCGGGTGTGATCAGGAAGCTTCCGGAGGAGGCGAGCACCATATGTGAGCTGGCTGGCATCGAAGCGGGCCTAGACGATGAACGCCGCGAGCAGGCCGGCGACCAGACCGTAGAAGAAGCAGGCCTCCGTCAGCGCGAAGCCGAGCCACTGGATCTGCTGGATTTCGTCGCGCATCTCCGGCTGGCGGGTGACGGCCTCGATCACCTTGCCGAAGATGATGCCGATGCCGACGCCGGCGCCAACGGCGCCGAGGCCGCCGCCGATGCCCAGTCCAATCGACTTGCCGGCCTTGCCGATGTCGCCCGTAAGGCCGCTCGTCGCCGCGACCAACGTGATGACGCTATGGAACACAGGTGATTCCTCCTGACGGGTTAATGGTGGTCGGCGACCGCGCCGCCGAGGTAGATCGCGGTGAGGGTGGCGAAGATGAACGCCTGCAGCGCCGCCACGAGCCCCACCTCAAAGGCGAACAGCAGGATTCCGAATGGCAGCGTGAACCAGCCGAGCCAAGCCACGCCGAGCAGCACGGCGAGCGCGCCGGCCATGAACAGGATGATCAGGTGCCCCGCGAGGATGTTCGCGAAAAGACGCACCGACAACGAGATCAGCCGCATCAGGTTCGATAGCAGCTCGAGCCCGAAGATGAACGGCTTCATCTTGCCGCTGACGCCGCCGGGCACGAGGCTGCGCAGGTAGCCGATCGGTCCCTTCGTGCGGACCCCCTCTGCGGTATACGAGACGAACACGACGAGCGCGAAGACGAGCGGGATCGAGAGGTTCGCAGTCGCCGCGTACAGCGAGAACGAGGGGATGTTGGCGCCGAAGAGGCTGAAGGTGTGCTCGGTGTTGGTCGGCAGCGGGATGAACCCGATCAGGTTCGAGAAGAAGATGAACAGGCACAGCGTGGCGATGAAGGGGAACCACTTCACGGCCATCTCGCGGTCCATGCTGCCCCCGACGATGTTGTTGCGCATCAGCTGGAAGACGAGCTCCACCGCGGTCTGCACGCGGTTGGGGCGCTGCTGCATGCGGCGCGCGACGTAGATCATCGTGAAGCACGTGAGGAAGCCGGCGAGCACCAGGTAGAGCACGGCCTTGTTGATCGAGAAGATGCCAAGGTTGACCCAGGTGTCGAGCTTGAACTCGTCCTGGGGCTTGTAGCTGGGGTTCTTGGGCCCCTTGCCGAGCGCGACGTAGAGCGCGACGGTGCCGCCGAGCCAGATCGTCACGCCGAGCGCGAGCTTCTGGCGCCTGGTCAAGACGGCTTCCTGCTCGCGGGAAACATCGCCCCACGCAGCGCGAACGACATCGCGAGCTCGACCGTGAACGCCGCCAGCACCACGACCGCGGCGGTGATCCCGTCGGCGTTGGTGCCTGCGAAGTGGGCGCCGAGCACGACCAGCGCGATCAGCCAGACACGCCCCAGGATCGCCGAGAGGTGAAGCGCCGCCCGAGCCCCCACCGACTGCGCGTTCCAGGCGCGCCGGCGGACGACGTCGACGGCGAAGCGGGTCACGATCCAGCCGCCGGCCCCGATCGCGTAGCCAAGCCGCGGCATCCCCGCGAGCAGTACGAACGGGGCGCTCGCGACGACCAGGCAGACGTCGAGGTAGCGCGCGAACATCAGCGCCGCCGGGAGGTCGTCGCCAGGAGCACCGGAATGGCTTACGTGGGCGCGGGCGGGCATCGAGCGTCAGCCGGCCAGAGCTCAGCAGCCGCCACGACGGCGACGCTGCGTGAGCATCGCCCTCGTGGCGGCGGCCGCGCGCCTCATGCGCCGCATGCACACCGGCCCGCGTGTGGCGACGCGGCGACGCCGACCGGGCTCCGGACGTCGATCGTCTGCGTGGGCGTGTTCGGACATCGTCGTGGGATGCGCACCCTATACGGCGCTACGGCCCCGTGGCGGGCCGGCCGTGGGACCGGGCGGCAAGCACCCCCGACGGCAGCTGCAGTCTAGCGGCGCCGAGAGTTTGTAACAACTTTGTGACAATCGGCATCGGCGCCCGTCGCGGCCCTCGCACCCGCGCGGCGACGCCCACGCCCCGCCGCGCGCGCCCGCGGGCGTGCGAGGCTTATGGCGTGAGCGCGCTTCCGCCCGGCCCGAGCAGCCCGCCGTTCGCGCAGACGGCGCACTGGCTGCTGGCTCCGGTCGACTTCATGGAGGCCTGCCGGCGCCGTTACGGAGACTCCTTCAGCGTCAGCTTCCTCGGCTTCCAGCGGCCGCTGGTGATGCTGTCGGACCCGCAGGCGATCCGCGCCCTCTACGCCCAGCGCGAGCAGCTGCTGCCGCCCGGACGGAAGCTCGCGCTGCGACCGATCATGGGCCCGCAGTCGCTGCTGCTGCTCGAGGGCGCCGCCCACCTCGAGCGCCGCCGGCTGATGCTGCCGCCCTTCCACGGCGAACGCATGCGCGGCTTCGAGTCGCAGATGCGCGAGATCGTGGCGGCGGCCGTCGAGCGCTGGCCCGACGGCGGCGAGCTCGAGCTGCTGCCGCGCACGCGGGCAATCACGCTCGAGGTGATCCTGCGGCTGGTTTTCGGCGTCAGCGAGCCGGCGCGGCTGGCGCGGTTGCGCGAGCTGCTGCCGCGCCTGCTCGACTCCGTCTCGTCGGTCTCGGTCAGTTTTCGCGTCCTGCTCGCGAGCCGCCTCGGCCGCCCCGACCCGCTCCCCGCGTTCGCCGCGCTGACCCGCGACGTCGACGAGGTGTTGATGGAGGACATCGCGGCGCGGCGCGCCGCGGGCGCCGCGACCGCGGACGAGCACAGCGATGTTCTCTCGCTGCTGCTGGACGCGCGCTTCGAGGACGGCGGCGCGATGAGCGACCGCGAGCTGCGCGACCAGCTCGTCACGCTGCTGCTGGCCGGCCACGAGACGACCGCGACGGCGCTGGCCTGGACCTTTGACCTGCTCGCCCACGAGCCGGCCGCGCTCGCGCGGCTGTGCGCCGAGGTCCGTGCCGGCGATGGCGGCGAGCGCTACCTGCGTGCCGTGATCGCGGAGTCCCTGCGCCTGCGCCCGGTGGTCCCGATGGCGGGACGGCGGCTCGCCGAGGAGCTTCGCAGCGACGGCCTCGTGCTGCCCGCGGGGACCGACGTCACGCCGGCGATCTGGCTCACGCACACGCGCGCCGACCTCTACCCGGACCCCTATGCCTTCCGCCCGGAGCGCTTCCTGGAGCAGGCGCCGGCCACCTACGCGTGGATCCCCTTCGGCGGCGGCGTGCGCCGCTGCCTGGGCGCGGCCTTCGCGGAGCTCGAGATGCGGGTCGTGCTCAGCTGCGTGCTCGAGCGCTTCGAGCTGTCAACGCGCCGGCGCGCCGAGCGCGTGCGCCGCCGCGGCGTCACGCTCGCTCCCCGCCACGGCAGCCGCGTGCGCCTGCGCCGCTATACGCCCAGGTTCCACGCGAGCCCGCGCTCCTCGAGCGTCGCCAGCACGCGCGGCAGCGCCGCCGCGGTTCGTCGCCAGGAGCCCTCGGCGCCGTAGTCGTCGGCGTCGTGCAGGAGCAGCACGGACCCTTCGCCGACGTCGCCCCCGACCAGCTTCGCGACGATCGACTCGGGCGTCGCCCGCGCCTCCCAGTCGCGGCCCCAGTGCGTCCACAACAGCGGCCGCCAGCCGTTGGCGCGAACGAGCTTCAGGGCGGCCGCGTTGAAGATTCCGTAGGGCGGCCGGTAGCGCTCGATCGGACGGCCGGTCGTCTCCTCAATCCGCGCTGCGCCGCGCATGATGTCCTCGCGCACCGCCCGCGGCCCGAGTCGCAGCTGGTTGCGATGGCGGTCGCAGTGCAGGCCGATGCCATGACCGGCGGCGACGATCTCCGCGGCGAGCGAGGGGTTGCGGGCGACCTGCTCGCCGACGAGGAAGAAGGTGGCGCGCACGCCGCGCGCCGCCAGCGCCTCGAGCACGGCGGGGGTTCCCTCGCGGTGCGGGCCGTCGTCGAACGTCAGGCCGTAGCCGCTGCCGTCAATCGTGTGCTGGGCGATCCCCAGTGGCGCGCGCAGTGCGGTGAGGGCGCCTGCGAGCGCCGGGAAGGCGTAGGCGCCGCTCACCAGCGAGGCGGCGAGCGCGAACGCTCCCACCGCGCGCGGAGTGCGATGATCGCCCGTCGTCATGGTGTCATTGCTCATCGGCGTGGTGCTGGCGGGCGGCGCGTCCACGCTCTACAGCCTAGGGATCGCGGTGCAGGCGCTCGACGCGCGCGATGCCGCCCACCGCCATGCGCTGCGGATCTCGCTGCTCGCGCATCTGGTCACCCGCGTTCGCTGGCTGCTCGGCACCGGCATGACAGCGCTCGGCTGGCCGCTGCAGATTCTCGCGCTCTCCTACGTGCCGCTCGTGGTCGTCCAACCGACGCTCGCGCTGGGCCTGCTGGTGCTGCTGGCGGTCGGCGAGCGGCTGCTCGGCGAGGCGCCGGGCCGGCGCGAGCTGCTGGCGGTCGCGGCGATCGTCGCCGGCGTCGTGGGGATCGCGGCGCTGGCCCCCGGGCACACGACCCACCACGTGCACGGGGTTGCGGTGATCGCGGTGCTCGCCACGCTCGGCGTCGTCGCGACGACGCCGTTCCTGCTCCAGCTGGCCGGGCGCTCGAGCTCCAACGCGACGATGATCGGCGCCGGCCTGGCGTTCGCCTGGAGCGGGCTCGTCAACCAGTTCGTTGCCGACGCCGGCGCGAACGGGCACTGGGGCACGGCGATCGCCTGGGCCGCGGGCGCCGCCGTGGCCGCAATCGTGGGCCTGACCTGCGAGATGAGCGCGCTGCAGCGACGCCCGGCGATCCTTGTCGCGCCGGTCGTCTTCGTCGTCCAGACTGTCGTGCCGATCGGGCTCGCACCGCTGGTCGTGCACTCGAGCTTCGTCGACTCCCCCCTCCACGGTGTCCCCCTGATCGGCTGCCTGATCGTCCTGCTCGCGGGCGCCACGACGATCGCGCGATCGCCCGCGCTGCTTGCCGTCAGCGCCGGCCGCGATCAGCCGAGCAGACGCGAGAGCGACAGGCCGACGAGCTCGTCGGCGTGAAGCACGTGCGCGAGGCGGTCGATCGCCCGTAGCGTCGCCGAGGTCGACTTGAAGGTGATCACGACGACGTCGCCGGCGTGCAGCGGACGCTGCGGCCGGCTCGTCTTCGCGTCGAGCGCCACCGACCCGTGCACCGGCAGCCCGCCCGCGGTGCGGGCCAGGAGCAGCTCGCCAAGCGACGGGCTCTGCGGCTCGAGGTAGTAGTAGTGGCGGCGCAGATGCAGTGCGCGCGCCTCGCGGCGCAGCTGCGTCGGCGTGCCGATCCAGGCGAACAGGCCGGTGCGGGCGATCGTGGGGATCAGCTCGTCGCCGCTACGGCGCAGCAGCCGCTGGACCGCCGCGTGCGGCACCACCGCGGTCGCGATCGAGGCCTCGATGCCGTCGTGGCGCAGTCGCCCGGCGACTGTTGCCGCCTGGCCGGCTGGGGCGTCGACGATCACGCCGACCGCCGGGTAGATCGTCTTGACGGTCTTGACGGGATGGATCCCGACGACGGATGCGAAGGCCGCAACCTCGTCGGTCGACATTACCCAGGCGCCGGCGGACAGCGACAGCAGCGCTGCGATGCCGATGCTGGCGGCGCGCAGGCGCCAGCGCGCGATCTGGCTGACGCGCATGGGCGCGGCCAGCACGGCTGAGGCGGCGTCCAGCACCGCCGTCCGCGCCGCCGCCGCCGGGCGGCTGGGACGGCTGGCGCAGCCGTGCTCGACCCGCTCCACCAGCTCGAGCGGATCCTCGGCGAGCAGCAGGTACTCGTGCGCCGCCATCATCCGCGTGTTCAGCTTCGCGTGGCCGACCGCCAGGCCGTAGGAGACGACCGGGCAGCCGCGCGCCATCGCCTCGAGGCAAGTGACCCCGCCGGTCGAGTGGACCAGCACGTCGGCCGCAGCGAGCAGGTCCGGCATCTGGTCGGTGAAGCCCAGCACGCGCACGCGCTCGATCGCGGCGAAGCGCCGGCCCAGGCGTTCGCGCTCCGCCGAGTTGCGCCCGGCAAGGCAGATCACCGTCGCGTCGGGGATGCGGGTCAGTTCGTCGACCGCGCCCTCGAGGTCGCCCACACCCCAGCCGCCGCCGGAGACGACCACGACGCGCCCCTCGGCGGGCAGTGCCAGCGCCGCGCGCGCGGCTCCGCGTTCGCGCGGCTTGAGGAACTCGGCGGCGATCAGCGGCCGCACGATCTGCGCGCTGCCGCGACCGGCGATCCGCTCGACGTCGCTGAGCGACTGCTCGTACATGACCAGGTGCGTGTCGATGCCGCGCTGCGCCCAGAAGAACAGGCCGGTCATATCGGTGATCGTCGCGACCGCGGGGATGTCGAGCAGGCGCCGGCGGCGCAGGTGGCTGAGCACGACCGTTATCGCCGGGTAGGTCGAGACGACGACGTCGGGGTTGCGCGCGAGGATCTCGCGGCGCAGCGACTTGGCGCCCAGGCGGCAGAGCGCGAGCTTGGTCAGCGCGCGAACCGGGGCGAGATGCTCGAGCAGCCAGTAGTAGATCGAGTAGGAGCGCGGCGAGACCCGCAACTGCGTGCGGTAGCCGTCTTCGACGACCGAGCGCAGGCGCTCTCCCATCGCGGCGAGGCCGTCGATCACCTCGACCTCGATCGGCTCGCCGCGGCTCTGCAGCTGCTCACGCAGGGCGCGCGCCGCCGCGGCGTGCCCTTCCCCGACTTCTGCGGAGAGAATCAGCACACGCTGCGGGCCGGGGGCGCGCGAAAGCGGGCGTTCTTGTTTGAAGCGGAGGCGCAAGGAGATTGGCAGCCGTTCGGCGCCGCCCGCGCGTTCGTCTGACGCTTTGCGGGTACACCCACTGTAGCGGGCCGGACGGCGAAACGTAAGTATTCTCTACGAAAGTTCACACTCGCAAGCGGGCCGTCACGCGCCCGCGCGGGCGAGTGGGGATGATTCTCAAGTGGCGACGAGCACTCTGCGGCCCCCGCGATCGGCTCAGGGCGGCGGGCCGCCCCGGGGCGGCCCGCCACAGCGCGCGCCGGCGCCAACCCGGGCCGGCCACAGCGGCGCCGCCGTGCTCGCCGGCACGCTCGCGCTGGCCGGGCTGGCCTCCGCGACCGCGCTGATCGCACTGGGCACCGCGGCGGCGCCCTCCAGCGTCGTCCCCGAGGCGAGCCCGCGCTTCTTCCCGGGCTGGCTCGCCGGGCCCCTCCATGGCATCGCCTTCGCCGGCTCGAGCGCCTTCCTCGTGGCGATGGTGCTCGCCGTGTGCGCCTGCTACGCGGTGGCGCTGCGCTGCGCGCCCGCGCTGGGAACGCGCCGGCTGTGCGCGGCGATCGTGGTCGCGACGCTGGCCGGAGCTCTCGCGCCGCCCCTGTTCTCGGGCGACGTCTTCGGCTACATCGGCTACGCCCGCCTGGCCGCACTGCACGGCCTCAGCCCCTACACCCACGGCGCCGCTGCAGCCCCGTCGGACCCGATCACCCACCTCGTCGGCTGGCCCAAGCTGAGCACGCCCTACGGGCCGCTCTTCACGCTCGCCAGCGAGGCGCTCGCGCCGCTGTCGATCGGCGCCGCGCTGTGGGTCCTCAAGGCCGTCGCGGCGCTCACCAGCCTTGTCACGGTCGCGCTGATCTGGCGGATCGCACCGCGCCTGCGGCTCTCACCGCGCAGCGCAATCGCCTTCTACGGCCTCAACCCGCTGGTGCTCGTGTTCGCGGTGCCGGGCGCCCACAACGAGGCGCTGATCGGCATGCTCGTGATCGCCGGCGCGGCGTGCGTGTTCAGCGGCAGCGAGCGCCGCGGCGGCGTCGCGCTCGTCGCCGCCGGCGCGGTCAAGGCTTCGGCCGCGCTCGCGCTGCCGTTCGCGCTGATCGGATCGCGCCGGCGTGGTCGCATCAGCGCCGCGATCGCGCTGGCGCTGGTGGCGGTCGCCGCCGCCTCGCTGATCGCGTTCGGGCCGAGCCTGTCCCCGCTCGGCGCCGCGCTGGCGACGCAGCAGGGCCTCGTCGCCGGCCACAGCCTCCCCTCGGAGGTCTCGAAGCTGCTCGGCCTCGGCAAGCTCGCGCTCGGCGTGCGGATCGCCTTCCTCGTATTCGCCGCCGCGGCCTTCGCGGCGCTCCTCCGGCGCTGCCTGCGCGGCGCGCCGTGGCTCGATTGCTACGGCTGGAGCACGCTCGCGCTGCTGGCGGCGACGGCGTGGCTGTGGCCCTGGTACGGCCTCTGGGCGCTGGCGCCCGCCGCGCTCAGCTCGAGCCGGCGCCTGCGGCTCGCGACGCTGCTCGCGACCGCCTACCTGGTCGCGATCCGCGTCGCGATCCATCACCCGCTGGCAGCGGGCTGAGCGACCGCGTCAGTGGCTGGCGCCGGTCGCGCCCGTGGAGCCGCTCGCGCCCGTCGCGCCCGTCGCGCCCGTCGGTCCCGTCGGTCCCACGTAGCCGACGCACGCCGGCGGCACCCGTGAGATCGCACAGTTGGGCTTGACGCCCCATGCAAACAGGGTCTTCGCCAGCACGACATAGCCGGCGCGGGGCCTGCCGTTGTAGGAGATCAGCGCGGTATCCCAACTGTCGCGCTTGGTCTGCGCGTCCCACTCGTAGAGGTAGATGCGCTGGATCCGCGGGCTCAGCGAGCCGAGCGTCTTCAGCACGAAGCTGTCGACCTTCGCGGCGTGTGCGGCGTTCTGCGTGAAGCCGGCCTGCTTGCTGGTGGTGCTGCGCCGGTTGACGATGCCGCCGGTCTCGGCGAGCCAGATGTTGCCGGTCACGGCGCGGAGCAGCTGGCGCGTGCTCGTGGTGACCAGGTGGTTGGCGTCCTCATAGTCGTTGAGGCCCCAGTAGGCCGGCTGGTAGCCGAGGTCCTTGACGAACGTCCGGGCCCACGTCGTCATCGACACCGCGTCGTGCGGAGCGGGAACGTCTAGGAACTCCGCGGCGAGGATCTTGCACGATGAGCACGCTTTGCGCATCTCGCGGTAGTAGGAGGCGATCAGCGCCTCCTTGTCGTAGGTGGCCTCGCCGTAGAAGTTGGTCTCGTCCCAGGTGGCGAAGTTCTTGACCCACGGGAAGCGCTTGTGGAATGCCTTGAAGGCCGCCAGGTAGGCCGCCGGCGAGGGCAGCACGCGGGTCTGGCTGAAGGCCTTCTTCTTCTTCACGTAGACCCACTTGCCGTGGACCTTGACCCGGACCTTGACCACCTTCCAGATCACCTTGTCGGTGTGGTCGATCGTCACCAGCACATCGAGGTGATGGGCGTGCGCGGCCTCCATCCAGGCGATCAGCGGACCGCGGTCACCCTTGACGGTGAGCGCGTCCCAGTGCATGTCGTAGCGCACCGTCTGGATCCCCAGAGCGAGGAAGCGCGAGTCGCTGAACATGTCGGCCTTGTCGTCTCCGATCCCGATCTCGGGGTGGTGGGCCGGGGTCGCCGCCAACAGGGGCGCCCCTCCGACGAGGGCCGCGCCGAGCGTGAGCACGCACAGCAGCAGTCGTGTGAGTCGCGGCATGAGCTCTCTAAGACCGTCCTGGGGTCGGGAAGTTGCGGCAAGCGCGCAGGCGTCGCCCTTAGGGTGTTCGCCCCGCCGCCGTAGACGCCTCCATTAATCCTTCCACACGCCCGCTCAGCGCCGATTGCGCCGGTTGAATTTGAGGATCTCCAGCACGTAGACGAGGTAGACGCTCGCGGCCACAACCACGAGCCCGAGCGCCACGACCAGGATCGTCCCGCCGGCGCGCAGGTGTCCACGCCCGTTGCTGTAGTGAATGAAGCGCAGCGCGACCGCATAGCCCGCGAGCATCAGCGTCCAGCCGTAGAAGAACAGCACCGTGCGGCGCACGCTGAAGCCGATCCGGGCCATGCGGTGGTGGAGGTGCTCCTGGTCGGCCGCGTAGACCGGGCGGCGATACTTCAGCCGCTTGAGCACGACGAAGGTGGTGTCGAGGAACGGCACCGCGAGCAGGATCAGCGGCAGCGCCAGCGTGACGACCGCCGAGGTCTTGAGGTCCCCCTGCACCGCGATACACCCCATCAGCAGGCCGAGCAGGTTCGAGCCGGCGTCGCCCATGAAGCTCGACGCCGGCGGGAAGTTGTGGAAGAGGAAGCCGATCGCGGCTCCCGCCGTGAGCGCTGCCAGAACGCCGCCGAAGTGCTGCTGCTCGGCGAGGCTGAAGGCGATCACCGCGAAGGCCACGGCCACGATCGCGCAGACCCCCGCGGCGAGACCATCGACCCCGTCTGAGAAATTGACCACGTTCATCATCGCCACCAGGCCGATCGCCGTCAGCGCGTGGCCGTCGTTGGGCAGGTTGAGAACGCCGAAGAACGGGAGCGTCACGAACTTGACGTCGACGCCGCCGACTCCGACTGCGATCACCGCGGCGCCGATCTGGCCGATCAGCTTCAGCCAGGGCGGGAAGTCGAAGCGGTCGTCGAGCGCGCCCACGACCGTGATCAGCGCCGCCGCGAGCGCGATCCCGATCCACGGCTCGGCGGCCGGCAGCCAGATCGCGCCCGACGTCGCGGCGGCGACGAAGATCGCGAGGCCGCCGAGCAGCGGCGTCTCGCGGTCCGAGAGCCCGCGCTCGCGCGGCTGGTCGATCGCCCCGACACGGCGGGCGACGCGCATCGTCACCGGCGTCAGCAGCGCCGCGACGCCCGCGGCCACACCGAACGCGTAGAGCGCGTCGAGCTCCGAGGGGGCCGAGGCGGTCATAGCCGCGGGCAGCATCGCACGCTCGGGCGACGCGAGCCGGCCGCGAGGCGACCCGGAGCGCCGCTAGCCGGTCGGCGCGACCACGGCCTCCGCAGCCGAGGTCGCGAGCGTGTGCCCCCTGGCGCCGAGCGCGCGCACGGCGACATACGGCGCCGTCGTCGCCGCCGTGATGTCGGTCTCGAAGCCGGCGTTTGCGACCGCGGCCCCGACCGGCGCCAGCGCCCGCGGCGTGGCGCCGGCGAGGACCTGCCAGGCGACGACGCCGGTGGCGCCGTTCCAACTCGCGGCGACCGCGGTCGTGCTCGCGCCGGGAACTCGGCTCGCGCCGAGCACCGGCGGAGTCGCGGGCTGCGCGGTCCAGGGGAAGCGGTAGGCGCGGTAGGACTCGACCAGTGGCGGCAGGCTCAGCTGGAAGGTCAGCTGACCCCGTAACGAGAACTCCGAGGCGATCCCGATCTGCCCCCAGCCGACGAACTGATCGGTATTGGGCAGCTGCTGCACGTCGCCCTGGCTCGGTGCGAGCACCGCTTGGCCGGGGTCCAGGTACTGGTGCACGAGGGTCGCCGTGCGCTTGGTGTAGTCCAGCCCGACTACGATCGCTCGCGAGCTCTTGGCGACCGCGGGGGTGTCCTCGTTGTCGAAGATCTCGACCGCGTTGGTGCTGACGAGAGTCGCGTCGTGTTGCCACGCGAAGCGGACTCCCGGCCCGATCGTGAAGCTGCTGTGCTTACCTCCGAGTGTCCACAGCACCTCGCCGTAGCTGTGCCCGATCTGGTAGACGGCCCAGGTGTTGCGCGAGCTGATCAGGATGTTCTGGTCCGGCTCGATGTCGATCGAGTTGATGTGGAACCAGTCCCAGACCCCGGTCAGGTAGTCGGGGACCTTGCTGTAGGAGCTGGTCAGCGGCACATGGCCGAGCGCGTGCCACTCGAACATCACCAGGCCCGTGCGCACGTCGATCTCCTGGATCACGCAGTCCTGGATGACGCCGCGGGTCTCTCCGCCGACCGCCGACAGGTTGTAGTACACCGGCTCGAAAACGGTGATCCAGGCGACGCCGCTGGGACCGAGCTCGAAATCGTGGAGATCCATCGAGAGGCCGTTGCCGCCCTTCACCGCGGCCACCTGGCGGTAGCTCTGATTGTCGATCACGCCGACGCCGTCGACGCCGTGGCCCAGGGCGATGCGACCCTGCCAGTAGGTGAGCACCGGCTGGCCGAGATAGGTCTGCACGCGCAGATCGGCGTCCTGCTCGCCGCTGGGCGCCGGCGAGAACCAGACCATCTGTCCCGCCGGGTTGACGATCATCGAGCCGGGCTGGGGCCCTCCGTCGACTGGTGTCAGGAAGACGTCGCCCAGCGCCGGATCGACGGCCGGCGTCGTCACGCTGACGATCGGGGGATGGATGCCCGGCTCGGAGGTGTAGCTCGCCGCGCCGGTCGCGCCGGTTGCTCCGGTCGCGCCGGTTGCGCCGCTCACCGGGGCGGCGCCGGCGGTACCCGTGCCGGCTGTCCCGGTCGTCCCGGTCGTCCCCGTCGTCCCGGTCGTCCCGGTTGCCCCGGTCGATCCGGCCGGGGGAATCGTGTAGAGCGACGCGATCGCGAAACTCGTGCCGATCGTGCGGCGCGCTCCCTTGACCGACTCGAGCGCGGTGACGGTCACCTGCTCCCCCACCGTGAAGGGCCGAAGCACAACGTAGCTCGCCCCGGTGCCGGTGGCATAGGCCTCGAGCTTGCCGCGATGGCCGCCGCTGCGCGAGCCCCGCACGCTGATCTGCGAGATGTCCGCCGCCGGCGCGCCGAGAAAGCTGATCTGCGTCGAGGGCGACGCGTCGGGTGTCCCGTTCAGCGGGGAGATCGTGACGAGCGGCAGCGCCGGCGTCCCAGCCGCCGCCGCCGCCGCCGCATCCAGCAGCAGCCATGGCGCCGTCAGCGCGAGCGCCAGCGCCACGAACCTGACAGCCATTTTCCCTGCGTGCACGCCCATAGGTCTAGACAAGGACCGAAAAAGGAGCCCGAGAGTTGCGCTATGCGGCGGTCGGAGCCTCCAGCTCCGCATACAACGGGTAGCGCTCGACGATAGCGCCGACGCGCTCGAGCAGCTCCTCGCGGCGCTCCTCGAACTGCGGGCCGAGGGCCACGCCGATGATCTCGCCGATCTCGAGGAAGTCCTCGCGCCCGAGCCCGCGTGTCGTCAGCGCGGGCGAGCCGATGCGAAGGCCCGAGGTGACGCGCGGCGGGCGCGGGTCGAACGGCACGGCGTTGCGGTTCACCGTGATCCGGATCTCGTGCAGGCGGTTCTCCGCGTCCTGGCCGCTCAGCTCGCTCTCGCGCAGGTCGACGAGCAGCAGGTGGACGTCGGTGCCGCCGGTCAGCACGTTGACGCCGTTGCCGGCGCGCAGCAGCGACTGCGCCAGCGCCCTCGCGTTCTCGAGCGTGCGCCGCTGACGCTCGCGAAAGCCCTCGCTGGCGGCGATCCGCAGCGCCACCGCCTTCGCGGCGATCACGTGCTGGAGCGGACCACCCTGCTGCCCTGGGAACACCGCCGAGTCGATCTCCTTGGCGTAGCGCTCCTGGCAGAGGATGATGCCGCCGCGGGGCCCGCACAGCGTTTTGTGCGTGGTCGTCGTGACGACGTCCGCGCCGAAGTCGATCGGGTTGGGGTGCAGCCCGGCCGCGACGAGCCCGGCGAAGTGAGCCATGTCGACCATCAGCAGCGCGCCGACCTCATCCGCAATCTCGCGGAAGCGCGCGAAGTCGAGCTGGCGCGGGTAGGCCGACCAGCCCGCCAGCAGCATCTTCGGACGGTGCTCGCGCGCGAGCGCCGCGAGGGCGTCCATGTCGATCAGGCTGCTCTCGCGGTCGACCTCGTAGGGGACGATCGTGTAGAGGCGCCCCGAGAAGTTCTTCTTCATGCCGTGGGTGAGGTGCCCGCCGTGGGCGAGCGAGAGCCCCATGATCGTGTCGCCCGGCGTCAGCAGCGCGTGGTAGACGGAGGCGTTGGCCTGCGCGCCGGCGTGCGGCTGCACGTTGGCGTGCTCGGCGCCGAACAGCTCCTTGGCGCGGTCGATCGCCAGCTGCTCGGCGATGTCGACGAACTCGCAGCCGCCGTAGTAGCGGGCGCCGGGATAGCCCTCGGCGTACTTGTTGGTGAGCACGCTGCCCTGGCACTCGAGCACCGCGCGCGGGACGAAATTCTCGGACGCGATCAGCTCGAGCGTGTTCTGCTGGCGCTCGAGCTCGAGCGCCAGCACCTCGGCGATCTGGGGGTCGACCTCCGCGAGCGGGCGGCCGACCGGGTCAGCGGGCGCTTCGTCAGTCATGGGCCCACGAGCCTAGCAGCGCGCGCTTCACTTGCCGCCGCGTGCACGCTCCCTGGCGCAGGATCCGCCAGCTCCCGCTGGTCTCGAGCTCGCCGAGGTCGACGACCGTCGACGGCGTTCCCGGCAGCTCGCCCGCGTCGAGCACGAGGTCCGCGCCGGCGCGCAGCTCCAGCGCGACCTGATCGAGCGTGCGCGCCTCCGGCTCGCCGGCGAGGTTGGCGCTCGTCAATAGCAGCGGCCGGTCGACGTCGAGCGCCACCACCCGCAGGCCGAGCAGCTCGCCGCCGGCGAGGGCGAAGCGGCGAGCCGGGTTGGGGACGAGCAGCGTCAGCGGGCCGGGCAGCAGTGCCCCCAGCGCCGCGCGCGTCCGCGCGCCGAGCTCGGGCAGCGCCCCCAGCGCCGCCTCGACCGACGCGAACGCCACCGCCGCGGGCTTGCCGCTCGGCCGCCGCTTGAGCGCGAGCAGCCGCTCAACGGCCGCCGCGTTCTCGACGTCCGCGCAGACCCCGTAGACGGTGTCGGTCCCGATCACGGCGACGCCGCCGGCCGCGATCACCTCGCTCAGCGGCGACGGCGCCGTCACCGCCGTGCCACGAGTGCGCGCACGATCTGCGCGAGGTCGCGATGGTGCGTGACCTGCGGGAAGCCGGCCGCGCGGGCGCGCCGGGCGACGGCGTCGTGCTGGCCCTCGCCGTGCTCGAGGATCAGCGTCGTCACGCTCGTGCGCGCGGCCTGCTCGATCAGGCGGGCGAGGACGTCCAGGCCGTCCGGGCCGCCGTCGAGTGCCAGCCGCGGCTCGTGGCGCGCGATCTCGGGCGCGAGCGCGGCGATCGCGGCGCTCGCGACGTACGGCGGGTTGGCGACGATCGCGTCGTATTCGTCGTCGAGCCCCGCGAGCAGGTCGGCGCGCTGCCACGCCACCGCGAGGCCGAGCCGCTCGGCGTTGGCGGCGGCGACGGCCAGCGCGGCGGCGTCGACGTCTGAGCCCGACACGCGCAGGTCCGCACGCTCATCGGCCAGCGCGAGCGCGAGCGCGCCGCCCCCGCAGCAGCAGTCGAGCACCGACGCTCCTAGCGCGAGCTCCGCGAGCGCGAGCTCGACGAGCAGCTCACTCTCCGGTCGCGGCACGAGCACGCGTGCGTCGACGTGCAGCTCGAGCCGGCGAAAGTTGCGACGGCCGAGGATGTAGGCGACCGGCTCGCGGCCCGCCGCGCGGCGGCGGACGTGCGAGCGGAACGCGCGCACCGCCTCGCCGCGCACCGGCGCCAGCGGCTCGCTGTAGAGGCGCTCACGCGTGGTTTGCATGGCGTCCGCAAGCAGCAGCTCGGCGTCCAGGCGCGCCGAGCGCACGCCGGCCGCGGCGATCGCGGTGACCGCGCCGTCGAGCGCGTCGCGCACGCTCACGGCGGCGCGCGTCGCGCTCACGCCTCCGCCTGCTCGGCCAGGCGGCGGCGGCGCTCCTCGGCCGCAAGGCCCGCGGTCAGCTCGTCGAGCTCGCCGGCGAG
>Ga0209415_10009681_pt1 | contig 16517 bp, 19 predicted proteins | sample PeaSoiSIISIP2007_FD_187696 | JGI IMG/M metagenome (GOLD analysis project Ga0209415, IMG submission 187696) | Peat soil microbial communities from Weissenstadt, Germany - SII-SIP-2007 (SPAdes) (version 2) | ecosystem: Environmental > Terrestrial > Soil > Wetlands > Peat | place: Germany...
CATGCGCTGGACGATTGCAGCGACGCTGATCGCGCTCTCGACGGTCCCCGCGCTCACGGCATGCCCGCCGGGCGCCTATGCCTGGCCCGGCCGCAACGGCGTCGACTACTGCCGGCGTGACGTTGTGGGCCCGGCGGACGGCGTCGAGGCCTGCCCCGCCGGCACGCGCCCGGCGACCGACAGCTGGGACGCACGCATCTGCGAGAAGGTCAACCCGGCGCCCGCCAAATCGCACGCCGACGCCCGGCCGTACTGACCGCCGCCCCCTCACCGCACCCCGAACCGCATCGCGCCCCGAGCCTGCAGCTTCGCCACCTCCACCTCGCGGTCGCGCGGCGGCGCCATGATCACCGCGATCCGAGCAAGTTCTCGGCCGCTAGGGTGTGATCTTGCGATCAATGGCTGATGTCGTCTGCTTGATTGCTTGAGTGCCGAACGTCACTCCGAGAGTGAGAGCTGCGGCAATTACTCCAGAACGACGCACCACGCGACAAACTTCGCAACGCCCTTGTTGAAGGGCGCCTGTGCTTGATCAGCTATCGAGGCAGCAAGTGGTACTGCGAAATGGATGGCAACATTGAACGTGCCGAAAAGTAATATTCCGCACATGCCGATCAGCCCCAACATCGCTAGGCTCCAGATGACAGCCCAAAACCATCCGTCAACTGCAGTAGGCACCTGGTGGCCGAAGAATATGGTCACAGCAACCACAAGCGCTGCTGTAAGGATCATCCTCACGAACTCGAAGACTGGTTTCTCGGTATCGATCGCAGTGATGAAATGTGGCTGTGCGTGACCTCGCAAGCGAACCCACTTCGCATGATGGGGCCCTGCTTCATAAAGTTCACGCTGCACCCTCCTAATCGCTGCTTCGTTCTCGACGAGTTGATCACCATGCAGGCTGCTGTTCTGCGCGCGGAGTTGCTCAAGTTCTCGCTTCAGCTCGTCAATAGTCGCCATCGGCTATCTCGCTCACATATCCGCAACTCGAGTGGGAGATTACGCGCCTACCACCGCGCCGAGGTACGCGCAGCGTCGCCTTTAGCCTATCCCCCTCACCGCACCCCGAACCGCATCGCCGAGCGCGCGCGCAGCTTCGCCGCCTCAACCTCGCGGTCGCGCGGCGGCGCCATGGTGACGAGCGACCCCAGCAGCTCCTGCGCCGCCTTCGCCACCTGATCCACCGCGCGCTCGAACGCCGCCGCGTTCGCCTTCGACGGGCTCGTGAAGCCCGAAAGCTTGCGCACGAACTGCAGCGCCGAGGCGCGGATCTCGTCCTCGGTCGCGGGCGGGGAGAAATTGTAAAGCGTCTTGATGTTGTGGCACATGCGAAAGCTCCGGCAGGACGCGCTAGTGTGCCCTCGATGTTACCGCGCCGCCGCGGGGTGACAAGGCACGCCAATAGTAGGCACGGCAAGACAAGGCACGGCAAACGAGGAGCGCGCCATGCGCGATGTGATCGGCACCTGGTTATCCGCCAGCGCGCCCGGCGACGCCCGCGCCGCCGCACCGCGATGACCGCAGCGGACGAAGCCTTCGACGCCATCGTCCTCGGCGCCGGCGCGGCCGGCCTCATGTGCGCGCTCACCGCGGGCAAACGCGGGCGCAAGGTGCTGCTGCTCGAGCACACCGACAAGATCGGCGCCAAGATCCTGATCTCGGGCGGCGGGCGCTGCAATTTCACCAACCTCGCCAGCGCGCCCGACCGCTTTCTATCCGGCAACCCGAATTTCTGCACCTCCGCGCTCAGCCGCTACACCCAATCGGACTTCATCGGCCTCGTGCAGCGTCACCGCATCCCCTTTCACGAGAAGACGCTGGGGCAGCTGTTCTGCGACGGCTCGGCGCGCGCGATCGTCGCCATGCTCGTCGAGGAATGCGCGCAAGGCGGCGTCGACCTGCGGGTGGGGCAGACGATCGGCAGCGTATCGCGGGCAGAGCACTTCCGCGTCGAGACCGGATCGGGTTGCTTCACCGCGCCGGCCCTGGTGCTGGCGACGGGCGGGCTATCCATCCCCAAGATGGGCGCCACCGGCCTCAGCTACGACATCGCGCACCGCTTCGGCTTGCGCATCACGCCGACGCTGCCCGCGCTCGTGCCGCTCACGGCCGGCCCCGACACGCCGGGCTTCGACGCGGCGCTCGCCGGCGTGTCGCTGGAGGCGGTGGCATCGTTCGAGAAGCGGAGCTTCCGCGAAAATATCCTGTTCACCCACCGCGGGCTGTCGGGGCCGGCCATCCTGCAGATCTCCTCCTACTGGCGCGCCGGCTCGCCGATCGCGCTCGATCTGCTGCCGGATCTCGATGCGGCCGCCTTCCTCGCGCAGCAGAAGCGGGCGCGGCCGAGGACCTCGCCGCAGACCGTGCTAGCCGAGATGATGCCGGCGCGCCTGGCGCAAACGCTGGCGGCCGCGCACCTGCCGCCGGGGGAGATGGCCAACATTCCCGACCGCGCGCTTGTCGCTTTTGCCGATCGCCTGAAGGCCTGGCAGTTCCTCCCCGCGGGCACGGAAGGCTATGCCAAGGCCGAGGTCACGCTCGGCGGCATCGACACGCGCGACCTGTCGTCGAAGACGATGGCCGCCCGCGGCGTCCCCGGCCTCTTCGCCATCGGGGAGGCCGTCGATGTGACCGGCTGGCTGGGCGGCTACAATTTCCAGTGGGCCTGGTCCAGCGGGTGGTCGGCTGGGCAGGCGATCTGAAGGGCACCGGTTGCATGCGCTTTCGGCCGCGGCCGGCGCCCGGAAACTTCATTTTTGCCATGATGCGGGTCCACCAGAACCGCTCCACGACTCCGGGGGACGAACCACCATGCCGCGCAACCTCATCTGGGCCGCACTGTTTTCCATGCTTGCGATCGTCACCGTGGCCCCCAGCGCCAAGGCCGCCTCCGCGCACGAGATCGACGTCGGCGTCAACGAGACGCTCGATCGCTTCTTCTACAAGATCGGCGGCGCGCGCGAGCTGGCGCACAAGGCCGTCGGCATCCTCGTGTTCCCGTCGATCGTGAAGGCCGGCTTCGGCGTCGGCGGCGAGTACGGAGAGGGCGCGCTGCGCATCGGCGGCCGCTCGGTCGCCTATTTCAACACCGTGTCGGCCTCGTTCGGGTTCCAGCTCGGCGTGCAGGAGCGCTCCGTCATCATTGCCTTCATGACCGAGCAGGCGCTCGATCAGTTCCGGCACACCAAGGGGTGGAAGGTCGGCGTCGACGGCTCCGTCGCCATCATCACGGTCGGCCTCGGCGGCTCCATCGACACCAACAAGATCACGAGCCCGGTCGTGGGCTTCATCCTCGACCCCAAGGGCCTGATGTATAATCTGACGCTCGAAGGCTCAAAAATCTCGCGCATCGACCGCTGAAGCCCTGCATGACCGCCGACGAAGCCGCCATACGCGAGCTGATCGCCGCCTGGATGCGCGCCAGCGCCGCCGGCGACCTCGATACCGTGCTCGGCCTCGTGACCGACGACGTCGTGTTCATGGTGCCCGGCGCCGAGCCGTTCGGCAAAGAGATGTTCGCTGCCGCCGCGGCGACGATGAAAAGCGCCAATCTCGAAGGCACGAGCGAGGTGCGCGAATTGCAGGTGCTCGGAGACTGGGCCTTTGCGCGCAGCTTTGTGCGCGTGGCGGTGACGCCGCCCGGCCGCGAACCCGTCCGCCGCGCGGGCTGGGTGCTGTCGATTCTGCGCAAGGGCGCGGACGGCCGCTGGCGCATCGCGCGCGACGCCAATTTGCTCTCCAGGGTGTGATCCGGCTACGCCGCATCGCGGTCGGGGAGGCCGGCCGGGCGCGCGCTTGGGGCCGCCGCATGCGGCTTCGCCGCCGCGGGCCGCGGGCGCACGCGCGCCGACAGCAGGTAGATCGTAGCGATGGTCGCCACGTAGGCCAGCACCTCGACCGCCGTCGGGCGATCGATGTAGCCGATCAGCACGTGCAGCACGCGACCGGGCCAGCTGTCCTCGCTCAGGAGCCAGGACGAGTCCCACAGCGTGCCGTCGAGCACGTCGATGAGCCCGGCATTCGACAATTGCCGCACCGCCTCCGCCGCGAGGCCGGCCGCCAGCAGCGTCACCAGCGCGCCGGTCACCGCGAACACGCGCCGCAGCGGCACCACCATCAGGCCCGTATAGACGACCGCCGACACCGCAGCGCCGAGCGCGAGGCCGCCGGCCGAGCCGAGCGCCAGCGCTGCGGCGTTCGACCCGCCTTGCATCATGATGCCGGTCAGGAACAGCACGACCTCGCTGCCCTCGCGCATCACGGCGCTCGCGACCGCGACACCGAGCACCACGACCGACTGGCTGCCGGCCGCCACCGCGTGCCCGAGCTCCTTCAGACGTGCCGTCATCTCGCGCGCGTGGCTCGCCATCCACACGACGTGCCAGGTGAGCATGACGACCGCGAGCAGCAGCACGGAGGCGTTGAAGATCTCCTGCCCGCGCCCGGAGAACGCTTCCGAGATCTCTGCCGCAAACAGCGCGACGACGACCGAGCCGGCAAGGCCCGCGAGCACGCCGAGCGTCACCGCGCGGTCGCGTCCCGGAACGCCACGCGAGGCGGCCAGCACGACGCCGATGAAGAGCCCGGCCTCGAGCACCTCGCGGAAGACGATGATGAGCGCTGCGAGCACGGGCCTACTCCGCTACGATGGTGCCCTTGGCGGTTTCCTCGTGATACTCGCCCACGAACTTGTAGGTGCCCTTGGCCAGCGGCTTCAACCGAATGGTCGCGGTTCCCTTGCCGGCGATGACCTTCTCCACGCCGAGCGGATGGCTCTCGAACTCCTCCGGCGTCGCATCGAGGTTGTTGACCGTCAGCTTGATCGCCTTCGACGCCGGCACCTTGATCTCGGCGGGATCGAACTTGTGGTCCTTGAGCGAGATCGTGACCTCGGCTTCCTCATCGGCCGCGACGGCGCGCATGAGCGGCGCCGCGAGCACAAGCGCGAGCGCGGCGGCGCCCAGGATGAGACCGTTGGCGGTGAGGACGTGCCGCATTTTGTTTTTGCTCCCGGTGAACAGTTCTGAGCGTGCAGGGTCCGCAGAGATGACCCATGTGGACTTCCACTGTCAACAATGATGTCCTGCGAAAAATCGACCGCGTGGGGAGCTTGCGGCGCCCCTCGCGGTGTACGTGTGCACGCGCCTGCTATATGACGTTGCGGCATGGCGTTTCGGCGGCGGCTCGCCGGCTCGGAGCTTGGAATGGTTCGAAGGTGCAGCCATCTGCAGACGATCCGCCCGGTGACGCCGAGCGCGGAGGGCTGCGAGGAGTGCCTCGCCATCGGCTCCGACTGGGTGCACCTGCGCCTGCGCCTGCGCCTGTGCCTCACCTGCGGGCACGTCGGCTGCTGCGACTCTTCGCCCAACCGCCACGCGACAAAGCATTTCCACGCAACGAAGCACCCGATCATGCAGTCGATCGAGCCGGGCGAGGACTGGAAGTGGTGCTACGTCGACGAGCTCATGATCCCGTAGCTAACTCCATGGTGCCGCACGCGACGCCGCCGAGCGTGAACGCGTGCGGCACCAAGTTGCTGAGCGCACCTGCGGGAAGGCGCCTTGGCCAAGTGACGCGGCGTCGGGCACGAGCGCCCGCTTACCAGCTTTCGAATTCTTAACTTTTCAGATCGCGCAAAGCATGGCAGCTTGCTCCCATCGTTCAACAATCGAAAGGAGGTGATCCGATGTCGAGTGGGATCTTGAGGACGGCGATGTCGCGGTCGCTCGGGTTCAAGCCGGATCTGCCTCTGGTGGCGGCCTGACCCAAGCGAATAGCGGCGCAGCGCGACAACCGCTGCAACACGCCGCCGAAATCTCACGGGGGCCGCCCATTGGGCGGCCCTTTTGATTTGCGTGGACCAAGAGGTTTGGGAATGCGAGGAGTTAGATGCCCCCACATTCCCGTTCTTCTGCGAAGAATCTGCCAAAAAAGCTGGAGTGGCAATTTCCAGTTCGCGCAGATCGGTCCAATATTGGAGCCTCATCGCGAAGGCGCCGTCCCGGGGGCAGCAGTCGGCTACCCTCGGTATTTCTAGGGCAACCCGGGCCATTCTCCAGTTAGCGCCCTCAGGGACCGGCCCGCCCCTGCCGTCAACAAAAGCTTGGTCAACGCGACCTCGCTTTCTGCGCTCTGGTGCGCGAGCGCAGCGTACGCGATTCGCGCCGCTAAAACTCTTACGGCGCAGCAGTAGCTCCGCCAACGGCTCGCACGCAAACGAGAGCCGCCGCGCAAGGTCCCCGCGGAATCTGTTCAAGACTAAGACAACCCCATTGCCCGCCCAGTGCGAGGGCGCGAGCTTCGGCCGCGCGGGCCGTCGCGATTCGATTCGTGGCGGACGCCGGGCACGCTCGGCCGCAATGCTGCAGGCGCGCGGGGTGACAGATGGCGGACGTGGGCACTCTCGCATGGGACACGGTGGCGGTTGCGCCCACAGCGGTGCGCGCGCCCGACAAGCTGCCCGACCTGCTGCGACCCGATCTCGATATCGTCTTCGTCGGCACGGCGGCGGGTCTCGTCTCGGCGCGCCGCGGCCACTACTACGCCGGCCCCGGCAACCGCTTCTGGCGCACGCTCTACGAGGTCGGCATCACGCCGCGCGAATTTGCCCCGCGCGAGTTCGCCAGGCTCCTCGACCTCGGCATCGGCCTCACCGATCTGTCGAAGGTCGCGCCCGGCATGGACCACCAGATCGCGGACGACGATTTCAATCTTCCGACGTTTGAGGAGAAGCTGCGCGCCTACCGGCCGCGCGCGATCGCCTTCACCGGCAAGAAGGCGGCGGGCCTCTGGCTGCGGCGCCGCACCAGCCGCATCGCCTACGGCCGTCAGCGCCCGCGCGACAATTTCCCGGAGGTGTTCGTGCTGTGCTCGCCGTCGAGCGCGGCGCGGCGCTACTGGCGGCTCAACTCCTGGCACGACCTCGCCGACTGGCTGCGTACCACCCGGCCCTGGCGCTTCTAGGGGGGCGAACTTCTCAGCTTTGCAACAAAAATGCAATCGCTTGCGCGCCGTGGTCAGGCGACGACAAAGCGCCGCGCCGGCTTGTCGCCAGCCGCACCGTCACCTAGATCGCCAAGGCACGCTTAGCGAAACGCCCAGCCAATTCGCCCCTTCATCAGGAGCCCTGCATGCCCGAAGGATCGCGCGCTCAATCCACGACGACAACCGACCTGTTCGCTCCCGTCCGGCTCGGCCCGCTCACGCTGTCGAACCGCATCGTCATGGCGCCGCTGACGCGCTCGCGCGCCGACGACGCCGGCGTCCCCGGCGAGCTGCAGGCCACCTACTACGCCCAGCGCGCATCCGCCGGCCTCATCGTCTCGGAAGCGACCAACATCAGCGCGCAGGGCAAAGGCTACATCCGCACGCCCGGCATCTGGACGCCCGAGCAGGTCGCGGGCTGGCGGCTGACGACCAAGGCCGTGCACGACATGGGCGGGCACATCTTCCTGCAGCTCTGGCACGTGGGGCGCGTCTCCCATCCCGACCTGCAGCCGGGCGGGCAGCTCCCGGTGGCGCCGAGCGCGGTGCGTGCCGAAGGCCAGCAGGCCTACACCTACGAAGGCTTCAAGCCGCTGGTGACGCCGCGCGCGCTTCAAACCGACGAGATCGCCGGCATCGTCGCCGACTATGCGCACGCCGCCAAATGCGCCAAGGACGCCGGCTTCGACGGCGTCGAGATCCACTCTGCCAACGGCTACCTGCTGCAGCAGTTCCTCTCCGACAAGACCAACAAGCGCACGGACCAGTACGGCGGCTCGATCGAAAACCGCACGCGCATCGTGGTCGAGGTGGTCGACGCGGTGACGCGCGTCTGGGGCGGCTCGCGCGTCGGTATCCGCCTCTCGCCGCTGACGAAGTTCGCCGACATCGGCGACAGCAACCCCGAGCCCGTCTACCTGTCGCTCATCGAGCAGATCAATCCGTTCGGGCTCGCCTACATCCACGTCATCGAGGGCGACACCGGTGGCGAGCGCCACCCGCCCCACAGCTTCGACCTGCAGACGCTGCGCCGCGCCTTCGACGGGCTCTACATGGCCAACAACAGCTACGACCTCGAGCTCGCGATCGAGGCGCGCGCGAAAAACCTGGCCGACCTCATCTGCTTTGGCCGCCCGTTCATCGCCAACCCCGACCTCGTCGCGCGGCTGCGCGCGGGCGCGCCGCTCGCAAAGCCCGACCCGGCGACGTTCTACGCCGGCGAGGCCAAGGGCTATACCGACTATCCGGCGCTGGATAACTCGCCCAGCCTCCGGTCCCACCTCACGCCCGCGTCCGCCGCTTTAAGACGGTGGGTCGCGCAGCCGCGGCCTTGCCTCCGCCGCAACGGCAGCCTACGCCTTGCCGGCGGGGTTCCCACGGTGTGAGGAGAGATCGATGAACGCCAAGCTCGCCGGCATCGCGCTGGCGGCGGCTGCGGCCGGGTTGCAGCTTGCGCCCGCGGCGGCGATGGCCGGCTGCGTCACCAAGCACGGCAAGGGCTGGGCCTTCACCGAGGACTTGGCCCGCTTCCAGGCATGGGAGATCATCGCTCAGCTTTCGGGCAACTGGCCGATCCAGACCGACGCGTTCCGCAACGAGCGCTACAAGTGCAAGCCGGACGGCAGCGGCTACACCTGCCTCTCCACCATCGACGTCTGCAAGTGAGCAACGCGGTCATCGCACCGCCTTTGCGAGGATCGGCGCCGCACATCGGTTAGCTTAACTGCGGAGCGCACGCCGCGCCGCTGCCTGCTTCTCATTGATTCTTCATCCGATCTGTCAGAAACTCGCCGCATTCCCCTGGAGGAGCGAGGAGATTTTCGACATGACGATGCCGCCGGTTCGCACCCTGACCGCCCTCGCCGCGCTGGCCGCCGCCGGCTGCCTCGATACCGCTGCGGCAAGTTCTCCCGGCACCGCAAGCGTGCATGCCGCCCCGCCGGCGCTCATTGTCCGCGTCAACGACGACGACGGCTACCGCTACCACCGCCCTTACCGGCGCGGCCGCGTGGTCGATGCGCCTTTCACCCACGTCGACTCGCGCCGCCCCGTCATCGTGGATGCGCCATTCACCCACGTCGGCGTCTGGGGCAACCGCGTCCGTGTGATCGCGCCGTTCGTCAATCTTTCGATCCCGCGCTAGGCAAAAGGCCGCCGCGCCCTTTCGCGCGGCGCAACGCTGCGGACATGGTTAAGTCCGGAGGCGTTGCGCTTTTTCGCGCTATTTCGCGGTTTTTTGGCATCCATGCGCCCCTATCGGCGCGCCCAGGCGCGAATACGGCTACTCACGACATAATTACCGCACGCGGGCATGGTCGTTTTCCTCGACGCGGGGTGTCAGATTTCAGTCGAGGGAGGTTTTCGCGTGTTTGGCCGTAGTTTCAATCCTGAGCCGAAGCTTCCGGGGGCCGCGCCGAGCGCACCCGAGATGCCCCCGTTGCCGCGGTCTCCCGCGCCGGCCGGCTTCGTGCCTGCTCCCGGCAGCCGGCCCGTGTCGATCATCGGGTCCGATCTCGCCATCGTCGGCCAGAGGATCACCCTCGTGTGCCAGAGCACGCTGATGGTCATCGGCGAGGTCAACGGCGACATCAACGGCGACGACGTCACCATCGGCGACACCGGCTACGTCACCGGCACCATCACCGCGCGCTCCATCACTGTGCACGGCAAGGTCAAGGGCGCGCTGCGCGGCGAGACCATCGCGCTGCACCCGACCGCGCAGATCGAGGGCGATGTGCTGCACAAGAACCTCATCATTGCCGAGGGCGCCAAGTTCGACGGGCGCGTGCGCGTCGCCAAGGATCTCTCCGAGATCAAGCCCATACTGGACGCCGTAGCGGTCGCAGCCGCGTCAGCCGCGCCCTGATCCGAGATCGGATTATCGTTTCGCTGAAGCTCAGGCCGACGTCTTGTCGAGGCCGGTGATGCGCTCGAGCAGCCGCGACTTGCGCGAGGGCTTGGCCGCCTCACCGCTGCTCGCTTGCGCAGGCTTGGCCGCCGCGGACTCGGGTGCCGGCTCGCCGCCGTCCGCCCCTTGCGGCTTGGCGGACTCGCCGTCGAGCGCCTTGAGGAAACCGCTCACGCGACGCGGATTGCTCTTCTGCGCCTCTTCTTCCGCGGCACCAGCGCGCACGAGCCGCGTCACGCGCGGATCGTTGATGCGGTCGACGAGCGGCCGGCTTCCCGGCTCGACTGCCGGTGCCTGACGGCGCGCGCCCGGACCCGAAGCCGGAACCGTGCCCGAGCCGAGCCTGCGCATCTCCTCCATGAAGTACGCCGCCTGCCGCGCGAGCCGCTCGTTGCCGGAGGCGACCTCCGCGCGCAGCGTCTGGATCGTGGTGCCCTGCTCGTCCGAAAGCGCCTTCAACGCGCTCAAGCGCGCCTTGAGCGCGATCTTGCTGTCCTTGATGCCGCGCTCGTCGCTGTCGGCGGACTCATAGGTGGTGAGCGCCGCCTTGAGGCGCGAAACCTCGGCCGCCTGATCCTGGTTGGCGGCCTTCAGGCGCCGCAACTCGGCCTGCGTCCGCGCGTCGTCGGCGGAGCCTGCCGCCTCGACGGCCTCCATTGCGCCATCCACCGCCTTGAGCGACGAAGCCGTGGCGCTCTGGCCGAGCCCCAAACCCTGGCGGCGGCCCATGACTTTGGCTGGACGGCTGGGCTCGTGCGCACCATTGGCGCCCGCCGCCGGCTCGCGATCGGCGAGCGCGGCCGCGGCTTCCGCCGCCGGTCCCGCCCGCGTCAGCATGGCCTGCAGGCGCGCAATCAGCGCTGCCTGGTCGCGCGTCTTGGTGCGCAGCGATTCGATCTCGGTGCGCAGCGCCACCTCGCCGTCGAAGCGCGGATCGCCGAGCCCCTCGCGGTTGCGCGCCGCGCGCGTGTTGAGCGCCGCCTTGAGGCGATGCACTTCGTCGCTCTGCTGCGCGTTGATCTGCGTCGCTTCATCGAGCGCACGCGCCTGCTTCTCGCTGCCCTGGCTCAGCGTCACGATCTCGCGGTCGCGCTGGAACAGCAGCTTTCTCGCCTCCGCCAGCCGGTGCTCGACCTTCGGCAGCCGGTCCATGATGGTCTGCTCGAGCACCCGCCGCGCGTTCTCGTGCTCCTCCAGCGAGGAGCGCTGCTGGGACACAGCGACCTCGAGGCTCGAGATGGCGGCATCGCGCCGGTTGAGCTCGACCATCTGGCGGGCCGCGGCCTCCGTCGCCTCCTCGACCATCATCTCGAGCTTGTGGATGCGGATGGCGTACTCGGCCCGCAGCCGATCCTTGTCGGCGCGGATCTCCGCCTCCGTGAGCGGCATCGAGCGCTTGAGGAACTCGGTGGTGAGGCGCGCGACGCGCCGCCTGTAAAACGGCGACAGAAACAGCGTCAGCAGCGCCGCCGTGAGGAAGCCAAGGGCCGCCAGCATGACCATTTCGATACTGATCACGCGCGCGTCCTCGACTGCGAAATTCGACGCAACCCCACGCCCTCGGTCCTCTGCAGGCCGAGCCTCCCCAAGCCGATTATCTGACTAGCGAGCATTTTGCGCAATGCACCCACCGCGCTTCTCTCCCACCCGCGCTTCTACCCCCATACGACGTCGACTCAAAACGGGTTCCACGTCGGCTCCCGCGTATACTTTAAATACCCCACATTGGCACCTAGCCGGAGTCCGATCCCGGAGCGGATGGGCGCCAGCGTGACGTTGCCGTGGGCCTGGAACTGGATGCCGACGCCGCCGACGATGTAGGCGGAGCCCTGCACACCCGCATAGCGCTCGTAGATCTGGCCGGGATCGCGCAGGTTGTAGACCAGCACCATGGTCTTGGAGCCCTCGCCGCCGAAGTCATAGCCGATGGAAGGGCCCTGCCAGAAGACCTTGTAGGCGCCGGCGTCCTTCGTATAGAGCGTCCCCTCACCGTAGCGCAGCCCCGCGACAAAAGCACCGCCCGCGTCCTCGCCGAGGATGTAGCCGTTGGGGCGACCCGACTTGCGGAAGGCGTACTCGACGACGCTCGCGAGGCCCTCGCTCACCGAGCCGAAGAAGCGGTGGCCGGCGGCGATGATCTCGTTCTCGGAATAGGAGTTGTAGGGCGGCGGTGGGCCTTGATCAGGCGGCGGGCCGCGGTCGTAGTCGCCGGGCGGATGGTAGGGCTCGCCGTAGCCTGGACCGGGGCCAGGCGGCGGCACGTCGTCGTTGGGGCGGCGGGCGGCCGTATCGGGCCCATCGTAGCGCCGGTAGTTGTCGTCCTGGCGGTAGACGCCGCCCGGACGGTAAGGCGGCTGCGTATCCGGCGGGGCCTGGTCCTGCTCGTAGGTGCCCTCGCGCGGGGGCGCATAGGTGTTATCGCCGCCCTGCGGGGGTTGGTAGGCATCGTCGGCGGCGCGCACACCGCTCGGAAGGGGAAGCCCGGCGACGGCAAGCGCACTCGCGGCCGCGACGACGATGACAAACCGGCGGACCCCCACGGGCTGCGGCATGGCACGATCCATTGTGTTGGGAGGCGCCCGCGGTCGATCCGCGCGATGCTTCCAATTTTATGATCCTTCGGCGCAAAGTATTACGAAAGTGTGGCCGATCCACGATATGGCGTGGCCCGAATACGGCGGCTTTGCAGAGGCTTACGGGCGCATCGGCAAGGGCGCGCGGCCCCAGGCGACGAATTTCGGATTGGCGAACCGCACCTGCGATTTCCCGTATGCCAGCGGCTTGCCGTCGAGCGTGGTGACGCTGCCCCCTGCGGCTCGCAGGATGGCATCCCCGGCGGCCGTGTCCCACTCGCTCGTCTCGCCGAGCCGGGCGTAGAGGTCCGCTTCGCCGCGGGCGATCAGGCAGAACTTCAGCGACGAGCTCGCCTTGCGCTTCTCCGCGATCGCGAGCCGCTTGAGGAACCCGTCCGTGCTCTCGGCGGCGTGCGAGCGGCTCGCGAAGGCGACGAGCGCCGTGACGTCCGGATCGCGGCCGTGCAGCGGTTGCAGCTCTCGCTTGGCGAGCGTTGCCGCGGCGTCGGGGGCGATCCTCACCTCCACCGCATGCCGGGGGTCGAGGGTGGCGTACAGCAGATCGAGCGCCGGCGCGTAGATGATCCCGAACGTCGGGCAGCCATCCTCGATCAGGCCGACGTTGACCGTGAACTCCGGGCTGCGGCGGATGAAGGCGCGCGTGCCATCGAGCGGGTCGACGAGAAAGAAGCGGTCGCCGATCGCCGGCGTGCGCCCGGCCGCGACCTCCTCCTCCGCGATCACCGGCACGCCCGGCGCGGCCACTTTGAGGCCTTCGAGCAGCACCTCCTCGGCCTCGTGGTCGGCGATCGTCACCGGCGTCGTGTCCGCCTTGGTCGCGACCGTGACGCCCGCGGCGAAGTGCGCCATCTCGATGCGGCCGGCGGCCAGCACCGAGGGAAGCAGCGCATCGAGGAGAAGCCGGTAGTCCTCTTGCCTCATGCGCCGAGCTGAACTCCTGATTCGCGACAACCGCGTCAACGGCGGCCGCTACGGTTGTCGATCGATGCGCCGCGAATGCCGCGGGGCCAGATAAAACAGGGCTGTCGAGGCAGCTCTCGCGGCAAGTCTTTGCATCCGTGTGCGGCGCGTGTATCAGATGGCGAGAGCTCTTCGCAAGCGGCCCCGGGCGTCAGGGTAGTGCGCGCGTGATTACTGTGCACTCGGGTAGGGTGCTCCCGATGGGGTCGGGACGCCTCCAGTTTGCAGCCTTCCGTTCGGACCTGCGATTGACGAGGGAACATCGATGGGCCAACGCGCCACTCCGACCGATCTCGAACTTGCCGCGCTTATCTCCAGCAAAATCTGTCACGACGTGATTGGCCCGGTCGGTGCCATCTACAACGGCCTCGAGATCCTCGACGAGGACGACGACGAGGAGGCCAAGAACTACGCGCTCGACGTCATCCGCAACGTGACCGAGCAGGCCTCCGCCCGGCTGCAGTTCGCACGCTTCGCCTTCGGCGCGGCGGGATCGGCCGGCGCCATGATCGATCTCGGCACCGCCGAGCAGATCTCGCGCGGCTTCATCGGCAAGGGCAAGCATAACCTCACGTGGCGCACCAATCCCGGCCACATGGGCAAGGACAAGGTGAAGCTGCTCTTGAACCTCGTCGCCAGCGCCGTCACCGCGCTGCCGCGGGGCGGCGACATCGAGGTGCAGATGGGCGGCTCGCTCGAGGATCCGAGCTTCCTCATCCGCTGCCGCGGCCCCAACGCGCGCGCGCCCCAGCACCTGGGCGAGTTCATCACCGGCGACCGGCTGCCGGCCCTCGATGCCATGACCATCCAGGCCTATTACACCTGGCGCCTCGCCGGCAGCGCGGGCATGCGCCTCGAGGTGCTCCCCGACGGTCCGGACGTCCTGCTCTCGGCCAAGCCGCAATCGGCGAAATAGCGCGCGAACCTCGTTTTCCGCACTGCAAGTACGCGAGCTGGGCTGGCGCATGCCGCCCCCGGCTTGCTAAGCCTCGTGCCGGCCAACCAGCAACAAGAAGAGCCCCGAGCCGTGCTGCGCGTCGAGCATCTGCAGGCGGGCACACTGCCGCCCCTGACCTTCGAGGTGACGGCGGGCGAGTGCCTCGCGGTCGAGGGCCCTTCGGGCGCCGGCAAGACGCTGCTGTTGCGCGCCATCGCCGATCTCGATCCGGCAACAGGCCAAGTATTCCTCGACGGCGCGGAGCGCCACGAGATGCCGGCGCCGCGGTGGCGCCGCTACGTGCGCTATTGCGCGGCCGAGCCCGCCTGGTGGACGGATACCCCGCGCGAAGCATTCGTTGATGCGACCGGCGACCGCCTCGGGCGGCTGCTGCACTCGCTTGGGCTCGACGCGGCCGTGCTCGACCGCGCGACCGCCACCCTGTCGACCGGAGAGCGCCAGCGCCTCGCACTTGCGCGTGCACTCATGGACGAGCCGCCGATACTCTTGCTGGACGAGCCCACCGCCGCGCTCGATGCGCAAGCGGCCGCCCTCGTCGAGGAGCTCATCAAGTATCAGACGCTGTCGGGCCGCAGCGTCCTGCTCGTGAGCCATGACCGCGGCCAGATCGAGCGCCTCGCACACGCGCGGCTGCTGCTCTCCAAGCCCGTGGCCGCCGGCAACGAGGTGGTGGCTACGCCATGAGCTCCATTGCCCTTTCCCCGCTCGATCTCACGCTCGCCGCAAGCCTGCTCATCGTCAACGCGGCGATCTCGTGGGCCTTCGGCCTGCGGCTCGAGCGCAGCATCGCCGTCGCCGCGGTGCGCATGGTGGTGCAGCTCGCGCTGATCGGGCTGGTGCTGAAATTCATCTTCGCGCAGACCTCGCCCGCGTGGACGCTTGCGCTCATGCTCGTGATGGCGGGGGCCGCAGGGGTTGAGGTGGTGACACGCCAGCACCGCCGCCTCAAGGGCTGGCGGGCGTTCGCGCTGTCGTCGGCGACGCTGCTGTTCATCGGGGTCGCCATCACGTCGCTCGGCGTCGGCGTCATCATCGGGCCGGAGCCGTGGTACGCGCCGCGCTACATGCTGCCGATCCTCGGCATGGTGCTCGGCAACGCCATGACCGCCATGAGCCTGGTGCTCGATACGCTCTGCCAAACCGTTACCCGCGAGCGCGCGGCGATCGAGGCGCGGCTCGCGCTTGGCGCACCCCGGCGCGAGGCCATGAGCGGCGCGCTGCGCACCTCGCTGCGCACCGGCATGACGCCGATCCTCAACTCGATGGCGACGACCGGCATCGTGGCGCTGCCCGGCATGATGACGGGTCAGATCCTTGCCGGCGCCGATCCCGTCGAGGCCGTCAAATACCAGGTCCTGATCATGTTCTTGATCGCCGCCGCGACCGCGCTCGCGGCGTTCTTCGGAGGCCTGGGGGCGGTGCTGCTGCTCACCGACACGCGCCACCGGCTCCGGCTCGAGCGCCTCGCCTCGCCGAAGTAGGCGCAAAATACATGCGCCGGAGACGGGCCCCGGCGCACGCAATCGGCAATCCAATCGATCAGGCTCAGGGGCCGGCGTCGAGCGGCGGCACCACGCTGGCCTTGCTTGCCGCGCTCGCAGCGACCGCGGCGGCGGCAGCTTCCTTGGCGGCGGCGGCGGCCGTCTCGGCGGCGACAGCCGCGCGCTCGGCGGCGGCGGCAGCGGCCGTGGCGGCGGCGGTGGCAGCGGCCGGATCCCGCTTCTTGGCGGGCGGCACGTCGGGAACCGCATCCACACTCTTGACCGGCGCGGGCGCGGCGTCAGGCGTCGCGGCGGCGTGCTGCTTCAGCGACATGAGCGGATCTTTCGGCAGGGTGCCGGTCTCAACCACTGCGGGAGGGCTCGGCGGCGGGGGAGAGGCCACCTCGGCAGCCTTCGCCGGCTCGGCGGGCGGAGACGGTGCCGCGGGCTCGGTCGCAGCCACAGGCGCGGCGGGCGCGACAGGCGGCGTCGCGGCGGCGGCGTCGGTCGGCGGCGTAGCCGGCGGAGTGTCGGCGGTCGCCGCGGGAGCGGCCTTGGCCTCGGCGGTCGTGCTCTTCTTGTCGTGACCCGTGAGCGAGGCCTTGCGGATCGGCGTCGGCGGGACGCCGGCC
>Ga0209415_10009682_pt1 | contig 16516 bp, 13 predicted proteins | sample PeaSoiSIISIP2007_FD_187696 | JGI IMG/M metagenome (GOLD analysis project Ga0209415, IMG submission 187696) | Peat soil microbial communities from Weissenstadt, Germany - SII-SIP-2007 (SPAdes) (version 2) | ecosystem: Environmental > Terrestrial > Soil > Wetlands > Peat | place: Germany...
TCGCACTCCAGTGGGCCGCTACGGAGCGTATCACTCGCGTTCGAGAAGGGTCAAGACGGCGAGAAGCTCTTCGTGTAGATCGAGCAGGAATTTTCGATGCGCGCGTGACGCGGGACCGTGCTTCGCGGGCGCTTCCGCGGCGCGCGTCATTTCGCGGGGCGTCTCGCTGCGGGCCCCGGCCGCTCCATTGCCGCCATTCTGATCCGCCAGATGTTTCCGCGCGCCCGCAATGGTAAAACCCTCTTCGTAGAGCAGCCGCTTGATTTCGAAGACGGTCTCGATATCCTCACGCCGATAGAGGCGGTGGCCGCTGGGGCTTTTCACGGGCTGGAGCGCCGGAAATTCGGATTCCCAGTAGCGCAGAACGAAGGTCTTCGTCGCCGTCAGTCGGCTCACTTCACCGATGCGGAAAAGGCTCTTTTCCGGGAGTTCTTGCGCAGCTTGGGCCGCACTCGCCATGGCTTGTCAGTATCCTAGGCCGATTTCGTGGCCTGTCAACCCCTCAAGGGCCTGAAAATCGGCCTTTGCGCTATCAAGTGCGGTCGCGCTTCTTCTTCTCGGGATGCCACTTGCGCTTGTCGCTGTGCCGGGGCTCGTGCTTGGTAATGCGGCGAGGTTCCCGATTCGCGTCCTGGCGCAGCGCGCTTTTCTTCAGCCGCTGGGTGAAGCGAAGCGGGGTGCCGGTGAAATCGAAGGCTTCGCGCAAGCGATTCTCCAGGAATCGCTGATAGCTGAAGTGCAGCGGCTTGGTCTGATTCGTGAACAGCACGAAAGTGGGCGGCCCAGTCGTCGCCTGCGTGACGTAATAGATTTTCACCTTGCGGCTCGCCGGTGACGTGCCCCGCTCGAGGTCCACGCCCGCGAGCCAGCGGTTCAGCTCGCCAGTCGAAATCCGGCGATAACGTGCCTCGGCCACACGATCGATCACCGTGTAGAGCTTCTCAACCCGCTCGCCGGTCAGCGCCGAAAGAAACACGATGGGCGCGAAAGCGAGAAACTTGAATTTCTCCCGGACAATCGGCTCATAATCCGCCAGCAGCTTGCTTGGATTTCCACCCGCGCCCTTGCCGCCGTGCTTTTTCTCCTTCGCGGCTTTTTCCTGCGCGGCTTCGAGCGCCAGGTCCCACTTGTTCATCGCGATGATCACCGACCGGCCCGACCGTTCCGCGTAGCTCGCGATGGTCGCGTCGTGCGACGTGACTCCCACCGACCCATCCACCACGATCACGGCGATATCCGCGCGCTCCAGGTGCTGCCGCGCCATGATCACGCTCAATTTTTCGGCGATGAGCCTCGTCTTGCCCCTGCGCCGGATTCCGGCGGTGTCGAGAAAGCGATAGGTCTTGCCGTGGCGCTCGACCACCGTATCCACGGCGTCTCGCGTGGTGCCCGGCTCCGCCGATACGATGGACCGCTCCGCGCCCACCAGCTGATTCAGCAGCGTGGACTTCCCCACGTTCGGCCGCCCGATGATGGCGATGTTGATGTCCGGCCGGGCTTCAACCGCATCGCCCAGCGGAAAATCTTTCGTCACCGCGTCGAGCAGCGTGTCCACACCGAAACCGTGCTCTGCCGAAATCGGGAATATCTGGTCACCCAGCTCGTAAAACTGTGCGGCCAGTTCCGTTTGCTTCGGCGAGTCCACTTTGTTCACGGCGAGCACGGGCGGTTTGCCGGCGCGGCGCAACAATTGCGCAAGCTCCGCATCGAGCGGCACGGGGCCCTCGCGGCCGTCCACCACTTGCACGACGCAGGATGCATTTTCAATTGCGACGCGCGCCTGACGGAGAATTTCGCCGGGAATTCCGGCCTTGTCCTCCGGCACGATTCCGCCCGTGTCCACTACTTCGAACGCGCGCCCTTCCCAATGGGAGATGCCGTAGATGCGGTCGCGCGTGATTCCGGGTTCGTTTGTGACGATCGACCTGCGCGTGCCGGTCAGGCGGTTGAATAGCGTGGACTTCCCCACATTGGGGCGTCCGACGATCACGATGGATGGGATCCTCGTGGCCATTAGCGTTGCGCTAGTTTCTTCTGCAGTTCCAGTCGTTGGGTGAGCAAGCGATTCAATTCACTCGGGGAAGCCTTGGATTCGATCCTTTGCTGCAGCGAGGCAAGCTCCAACTCGTCCCGGCGATCTCGCAGAACGCTCAGACAACTCTCCGCCGATTCCCACGTTGCCTCGCCGGAGGTCTCGAAAAGGATCTCGAACAGCAGCCGCCGGTCTTTCTCTTCGAGCGCCGCGCCCAGTGCGGTTGGATCGGGCGCTTCGCCCACCTTTGAGATTAGCAGTTCCAGGATTTTTTCGCTCTCCAACCCGCGATGCAGCGCGCTCGAGACGATTTCGTGCGCTAGCTTCTCGCGGAAACCCTCGGCTTCGATCAGCATACGGATCAGTTGCCGCTCGGCGGGTTTCACCACCGGAGTTAGCAGCTCCACTTTCGGCTTCACTTCGCTACGTCGCTCGTTGGCGGCTCGGCGCAGCGCCTCGCGCAGCACGGGTTCGTCCACGCGCAATTCCGAAGCGATCCGCGTGGCCCATTCGGAACGCAGCAGCCGGTTCGGAAGCCGTTGCACGTAGGGCATCAGAAAATTCAGCGCGGCGACTTTTCCCGCGGCCGTCGTACGGTCCATCTGGCGCGCGCGTCCGATCAGGTAATCGAGATACGGCGGCGCCTGCGCGAGCAATTTGCGATAGGCATCGGCCCCCTGCTCCTTCAGGAATTTGTCGGGATCGGCCCCGCCCGGCAGTGCCAGCACGCGCACGTCAAATTCTTTTTCGAGCAGCAGCGTCAGCGACCTCTCCGTGGCTACCTGGCCTGCCGTATCCGGATCGTAATTCACCACCACGCGGTGCGTGAACCGGGCAAGCAATTTGATCTGCGACTCGGCCAGGCTGGTTCCGCAGCTGGCGACCACATTCGTGATTCCCGCGCGGGCAACGGCGATTGCGTCCATGTAGCCTTCGACGAGAATCCCAAAATCGCTTTTCCGCAGTTCCTCTTTCGCGCGGTCCAGATGGTAGAGCACGTTGCTCTTCGTATAAATCGGCGTCTCGGGCGAGTTCATATACTTCGGCATATCGTCGCCTATTGCGCGCCCGCCGAACGCGATAACCTTCCCAGAGTCGTTCGAGATCGGGAACATGATCCGGCGGCGGAAGCGATCGTAAAATCGCCCGCTCTGGTCGCGCGAAAACAGGCCCGAGGCTTCCAGCAGCTTGTCCTGATATTTCGATTTCAAATGGCGCAGCAGCGCGTCGCCGGAGGATGGCGCCCATCCCAAGCCAAAACGCGTGATCGCTTCGCGATTCAATCCGCGGTCTTCGAGATATCCGGCCGCGACCTTGCCTTCGTGACCCTCGTTAAGCTGGCGCGCAAAGAATGTCGCCGCCTCGCGATGCATCTCCACCAGGGCGCTACGCTGCTGATTCTCGCGGTGCTCCTCCGGTGAACGCTCGCGCGGCCTCGGCACGGGAATGCCGCATTTCTCGGCGACGATTCGTATCGCCTCGGGAAACGGGCACTTGTCCATTTCCATCACGAATTTGAATACGTCCCCACCCGCGCCGCAGCCGAAGCAGTGATAGATCTGCCGCACCGGATGAACGGCGAACGACGGAGACTTTTCCTGGTGGAACGGGCACAGCCCCGTGAAATTCTGGCCCGTCTTCTTCAGACGGACGTATTCCCCGATCACGCGGACGATGTCCGCCTGCTGCTTCACCTTCTCCGCGAATGATCCTGCTTCAGCCACGCCGTCCTTCTCTTAACACCATACGGTCACGAATTCAATTCGGCCACTGTTATCGCCGCGCCGCCGCGATCTTCGGCTTCTGCGTGAATGCTGGCCACCAATGGATGCGACGACAAATATTCTGCAAGACCTCTTCGCAAGGCTCCCGTGCCATGCCCGTGAATAATTCGAACTCGGAGAAGATCCCGCAGAGCCGCTTCATCAATAAACTTATCGACGCGCCGCGTCGCTTCTTCCACCGTGCATCCGATCACGTTGATTTCCTCGGCGGCTGGCTCATCGCTCGGCTGCGTGCGAACGGTGATCCCGCGCGGGCGTTCCGGCGCTGCGGCATTCGGTTTCGCTGGAGCTGCTTCGCCCTGGATGCTCACAATATCCGTAAGAGGAATCTTCATTCGCAGCGGCCCGGCTTCCACTTCGGCGATGCGGCCATCGTGGCGGCGAAACACCACGGCCTGCTTGAATCCCTTCACGTGTACGCGCAAGCCAGCCGAGAGTTGCTCGGGCGCCACGGGTTTTGCGGGTGCTTCAGCGCCCACGCCTAGATCCTGCTGCGATGCGGCCAGCGTATCAACGACCGCGGCATCGGCTTCCGCGCGAGCATCCGAGCCTAGCTTTCCCATCCGGCGCCCGGCCTGCTTTTCGGTTTGCGCGCGTAGTGCACGATCTTTAATGTCGACGGCGAGGCTCGCGACTTCGCCCTCCAGCCGCTTCTGCGTCGCGAGAAAACTCTTCTCGAGCTCGGCGATGCGTTTTTTCTGACGCTCGACCCACTCGGTCTGCAGCTCGCGCCGCGCACCTTCGAGCCGTGCCAACTCCTCGCGACCCTGGCGCGTCACTTCTTCCATTTCGTCGCGGCTGCGATGGAGATACGCGATCAGGTCGCGCGCTTCGCGTGATTCCGGCGACAGGCTCGCGTTGGCATGATCCACCACTCGCGCGGGCAGCCCCAACCGCCGCGCGATTTCGATTCCGCTCGACGTGCCCGGCACGCCGAAGAGCAACCGGTACGTCGGGCGCAAATTCACCTGGTCGAATTCCATCGCGGCGTTGACGATCCCGGGCGTTGTGGAGGCGTAGGCCTTCAGGCGGTCGTGATGCGTCGTCGCCAGCGTCAGCGCGTGCCGCCCGCGAAACTCCTCGAGCAGCGCCACGGCGAGCGCGGCGCCTTCTTCCGGCGCCGTACCCGTGCCCATTTCATCCACCAGAATCAGCGAGCGCTCCGTGGCGATTTCCAGCATGGACTTCAGATTCAGCATGTGCGCTGAAAATGTGGAAAGGTCCGCCGCGATGGATTGTTCGTCGCCGATATCCGCGAGCACGCGATCGAACATCGGCATCTCGGCGCGCTCGGCCGCCACCGGAATTCCCGATTGCGCGGAAAGCGCCGCAAGTCCCACCGTTTTTAGAGAGACCGTCTTGCCGCCGGTGTTCGGCCCGCTGACAACCATCACCGTCTCGTCGCCACCCAGCGCGAGGCTCATGGCGACGGCCTTGCGCCCCTGCGGCCGCAGTGTTGCTTCGAGCACCGGATTGCAGGCTGCCTCAAGCCGCAGCGAATTCCCCGTCGTGAACTCCGGCACGACGCAATCGAATTCCCGCGCGAAACGGGCACGCGCAAAAATCGAATCGAGATGGGCGATCGAAGCGGCCGCCGCTTCCAGCGGACCACGCTGCCCGCGCACGCGCCCCGTAAGCTCTTCAAGGATGCGCGCAATTTCCGAGGTCTCGTCCTCACCCAGCTGCACCAGGCGATTATTCAAATCAATCGCCTCGAGCGGCTCGACGAATACCGTCTGCCCCGTGGCGCTGGCTGCGTGAACCACTCCCGGCACGCCGCGGCGGTCCCCGGCACGCACCGGAATCACGAAGCGATCGTTCCTAAGCGTGACGTAATCCTCGCCCGCGAGTTCACCGCGCGCACGCATGATCTTTTCGAGCGAATGGTGAATTGTGGCGCGCGCCTGGATTTTGCTCGCGCGAATGCGTTTCAATTGCGGCGAAGCGTCGTCGCTGATTTCGCCGTTGGGCATCACCGCACGACGAATCGCGGTGAGTAGCGAACGGAAATCTGCAAGGGCTGCGGCGCGCTCCGCCAGGCACGGATACTTCGCAGCGTCGCTCTTGAATGTCTGCCTCACCGCGTCGGCATTTTCCGCGAGCGAGGCAACATTGAGAAGTTCCGCGGGCACAAGCACCGACCCCGGCACGCCCATGCGCGAAAGCCACGCATCCGGATCGGCCAGCGATCCGAAACCACGCTCCGAACCGGCGCGCAGGTAGGCAATGGCTTCGCGTATCAGCTCGAATTCGGTTTCGAGCGCTGCGACATCCTGCTGCGGAGCCAGCGCTCCTATAGCGCGCCGACCGGACACACACGTGCTCGAGCGGCTGACGATTTCCTTCAGCCGGTCAAATTCGAGAACGTCTTCAGCGGGGCGAGACACAAGTACCTCAAGAATGAAACCATCTAGGGAGCGTTTAAGCTAGTTTCTGGCTTATAGCGGCGGCAGGAGAGGTCCTTCGTCGCTTCGCTCCTCAGGATGACGATGCGTGTCGCATCGTCAATTGTAGCCCGGTTGGCTTTGCCAAATCAGCGAGCTGCGATCAGCGCGCCTTGTTCAGCGCACTTCGTTCAGCTCTCTTGAAAATATTCGGCCAGATAGCTGGCCGCGTCGACGGGAGAAGCCGCCGCGTGCACCAGCGGTTCGCCGCGTTCGCCCCAGCGGGAAGGATGCCCCAGCTCGACTTCGCGCACGCGTTCGATCACCGGCTGCCAGAAATCTCCGAGCACGACCAGCGGCTTGCTGCTCATCGCGCCCTTATTCAGCATTTCCCAGACGACAGCGAGTTCGACCAGGGTTCCGGTGCCGCCCGGACAGGTGACGTAGCCACGCCCCCGCTTGACCAGCTCGAAAAGCCGGGCCTGCCAGGTTTTCACGCGCACCTCTTCATCCACCCATCGGTTCGCGCGCCCTTTGAAAAATTGCGCCGTCACGGCGAGTGTGCGCCCGCCCGCTTCCTTCGCGCCGCGCGAGACAGTCTCCATCACGCCGCCGTATCCGCCGCTGCAGACGACCAGCCCCTTTTCGGCGAGCGCGGCGCCGAGCGCATGCGCCTGAGCGTAGTGCGCATCGCCTTCGCGCGGCCGCGAGCTGCCAAACACGGTGACGATCTTCGCTTGCCGCTTCATTTCTTCTTGGGACGGGGCGAAGTCCCCAGCGTCTCGACCAGGGCAGCGGCGATAGCGTCAACCGGGGCGGTGGTGCTGACGCCATGCTGCGGATTATTGTTGTAGAAAATCGCGAACACCAGAGATTCACCGCGCAGCGTGGTGGCATAGCCAGAAAGCGCGCGAACATGCTCGATCTCGCCAGTTTTCGCCTCGATCATGCCTGACGCCGCGCTGCCAGTCATGCGTCCCTCGAGCGTGCCGTCCACGCCGGCCACCGGCAGCGTCGAAAGAAAATCTTTGCCCCACGGCTGCTCCGCGGCGTAACGCAGCAGCGTCACGATCCCGCGCGGCGTCACCAGATCGTCGCGCGCCAGTCCCGAACCGTCCGAGAGCAAAATGTCGCCGTCCGCGACACCAGCAGTCTTCAGGAAGTCGCGTTCCGCCTTCAGCCCCGCAGCAGTCGAGCCCACGCCCAGTTTCTCGCGCCCCACGGCGCGGAGCAGCAGTTCCGCATGCAGATTGTGGCTCATCTTGTTCGTCAGGCGGACGCTTTCCAAAAGCGGCTCTGAAACGTGCTCCGCCAAAGTCACGGCATTCGGCTCCGCCGAGGGCGGCATGGGGTCCGGTACGATCGGCTCGCCCGCAACATTGGAAAAAGGCGGCGGCGCATGTTGCGCGCGAGTTGTGCCAGTGACACGCACGCCGCGCGCTTCGAGCAGTTGCTTGAGCGCGAGCGCGGCCGTTTCGGCGGGCGCGGTCATGGCGATATCGACTCTTGTGGGCGTGCGCCCGAGCGCGATCGTGCCGCGCAGCAGGATGAAATTCAATCCCGGCTGGCGGACAACCGCGAAATCCGATGGCGTGTCGGGAGAACCGGTCGTGATTTCTTCGGTGAATGCGCTGAGCCCGGCTGCCGGCTCGGTTCGGATCACTGCTGGATCGCCGGCGCGCGCTCCCGGTTCGATCACTACCGAAATCGTGTTGTCGTTGAACGCAATGGCGCTAACCGGCGCGCCGAACGCGAAGAATAAATCGCCGGAGCTCCATCCCACCGGATACGGATCGTAGGGAAGGTAACTGTCGTCGGCGATGATATCGCCGTCCACTTCGCGGAGACCTTTCGCGACGGCTTCATCGGCCATCTCGGCCAGAACCTTTTCCACCGTGCCGACGCGGTCTCCTCTGCCGGAGTATGGGAACCGGCGATTCGAAAGATCGGGGTCGCCGCGGCCCACAAGTGTCAGATCGCCGGCAAGGCGCCCATCGCTTCCCACCGCGGATTTCGATTCGAGCGTGGTGTGAAATCGGTAGTCGCCGCCAAGCGTGGCGAGCACGAGTGCGGTGGTCACGATCTTCGCGTTCGATGCCGGCGTGAAAAAATGATCGCCGTTCAGTTCGTAAATTGTTTCGCCGGTATCCCGGTCGGCGACCTCAATTCCCCAGTCGAGCTTATCCGCGTTGCCTTGTCCGAGGACGGCATTCACTCGCGCGCGAAACCGAGCCACATCCGGTCGCGGCTTCTCGTGCCCCACCGCATGCGTCTCGTTCTTTCGCGAAGCGCTTTGCGCCACGGCGAACGGTGCGGCCCCAATCCATAGCGCCGCCGCGGCCCGAAGCATGCGGCGACGGATGCGAATGCGATGAAGACTAGCGAATGCGTTCATCCGAGATGCGATCCCTGTCAAAACGCCCAATTATATGGCAAGGCCGCGCGCGACGCCGCTGCATTTGGCGCCGGGGTTGGGGTTGCGCTGCGCCACCCGAAACACATATCATGGAGGCCCACCCAATGGAGGATGCAATCATGACAAAAAAATTGATCTCGTTGATGCTCGCCACGGTCCTCTTCGGCCTCGTGTTCCTCTGCAGTCCGGTCCGGGCCGACGATAAGGACAAGGACGAGGATCGCCTTAAGAATGCCGGGCAGGTCCTGAAAGAAATTTTGAATATCCCGGACGACATTCCCCAGAGCCTGATCGACAAGGCCGACTGCGTAATCATCATCCCGACGGTCCTGAAGGCGGCGTTTATCGTCGGCGGCAGTTACGGCCGCGGCGCCATGACCTGCCGCAGCGGCGACAACTTCGAAGGCCCCTGGGGCGCTCCGACAATGATGGCGCTCGAAGGCGGCAGCTTCGGATTTCAGATTGGCGCTCAGGCTACGGATTTCGTCCTGCTGGTGATGAACAAGGAAGGCGCCGGCTCCATTCTCAGCAGCAAAGTGAAACTGGGCGCCGACGCATCGGCCGCCGCCGGGCCCAAGGGTCGCGACGCCGAGGCCGACACCGACGTGACCATGCGCGCTGAAGTTCTCACTTATTCCCGCGCCCGCGGCCTTTTCGCCGGCATCTCGCTGGAGGGCTCCACTCTCCGTCCCGATGACGACGCGAACGAGCGCATCTACGGCCAGAAACTTCCATCGAAAGACATTGCCCTCCACGGCGCAGTCCCTGTTCCGCCGGCGGCGAGACCTCTCACCGCCACGCTGAACCAGCACAGCCCCAAAAATCTTTCGAAGTAACTCACCTCGTCACCATTTGCGCCGGAGGGGCAGCCCTCCGGCGCACACAATTCCGCAAGCCGAATTCCACCAACAGCCCACCGTGCGACGGTTATTGACCTTCACCCAAATATGACTTATAGTCGGGTTCGGGTATCGGTCACATCAGGAGTTGTACCATGGCATCCTCCACCGCGGCCACGCGCCACGCAATCCTGCCGCAGGCCAATCGCCGCGAACGCCACCGCGTGGAAATCCGCGAGCGACTTTTCCGCTCCGCCCTCAGGCTATTTGCCGAACGCGGATTCCTGGAAACTACCGTCGAGGACATCACCGAAGCCGCGGACGTCGGCAAGGGCACGTTCTTCAATTATTTTCGGACGAAGGAACACGTCCTGGCCACATTCGGCGCCGAACGCCTGGCGTCCATCGAGCGCGCCCTCGAACGCGCGAAAAAGGGGCCTGTGTTGCCCGTGCTGAGAGAGCTGGCGGCGGACCTAGCGGGCCAATTCACGGAGAACGCTGCCCTGCTCCGCGCGATTTACGCCGCTCACGCGTCGTGCGCGCCCGTCCGCGCGGAACTCCACAAAAGGCTGCAGACCGGCCGCCGGCTTCTGGCGCAGATTTTCACCATCGCGCAACAGCGGGGCGAGGTGCGGCGCGACATACCGGCTGCGGAGCTGGCCCGCCTGGTTCAGGTCGTGCTGCTGGGCATCACTCTTGCCTGGTCCCTGCATCCGGATTCCTCATTGCGCGGCACCGCGCAGGAGGCCTGGGACCTGTTCTTACCCAGCCTTCTTGCCGATACAAAACGCAAGAACGCCAGGAATCGCCGGAGCGCGCGGGCATGAACCGCCGCCGGAGTGCCGCGGTGATTTCCAGCGAAATCGCTGCGTCCTTTGCGGCTACGGCATCATCCAAAGTGAGACGGTGCAGAGAAGGAGATGCAGTGACACGCCGATTGGCGGTTGCATGTTTCGTGTTCGCCGCGCTGTTTCCGCTGGGGGCCGGACCCGCCCGCGCTCAGGTGATGCCCTCCGGCGCTCCCGCCGCACCTCCTCCTGCTGCTCCGGCCGGCGCCGCGCTCTCGCAGAATTCCTTTTCGGGCAGCGTGCCATCGAAGCTGGAGCCCGGCGTTTTGCAACTTTCGTTGAAGGATGCTCTCGCTCGCGGCCTGAAGCAGAATCTGGGCGTGCTCCTCTCGAGCGAAGATGTCCGTACGGCCCGCGGAGCGCGCTGGCAACAATTGAGTTCCCTTCTGCCGAACTTGACCACGTCCTCTTACGTTAACGGCTCTCAGGTCGATCTGGCCGAGTTCGGATTCACCTTCAAACTTCCGCCAAGCGCGGGGTTTTCGATCCCGTCCGTCGTCGGGCCATTTGGTTATTTCGATACGCGCGCCTATCTCACGCAATCCATCTTTGATTGGAAGGCAATCAACAACGCGCACGCGGCCTCGGAAAATGTGAAATCGTCCCAGGCGACGTACAAGGATGCCCGCGACCTCGTCATTCTCTCCGTCGGCTACACCTATTTGCAGGCAATCGCGGACGAAGCCCGCGTCGAAACGGTGGATGCGCAAGTGCAAACCGCGCAGACTTTGTACGGCCAAGCCTCCGATCAGGTCACGGCCGGGACTTCACCTGCAATTGATGGTTTGCGGGCGCAGGTGGAACTGAAAACGCGGCAGCAGCAGTTGATCCAAGCTAAGAACGATTTCGCGATTGAGAAACTGACGCTTGGGCGCGTGATCGGACTGGCTCCCGGGCAGCAATTCGAGCTCGTGGACAAATCGCCATACGAGCCGTTCGCCGGCATGACCGTTGAGGAAGCGCTCAAGCGTGCTTACGAATCGCGTTCCGATTTCCAAGCCGCGCTCGCGGACGTCCGTTCGACGGAATACTCGCGCAAGGCCGCGGCAGCGGGCTATCTGCCTTCGTTTTCGGCAAGCGCGGACTACGGTTTGGCGGGAACGCTACCTAATATTGCCACGCACGGCGTTTTCGATGCGCGCGGCACGCTGACCATTCCGATCTTTCAGGGCGGGCGCGTCCATGGCGATATCCTTGAGGCTGACGCGCGCCTCGAGCAGAGCCGCCAGCGTCTCGAGAATCTGCGGGCCCAGATCGACACGGATGTTCGCACCGCGCTGCTCAACATCGAATCCGGCGAGGAGCAGGTCGCCGTGGCGCAGAGCAATATTGACCTCGCGGAGCAGACGCTGACGCAGGCTCGCGACCGCTTCCGCGCGGGCGTCACCGATACCGTGGAAGTTGTGCAGGCGCAGGAAGCCGTCGCCAGCGCGCACGAGAATTACATTTCGAGTCTGTACCAGGACAATTACGCCAAGATCTCGCTGGCCCGCGCCCTGGGCCTGGCCGAAGAGGGCGTCAAAGAATATTTCAAAGGAAACTAAGACATGGCTGAGAAAATCGAATTCGACGCCTTGCCCGCTGCTTCCGCGGAAAACGCGGCCACCCCGGAAACTCAATCGGCGCAGGCTCCTCCGGCAGCTCGAGCGTCCGAATACTTGCGCGAGCGCCCGCGCACGCGCTCGTTCATAATCGTCGCGGCGCTCGTTGTGCTCGTCGGCGTTTTCTTTGCGTGGCGCTATTTCTCGAGCTATGAATCGACCGACGACGCGGAGGTTGACGGCCACGTGATGCCGGTGAGCGCCCGCATCTCCGGCTACGTCGCCAAGGTCAATGTGGACGACAACCAATACGTCCAGGCTGGTAACGTCCTGGTCGAAATTGACCCGCGCGACTACCAGGTTGCCGTGGACCAGGCTCACGCCGTCCTCGCCGACGCCCAGGCCAATGCCCAGTCGCTGACGATCGACGTTCCGGTCACCTCCGTCAATACATCGAGCCAGGTCTCGTCTTCTGAAGCGGATGTCGCGAATGCCCAGGCCGGAATTGCGGCGGCGCAGCAACAACTCGACGCAACTCAGGCTCAGCTTTTGCAGGCGCAAGCGAACGACGTGAAAGCCCAGAACGACCTCGTGCGTTACAAACAGCTCGTTGACAAGCAGGAAATTTCCCAGCAGATGTACGACCAGGCCGTCGCGGCGGCTGCGGCGAATGCCGCGGGAGTTGCTGCGGCGAAAGCCTCGGCCTCGGCCGCGGCGCAGCAGGTGACCCAGGCGCGCAGCCGCCTGGCGACAGCCCAGGCAGGCTGGCGGTCGTCGCAGACCGGCCCCAATCAGGTCGCATCCATGCAAGCCCGCGCCAATTCGGCCGACGCAACCGCGCGCGGGAAAGAAGCCGCGCTCGAGCAAGCCCAGCTGAATCTCCAGTACACGCAGATCGTTGCCCCGGCGACCGGCGTGGTCATCAAGAATGTTGAGGTAGGCATGAACGTCCAGCCGGGCCAGCAGCTGGCTACGGTTGTTCCCCTCGACGACGTCTGGATCACCGCGAATTTCAAGGAAACGCAGTTGAAAACCATGCGGCCAGGACAACGCGTCGAAATTAAAGCGGACTCAAATGGCCGCGTGTACAGGGGACACGTGGACAGCATCGCGGGCTCGAGCGGAGCGCGACTTAGCTTGCTGCCTCCGGAAAACGCGACCGGAAACTACGTAAAGGTCGTGCAGCGCGTGCCCGTGAAGATCGTCCTCGATCCCGGACAAAATTCGAACCATTCTCTTCGAATTGGAATGTCAGTCGAACCCAAAGTCTTCTTGAAGTAAGCGCCAGCGAGTGCAAGGGACTCCAGTTTGTCTGACGAGTCCCGCAGCGGTACATTCGTAGGCCATCCCCGGCTTCGAACCCATGGCAGACAGCCTCGAAAGTATTAGCAAAACGCCATCGGACCACACCACAGGTACAGTTGCGGCCACAACTGCCGCCGTGTGGGTGCCAAAGTTCAACCCATGGCTGATTGCGGTTGTAGTCGCGTTGGCGGCCTTCATGGAGGTGCTCGATACGAGCATCGCCAATGTCGCACTTCCTTACATGGCAGGCAGTCTCGGAGCGAGTAACGATCAAAGCACCTGGGTGCTCACTTCCTATCTCGTATCGAATGCCATCGTGCTGCCCATTAGCGGATGGCTTGCTAACGCAATCGGCCGCAAACGGTTTTTCATGTCGTGCCTGGTCGTTTTCACTGTGAGCTCTCTTTTGTGTGGGATCGCGCCGAGCCTCGGAGCGATCATCTTCTTTCGGATCTTGCAAGGCATCGGCGGTGGCGGACTTCAGCCCATGGCTCAGGCGATCCTGGCCGATACATTCCCGCCTGAGAAGCGCGGTCTGGCCTTCGCGCTTTATGGCGTCACCGCAATCATCGCGCCAACGATCGGACCCACCCTGGGCGGCTGGATCACAGATAACTACACCTGGCGCTGGATTTTCTTCATCAACCTGCCGGTCGGCATCTTGGCGTTGTACCTGGTCTATCGCCTCGTCGAAGACCCGCCTTGGGCGAAGCGCAGGTCGGGCGCCGGGCTAAAGATTGACTACATCGGCATTTCCCTGCTCACACTCGGCATCGGCGCCCTGCAAGTGATGCTCGATAAAGGGCAGGAGGATGACTGGTTTGGCTCGCGGTTCATTCTCACGCTGGCAATCCTTGCGGTCGGCGGACTTGTTTCGTTTGTGCTCTGGGAATGGTTTTACAAGACACCCATCGTCGAGGTTCGGCTTTTCAGAAACCTGAACTTCCTTGCCGCCAACGGCATGATGTTTGTGTTGGGGATCATGCTTTTTTCCAGCCTGGTGATGATGCCGTTGTTCCTGCAGTCGTTGATGGGTTACACGGCGGAGTCGGCCGGAGTCGTGCTTTCCGGGGGCGGTCTACTGCTGCTGTTGCTGATGCCCGTCGTGGGAGTTCTGTCATCGAAAGTACAGGCTCGTTATTTGGTCGCGTTTGGCTGGCTCACGCTCTCCATCGGAATGTACATTTCCACTCGGAGACTCGACCTCGAAATGAGCTTTGGGAGCGCTAGCATGCTGCGTCTCGCCCAGGTGTTTGGGCTCGCTTTTTTGTTCGTGCCCATCAACTTGGCCTCCTACGTCGGAATGCCGGCGGAGAAGAGCAACAGCGTCGCCGGCCTGGTGAATTTCATGCGGAACATCGGCAGTAGCGTGGGTACATCGATGGTCACGACGCTCATCGCGCGCCGGTCTCAATTCCATCAGGTGTACCTGGCGGCGGATGTCATGCCGGGCCGGCCTAGCCTTGCAAGGCAACTCGCGGGCTTGACGGCACGCTTAACCGCCTCCGGGATGAATGCCGAAAGGGCGGCGACGCAGGCTTACGCGATCGTCTTTCGGAACGTGATCGCGCAGGCAACCACGCTGGCCTACGTCGACACCTTTATGGTTCTGGCTGTGGGAGCGGCAATCATGTTCGTGATTTCGTTCGCATTGAAGAAGAATGAGCCTGGCAGACGCCGCGTGGTGATGGAGTAAAAGCTGCATTTCCGATATGGTAGCTTTTCAGCCGTCGAGCCGGATAAAATGGCGACCGGACTCGTTGCAGGGGAAGAATCCATGATTCGAGTGCTTACCATCGAGCGCGAATACGGCAGCGGCGGCGGCGAAATCGCGGCCGCAGTGGCGCAGAAGCTGGGCTGGAAGCTGTGGGATCAGGCGCTGACCAACGAGATCGCGCGGCTGATGGAGTGCGATTGCCGCGTAATTGAGGAACGCGAAGAAAAGCGGGACCCTCTGTTCCACCGGCTGCTGATGGCTTTTATGCGAGGCAGCCACGAAGGGAGCCTGAACGCTCCGCGGCTGAAGATCGCCGATGCCGAATGCATCCGAGAGGTCGCCGAAAGTGTCGTGAAGGACGCCGCCGAAAAAGGCCAATGCGTCATTGTCGGCCGCGGTTCTGCCTACTACCTCCAAAAGCGGACCGATACCTTTCACGTCTTCATTTCCGCTCCGTTCAACGAGAAGGTCCGGCGGCTCCGGGCCGGCGGCAAGCAGGAGAAGGAAGCTATCCAACTTGCCGAGACCGTGGACCGCGATCGCGCGGCTTTCATCAAGCAATATTTCGGCGTCGAATGGTTCGATCGGCACCGCTTCCACCTGATGCTGAATTCCACGATCGGCGAAGCGGCTGCGGTCGAAACAATACTCAATAGCATCGCCTTATTCGAGAAGCAAAGCATCCCAGCCGGATCCTCAGCCCAGCAATCGGTGGCGTCTGGATCGACACGAGGAAATTGACTGCGAGCGCCTGACGCAATCTCGCCTCGGCTGCTTGTCCCCTGCCAGGTCTTCCCGTAGTCTGGTCGTCTAATTCCCAGCTGAACGAATCATTCATCAGGAGACCGGATGAGTTGTGCTATCTGCGAAAAGCGGCCGCCGAAGCGTTACTGTCCCGCAAAGGGCGAGAAAATCTGCGCCATCTGTTGCGGCCGCGAACGCGAAATCACAATCGATTGCCCGTCCGATTGCCCACACCTGATTTCCGCGCACCGCTACGAAGCGGAACATCGAAAACCCCTCACCGCCGGGGAATATCCTTATCGTGACATTTCCGTCCGGGAAGATTTCGTGTACCAACATTGGCCGGTGATCACTGGATTCGCTGCGACAATTCTGACTTTTCAGATTCAACACAAGGATCTCAACGATGGCGCAGTTTGCGCCGCGATCGAAGCGTTGGCCGAAATCCTTCGCGCCCTGGGAAGTGGGATTTACTACGAGAAGCCGCCCGATGCTCCCATCGCGCGCGCTCTCTATGGGCGAATCGCCGAGTTCCTGCAGGAATTCAGGAAGAGCGAAACCGGACGCGCTGGGATTCCCCCGCTAAAGGACACTGATGCTTTCCATCTGCTTGTTTTTCTGCTGCGGGTCGCCAGACAGGAAACCAACGGCCGTTCTCGCTCGCGCGCGTTTCTCGGCTTCCTTCGCGCGCGCTTCGCTCTTCCGGCCGAGGCCGAAAAAGACGCTCCCCGCATCATCGTTCCCTGAGGACCCTTCGTTCGCTTATTTTTCCTTGATCTTGAAATTCGGGTTTTGGATGACTCCCAGCGTATTCCCAAACGGGTCGTGGACCGCTCCGATCAAAATCCCTTCGCCGACGTCCTGAATAGGGTCTTGCAGCGTGGCCCCGAGTTCGATCAGCCGCTT
>Ga0209415_10009683_pt1 | contig 16516 bp, 21 predicted proteins | sample PeaSoiSIISIP2007_FD_187696 | JGI IMG/M metagenome (GOLD analysis project Ga0209415, IMG submission 187696) | Peat soil microbial communities from Weissenstadt, Germany - SII-SIP-2007 (SPAdes) (version 2) | ecosystem: Environmental > Terrestrial > Soil > Wetlands > Peat | place: Germany...
CGCCAAGGTCGCAAGTGCGCCGGAACCGTCGATTGGAGCTTTAGAACCGTCGAACTCGATCTTCGTATCAGCGCCAAGGTTGATCGTGATCTGGAACCGGTCATTCTGTTGTCCTTGGCCGGGGGTCTTCTTGGCGCCGGCTATGTCGGTCATCCACTTCACTGCTTCGACGACGTGGTTGAGGGGTTCTTTCCCGCTGACGGCTCTTGAGTAGACGTGGGAGATAGCTTCTTCGGCGGCGTAAAGCGACTTCAACTGGGTTCGGGTTAGCGTGTTAGTCGTAGCATGCCACTCGATCCGGTACTCGTCAACCAGTTTGTTGAACCACTCGTTGGTCTTAATCTTTTCGTAAGTGGCCGCGTCTATGTTGAACGAGGTAAGGATTTCCTCAATTTCCCGCATGCCGATCCCAACCTCACGAGCGAGCCTCGCAATGTCGGCCGGTGTGAAGGTAGTCCCAGGAACAGGCGTTACCGGGACGGTAACAATAGGGACGATCTGTGTCATGGCCAAATTGGTAACCTCTTTGCGTTAAAGGATCGTTCATGGCTAGTCTCGGGCAGAACGGTGTAATCCAGGTGGTTCCTCCCAGCGTACTTGATGCGCAGGAGCAGAACCGTGCCTCTATGCAGGCGCAAGCGACCCAGAATGCACAACAGCAGTCCCAGCCTGACGTGTCAAGCCTTGTTAGCTACATCAAGGGGCAGTTCGAGATATTCCGTAACCACCGCAATACGCAATCCGGGTGGTCTGAACGGCTTTTGGTGGGTCTACGGGCCTACAAAGGTCAATATGACGAGACCAAGCTTCACGAAATTCGCCGGTACGGCGGGTCCGAAGTGTACATGCGGATGATCGCGCAGAAGTGCCGCGCGGCCAGTTCGCTGCTTCGGGATATCTATCTTGGGGCGGATCGGCCGTGGGCGCTGCGTCCGCCCTGTGATCCGGAAATTCCCGATGAAATCAAGCAAAAAATCGACGTTTTGATGAAAACTGAGGCCCAATTGGTGCAGCAAACTATGGGTCAGCCGCCGTCTCCGCAGGACACTCAGAAGCGGAAGCAGTCGCTCATGGAGAGCGCGATGGACGCGGCGAAGAAGAAAGCGACTGATCAGGCCAAAGACAGCGAAGACAAGATTGACGAAATCATGCGAGAGGGAGGGTTTTACCATGCCCTGGCCGAGTTCCTTGTTGATCTTCCAATTTTCCCTTTCGCTTGCATTAAGGGACCTGTGGTTCGCGTCATTCCGACAGTTACTTGGCCTCCCGGAGGAGGACAACCTACCGTCCAAATGAAGCCCACGCTGACGTGGGAACGCGTGAACCCGTTCGATCTGTGGTGGTCCCCTGGCGTTGCATCGATTGAGAATGCGAACATCATTGAGAAGAAGCAGATTACGCGGGCGGAATTGAACGAATTGCTTGGCTTACCGGGGTACAATAGTGACGAAATTACCGCCGTGCTGGATGAATACGGTCGCGGCGGCCTCTATGACAATTGGGACACGACTGACGCTGAACGCGCCGTGCTTGAAAATCGGGAGAACCCCGCATGGAACCGCACCGGTATGTTGTCAATGATGGAGTTCAATGGGAACGTGCAAGGCCGTGTCTTGCAAGACTACGGGCTCGCTGTCTCCGACGAACTGCGCGATTATCACGTCCAAGTCTGGTGCATCGGGGCGCACGTGATAAAGGCACAGTTGTCCCCCTCGCCTCGGATGCGTCACCCCTACTTCATTACGAGCTTCGAGAAAGTGCCTGGGACACCTGTTGGGAACGGGCTGACGGACTTGCTTGTGGATGTCCAGGAATGTGCCAATGCGACGTTGCGTTCGTTGATCAATAATCTTTCGATCGCGTCTGGCCCCCAGGTGGTGATCGATGATGAACAGATCGACCCGTCCGAAAACACGGAGAGCTTGTTCCCATGGAAACGGTGGCACGCCAAGAGGAACCTGCTCGCGGGCGCCACGTCGGCGACCAAGGACCCGGTGTCCTTTTTCCAGCCGATGGATAACTCGGACAAACTGATCAAAGTCCTGGAATACCTGACTGGTGTAGCAGACGATGTTTCAGCTATTCCGAAGTATGTTGGCGGGTCTGCCGGTGGCAACGCGGGTCGCACGGCAAGTGGCCTTGCGATGCTTATGGGTAACGCCTCAAAGATTTTGCAGACAGTCTCTGCGAACGTCGACCGGGATGTGATGGAACAGTGCCTGTTGCAGCTTTTCGACCTGATCCTGCTGACGGACACGAGCGGCTTGCTGACCGGTGAGGAGCGCGTGACGGTTCAGGGGGTGAGTGTCTCGATCCAGCGCGAGACCCAGCGCCAGCGGCAGATTGAGTTCTTGCAGGCGACCGCCAACCCGCTCGATCAGAAGATCGTGGGCATGAAGGGCCGGGGCATCGTTCTCCGCAACGTCGCGACGGGCATTGGCATCATGGGCGAGCAGATCGTTCCGGATGACGACAAGCTCGACAAGATGCAACAGGACGAGGAAGCAAGTCAACAGACCCAAGCGGCTAATGAAGCGGTGAATAAGGGTGTGAATGCCGGGGTAGAAGCCGGTGTGAAGCGGATCACGACTGAGTTGACTTCGGGTCTTCTTGGTCAGGATGAACGGCTACCGATGGGACCGGCGGTCCACATTGGGACCCCACCGGCCGGAGGTACGCCGGGGGGTCAGCCGGCTCCTGGTGGTCCTGGTGGTCAGCCAGCGCCCGGCGGGGCGCCTCAGGGGCCGGGTGGCCCTGGCCAGCCGTCGCAGCCTCAAGGGCCGGCGACGAACATGGGGCATGCCGCTGCACGCGCGCAGGGGGCTAAGCCGAGCCAGTTGTCTACTGGGCATATGGGGCCGCAGACGGCCTTGACGGGTAATTCCAAAGGGCCGGGCGCGATCCCCATCCAGGGCGGCGCAGGGTAAGAGGAGGATACTATGAGTGCACCGTTTGGGTATTCCGTCGTGGACTTGTCGCTGGCGGCGGCTAAGTCTCAGGTGTTCATTGGTTTCTGCAAGATCAATGCGTTTTACGTGTTCAACCACGTGACTTCGATCCGGTATTTGCAGATTTGGGACATTGGTCGCGTGCCGGTGCTAGGGACTGACAAGCCCACGTGGCAGTTTGGCATTTCCGCCGGTACTTCGGCGAACCAAGGGGCTCCTCCGGCTTCTGCAACGTTTGAAGCTGGCCTGAAATGCGTGAACGGGTTCTACTGGGCGCTGACTACAGCGGCGGGCGCGACGACTTCGCTGGCGTCTTCTGGTGATTGCGACGGGACGATCGATTGGGAGCTTCGCCCGTAACGAGTTGTTCACCTGTTGGGTGTACACCCGAAGTCGAATTATGGACCCCGTACCCTAGGTTAGCGGGTTTGGAGTAACGACCATGACGTACAACATCCGGTCCTCGCGGTTCTACGATTTGCAGACCATCGGCCCCGTGCTGAAACAGGTCGTGGACGCCATCAATGCCGGCAACATCGGCGGCCCCACGGGTCCGCAGAGTGCGACCGGGTTCACGGGTCCCACGGGTGCTGCGACTGGTGTCACGGGTCCGACGGGTCCGACCGGTCCGACTGCGCAGACTGGCGCGACCGGCCCGACCGGGTTCTCCCCTGGAACGGGTCCGACGGGTGTCACAGGGCAGACTGGCCCCGCTGGCGGCGCGACGGGTCCGACGGGTCCGACGGGTGTCACGGGTGCTTCGGCGACCGGTTCTACCGGTCCTACGGGGCAGGCTGGCCCGGCTGCGACGAACGGCGCGACCGGCCCTACCGGATATACCGGGCCGACGGGTGTCACTGGTCCTGGTCCTGCGACTGGTCCTACTGGCCCGACCGGTAATCCGTCTCCGACCGGCCCGACTGGCACGGCGACCGGTGCGACCGGTGCGACGGGCAATACCGGTCCGGCCGGAGGCAACTGGCTCTTTGTCGTTCCGACCAGCGATCCGCATATCAAGGGCGCGGTGTGGAGCAACAGCGGCGTGCTGACGGTTTCGGCAGGCTAACAGGAGGTTCCTATGGCCGGTACGACTGGTGCGCGCGGCGTTGCAGGCATCCCCTCGCCGCGCAATTACGACAAGTGGGGCACGATCCGTGATACCCTCAAGCAGGTTGTCGATATCGTGAACCTCGGCGGCTGCACTGCCGGCTTCACCAAGGTTGGTGGTCCGACTGGTGGCAGCAAGACCGGCCCGACTGGCCCGACCGGTGCCGCGCCAATTGGCAGCACCGGGAAGACTGGCCCGACCGGCGTGACCGGTCCGACTGGCAACACTGGCCCTTCAACTGGCCCGACTGGCCCGACTGGCCCCGCTGGCCCGACTGGGCTGTTCTTGACCACGCCGACGGGGGCTCAAGGCGTCCAGGGCGTGACGGGGGCCTCAGGCACGAATTTCACTGGCAACACCGGCCCTACTGGGCCGACCGCGGCCACCGGACAGACCGGGCCGACGGGCTACGGCGGCAACTCGGGGCCGAGCGGACCGACCGGTCCGACGCTCTCGACTGGCCCGACCGGCGCCACCGGCACGACCAATACCGGCCCGACCGGCCCCTCGCCGGCTGGGCTCACGGGTCCGACCGGACCGACCGGTCTGACTGGGCCGGGTGTGTTCGGAGCGTTCTTGACGGTGCCCTTTGTGGGCAACGATGGGAGTAACATCGTCCAGGGTGCGACGGGACCGACTGGTGGTCTGTTCATTCCGCCGACGTGGGACCCGCACATCGTGAATGCCGTGTGGTTCAAGCTCGTTGCGGGCCTCGACTACACTGACACGTTTTACGACGGTGCCGCCCCCGGAGCGACGGGTATCAACGCCCTGCAAGGGACCTTGACAATCTCGGCTGGATAAGGCACACCGATAGCGAAACAGGGAGCCCCACCCCATGTCGCCCGAGTACCAACGCCAATGGCGCGCTCGTAATCCTGATAAAGTGAAATCATATCAGGTGAAACGGCGTGCCTATAATGTGGCATGGTACCAGCGCAACAAGGCCGGGGTCCGCGCATACAATATCCAAGCTCGAACCGGTCTTTCTTCGTCGGATTGGAACCGCGCCTTCTTGGCACAAGGCTCTATATGCGCGTCATGTCAATCTCCCGACCCCGGAACGAAAAAGGGTTGGCATACGGACCATGACCATGTTACAGGTATTTTTCGTGGTATTCTTTGCCAGCGATGCAATCTCATTCTTGGCCATGCGAAGGATGATCCGCAGCACTTGCGTGCTGTTATCAGGTATCTTGGGAGAGCTAAATGACAGCCCCTCGTTTGTGCTTAAATATGATTGTGCGTAACGAGTTGGCGAACCTCCCCCGGTGCCTTGAAAGCACCGTGGGCCATATTCACTGTGCAGTGATTTTTGACACGGGCTCGACCGATGGTACTGTTGAGTACATTCGCGCACATTGCGCACAGCATAAAATTCAGTGTTGGGTTTTCAGCGGGAAATTTGAAAATTTCGAACAGGCGCGCAATATTGCCTTGAATAAGGCAAAAAAATATCATGTCGGTTTTGATTATATTCTCCTCATGGACGCGGACATGGAGCTAAAGGTGGACGCCCCGCTACCGGCGTTGACGGCCGAGAGCTATTGTCTCTTGCAGAAGCAAGGCGGGCTCAACTATCACAACGTTCGCTTGCTGCGGAGGAACAGTGGCGCGCAGTATCACGGGGTGACCCATGAGTACCTTGGGGCAAATGAGCAGGCCCGGTTGCCGGGTGACGTTTGGTGGTTCCAGGATCATGCTACGGGCTCCAACCGGGGAGACAAGTACGAGCGGGATAAGCGCCTGCTTGAGGGATATCTCGCGGATCATCCGAAGGATGGACGAAGCCTATTCTATCTCGCCCAGACGTATCGTGATGCCGGAGCCCACGCCAAGGCGATTGACCTATATCGCCGGCGGATCGATGCAGGCGGCTGGGACGAAGAAATTTGGTATGCCCGGTATCAGATCGCTCTCGCGTTCAAGTCGCTGGGGAACGAACCGGAGTTCGTCACCAACGCCCTGATTGCGTTTAACGCTCGGCCGAGCCGCGCCGAGCCACTGCACGCCCTTGCTCGATACTTCCGTGAGAAGAAGGATCAGCAGCAGTCGGCGTGGCTGTTCGCCGAGGCTGGCGCCAAGCTTCCGTACCCGGGCGACATGCTGTTCGTGGACCGGTGGATGTACGACTGGGGCTTCCTTGAGGAGAAGTCGATCCTTGGGAGCTACGTGGCGGGCAAGCGCGACGAAGGCGCTAAGGCGTGTAACCAGTTGGCGTTGAAGCGGGAAGCCCCCGCGGTCCCGCGGGAGAACGCGAGACGGAACCTGTTTTGGTATTTGCGGCCACTGAAAGAACACGCTCCGTCGTTCCAGGCGGTCCGCATTCCCGACGTGAACCCGGACAAGACGTACACGAATACGAACCCGTCGGTCGCTGTGGTGGGCGACGCGTTGAAGGCGATCGTGCGGACGGTGAGCTATCGTATCCGGCCGGATGGGACCTACGATTACAATGGTCACGCGGCGATCCGGACCACAAATTTCCTCGTGGACCTTGATGACCAGTTCGCCGTGAGTAATCCCGTCGAGTTGAAGCGTCCGACCGGGTTCCCCGAGCCAGTGTTCAAGGACGTGCTCGACGTGGAAGACATGCGCCTGATCCCTTATACCAATGAGCTATGGGCCAACGGATGCGTGCTTGAACAGAACTCGCAGGCATGGCGGGAACAGTTCCTGATGAAGCTGAACCCCGTTACCGGGGAGGTAACAAGTGCTCAGCGGATGGACATTGAACCCAAACAGAACGAGAAAAACTGGATGCCTATCCTTGATCCGGCCGGGCTTTATCCGTTGAATTTTATGTACAGGCCCGGTGTTATTTATGCGACCCATAAGGGCCTTATTGTCACTCATGACCCGGTTTTGGCGGTTGACGATTTCTCCGGTGGTGGGCAGCTTGTTCCTTGGGACCTGGGCTGGCTAGGGATCGTGCATACGGCGCGGCCTGACCCGACCAACGGAAAACGATACTACTGGCATCGTTTCGTGCAGTTCGATCAGGACTACCGCTTGCAGATGGTGTCACGTCCGTTCGTGTTCTTCGACAAACAGATCGAGTTTGCCGCCGGGCTCGCAAGGCACGCTGGCAAGGTCATCGTGTCATTTGGTGTGCTGGATCGAGAGGCGTGGGTTGCGTCGATCGACGAGCACGAATTGAGGGAATTGCTATGGCTATCGTGAAAGTGGTGACCGGGTATATCGACATTCCCAACCATCCGCGTGGGGCGTACGACTATCGCGTGCTGGGCGAGAAGCTTCTGGCCGCGATTGACGGGTACGAAGCGCTCGTGTTTGACGGACCCGAACAGACCGTAGCGCAAACATGGATGGCCCAGGCCCTCAAAGGCATGCCGAACATCACCCGCTCCGTCGCCGATAATCCGGAGAAGAACACGCTGCCGTATCACTGCGTGCAGCACCAGAAGTTCGGGTGGCTGTCTGCGGCCAAGATGCTCGATACCGAAGACCCCGCCCAGATGTATGTCTGGATCGACTATGGCATTCTGCATGTCCCGGGGGTGACGCCGGAAGTGATCCAGAAATATCTGGCGCGGATCGACAACTGCGGCGGTGCCGTCACCCTGCCCGGTTGTTGGCCGATAGGTGACGTGCCACACGACCGCCCGTGCTGGCGGTTCTGCGGCGGGCTGATGGCTGTGCCGTCGCCGCTCGTGAAGATTTTCACCCGGTCCGCCATGGGCGTCGCGATGCGGCAGATATCGGCGACCCGCAATGTCGAGTGGGAGGTGAACACGCTCGCCCGCCTCGAAGCGCTGGACGAGGTTCCCATGAAGTGGTATAAGGCGGACCACGATCAGACGATGTTCACAGGTGCCCCATGAAAGTCGGCGTCGTTACCGGGTTCATACCGATCCCCGTGCACCATTTGAGCGCCAACCAGTATCATGAGTTGGCGTTGACGTTGGCGGGCGCGGTTCTCTCTAGCGGTGCCACGTTCCGTGCGTTTGTGAACGAGGAGCCTCTTGCAAGCTGTTGGGCGTATGAATTATGCAACGGTCTTCCACCGGCGAACCCGGTCCCGGCCGATCGGTATGCGTCGCCTGAGATCAACGTCATGTCGCACATTATCCAGCACCAACGCACTACGTGGGCGCTGCGCGCGGCTAAGAGGGAACCGGATGTGGCCGTGTGGGTATGGTTCGATTATGGTCTCATGAAGCAGGGCGACTGGACCGGCAAGCCCATCCGTGCGGAGAATGTGCAACGGTTTCTCCGCAAGCTCGCAGACATGAAGGCGCTCGATCATATCCCATTCCCCGGGATCACAGACAAACAGACGGTTTATCCGACAGGTAATGTGTGGCGGTTCTGCGGTTCGACCCACATCTGGCCGAAACAGTATCTGCCGGAAATCCATGATGAATATAAGGCTCGCTTGATCGCGTGGGTACATCAATTGAAGACGGTACCGCTTGATTTGCCTATCTGGGCGCTGGTCGAGCAAAACTTGAAACTTCCCTTCCGCTGGTATCCCGCCGAGTACGACGCGACCCAGTTGGACAACCTACCAGGAGGGGTCTGATGCCCTACGCGTGGTCGAGAGAAGAAGAAAACGCTTATCGGCGTCAAAGGTACGCGAAGGACCCCGCTGCTTCTGCGAAACGTAATAAGAAATATCTTGCGTGGAAGAAGCAACAGATGCCCGATATTCATCGGTGGCGGGCTATCTTTTACACCTATGGACTTAAACAAGAGGCGTGGATGGACCTATTTGCGAAACAAGGATTTTGTTGTAAGGTTTGTCACACGCAAGCGTCTGGATCACGTAAAGGATGGCATACCCACCACACTGGCGACAAGAAAATAGGTACGCTTAAAGTTCACGGCATCCTTTGCCACCACTGCAACGTTATCCTTCACAAAAGAGCAACGCCGGAGCTTTTGCGGAAGCTAGCGGACTTTATGGAGAGTTACAATGACTGAGATGTGTCTATTGGATCAGCTTGCGCGAGAATTTGAAACAGACAAAGGTGGGCAACACTTTCGTTATGGAGGAGGTGATAGCGATACCAACCATAACTATTGTAAGATATACCACCATTTGTACGAGGCAGATCGAAACGAAGTGCGAAATGTATTGGAAATTGGTGTGCATGCTGGGTCCAGCCTTCGTATGTGGAAGCGGTATTTCCCCCGCGCCAATATCCTCGGGCTCGATACCAACACGGACTGCCTTCGGCATGCCGAAGACCGGATCGTCGTGAAGATGGCCGATCAGAACAACCCGGAGCAGCTTCGTGCGGCGGTCTACGGGAGCAAGTTCGATTTCATCGTGGATGACGGGTCCCATGAACGATCCCATCAGATCGTTTCGATGCAGACCCTGCTGCCGTACCTGGAAGACTGGGGCTACTACGTGATTGAGGATATTGGCACGATGCCGGCGTTCCCGCCGGAGCTTGCCACCGCGGTTCCGCCCGATTACGAGTTCCAGGCGGTCTATGTCACCGGTGGGCTCGGGCCGAAGGTGCAGCCCGGTGAATGGTTGATGGTCGTTCGGAGGAAGCCGACGTGAAAGTCTGCGTTACCGGCGTCGCCGGGTTCCTCGGGTCCCATATTGCTGATGCGATGTTGGCCCGAGGCCACGAGGTAGTTGGCGTGGATAACATGGTCGGCGGTGAACAATCCAACATACCGGCCGGCGTGGAGTTCTACTCTCTCGACTGCCAAGACTTGGTGAAGCCAGTGTGGCATTTTGTCATGCAGGACGTGCAGCTAGTTTACCACTGCGCCGCGCTGGCGTACGAGGGGCTCTCCGTTTTCTCGCCATATACGGTGGTCGAGAGCATAGTGGGCGCGTCCACGGCTGTGTTCTCGGCGGCGATCCGTGCTGGCGTACGCCGGATTGTCCACTGTTCGTCCATGGCGCGATATGGCGCATTGATGCCGCCGTTCACCGAAGATGCCGACTGCCGGCCGCAGGACCCGTACGGGATCGCTAAGTTGGCTGCGGAGGGCATCCTTCGGAACCTGTGCTATGTGCACGGGACTGAGTTCGTGATCGCGGTGCCGCACAACATCATCGGTCCGCGGCAGAAGTTCGATGATCCGTTCCGCAACGTCGCGTCGATCATGATGAACCGAATGCTCCAAGGCAAGCAGCCTATCATCTATGGGGACGGAGAGCAGAAGCGGTGCTTCTCGTTCGTCGGCGACTGCCTTGACTGCCTTGTGAAGATGGGGACCTTGGCGGATGTTACCGGGGCGGTAATCAACATCGGGCCGGACGAAGAACCTGTGACGATCAACCAGTTGGCCCGGCATATTTCTGCCCACACGTTGTTCCGGCCGAAGCTTGAGCCAATTTACATGCCGGGGCGGCCGCAGGAAGTGAAGGTGGCCTTGTGCTCCTCTGCCAAGGCGCGCCGGCTTCTCGGCTACGAGACCAAGACGACCTTGGATGAAGGGCTCAAGGAAATGGTGCAGGCGATGGTGGAGCGTGGTCCACGCCCATTCAAGTATCATCTTCCCTTGGAAATCGTCTCGGCCAAGACCCCCCGCACGTGGACAGATAGAGTTTTTTAACCTGTTGCTGGTACCTGTCAGGAAGTGATCTACAATTTCCTGACAGGAGAGTTCCATGGCCAGTTCCAAGGGCGGTGAAGGCGGCTTCGGCGAGGGCGATAACGTCCATTCCGGCTCGGGTTCCAAGAGCGGGGGCGCCGGCTACAGCCTGCCGAAGGGCAAGGCCGAGGGCAGTGCCGTCGGCGGCAAGGCCGCGACGTTCGCCGAGGGCGGACACTCCAACCACATGTTCGGTGAGCAGAATGCCGACGAGCAGAAGTCGGCCACGACTGCGCATGACACCGGCGGTGGCGGCGAGGGCGACAAGTTCGCCAAGGGCGGTTCCGGCAAGATGTTCGGCTACAACCCGAGCGTCCCGGCCCGCGCCGGCATTACCGGGGCTCGGTAATGGCCGGGTTGACCCCAAAAGCTCCGAAGATCGGCGGCGCTAGCGTGCCGAAAGGCCGCGCCGTCGCCGGGGTTGAGGGTCCGAAGTTCCAGAAGACGGTTCGCGCGCCGAACCAATTCCCCCACCTCAAGGTCAGCCGGCGCGACTATTCCAAGCCCGAAATGGGCGCCGAGCAACCGCTCGGGTTCTCCGAAGGTCAGAAGTCCGGGTTCGGACAGACCGGGATCACAGGAGAGACTTAAATGGGACCCCTCAAGAAGCACCTGACCCCGATCGGGAAGGGCGGCATCACCGTACATAAGGGCAAAGGGGCGGCTCCATTCCCCCAACCGAAGCCCGGCCCTCTTACGCAGGGCGCCCCGAGCATGAACAACTATGCCAAGGCAACCCCCTTGCCGCCGCCTCCTCCGCCTATGGGTGCACCCCCGTCCCCAATGGGACCGGTTGCCCCCATGACGACTGGTAGCCCTGGCCAATCCCAGGGAATGGTGTGATGCATCATCAAGAGATTAAGGACCGCTGCCGGCACTTGCGCGCTCGTGCGCCCCAGGAGTGGCAGGACTTTGTGACCATGTTCGCCGAGTACACCGCGGAAGCAGTGGACAAGGTGACTGAGGCGGACGCCGCCGATATCATGACTGCGAAAGGCTTCGCTCTCGCCAATAAGGCGTGGATGCAGACCTTTCTCCATCTTGATACTCCACCGGCGCCCCAGCCTGTAACCCTACCGCCTACGCCGATCGCCGTAGCCGGACCATAGGAGAAGTACCATGCCCACGTTGAAGCCCGTCGAAGTGACGGTTGACGCCAAAGGTATGCCGATCCCCCCGGTTGACCCGAATGTCATCATCCCCGGCCGTGTACAGGCCGCCGCCGCAGCCGCCGATGCCATCCACGCCCAGGCGTATGCGACCCATACCCCGCCGCCTCCGCAGCAACAGCCAGTCCCCCTTCCCCAGCAGGCCACGCCGCAGCCCCAGCAGGCCACGCCGCAGCCCCAGCCCCAGCTAGACGAGGCTAGGTCGAACTGGGATGCGAACCAGTGGATGCAGCATGCGAAGTCTATGGAGGGCCGGTTCAAGCAAGTCAAAGAGCAGAACGATACGCTCCAAGGGCACATGACGGAACTGGGCGAGGAGTTGATCCGGGCTCAATCCACCATGGCCCGCCCGCCGGTGTTCGCTCCACCGGCGCCCTTTTCCCCTGTGCCGACGCCGGTGCAGCATTTTGTCACACCGCAGGATATCGAGACTTACGGCGAAGACTTCTTGAATGCGGCGCAGCGCGCGGCGTTGCAGGCAGTTTCGCCGAAATTGCAGGCACTTGAGAGCCGAAACCAGCAGCTTGAGCGCAAGCTCCAAAAGCAATCGATGGTCACGATCGAGAGCGAGCTTGACCGCGAAGTGTCAAACTGGCCGCAGATCAATCTCAGCCCGCGGTTCAAGAACTGGCTTCGTTTACGAGATATTTACTCTGGCGTTGTACGAAGCAAATTACTGAATGATGCTCACGTTGCCGGCGACGCCGCCAGAGTGGTGTCATTCTTCAAGGGCTTCCTCTCCGAGGAAGATGCCACAGGGTCAACTGAATTTCTCCCGACCCATGAGCCGACGCGGCAAGCCTCGCCTCAGACCCCGGGAGTAGAGCTTCAAATGCTCGCAGCCCCTGGACACGCTCGACCGGCCGCAGGCTCCCAGCCGCAGTCCGCCGACGGACCCCAATGGATCACTCGTGGTCAGATCAAGCAGTTCTTCGAAAACGTCCGTAAGGGCGTCTACGCAGGACGCGAGCAAGACTACCACAATGATCAAGCTTTCATCTTCGAATGCCAGAGTGCTGGCCGCGTGCGTTAACCCAGGAGGCTGTAGCAGCCTCCATCAATAGGAGGCTGTTATGGCCATTCCGAGCGGTGCCTTTCCCATTGCCCCTGCCGGGGGTACGTCCGTCTACCCGACTGGTGGATCGGGCAATACGCTGCAAGCCACCGGGTTCATTCCGGAGATTTGGAGCGGCAAGCTCGTGGAGAAGTTCTACGCGAGCACTGTCCTTGCGGCGATTTCGAACACCGACTACGAGGGCGAGATCAAGACCAAGGGCGACCGTGTGAAAATCCGCACGAAGCCGACTATCACCATCCACAACTACTCGGCCGACGAATTGCTCCCCCTAGACCGCCCGTCCGGCGGCACGGTGGAACTGTACATCGGCAACGGCAAGCTGTTCTCGTTGATCCTGGATGACGTGATGGAAATCCAGTCGGACCTGAACATCTTGTCGATCTGGTCGGATGACGCCGCCCAGCAGCTTAAGATCGCCGTTGATCAGGACGTTCTAGACGGCATCGTCAACCAGATGGTGTCTGTGAACCGCGGGACTGCTGCGGGCGTGATCACCGGCAACGTCAACCTCGGCGTGACCGGTTCGCCGCTCTCCGTGGTGGCGCGCGATCCTACCTCGGGCGAAGTCGAGCTTCTTGACGTGCTCATGCGTATGGGTCAGGTGCTCGACGAGCAGAACATCCCGGAAGTCGGCCGCTGGGTCGTCATGCCGGCGTGGGCTGGTCGCATGATCAAGCAGTCCGAGCTTCGGCAGGCATATCTGTCCGGTGACAGTGTTAGCATGTTGCGAAACGGGCGCCTGGGTATGATCGATCGGTTCACGATCTACATCAGCAACCTGTTGCCGAACAACAGCACTGACAGCGTGAACTTCGCCGCGGGCGAGTGGCCCATCTTCGCCGGCCATGCACATGGCCTGACGTTTGCCTCGCAGATTTCGAAGGTCGAGACCTTGCGCTCAGAGCTTACCTTCGGCCAAATCCTGCGCGGTCTACAGGTATATGGGTATCAAGTCGTCGATGGGAAGGCCCTCGTCCAGAGCCAAGTTACACCCGGTAGTTGAGTAACTATAGTGGCGGTTGTGTTCGTCACTATTTATAAAATCAACTCTTGACAACCATTCTGCGGGGGCTCATAACCCCCGCAGTTCCTTTATGAGGAGGTTGTCATGACACGGGTTCGCATAAATATGACTGGATGGACGGAAGAACAAAAGAAAGAGCACCGCCTTCAAAAAGGGCGGGAAAAAGCCCAAAAATGGCGTGCTGCTAATACAGAAAAACACCGTGAGCAGGTTAAAGAGTGGCAAGAAAATAATCTTGAAAGGCTTGTTGCTTACCAAAAAACTCGGAGTGCTCGTCAGACAGAAAGGCTTCAGAATGATCCCATATTTGCGGAGAACCGCCGAGAACAATGGCGTCGCTGGGCGAAAGACAATGCCGCGGCCCGGGACGAGTACAAATACGAACGACGGTATGGGTTTCGGTATGATGAGCGAGACCGCCGGCTGGCTTTGCAAAATTTCCTGTGTCAAATATGTTCTAAAGATATTCAGAAAAATTATCAGACTGATCACTGCCATAAGACCGGTAAGGTGCGAGGTTTTCTCTGCATGAACTGTAACACCATATTAGGGCTTTCCGGCGATAATCCAACCGTTCTACGAGCCGGCGCGGAGTACTTGGAGCGATGACATGGCCTACTTGATCGTCGGCGACTACCTCAAGGACGTGCGAACGCTTCTACAGGATCGCATTCAACCGTACCGATACAGCACGGGGAGCTTGATCCACGGGTTGAACCTGACACTGTTGGAAGTGCGCCGACTGCGACCGGACTTGTTGGTGGGATATCTCGACACGGTGCCACAATACGACTGGTCGGACGCGGCGAGCACGCTCAACCCTGGAACTGACAACAATGCGGACGATGACGATAACCCGACATGGTTCGAGACGGTGCCGATGGAACAGCAGTTCCGCAAGGCGCTCGTGCATGGGATTTCAGGCTATGCGATGCAGCGCGATCAAGAGGATATCGAGGACGAGCGTGCCACGGCGGACGTGATGACGTTCGAGAACATGCTGACCGAAGTGAAGTCCACCAAGGGTATGCAGCCGCCGAAGGGCTAAGCTATGAACGAGAACCCCGAATATTGGCAACCATGGCCCGGCCCGACAGGCACAACTGGGCCTGAGTTCCTTGGTGTTACCGGCGCGGTAACAGGTCCGGCATTTTATGGCGTGACCGGAGCCACCGGTCCAACCGGGATGCAGGAACTGCACCCCGGCGTGCACTATCTATATGATCGTGCCCGCATTGAGCTTGTGGGTGCCAGCGATGCGATGATCCGCGCCACCATGTACGATGTGCTGTTGGAGTTCTTCAACGATAGCTCGCTCTGGCTGGAAGTGATCCCGGGTCAGATTTACCCCCTGACGCAGCTTTATTACCTCCAACCGGGGAACCCCCAGAGCTTGGGCGATCCATTCCCCGAGGGCCGAATTATCCGTCTGGCCGGTGTGATCGGTGAGAACCATTTCCCGCAGGGCGCATTGATGCCGCAGCCACCGGTGATGATGTTGCAGTTCATTCCGAGCAACGAAATGTCGGTATGGGCGACCGTGGTCAAGGTGCCAAAGGCGCCCCATGACGGGGGTCTCCCGCACGTTCCGAACCATGTCGTGGAGAAATACGAGCCGTGGCTCCTTGCCGGGGTTAAGGGCAGACTAATGCAGCAGCCGAACCGGCCATACTCGGACGCGAAGAACGGGATTTTGCAGTACCAGACGTTCCGACAAGGGGTGAACATGGGCCGGGTGGCTGCGCTCCGCGGCAACGTCCAAGGCGGTCAAGCATGGGCATATCCGCAGTCGTTCCGGACCGAGAGCCAGCGCGGGTGGGTTGTGACCACCGGCAACCAACGGAGGTTCTAATGGACCGGCTTCCTCTTACTCGCGTGGACATTGAGATCGCTAACAACGTTTGGTGGGATGACGCCTTCCAGTTCGGCGATCCGAACGACTTCACGTGGACGCTGACTGGATTGACGTTCTACCTCGGGATCAAACATACCGATGACGACGCGGCGCCGTTTATCACGTACACGAGCGCGGCCGGTCAGATTGTGGTGCAGGACCCGATCAATCGTATCCTAGGGATGCTTGTGCCCGACACGACGATCCGTAATGGCGCCGCGGGACTTGCTGCTCTGCCGCCGGGCAAATACGTGTACGACCTGCTTATGGTTGCCACCTCCAATGGCCAGACTGATGGGCTCATGTACGGTGAGCTTCACGTCAGACAGGGCGTTACCATAGGACCAAGCTGATGCCCGTCACTCGCATACTGATCCCTCAAGCGCAGCGTACACCATTTCCGCCGATCCCGGTTATGGCGGTGCGGATTGCTGGGCCGACGGGGATAACAGGACCGACTGGGGCGGCTGGAACGGCGTCTGATACAGGCGCGACCGGGTACACCGGACCGACGGGTGTAACTGGCCCGGGCGGGACGGCAAGTAATACCGGCGCTACCGGGCCTACGGGGACTACTGGACCGACCGGTGCGACAGGTGCGACATCTACCGTGACTGGACCGACCGGGAACACTGGACCGACCGGAAGTGTGGGTGCGGCATCGACCGTAACTGGACCGACCGGGACCACTGGACCGACCGTAACTG
>Ga0209415_10009684_pt1 | contig 16515 bp, 9 predicted proteins | sample PeaSoiSIISIP2007_FD_187696 | JGI IMG/M metagenome (GOLD analysis project Ga0209415, IMG submission 187696) | Peat soil microbial communities from Weissenstadt, Germany - SII-SIP-2007 (SPAdes) (version 2) | ecosystem: Environmental > Terrestrial > Soil > Wetlands > Peat | place: Germany...
GTTGGTTGACGTACCAGTCGGAGGCATCGATGGTGACGTGGCCGACGCGGTAGCCGCTCTCTTTCAGCAGCGTGCGGAAGCGATCGCGCTTGTCGGTGGTATCGCCTTCCTTGAGGAACGGGTAGCGGAAGAGAAGCGTTTTGTTGTGATAGGACGCGATGATTTTTTCGTTTTTCAGGAAGTCCACGGCGAAATCGGAATAGCCGGTCCGCGTGCTGCAGTAGTTCAGATGCGAGTAGGAATGGTTGCAGATTTGGTGGCCGGCTTGGTCCCAGGCGGAGAGCAGCTTGGCGCCGTCGGCTTCGTCAACGCGCATGCCACAGACAAAGAGAGCGGCTCGGACGTTATGGCTATTGAGCGCTTTCAGGATGCGGCTGTTGGCGTCGGGCCAGCGAAGATTGGCTTCCAGGTTTAGGCGAGGGTCGTCCATCGTGATGGCGAGTTGCGGGCGCGGAGCGTTAGCTTTGCGCGAAGCCGCAGGGGTTGTATTTTGTTGTGGCGCGAGTGCGTGAAGGGCGTTCGCGAAAACTGGAGCACAAGAGGCGACGGAGATTGTTTTGAATGTTGCGTCGAGAAATTTGCGGCGATTCATGAACGTAACCTCAGAAAAGAGAATTCAGCCAGTTGCGAGCGCGATCAAACAAGGACTTTGAAGATGAGGTCGTGGCCGCGCGCGGAGATTCGGCCTGTTCATCCGTGACGGAATAAAACGCGCCGTTGCTTGAGTGCATGTAGAGGCGCTGCATTTCCGCTCGATTCAATGGGCGGGCGCCGCGGCGGCCGAAGACGGCGAGCTGGTTGCCAGATTCATCGACAGCGCGGTCGCGATCAATGCCCTTGGAGATGGAGAGGGCGGGGCCGTGGGTGCGCGCCGTTGCAATCAGTTTTGGAGTGGGGCGCGGGCTGAAGCCGGAGAAGTGCGCGGGATCATCCCACGGCGAAATGATTTGTAAGACGCGCACCCCGTTGTAGCCGTCCGCGACAAACGCAAAGACGCTGCCAGCGACCATTCCGACCTTGATGTCGTTCACTTCATGCATCTGACTGTTGGCATTAAAAACCTGATCCAAACGCGGGGCTTCCGGATTTTCGACGTCGACAATACCTACTCCATTTTTACCGGCAGCTATATACGCGTATGTCCTGGCTACATAAACGTTTCGGGCATCGTCCAACGCCACACGCCCCTTCTCCGTCATTTTTGGATGCGCGAGGTCGGTTACGTCCAAAGTTTTCAGGCCGTAGCGATCTACTACAATTGCATAACGGAACTGCACGGCAATGCCGCGTGGATTGTCCAAGTCCGGAGCGCCAATAGTGGCTGTAACGCGAGGCGCGAGAGGATTATCAAGATCGACGACCACAAGCGCTTTCTCCGTGAGGATGTAAGCGTACGTGCCCGCAATGGTGATGCGGTGCGCGCCGGTCAGAACGCCATTGGGATTGAACGCAAGCGCGCGCTTGAGGAAATTGTTGGCGGGATTGCCATCGAGGAGCGTCCCGACGCCAGGGCTGCTGGATTTCAGATTGGGGTTGCCGATGATGACTAGGCCTTCTTCTTTATCGGCGACGTAGAGAAAACCATAGAGAAGGTGGATGGGCTGTTCTTCATTTTCGGGGAGTTGTTTGCGCAGCGGATCGACGCCGAGAGTGGTTGGCGACGCAACCGCAAGCGCATTTTTCGTAGGCACGAAGAATCGCTGGCCGATCGGCGAGACGGGCGCAGTAGTCATGCGCTCGGAGAAATCTTTATTGTCGATGTTGGCGATGTCATAGACGCGGAGACCGCCGGTACCGGTCGCGGCATAGGCGTACTCGCCGCGCGCCTGGATATCGAGCACGTTCCCTTCGTGGCTCGATACGATGGAAAGTTCGCGGCCATGGCCGACGAATTTCTTGTAATTGTCGGGGTAAGCGATGCGATGGAGATCGCTTCCGTAAATGGCCTCGGGCTCATCGTGTTCGGCGACGGCGACCGCTTCGAAACCCTTCTTGCCGGTGGCCACATAGACGTAGCGGCCCATAAAATTCATGAAGTTCGTGCCCTGCAGCAGCAGCTGCGCCATCCACGCGTTATTGTCGTTCGCGGCGGAGACGTGGCAATCGCTGCACTGCTTCGTTTCTTTCGCGCGAACGGTGTGCGGTACAAACGTGCTGAACGCCTGGCCGGAGAATCCGGAAGCGGAAATGGTTTGCTGTGTGTAGTAAAGCCAGTCGCGGTTCGCATTTTGCGAACTGACGAGAATCGCACAGGAAGAGCGCGCCGGCGCGATGCGGTGGCCGGTGACCGTGCCATCGACGCCGAGCATGTAAATATCGTCGCGCAGCACTTGAAAGTTGTAGCTGGTGTAGTTGCGCGTGGTGAGCCCTTCATTGTGCAACATGGGCTTGCGCGCATTCGCCGTCATCTGCAAGTGGCAGCCGAAGCAAGTGGGCGTCCACGATGTGTGGCACGAATAGCAAGTCATCGAGGAATTCGCATGCGCGAGGTGCTCGTCGTCCTGCGGCATTTGCGAGGCAACGCTGCCGTCCTTCATCATTAATTTGGCGCGGAAGGACTTCAGGCTGAAATGCACATTGCCAGGCGTGATCGAGTCGGCGGTCTGCACAACTTCCCACTCTTTATTTTCTTCGGACATCGATCTCTGGATCAGCGCCCCGTCCGCGCGCCAGGCGAAGCGGCGAAGTCCCCACGGCGTGCGCAACGCATCCAGGTGGCGGCCGCCTTCAGGAGCGGCCGGGCCGGAAGTGATGAGCGTGGCCTTGTTGCGAATCGTGCCGTGGCAATCGATGCAGTCGATTTCGACGGCGGCGCGAGGCTCGCCGTAAATTTTTCCATTGCCGTGATTATCTTGCGCAAAATGGCAGTCGTTGCACTGCATTCCTTTTTCCAGATGAATATCCGCAAGATGAACCGCCTTCCCGAAGCGATCGGGATCTTCGAACGCGATTTTCTGGCCATCCTTGTCGAGCCAATTCCCTTTTCGGTCGTGATTGAAGACAGAACGGAAAACCCAGCCGTGACCATGAAAATCCGCAAATTGCGTGGTCTTCAATTTCGCGTTGAATTCGGGGCTGCCGAGATTCTCGAGAAACTTTTCATCGCTCCAAAGCCCGCGCGCCGCTGCCGCTTCCGGATTGCGTAGGAAAGATTGATAGCGCTGCTCTTCGCTCGGATTGCGTTGCTGCGGCGGATACATTTTGTCGCCGTCTATTTCGTTGTCCCACCACGTCAATCCAAAATACGTCGTGAGCATGTTCGTGCCCGGATGAATGTGGCAGACCATGCACTGGCTCGAAGGAATCGAGCGCGTGAAAACATGCTTGATGGGATGGCCCGGCTCGGTTTTGGAAATCGTCGGATCGGAAGAAGCGCTGAACCCGGAGTGCCCGAACTGCGCGTAGCCCGCCGAATGCCCCGTCTCGCGATCGTTCGCGTAAACGACATGGCAGCTCGTGCAACCGCTCGCGCGATAGTCCCCGGGATGATCGTTTGTTCCGGGCAGCGACATCACCGGATCGACGAGTCGCGTTTTCTGCAAGCCGAGGAAGACCGGGTCAGTGCGAAGCTCCGTGCCGAATCCGCGGTCGCTCAGCTTGACGTCGGGCTTCCCAGGATCTTCTTCACGATTCGGATTGCCCAGCTCTGCTTTTTTCTCGCCGCCTCGTTCAAAAACCCGCAGCACGTTTCCCGGTTGAGAAATTTCCCAGCGAAAAAGCGGCTCGAGTTCCGGCAGCACGCCTTTCATGCGCGTCTCTTCCTGCGTGGGAGCCGGAGCGGTTTTGATGGATTGCGGTTTCCCGTCGCGGTCGTAGCTTTCGCCGAAGCGCGTATTTTTTGTTGGATACCCGCCGTTGTTATAGAGCGCCGCGCCCCACAGAAAACCCGTGTGCGTCATCATGCTCGTTGAGGAAGCGCGGACTTCCTTGGCATGGCATCCTTCCGCGCCGCACGTTTCCGTCGCTACGCGCAGGTCGCCGGGATTCACGAACTTGATGTACTCGGTAGATTCTGCAAGCCATTTTGTATATGTGCGCTCCGGCAAGGCGGACCGGTCTTTGAAGCTCGCATCTCGCGGCTGGACGTGGGCCTTTTCCTTCATGGATTTGTATTCGGCCGATGCGGGCGCTGTGCTGCCAGAAACGGAAATCGAGGAATTTCCGCCATGGCAGTCCGTGCAGCCTAAAAAGACGGTCTTCGTGGGATGCATCGTCGGTTCGTCGGTCGAAGTGTGGCAGGAGATACAGCCCGTCGATTTGCGAGCGGCTTCTTCCGGGGATTGGCCGCGAACAGGCGGCGTGTCTTGCTTCGCGTGAACAACGCGAATGGAGTTGGAATAAATAATCAGGAGAAAAGACAACGCAGAGGCGCAGAGCACGCAGAGGTTGCGCAGAGAGGGCGTTTTGAATTTACGCGGCAAGATCATCGATTGCGCTTCCTCAAAACGTAAACTTCACGGAGCCGAAAAGCGAGAAGAGTGTGCGGCTCGTGTAGATATCTTTGAACCCCGCGCCGGGCTGCAACGCCGACGCCCCGCCGGTGAGAATAATGTTCTCGGTAAGCGGCGGGCGGTATGTGAGGCCAATACCGAAGTCTTCTCCAATGCTGTGGCGAATGGGCGATTCGAATAAAATATATTCGAGCGGCTCGGTGCGCTCGAAGCGCAGATAGTTGAAATTCGCGAATCCCTTTAGTTTTGGAGTGATGTCGAAATCCGCGCCGGCATTCGCCAGGAAAATACCGGGATTGACGAAATTCGCCTGACCCTCCTCTTTGGTGGAGCGCAACGACGGGATGAGACTGCCGTCGGTCGTCAGCGAAACGCCGGAACCGAGCAGGCGAATTGCTTCGCGGTTCCAAAAGCTAAAGATGCCTCCGGCGAAATTCGGCAAATCGTCAATCGCGTCGAAGCCGCGTGCGCGCCCGTCGCGCGGATTGGCATCGCCCGAAGTATAAAAAGTAGAAACGCGATACCGGATCCAATCGCGATCGTAGGAAAGCTCAACCGCCGCCATTTGTGCGTTGACAGTGACGCGCCGCCCAGCGACAGGATTAAACGTATCCTTGCCGACGGCTTGATAAAAAGCGTGCGTGACATTTATGCGGCGAATGTGGCCGCTCCCGAGCCAGCCGAAGTAGCCAACGCGAATGCCGTGCGCGAGTGGGCCGCCGCCGGGGCCTTGGTTGATGACGTTGCCGACCGGCGCGGGGCGCACGAGAAAGCCATTGTCGTCGTAATGCACGCTGGGGTCATCTTTGTTCCACGCGCCGACAAATTCGGCGGTGTAGCCGGGAAAGAAAAAATCTTGCAAGTAGACATTCGCAAGCACAACTTGCTGGTGGCGGCGGTCGAACGTGTTGAGCCCGCTGTTTGTATTTTTTTCGAGCAACTGAAAATATGCGGCGTTGTACTCGATGCGATCGCCGTGAAGATTTCCAAAAATGCGCAGGCCGGGCTGTTCATCGGTAAAAAGAAAACCGCGAAAATCAGCGTTGAATTGCTGAATGCCCGCGCGCGCAGAAATGAAATCGTAGTTGTCGCTGAGATCGTGGAGCTTCACTTCGACAAACGCTTCTTGCAACCCGACGTGCTGATCGAAACGATTCGTGCCATGGCGCACGTCCGGGCTGACGATGCCGCGTTCACGCACGTCGAGATCGTTGAGGCTGAGCTCCGGCGTAATGCGGATACGCCAATCGACCGGCTTGAAAGACGCATCGCCGTGAAATAGATCGAAGCTGAAGCGCAACGTTTGATCGAGGAATGCCTGTTCGCCGCGTCCGAAAAACCCGGAACTGCCAGGCTGCGCGGCGCTGACGCCACTCGGCGAAGGAACGCGCCGTCCCTCGAAAAAAGTATCCGAAGAAGCGGTGATGTTTAAAAAAATCTGCTGGCCCAAAACTTCCGGCCAGATGGGCTCGTCGCCTTTGAAGCGATTGCGGTTGAACGGGTCGTACCAGTGCGGCTTGGTGTAGACGTACTCGCCCTTCTGTGGGTAGCGGCGATAATCCGGCTGATTGAGTGCCCAGCGATTGGGCACCACATTGTAAACATCAGCGACCGGCGGCAGATATTCCGGCGCGAGCTCTGCGATGTAATTCGGATCGGAATCAAGCCGGTGGCGCAGCTCGCGATAACTTCCGAGTGTAGGCAATGCGGCTGGCGCCGTGGCGGGACCAAGTTCCGGAAGGCGAGGAAGGCGTGAGCGAAATTCAGCGCTGCTAGTGCCGACCATGGAAATTTCGAGTGTAGTGACTTCGTTGGCGTTCAACGTGAGGTCGGGAATCGCGAACGGAGCGTATCCTTCGGCTTCCACGCGAAATTCATAGTGTCCCGGCGCAAGCAGCAGAATCCGAAAGACTCCTTCGGCGGACGCGGATGCGCGCACGATCTTTCCGCTCTGCAAATCGCGTAGCGTCAATTGGGCCGCGGCCACGGGCCGAAATTCGTTCGGTGCAATTGTCTCTCGCAGAACGCCATCAAGGGCCGCGGTAGTTAAAGCTTGCTGCCGCGGAATGCGTTGCTGCGGCGCGGCCTCGGTGGATTTTTGAACTTTGGCTTGTCCCGTCGCCGTGGATCCGGAGGATTGCTCTGCGGCAATTTGTTGTCCGCCGAAGGCCTTCGCGTCTGCCGCGGCGAGAGCGAGCAGCAGAGCCATCGCGGCGCGAAGCGAGCCATTGACGCGTCGAGAGGTTCGCGAAGAGAGAAAGAGCATGCCAGCGGCCTGGTTGAATTTGCGCAAGGAAAAGGAATCGCATTCTAGCTAACAATATCGGGCGGCAGCGGGCAACCCATTTCCGGCGCGAAGGAACACAAGCGATAACAGTTTGGAGAGAGTGCAATTGTTCACCGATAGGAATCGCTCGGCGCGCGAACGATTGAGGGGCATGCCAATGCGTGTTACTAAGGAAGATACCCTTCATGCAAACCGAGCGCTACCTTCGTAAGCCAGTTGCGGCGCGGCGCGCCCTGGATCAGCGCAAGAAAACGCTGGCGCTGGGCATTTTGCTGGCGTTGGGGGTGGCAGGAGTTCTGGCGATTCTGTTGGTGGGATGCGGAGGTGGGAACGCAACGCCAATTGTGCCGCCGCCAATTGCTCCGGTGCAGGCCCTGCAGGTCGCGGACGTGCAGAAAATCGTGCAGGCGGCAGTGAACTCCGCGAATGTGGATATGGTGGTGGCGGTGGTGGACCGCGCGGGATTTGTGCTGGGAGTTTTTCGCACGCAAAATGCGCCGGCGACGGCGGTAGGAAATTTTGGGCAAACGCTGGACGCGAACGATGTGGCTGTGGCGCTGGCGCGCACTGGCGCGTTTTTCAGCAACGATCAGGCGCCGCTTTCTTCGCGGACAGTGCGGTTCATTAGCGGAATTCACTTTCCGCCAGGCGTGACGAACCAGCCGCCGGCGGATCTCTACGGCATTGAAAATACGAATCGCGGATGCACACTGGTGAATACTGCGGCATTTCAAAATCAGATTCCGCCGTCGCTCGCGCTGGGCGGCGGATTTGGATTGGGCGTTCTTACCGGCAAGGCCGATGCGATGGACTCGAATCCGCTCGCGGTGAATCCCGGCGGCGTGCCGATTTTTTATCAGAATGTTGTCGTGGGAGGAATCGGTGTGGTCACTTCTTCGAGCAATCCAAACGCGGCGGAGTACGCGGCGTTTGTTGGATCGACGACACAGCGCACTGGGCCTTCCGATTCGTTTGGGCCGACACCGGCTGCTCCCGGAGTTGTCTTCATCGGCGGAATTGCGCTGCCGTTTGTGACGCAGACTTCGCTGCCTGCGGGTGTTTCGGTTGGGCCTGTTGCGGGCGCGGGATCGTATTTCGTTGCGCCTGCGAATAGCGCGGGACAACCGCCGGAGGGCGATTTGATTACACCTGCCGCGGGGCCGCTGGGCGGATTGAGCGCCACGGACGTACAAACCATTTTGGACAATGCGGAAGCGACAGCAAATACCACGCGCGCGGCGATTCGCTTGCCGATTGGTTCGCGGGCACGGATGGCGATTGCCGTGGCCGATTTGGACGGCACAATCATCGGCTTGCGGAGGATGCAGGATTCGACGGTGTTCAGTATTGATGTAGCCGCGAGCAAGGCGCGGAACATGGTGTACTTCAATAGTTCGGCGCGGACGGCGGCGGATTTGAATCAGGTGCCGATGGGCACGGCGGTGACGAATCGCACGATCAGTTTTGGCTCGCAGCCTTTTTTTCCGCCCGGAATTGATGGTTCAGCGGCGGGGCCGTTTTTCAATCTTTTTTTGCAGGATCTCGCGAACCCTTGCACGCAAGGAATGCAGGCGGGGCCTGCCAACGTCAACAAGAGCGGGATTGTTTTCTTTCCAGGCAGCGCGGGGCTATATCGCAACGGCGCCCTTGTGGGCGGACTTGGCGTGAGTGGAGATGGCGTTGACGAGGACGATTACGTAACAAACGGTGGAACACTGGGATTTGAAGCGCCGGCAAATATTCGCGCGGATCAGATTTCGATCAATGGTGTGCGGCTGCCCTACTTCAAGTTTCCGCGCAATCCTACGGATTGATTCAGCTGACAGCTTACAGCTAACTGTAAGAGGGCTGTATCGCACGCACCACCGAAGCGTTCTCTTGGCGCTGTGGAGTTGTGTTGTGCTTTGGTGCTGCGGCGCTCTGGCGCGTTAGCTTTACTTATTTGCACCGGCGCCATTCGATGGATCGCCCGATGCGGCGGAGTTTACGTCGAGGAACCAGGCGTGAGCCGAGTCCCCGGGAGCGTAGCAGTTGCCGTCCGTGTGATAGCCCGGCGCGCAGTGCGCGGTGAATTCGATACGGCGCGGCGACTGCGCGTATTGCCAAATGGCTGCGTGGGGAATTCCGCTTGTTGTTGGAGATGGCGGATTCTGCGGGAAAGTGCAGCCGGGCGAAGGCGGGCACGCATCGTTGTAAACAAAGTAGACGAAATCTTGGGAAGGCGCTTGCGCACGGATGTCGTCCGCGGTTGTGATCGTGACGCTTGGTCCTTCCTTGACGGGGATTCCCGAACAATACGCTCCAGAACGAAAACCGGCTTTTGCAAGTTCGCTCGCCCAAACGTGCAGGTAAGAATGATACGGCGCGGGTAGGCGGCCACCTTCTTCGATATCGAGAAAAATGATCGCTTGTGCAGGAAATCCTTCGCGTTTTGCGGAGGAGGCGGCGTCGCGCCCGTCGGCAGTTCCCTTCTCCTGCGCGGCGGCTTCATTCATTAGCGCGCGGCTTTCGGGGCCGCGATAGAGAAGCAAGAATCCGAATCCTTGCGAGCGCAGGGCATCGCGCTGGCCGAGCCAGGTGTTTGTTTGTTCGCCGGGCGGCGGACTGAGCCAGTAACCGCCGAAAGCGAACGTTTTTCGCAAGACGGGAAGCGCGGCCTCACCCGGGAAAATGTTGAGATCGAAACCGAGAAAAGCGTGTGGCGATTCCTGCGCGGGCGCAGTTGCCTGCGCGTCGGGCTGAGGCGTCGTGCCGCAAGAGAACAGGATCAACGCGGCGGCAATGGCAGAAATCGACAGGGACACCAAGCCGGGCTTCATTCTGTTCACAGTGTTGAGAATGACAGAAGATGCGTGCGGGGGCTAGCCTTCGCGGAGTTTGTGGCCGGCCAGGTTGCCGAGGCCGTCGTAGGCGGCGTATTTGTAAGTTTCGCTGAGTGTCGGGTAGTTGAAGACTTGCTGGATAAATTCGTCGATGGTTTGGTTGTTGTCGAGAGCCATCAAACCGATGTGAATGAGTTCGGTGGCGCTTTCGCCGATGAGGCTGACGCCGAGGAGTTTGCGATCGGCGCGGGCGAAGACGAGTTTGAGCATTCCGGCCGTGTCACCGATGATGTGGCCGCGAGCGTTGTTTTCGTAGTGGGCGCGTCCCACGCAATAGTCGATCTTTTTCTCCTTGCAGGATTCTTCGGTTTCGCCGGCGGCCGAGATTTCCGGGATGGTGTAAATGCCCATGGGAAGCATGGAAGCGACGCGCTGCTTGTATTTGAAGCCGAAGGCGTGGCAGACGGCGACGCGGCCCTGTTCCATGGAAGTGGAGGCCAGCGCGGGAAATCCGATGACGTCGCCCGCCGCGTAAATGTTGGGCACGGAAGTCCGATAGTTGTCGTCGACGGGAATGTAGCCGCGGTCGTTGATGGCGAGGCCGGCTTTTTCGAGGGCGAGACCATCGACAGCAGCGCGGCGGCCTGCGGCAAAAAGCGCGGCGTCGGTTTCGAGAGTCTTGCCGCTTTTCATGGAGAGGCGCACGCCAGCGGAAGAATTCTCCACTTTTATGGGGCGCTCGTTGAAAAGGAAGCGCATGCCGAGGGCGGCGAGGCGATCGCGGAGCCGGTCGGAGATTTCCGCGTCGAGAAACGGCAGCAGACGGTCGCGGCCATCGACAAGAGTTACGTCAACCCCGAGGGCGATGAAAATTGAGGCATATTCGCAGCCGATGACCCCGCCGCCGATGACGGCCAGGCTTTTGGGGATGCGGTCCATTTGCAAAAACGTGTCCGAGTCGAAGGTGTGAACATCGTCGAAGGCAATCTCGGGGGGACGGTGGGGCTTCGAGCCAGTACTGATGAGAATGACTTCGCCCCGAAGATGGCGAGTGCCATCCGCGCCGACAACGACAACGGTGTGCGCATCCTCGAAAGAGGCCTGCCCGCGAACGAGTTCGATGTGGTGTAGTTCGAGATTTTTCAGGATGCGCTGGCGCTCCATGTCGACGACGGCACGCTCGTGGTGCATGAAATCCTGAACGGTGAGATTTTCTTTCAGCGAGTAGTCAATGCCGTAGAGGCCGCGCTGCTTGAGGCCGGAGAAGTAGAGCGCGGATTCGCGCAGCGTTTTGCTTGGGACCGTGCCGGTATTGATGCAACTGCCGCCCATGTGCGCGGCGCGCTCGATGACGGCGACGCGTTTGCCAAAGTAGGCGGCCTGGGCACCCGCTTTTTCTCCGGCGGGGCCGCAGCCGATTACGATCAGATCGAAGTTTTCGCTTGTCGCCACGCAAACCTCCCGCCACGCGCCGTCTGGCTGCTCTAGAGAGGCGCCCGCACACTTCGTCAAGCCAGGGCGTGGGCGCATGACATAAAAGCCGGTCGGGTCAGACAGAGTGTAGAAGAAGAAAGGCAGCGAGGAAGGAAATTCCTAGGGAGGCTGTGCTGAATCGTGGCTGGCAGCCAGAATGCCGCGCATGCCAGAACACTCACTTGGTCGCTCTTCTTAAAATAGACAGTACTTGACAGTGGCTATTTAGTGTGCTCCAATCTTCCCAGCCATGAAAGCGGCCAAAGACAATTCAACACCGAAGGAAACCAACGCGGAACTCAGCCTCGAGGCTCTCGCGGAAGAATCAGGCCTTACCGGGCGCACCATCCGCTACTACATCTCACGCGGTCTTCTGGAAGGGCCTGCGCGGGGCGGCCGCGGCGCTTTCTATACTCGAGAGCATTTGACGCACCTTCGAGAGATTCAGCGAAAACAGCAGCAAGGTTTAACACTCTCGGAAATCGAGCGCCTTGCCAGCACCACGGGGGCAGCTGTCCGACTGCCAGAGCCACAAGCCTGGTGGGCCTATCCACTTGCTGACGACATCGTTGTCCATGTAAGAGCAGGAAGAAGCCCCTGGCGCCACCATCAAGTGAAATCCATCCTCGAGAGACTCACCCGGGAACTTTCCTCACGAGACGAAGCAGACCGAAAGGAAGAGAAGCAATGAGCACACAAACGGGTTTCGCCCCGCTACTTCAATCCTCTGGAGAAGCACTCAACCTCAGCATGCAGAAGCTTTGGCTCACCGGAAATGTTCTTGCCATGGGGGCGAGGCTTTGGGTTCGTCACGAATTTGTCTCGCAAGAGACTCGTCCTGTCGAGGTGATCTACAGTTTTGCGTTGCCACGTGATGCATCGCTGCGCCGCTTTCGCATGAGCGGGGAAAACTTCCAGGTCAATTCCGAGCTGCGCCCGACAGCGGAGGCCCACAGGCTCTACGAAGAAGGCATACAGGCCGGTTCTCTTTCTGCTCTGGCCAGGCACTACGGCGATGGAATCGTTAACCTCAGCGTCGGCAACATTCGCCCCAAAGAAAAAGTAGTTGTGCTGCTGGAATTGCTTGCAGGCGTCGAACTCCATGACGGCAGCTTACGCTTGCGATTCCCGTTTACTCTCGCTCCTTCCTATCATCCCCAGGCCCGCGCGGCGGAGATCGCTCCCGGAGTCCTGGAGATGGAACTCCCCGGAGAACAGTTCGATGATTTGATCCTGCCGCACTTCGAAAAAAACGCGGAGCACTTGCACCAGGTCGGATTCTGTCTGGATGTTCAAATGGCGGGGGCCATCCAGGAAATTGCCTCTCCATCCCACACGCTACGTGTGCAAACCATCGGCCCGGAGAACAGCCGCGTTTCGCTTTCTCAAGAGAGTGCCCTTCCGGACCGCGACCTCGTGCTCGACGTCCATAGCAGGACCTCCGGGGCCTCTCTCTTCGCGGGACTCGACTCTACCGGCAAGACCCGCTTTGCCGCCGTCATTCCTTCCAATCAATTCGGACAGCACCATGGCGGTCCGCGCCGCCTGGTTATCCTTCTGGATCGCTCTGGCTCCATGCAAGGCACTCCCATCGCGCAAGCCAAAAAAGCGATCGAAGCCTGTCTGGGCGCGCTCGACGAACAGGATCTTTTCGGGGTCGTCGCTTTCTCGAACGCGAGCCAGGCATTCCACCTAAATCTTTCCAATGGCAGCATGGATAACCGCCGCGACGCTCAAAAATTCCTCCAAACCATTGACGCCCAAGGCGGGACGCAACTTGCCTCCGGCCTGGAAGCTGCCGCCAATCTGCTTCGGGGCGAGCCAGGGGACATTCTGATCATCACCGATGGGCAGGTGTTCGGCACGGAAACGATTCTGCAGCGCGCTCGTTCCACCGGGGTCAGGATCCACTGTCTTGGAATCGGAAGTGCGAGCCAGGATCGCTTTCTAGCGCAACTTGCAGGTCACACGGGCGGCATCAGCCGTTTTCTCACACACAATGAACGCGTCGACCTTCCTGCCGTGGAGTTGTTTGCTTCCATCGGAAGACCCGTCGCGGAGCACGTCGCCGTGACCATCGAAGCCGCCGAAGCGCGCATCTTGCCCGAACCGAGCCCTTACGTCTTCTCCGGAACGCCACTGCTGGTCTCCGGAGATCTGAATTCAGCGGCAGACGCGCGTTTGAAAGTTTCCTGGAACGGGCAACAGGGCAAGTCCACTCTCGAACTGCCGATTCCACCGGCCACCTCTTCACCTTCAGGCGATACGCTGAAACTCCTGCAAGGAGCACGAATCATCGCCGACTGCGAGAGCCGTATTCTGCCCGCCGAGAGGCTCAGAGTCGCAGCGAGAAGAGAGGCCTCGCGCGCAAACGAACAGCTCCTGAAGTTAAGCCAGGAATATGGTTTGGCCAGTTCCGAGATGTCCCTGGTCGCGGTCGTAAAACGCTCCGGGGACGTCGCCGGGGAAATCCCGAAGACGCAAATTGTTTCTGTCGGTCTTCCAGCTGGAATGGAAATGGATCTCGCGCTTCCGGCAATGGTGGGATCTGCGGCAAGGCGGACTGGTGCTTATTCCGTGGAAGCTTTCCGCGGGACCCTCTTGGGGACCCAGCCGGCTGTGCCGCAATCCGCCTCAGCTTCCTCACTCAGTAATTTGGTCCGCAAACTCTTGCATAGAGCCGCGCCCCAGCCTCCCATTGCCGTACCACAAACGCCTGCTCCCGTCCTGTCCGCGGACGATGTCCTGATGTCACTGGCGGGGATGCTCGAGCCGGACGGCGGAATGCCTGGAAAGACCAGCCAAATCCGCATCGCCCATTCTCTCGCCGCGCTTCTCTGTTTTGTTTCCCAAGGCAGCGCCAGCGGCAGTGGACCATTTCGAGTTCACATAGCCAGGCTGCTCAACTATCTGAGCCCCGCTCTGCTCCGGCAGCTCGATTCAGCTATTGCGCAAGACGTGTCCCGGGTTCTGGAAAAGATCGCCTCGGCCAAATCGCGTAGCGGCGATTGGCTTGAGCACGGGAAGAAACTCACACAAACAAAGCAAATCGAAATGGAAGTCTTCTGGCGGCAAGTGGCGGAAGCAGTCCGGGCCGGGGACGCCTTGCGTTATGGCGGGTAAGCAGATGAAGGGTTTGCTGCGATATTTGGCGCTGATTGGCGACCCCAGGATTCTGGTTAACCATAACAGGGGCCGCCCCCGGGTTTTTGCGTAAGTGTTGATTCTAAATGACTTAACAACGATAGAATCGCGGGATATCCAGGTGTTGCAAATAAACGACTTAGGTTAATCGGGGCATGAAATCTAAGACGCCGGCCAAGAGGGCCGGCGGTGCACGAGACGATGCGCAAGATTACCTAGTTTGTATTATACACTATTAGGACAATTTGTCAAGAGAAAAAACCAAGCAGGCGAGGCTGCAAGGCACTGGAGACCGTTTTCAGCTAGCAGTGGGGGCTTGGGGAATCTGCTTCCAGGCATCTCGTACTGTGCAAGACGTGGTAATCCCGATACTATGGGGGCAATTAACCGCCGCGTTCCGTGGCGCCGCAGGAGGCTGCATGGCGATCGACGATATACCCATCACGTACCGGATCAAGTTTGAAAAAGATCACGCCAATGTGAAGGTGAGCTACGACTTGAGAGCGCCAATCGGCAGCCTGGCGTTGATCGCCGATTTTCAGGCTACGGTCGACGGCACAGACCTCATCAGTGGATTCCTTCCCGGGCAGAGTGCGTTCACCGGCGTGAAGTTCCATGCGCTTGCGGCACCCGATAAGGATGCGACGGTTTCATTCAGCATGTCTTCCAACCAGGGATGGAGCGCAGGCGACGAAGACGTGTTGCGCGGCGAGAAGGTCTTCGACGAAGCGGACTTCGCCGATTAGGCCGGGAAGAGTAGCGAAAAAATTCTCGCGGGGAAGTGAGTCCGTCAGAAGTATAGAGACATAGACGGTTCAGCGAGTAGACGTTCCCAAGCTAGCCAGAAGCTTCGAAAAAAATGGTGCCCGGGGTGGGAGTCGAACCCACATGAGGAAAAATCCCCGGAGGATTTTAAGTCCTGAAAATCCTCTGCGGATGCAATCGGGTGCAATCCTGCGCAACGTAAACCCTTGAATTTGAACGGCGCGGCATGCATATCATTGCACCTGATTGTGGGCCGCCAAATCGCGAAGTGTAACACCAGGTGATACACGTTCCTTAAGTCACGGCGGAAGGAAGGCCCGCCATCAAACTTGCGGATGACGGGCCGTCTCCCGAGTTAAGGTTTAGCCTTGTGTGTCGGCGACCATTTTCAGCATTGCTCGATACCAGGGTGCAAGGAACTTCGCGGTGGCATCCTCACCCTGCTCCGTCGATCCCTTCACGGTTTTCTGTTTTAGCAGCGTTTGCAGACGTTCGTCGCTGTCTACCCTCACAAACGCAAGCGAACGCTCAGGGTTCCCTCAAGGAAGTGCTTTGTGAGTTTCCACCAAAAACACGATGTTGGCCGCTGCGAGATGCAAAGCGTATGCCGCGAAATGCGCCGGTATCTGAATCGGCGTGGCGCCCTGCCCGTGTCCGCTGGTCTTGTTCCGCAACGTTGGCAAACCAGACTCCATCGCGACCCTAAGGTTGGTGAAGTGCGACTCCAAGAGAGAGGGAACGAGCCCCTTATCAAACAGAACTTCCATAAGCTGTTTTGCTGTGGCGTTTGAAGGATACGGCCATTTCCGCGCTGTGCAGATTGCCTTCATCGTGCTCTCAAATGCCTTCAGCGCTTCAACGACGGCCTCTTTGTGGCGGCCGTGCCGATAGTGGTCGAAGGCATGGATGAACTCGTCTGCGGGGCCATCAAATCCGTGCGCATTTAAGAGGGCGAGTGCGGGCTTGACGATCTCCGCGTGGGCGAACTGGGAATCGAGCCGGACCAGAATGCCACCAATGTACTGGAAGCCGATCCCGTTCTCCATGAATCGTTCGTTTAGCTCCTTGATGGCCTCATGGGCATCCTGCGTTATGTGGGCACTGAGGCGGTCGATATGGTGCAGCTGCGGTACGCCGTGTTCGATCACGCGGAAAGACAATTCGATTATGTCGAGAGCCCCGGCCGCGTCGGATTCTTGGACGAAGTTTCTGCAGCGGTCTGCACTTTCCGTGCCGCTTTTCGACAGTACGAACACGCCGTACTCCCTCGTGAGAATAGCCTCAATCGAGTCCCAGAGGTCCGCAGCCGCTGACTTGCGGCCGTGGGTCTCGTAATACGAACCGATGGCGCTTCGCCAAATGTGAATTACCTGAACGCGAAATGCGTTTGACAAATCGTCGTACTGATACACGTCTTGCTTGCCAGCGTTTGCGAGCCGTTTTTGGCGCTTTGAAAATGTCTCAAATACACTCATGTCCCTATACCGATTGCGCTCTGATTACTTTTTTGCCCGAGGCTAATAATCGCCCCAGTTACTCGAATTTAGCACAATCGGCAAAGGCGGAGAAGAAG
>Ga0209415_10009685_pt1 | contig 16513 bp, 17 predicted proteins | sample PeaSoiSIISIP2007_FD_187696 | JGI IMG/M metagenome (GOLD analysis project Ga0209415, IMG submission 187696) | Peat soil microbial communities from Weissenstadt, Germany - SII-SIP-2007 (SPAdes) (version 2) | ecosystem: Environmental > Terrestrial > Soil > Wetlands > Peat | place: Germany...
CTAGTGCGGTGGATTTGAAGTTCCTATCAGATGTGCGGCACGCTCGTCATAGGAACTTCCAATCCAAAAACCGCACTAGAATCATAGACTTGCTAGTGCACTCTTGATTCCGAAGTTCGCACCAGAGGATGTCGCGAAGTGATGCGAACTTCGGAATCGGTGCACTAGGCGTGCGGCGGCATGCGGCCGGGGTTGTGCGGCCGGTCCGCGGACGGCTCGACCATCGGGAACTCTTTTGCTGGCGCCGACGTTACGGTCGGTCGCCGGATGGGGGGATGACGTCAAACACCATGCTGATGCCACCCAGGCCATCGGTGTCGGGACTGAGCATCCGCGGCCGAATGATCGTCGTCGTTCTCGCCGTGGCCATTCCGATGGTGCTGCTGTCGGCGGTCATGGTCGGACGCCTCGCCGAATCCGAGCGGCAATCCCGCAGAGACGCGCTGATCTACTCGGCGCAGTCGATCGCCACCTCGGTGGACGCCCAGATCGAACGCTTCCGATCGATCGCGATGGTTCTGGCGCTGTCGCCCTCGCTCCTCAACGACGACCTCGCGACGTTTCGCCGTGAGGCCGAGCAGATGCGGCCCACCCTCTCGGGAGCCTGGCTCATCGTGGCGGATCCGGCCGGGCAGCAGCTGATCAATCTTCATCTGCCCGCCGATGCGCCGCTTCCGCGCCGCGCCGCCAAGGCGATGGAAGTCCAGGACCGGGCGTTCAAGACCGGGCAGATCCAGGTGTCCGACGTGTTCATCGGCGCCGCGTCGCAGGCCCCCATCGTCTCCGTCGAGGTCCCGATATTCCGCGACGGCACGCCGCATTATCTGCTCGCCGTCATCATGGAGGCGAGGCTGTTTCTCGAAGGCTTGAATGTGGGCCAGCTGCCCGAGGGCTGGCTCAACGGCATCGTGGATCGCAGCGGCAACTATGTGGCGCGCTCGACCGGAGGCGAGGTCCTGGCCGGCACCGCGGCCTCGCCGGGTTGGCGCGCCACGATGGGAGAGGACGGCGTGTTCGATTTTCGCTCGCGCGAGGGAGAGCTGGTGACGAATGCGAACGCGATATCCCGCGCAACCGGCTGGACGATCGGAGTCGCTGCCCGAAAGGATGCGTTCGAGGCCCCGATCATCCGTTCGATCATGATCGTCGGGATCGGCACGGCCTGCGTCACCGTGCTCAGCATGCTGCTCGCCGGGTGGGCGGCGCGCAGCATCATCAGGCCGCTGGCCACCCTGGAGCGCGGCGCCCAGGCACTGCAGACCCGCAAGCTGGTGCCCGTGACGCAGACCGGCGTGCCGGAGGTGGACCGCGCGCTCGATGCCTTCGTGGCGTCATCGGAAGCGATGGTGCAGCACGAGGGTCAACGCGACCTGTTCATCGCCGAGCTCTCGCACCGGACCAAGAATCTGATGGCCATCATCCTGTCGATGATGCGGCAGACCAGTCGGCGCAGCCTCGACTACGCGGATTTCGAGCGGCGGTTCACGGCGCGCATCCTGGCGCTGTCAGCGGTGCACGACGTCCTGGTGCAGGAGAACTGGGAGGGCGGCTCCGTCCAGGAGGTCGCGCGGACGCAGCTGTCCGGCTTCGACGAGGGCAGCCGGATCGAGCGCAGCGGCGACGACGTGATGCTGAAGCCCGCCGCCGTGCAGACGATCGGGCTTGCGCTCCACGAGCTCGTCAGCAATTCCTCGAAGTACGGCGCCATGTCGGTTCCCGAAGGGCGGGTGACGCTGCGCTGGCAGATGGTCGGCCAGCCCGATGGCGCGCCCGATGCGCTGCGGATCGTCTGGCAGGAGTCCGGCGGCCCGCCGGTTGTTCCACCGGAGCACACCGGATTCGGCCACGTGGTCCTGATGCACATGGGGGAGTCGATCGGCGCCAAGGCGACGCTCGACTACCGGCCCGCCGGGCTGGTGTGGATGCTGATCCTTCCGCCCGCGTACATCATCCGGACCAGCAGCGCGCCGCGCTGATCGTCGGGTCGACGTCACGGTCCAGGTTTGCGTCATCCTGCCCGGCGGGCCGATTGCCCAACCGCCGGGTCGCCACCTATTGTCGGCGTTGCGCACTGCCCCGGCCGAAAACCAGCTCCCGAGGAATCGCCATGCTCGCACCGACCCCGTTCGCCCTCGAAACCGCCGAGCCCAGCAAGCTCGGGCTCGATCACGGCGCCCTCGACCGGCTCGGCCGGATCATCGAGCAGCACATCGCCGACAACCGCTATCCCGGCGCTCAGATCGCGGTGGCGCGCCACGGCAAGCTGGCGCTGTTCCGCTCGTTCGGCGACGCCCGCACCGAGCCCGCGCGGGTTGCGGCCGACGGCGAGACGCTATGGCTGCTCTATTCCAACACCAAGGTGATCACGGCCGCCGCTGCGTGGACCCTGGTCGAGGACGGCGCCCTCACGTTCCACGACCGCATCGCCGACCACGTCCCGGAATTTGCCCGTCACGGCAAGGGCGACATCACGCTGCTGCAGGTGCTCACCCATCAGGGCGGCTTTCCGGGCTCGGCGACGCCGGTGCCGCAGGCTGCCTGGACCGATCACGGGCTGCTGCGCAAGCTGGTCTGCGACTTCACCCTGGATTGGACGCCGGGCTCGCGCGTGCACTACCACCAGCTGAGCGCACACTGGGTCGCCGCGGTGCTGATCGAGGCGGTCACCGGGATGGACTTCCGTGACGTCATCCGCAGCCGTGTCATCGAGCCGCTCGGGCTCGGCAACGAGCTCTTCGTCGGCCTGCCCGACCAGCACGCCGACCGCGCCGGCCACATGCATCAGCCGGCGGCCGACAGCGGCCGGCAGAACAGGATGGCCGAGGAGAACACCGACGCGTTCCGCCGCGCCGGCGTGCCGGGTGGCGGCGGCTTCGCGACGGCGCGCGCGATGGCGGCGTTCTATCAGATGATGGTGCAGGGCGGACGGCTCAACGGCACGCGCCTCGTCTCGCCGCGCATGGTGCAGTACGTGACCCGCAATTTCACCGGCGACAGGGTCGACGGCTACATGGGCATGCCGATGCATCGCGGCCTCGGACCGCATTCGCGCGGGCTGACGCCGGCGATCCGCGGCCTCGGCACGATCGCGTCGCCCGCGACCTTCGGCCATGGCGGCGTCGGCTCGTCGTATTGCTGGGGGGATCCGGAAACCGGCGTGTCGTTCGCCTACCTGACCAACAGCCGGGTGCCCGATCCGTGGCATTCGCGCCGGCTCGACGTCATCAGCAGCTGCGTCCACGCCGCGATCGTCGACGCGTGACCGCCGAACGCCAACCAAACAGACATGCGGAGGCGGAACCGTGGATCTCGGGCTCAAGGGCAAGAAGGCCATCGTCACCGGCGGAACGCGCGGCATCGGACGCGCCATCGCGGACCTGCTGGTCGAGGAAGGCTGCGACATCGGCATCTGCGCGCGCAACCCGGGCCAGATCGCCGACGCGGTTGCGGCGTTCAGGCAGCGAGGCGTCGAGGCGTTCGGCTCGGCGGTCGATGTCGCCGACGGCGCCGCGCTGCAGGCGTTCATCGGGCAGACGGCGGGACTGCTGGGCGGCCTCGACATCTTCATCTCCAACGTCAGCGCGCTCGGCATCAGCAACGACGAGGAGGCGTGGCGCAAGGGGATCGAGATCGACATCCTGGGGACGGTGCGCGGCTGCGAGGCGGCGCTGCCGCTGCTGGAGAAATCCGGCGCCGGCGCGATCGTGGTGGTCGGCACGGTGGGCGCCGTCGAGGTCGTCGGGCCGCGTCGCGCCTACGCGGCCGTGAAGGCCGCGATCCTGCCTTACGTCAAGGGGATCGCCGTCAACCTGGCGGCCAGAAACGTGCGCGCCAACGTGGTCTCTCCCGGGACCATTTATTTCAAGGGCGGCGTGTGGAACCAGATCGAGCAGGCGAGGCCCGACTTCTACCGGCAGGCGCTGGCCCGCAATCCGACCGGCCGCATGGGCACCCCCGAGGAGGTCGCGAGCGCCGTGGTATTCCTGGCGAGCCCGCGCGCGAGCTTCATCACCGGAACCAACCTGATCTGCGACGGCGCGATCACCCAACGGGTGCAGTTCTGAGCGACGGTGTCTCGCGTGTGCCTTGTTGCCGGCGAGTCGGCGTCCACCGCACGGCGGCTGCCATCGATGCCGGGCAGGTGGCGCACGAGGCGGGCATGGCTGCCGAGCGCGGGCGCTCCGGACCTTGACAGACCCGCGACCAGGGCTCACAGGTTTCAACTGTGGGAACAACGCTCTCGACCGGAAGCGTGACCACGCAGGGGAGGAAAACTCATGGCGAAATTGACCGGCACCGTCGCGATCGCTTGTGCGTTCGGGATGGCGGCGACGACGGCGTGGTCGCAGGAAATCAAGCCCGCGACCAAATACGGCGACATGTCCGTGGTGAGCCAGGACCTGCTCGACCGCGCTGCCACCGACGGCAGCAATTTCCTGCACACCAATGGCGACTATTCGCAGCTGCGATTCTATCGCAACCGTCAGATCAACCGTGACAATGTCGCCAAGCTGCGTCCGGCCTGGATCTTCCAGACCGAGGTGATGGAATCGATGGAGACCACGCCGATCGTGGTGAACGGCACCATGTACATCACGACGTCGTTCAGCCACGTCTACGCGCTCAATGCGCGTACCGGCGAGCAGCTGTGGCATTTCAAGCCCAAGCTCGGGCCGATCACGACCTTCTGCTGCGGACCCAACAATCGCGGCGTCGCCGTCTACGACGACAAGGTCTATCTGGCCACCCTCGACGCCAAGCTGGTAGCGCTCGACGCCAAGACCGGAAAGGTGGTGTGGCAGAGCGACATCGCCGATCCCGAGGCCGGCTACAGCGAGACCATGGCGCCGACCGCCGTGAAGGGAAAAATCCTGGTCGGCACCAACGGCGGCGAGTACGGCATTCGCGGTTTCGTCAAGGCGTTCGACGCCAAGTCCGGCAAGCTGCTGTGGACGTTCAACACGATTCCTGAGAATTCGGTCGGCGTATGGGCCGAAAAGGACGCGACCGGCCGCGACATGCATCGCGACATCGCGGCCGAGAAGGCGCAGCTCGCGAAGTCCGGCGACCCCTACAAGATCCTCGGCGGCGGGGTGTGGCAGAATCCGGCGGTCGATCTCGCCACCAACCGCATCTATTTCGTGGTCGGCAATCCGTCGCCCGACCTCGACGGCGCGGTGCGGCCGGGCGACAATCTCTACACCGACTCGCTCGTCTCGCTGAACCTCGACACCGGCCAGTACGCCTGTCACTTCCAGTACATCGCCCACGACGTCTGGGACCTCGACGCGGTGAGCCCGGCGGTGCTGGTCGACGTCAAGGACAACGACGGCAAGGTGGTGCCCGGGGTGCTTCATGCCGGCAAGTCGGGGCACATCTACGTGCACAACCGGAACGACTGCAGCCTCATCCGCTTCTCCGAGGCGATGGTGCCGCAGGAGAACATGTGGGTGCTGCCGACCAAGGACGGCGCCCGGATGCTGCCCGGCGCCAACGGCGGTGTCGAATGGTCGCCGATCGCCGTGAACCCCCATCTGGGCCTCGCCTACGCAATCAACCTGCACCAGCCGATGACCTACCACGTCGAGAACTCGGCCTATCCGAAGGGCAAGCTGTGGCTGGGCGGCGCCTTCAAGGTGATCGCGACGGAAGAGCAATGGGGCAATGTCACCGCCGTCGACTACAACACCGGCGAGATCCGCTGGCAGGTCAAGACCCCGCAGCCGATGATCGGCGGCATCCTGGCAACCGCCGGCGGTCTGGTGTTCACCGGCGAGGGCAATGGCTGGTTCAAGGCCTATGACGCGGATACCGGCTCGGTGCTGTGGACCTTCCAGGCCGGCGCCGGCGTCAATGCGCCGCCGTCATCGTACGCGGTCGAGGGCAAGCAGTACGTCGTGGTCGCGGCCGGCGGCAACGTCCAGCTCGACTACAAGCGCGGCAACAGCATCATCGCCTTCACGACGGCGGATTGAGCCGATCCGGAAACGGGAGACGCGCGACAGCACGTTCTCCCGGGTCGGGCGCCGCGGCGCCCGACCCGCGACGATTAACGACGGGGCCAGGTTCGGTCCCGTCTCTTTTTGCACCGAGCGGCACAGATGCGATCACGCTCACGGCGCACCGGGATCATCGCGATCGTTCTGGCTCTGGTCGCGCCGGCAATTGTCGAGGCGCCACGCGCCGACACGCTGTCGGACCAGGTTCAGCTGTGCGTCGCCTGCCACGGCCAGAACGGGGTGCCGCCGGACAAGCTGACACCGGTGATCTCCGGACAGCAGGAGGGCTATCTCTATCTGCAGCTGCGCGACTACAAGCGCGGCGACCGCAAGAGCGACGTGATGTCGCCGATCGCCGAAGCGCTGGAGCGCGCCGACATGCTGGCGCTGGCCGAATATTTTGCCCAGCGGGCGTGGCCCGACCTGCGCCAGCCGGCCGCCTCCGACGCGGTCACGGCGCGAGCATTGCGTGCCAATTCGTCGATCGGCTGCACCGGGTGCCATCTCGGCGAATATCAGGGCACCGGCACCCAGCCGCGGCTCTCCGGGCAGGTCCGGGGCTATCTGTTGCAGTCGATGATGGATTTCCGCACCCGCAAGCGCGGCAACAATCCCGGCATGTCCGACTTGATGATAGCGACGTCCGAGGACGACCTGGTCGCCATGGCGGATTTCCTCGCCGGCCGGTAGCCCGGCAACCCGTCGGCCGTCACGCCCGGCCTCGTGCTGCCTCGTGCCGGGCATCCACGTTACGGTTAGGCACGGCGGCGTCGATGGCCCGGACGAGCCCGGCGATGACGGGCTGGCTACTGATCCCCGATCGCCGCCAGATCGCCGGCCGTCTTGCCGTCGCGGTCGCGCAGGGTCGCGTCTGCGCCGCGGCCCAGGAGCAGCTCGACCAGGCCGGTGTGACGGTTTTCCGAGGCGATCATCAGCGCGGTGCGGCCGCGGTTGTCGACGGCATCGATCATTGCGCCGCGGTCGAGCAGCAGGGCGACGACCGCCGCGACGTCAGCCACGCCGGCGCCGTCGTCGTGACCGGCGGCCCACATGAGGGCGGTGAGATCGTTGCCGTAGCGGGCATTGACGCCGACTCCGGCGTCGAGCAGGCGCCCGACGATTCCGACAAATCCCATCGCGGCCGCATAGACGATCGGCGCCTTGCCGGTCTGGTCGGTGATGGTCGCGTCCGCCCCGTGCGCCAGCAGGCTGTCGACTGCCGTCGGATTGCCGCGAAACGCCGCCGCCGCCAGCGGCGTCACGCCGCTGCGGCCCGGGATGTTGGGGTCGGCGCCCTTGTCCAGCAGCAGGCGGACGACGGCAGCGCGATCGTTCTCGGCCGCTGCGGCGAGCGCGGTGGAGCCCGCGATGTTGCGTGCGTCGATCAGCGCGCCGGCCTCGAGCAGCAGGCCGACAACGGCCGGGTGTCCGGAACGCGCCGCGCGGGCAAGCGCCATCGCGCCGTCGCGGTCGCGCGACAGCACCGAGGCCCCGTCTCCGAGCAGACGGCGCGCCAGCGCCTCGCAATCCCTGTCCGATGCCTGAAACAGCATGGTGCTGACCTCGACCGCGGTGATCGTCGGTCCGACGATCTCGTACTTGCGCTCGAGCTCGCGGCACGCCGACGCGTCTGCCGCGCCGGCCACCGGGGCGCCGGCCGCCGCCACCAGCGCGCCAAGGATCAACTTGCAGAGCACGCGCGGCGTCGACGCTTCCACGGCTGATCTCTCCGGCACGGCGCGAGGATGGATCAGCAGGATCGCGACCGCAAGACGAGGCGATCCGGTTGAGCGACCGAATCACAAGCAACCTGGGGTGATGCGCCGGCACGATGGCGTGATCCGCCGCCGCCAAATTTTACCGGCGCCGGCTTGGTTCCGCAAAGCGCCGTCAATTCGTCAAATTCACGTGTCCGACTAGCCGATGCAGCATTGGGCGGCTTAGCGGGAGTGCGCGTATGAATGTGATCCGAACTGGGAAGAACGGCGACGAGGCTCCGGCCGCCGCGCAAGTCGAGGGAGAGCTCGGCGAATTGGTCCGCCGGGATGTCGCGCCGCTGAGGCGTCCGCAGCTGGTGGACCCGAACGGCGATCCCGCCGTCAGTCACGTGAACTCTCTGATCGACCGCGTATCGGGCGGTTCCGTGAAGGAGATCGAGCGGCTGATCACCGAGCTGACCAACCTGCGGGATTTCCTGCTCAACGAAGGTCAGCGGGTCCAGCGCGAGATCACCGGCTACGCGCAAATGAGCCAGTCGGCGATCAGCTCCACCAAGATCATGGTCGAAAGCGTGTCCAAATGGAAAGTCGCGATCGAGACGGCGCGCAAGCCGGCGACCGGCGGTCAGTAGACGGCGCCATGTGGTCGGGTTCGCACCCGACCACATGGCCCGTCGTGGCGACCAACCGGATGGACACGGACCGTCAGGACGCTCGCCCATCGGCGCGCCCTCGGGTCCGCGATCGCGGATCAGAATGTGGTGGAGAATGTCAGGCCGTTGATTACTGAAGGGTGAGACGCGCTTCGCGCTCTTCGATCAGCATCTGCACCTTCTCGGCCGACTCCGCCAGCACCACCCAGGTCTGGGCCATACTGAGCAGCAGCGACTTGTATTCGGGATCGTCCGCCTTTTTTGCCAGGCGCTTGCACTCGTCGGCGTGACTGCGGAATGTCTCGGGACCCATACGCACCCCCTCCGGACAGAGCGCCAACTGTTACTTCTGAATGTGGCAAAATCCCCGACGCCTCCGCACATCGCGACACCGCATATCCGCTGGGTTTTCCGAACGGCCGCCACACCAATGCCAAACTTTCACGGCGCGGCGCCGGCCGGGCTCAGCAGTCGGACACCGAGCATGATCATGAGCGCCGCCGCCGCGGTGATCAGCGCCACGACGCTGCCGGCGGACGCGAGGCCGGCGGTGGCGGCCCACGCGATCGACGAGAATGCTTCCGCGAACGTTGCGATACGAGATGACGTGTGGCGCCGGCGGAACTGGCTTCGGCTGGCCTGAGCGCGGAACCAGAGCTGGATCCGGCTCGCCGAGCCGGCGCTGATCGCGATCCCGATCGTGGCCACCAGCGCATGCGCGGGCGAGGCCAGCGCCAGGGCGACGACGAACGGCGCAAAGACGAGCGCGATGCACCCGAGCACGGCCTGGATCTTGGCGCGCATCACCAGGCGCGACGGCACCGGCGCCGCCGCCACCAGGTCGGGCGCGTCCTCGCCGGAGACCGCGAGCCACGCCAGGCCGCCGGCGAGCTGGCCGGCCGCCATCACCAGCACCGGCACCACGACGATGAGCGCGCCGGTGCCGCGCTCGAAGCTCAGCCACAGCAGCAGGGCCGGCGGCAGCAGATACAGGATCTGCATCAGGGTCTGCGACATCAGCCAGGGATCGCGGCGCAGCAGCGCCCATTCCTTGCGCCGCAGCGCCTGCGCGGACGATGCGCGGCGAAACCCGCCGCGCCGGCGCTGTCGCGCGGCGGCCGGGGCGACGCCCGCCGCCGCGATCGCGTGGTCGCCGAAGCGCGGCGAGAACACCATGATGGCGCCGCCGAGCAGCGCCACGCTCGCACCGGCGACGGCGGCGAGCGCGACCGCATCGCCGAGGATCGCGCGGGCCGGCCACCACACGAGGTTGTCGACGCCGGGGGCGCCGGCGACCACGGCGTCGGACTGCAGGAACGCCAGCCGCGACATGGTGCCGTAGGACAGGATCGCAGCCGCCTGCAGGCCGATCACGAAGCCGGCGCCGATCACGGCCGCCACGATCTGGGCGATCAGCCGCGTGCGCCGCGGCCCGATCAGGCGGAACAGCGCGACCGTGAGCGCGACCGCCAGCGCGGCCGCCGCCGCTCCCATCGCGATCACGACGCCGTAGGCGCCGAGCCAATGGGCGCCACCGAGCACCGCCAGCACGTTGATGAACGGGGCGGCCAGCAGCACCGCCATGGCGACGACCGATGCGGCGATGGCGGCGATGCGCACCGAGAAGACTTTCCGCGCCGATATCGGTGACGCGAGAATCAGATCGAGATCGGAGCGCGCATAGAACGCGCGAGTGACCGATTCCATGGCCTGCGACAGCATCAGCAGCCACGACAGCACGGCGCTGCCGGTGATCACGAGGAGGGTCATCTTGCCGGGATCGGTGCCGACGCCCGCATAGCGGGCCACCATGGCGTAGGCGACGAGATGAAGGACGCCGGCGAAGCCTACGAGCGCGATCGCGACGGCGCGCCGGCGGCGGGGCTTCCCGGCCGTCATCATGGCGAGCCAGTCCCGCCAGGTCAGGCGCAGCTCGTGTCGCGCGAACCAGGCCAGCGTGCCCGGCGCGCTCAAGCGGCGACCGCCTCGGCGGCGAGCAGTGCCAGGAACGTGTCCTCGAGGCTGGTCCCGGCCTGTCCGGGAGCGCGGGCGCCGGCATGGCGGCCGAGCTCGTCGAGCGTGCCCTCGGCAATGAGGCGACCCTGCGCGATGATTCCGATGCGGTCGGCCATGCGCTCGGCCACCTCCAGGATATGCGTCGTCATGATGATGGTGCTGCCGCCGCGCACCCTGTCCTTCAGCACATCCTTGACGATGCGCGCCGAGGCCGCATCGAGGCCGGTCAGCGGCTCGTCGAGAATGATGAGCCGCGGGTCGTGCACCAGGGCACCCGCCAACGCCACCTTTTGCCGCATGCCCTTGGAAAAGCCCTGGCAGCGCTCGTGCGCATGCGGCCCGAGGCCGAGCCAGTCGATCAGCTCGCGCGCCCGCGACTCGGCGACCGTCGCATCGATGCCCCACAGGCCGGCGATGAACTCGAGATATTCGAATGGTGTCAGCTTGTCATAGATCATCGGCTCGTCGGACAGCAGCGCCACCACCTGCTTGGCGGCGACCTGGTCGGCCAGCGCATCGATGCCGAAGATCGAGATCGAGCCGGCGTCCGGCCGCAGCAGCCCGGCCACCATCCGCAGCGTCGTCGTCTTGCCGGCCCCGTTGGGGCCGAGCAGCGTGTAGAACTCGCCGGGGCGCACCTCGAGATCGAGCCCGACCACCGCCGGCCGGTCGAAGCACTTGGTCAGACCACGGATGTCGAGCGCCAGAATGGGTCGGTGCTGTGTCACGATTGTCTCGATTCGGGACGAACCGGACATGCTGTAGCGGAGAGAAGTTTCCACCGCGTGAATCGTGGGCCTGCAAATGTTCCGTGACGGCAAGTCGACCGGAACCTCCGACCGCATCCGCCGACCGCATCTTGATGTTTGACCCTCGGGCGGCGATGATGTGTTCTAGCCATGGGTGCGGTGGCCATCGCGGCTCTCGGTCGAGAGCGATCGGCCGCCGCGTGTCGTCGGGAGCGGTCGGTGATGCGTCTCGTTGGGTTCGTGATGGTCGCAATGGCGGCCATGATCACGGTGAATGGCGGCGCCCGGGCCAGCGTCGTCGTCACCATCGACAAATCGCAGCAGATGATGTCGGTCGCGGTCGACGGATCGACCCTGTACAATTGGCCGGTCTCCACCGCGCGGGCCGGGTATACGACGCCCAACGGCACCTACCGGCCGCAGTTGCTGGCGCGCTCGTGGTTTTCGCGCAAGTACTACAATTCGCCGATGCCGCATTCGATCTTCTTCCACGGCGGCTACGCGATCCACGGCAGCTACGAGATTGCGCATCTCGGCGGACCCGCCTCGCACGGCTGCGTGCGCCTGCACCCGACCAATGCGGCGACCCTGTTCGAGCTGGTCGAGCGCCAGGGCCCGTCCAATACCAGGATCGTGGTGACCGGCGCGACCGCGTCGGCCCGTGTCGCCGCCTCGCCGGTCCAGAATCAGTGGTTCGACCAGACCCCGGCGCGCGCCCCCGCCTACGCGCCGCAGCCGCGATGGCGCAGCGCTCCCTCCAATGCCTATCAGCCAGGCTTGTGGTGGCGGGATCGGTAAGGTCGGCGCGCCAAACATGGCCGGGACGACATGCCGGTCACCGCTCCTGCGCGACCGGGGAGGTCCAGAAATGCCAGACGACCAGGCCCATCAGGATCAGCGTGACCACCACGGTGGCGACGCATCCGGGCCAGCGGAAGGCGTTCCGTGCGAGCCCCGGTAGCGCCGCGCCGGCGCTGCCGCCGATATAGTACCAGGTCACGTACAGGCCGACGGCCGATGAATGTCCCTCCTGCGCCGTCATGGCGACGAAGCCCGTCGACACCGCCTGGCACAGGAAGCCGCACCCGGCGGTGATCGCGAACCCGAGGACGATGGCCCGCAAGGACGACGCCAACGTCATCAGCGCGAACATCGCGGTGACGATCACCCGCTTGCGCCCGAGCACGTCGGCGACGGTGCCGGCAAACGGCGCGATCAGCGCCACCGCCAGCGTGCCTGCGGTGATCGTCATCGACGTGTCGGCGGCGCTGGTGCCGAATTCGTGCGCCAGCGACGGCAGCAGCGCCTGCGGCGCGTAGAGGTTGACGAAGGCGCTGAAACCGGCCAGTGCGACGGCGATGCGCCGCCGGTCGATGCTCATCTTCAGTTGGCCATCAGCACCGGGAGCATGGCGTGAGTGAGGATATGGCGCGTGGTCCCGCCGAAGATCATCTGGCGCAGCCGGCTCTGCGTATATGCCCCCTTGACCACCAGGTCGCAGCCGAGGGCTTTTGCCCGGGCGAGGATCACCTCCCCGGTCGTGCGCTTTTCGGGGCCCACCGTGATGGCGTCGGCCGCAATTCCGTTGCGCTCGAAATAGCGGACCAGTTGCGCTCCGGTCGGCCCCGGCACGGTTCCGCCCTCGACGGTGAGCACCGTCACTTTTTTCGCCTGATGCAGGAAGGGCATCGCAAACGCGATGGTCTTTGCCTGCTCGGTGCTGCAGTTCCACGCCACCAGCACGTTCTCGCCGAGCCCGGTGGGCGTCGTCGGCGGCGCGATCAGGATCGGCCGGCCGCTTTCGAACAGCGCCGCCTCGAGGGTGATCATGCGCGGGCTCTGCGGCTGATCGCCGGGGCGGCCGATGACCGTGATGTCGAACACCCGGCCATAGCTGCCGACGAAATTGTCGCCGTCCGGCGCGGCGTCGAGCCAGCCGTACGACATCGACGTGTTTCCGGCTGCGGCGGACGGGGCGTGCTGCTGCATGAAGGTCTCGAACAGGCTGCGCGCCTGCTTGGCGATCTCGGCATCGTTCTGCCGGACGGTCGCCATCGCCATGCTGCTGACCGGGTCCATGGCGACGAAATTGTCGATCGCCGGGCGCATCGCGAAGCCCTCGACGTAGCTGCCGAACCGCCGCGCGACCAGCAGCGCGGTCTGCAGCGTCGATGTCATGAGGTCGTGCTGCTCGATCGGAACCAGAATGGATCTCATGCTCATGGCCGCGCCTCCCCGTAGCCTTGCCGGCAGCATGTGCCGTCACAAGACAGGCCACTCGTCAGCTTACGACGAATCGTCGGTGTTCGCTAACGCGTCATGTGGAAGCGATCCGCCGCAGCGAGCAGGCGCTGTCCGCGGACGCGCGCCATCGACTCTCGCGACGACCAGCTGCAAGGCCGGTTACGGGCGGCGCCTCGCGCCGGCCCGACGAAGCGCGATCCCAGCCGCTTACCGGACGGCGGCGCTGGCCGACGACTTCGGCAGCACGACGACTCGGGTGCCCACCTGCACCCGGCTGTACAGATCCTCGACGTCCTCGTTGACCAGGCGAATGCACCCGGAGGAAACGAACGAGCCGATGGTCGAGGGCTGATTGGTGCCGTGGATACGATAGAGGGTGTTGCCGAGATACAGCGCCCGGGCACCCAGCGGATTTCCTTCGCCGCCTGCCATGAACCGCGGCAGATAGGGCTGCCGCTGGATCATCTCGGCCGGCGGATGCCAGTCCGGCCATTCCTGCATCTTGCTCACGCGCTCGGTGCCGGCCCAGGTGAAGCCCTCGCGGCCGACTCCGATGCCGTAGCGCAGCGCCTTGCCGTTGCCGAGCACCAGGAAGAGATAGGTGTTGGGCGTATCGATCACGATCGTGCCGGCCGGCTCCGTGGTGCGGAAATCGACCAGCTGGCGGCGGAATTGCGGCGGCAGCTGCTTCGGCTCGCCCTCTTCCGGCTGGTAGTCGGGGGGCAACGCCGCGACGCTGCCGCCGGGAGCGGGCGAACCGACCACTCCGGGCGGCCGCAACGCCCCGGGGCCCTGGCTGTCGGGCGCGACCATGGCGCCGGGCGGCAAAACATGGACCGGCGGTGCCGCGAACGGCGGAGCCGACTGGTAGGCGCCAGGCGCCGCATAGCGCGGCGGCAGTCCGTAGGGATCGGGCGGTGGCGCACCATAGGGGGCGGAATCCGCGAAATCGGGCTGCCGACCATTGTAGCGCGGATCGATCTGCTGCGGACGCCCCGCATGGGCGCCGGGCGGATAAGCCGGCGCATCGTCCATGTCGTCGTCGTAGGCCGGCGGCACGCCCCGATAAGGCACCGGCGGGGGCGGCGGGAGGTATTGCGGGCTGGGGGCCGGGTAGTATTGCGCCGCCGCTTCACCGACATACATCATCGAGCCCAGCAGCAGCGCTGCGATCGCGGCCGATACGCGCGACATCATCTGCGGATCCATCATTGCCATTTGTTCCCGTAGAGCGATCGCTCAGGATGAAGGCGCATTCATGGCCTGGACGGCGCGGCCGCGCAATGGCCGGCCTGGACTGCGACGATCGATCGCGTTTCGCGTCATTTTCTTGCCTCCGGCCGGCTGGACTTGGCGGTGCGGACGTGCGAAGCGGACGAACCCCCTCGGTTTCCGCGTCGTAGCGCCAGATATGCTCGATTCGCTTAAACATTTCGTTGCCGAGCTCGCCGGCGGCGGCAAACCCCAGGAGCACTTCCTGGACGGCGACTATCGGCTCGCCGCGGCGGCGCTGCTCATCCATGTGGTCACGATCGACGGCGACATGTCCGACGCCGAGCGACGAAAGCTGTTCGCCATCCTCCAGTCGAGCTTCGACCTCGACGCGGCGGCGACCGCCGAGCTGGTCGATAAGGCCGGGGCCGCCGATCGCGAGGCGGTCGATCTCTACCACTTCACGAGCCTGATCAACCGCTCGCTCGACGAGCTGGGCCGCCGCCGCATGGTGGAGATGATGTGGGAGATCATCTACGTCGACGGCCGTGTGACCGAGTTCGAAGAGAACGCGCTGTGGCGGGCCTCCGACCTGCTCGGCGTATCCTCGCGCGAGCGCATCGAGCTGCGCCAACGGGTTGCGGCTGGGCAGGGCGCCGACCCGCAGGAGCCATGACAGCGCGCCCATCGGGACGGGCGCTCGGTGAAGAGGGTTTTCGATGTCGATCTTCAAACCCGTGACCCTGATCACCGGCGCGTCGTCCGGCATCGGCGTCGAGCTCGCCAAGGTGTTTTCGACCAACGGCGGAGACGTCGCGCTGGTGGCTCGGCGCGAGACGCAACTCAATCAGGTCGCCGACGCCATCGCGGCAACCGGCCGGCCGCGGCCCCACGTGGTCGCCATCGACCTCGCCCGCGGCGACTCGCCCGCGCGCATCGCCCACGAGCTGCTCTCCCGCGGGCTCGAGCCGGCCGTGATCGTAAACAATGCCGGGTTCGGCCTGCTGGGCGACGCCGCCGAGGTCGACCGCGGCGAGCAGCTCGCCATGATCGATCTCAACGTGCGCACGCTCACCGATCTGTCGCTGCGCTGGATCGACAGCGTGACGCGCCACGGCGGCGGCATCCTCAACGTCGCGTCGGTCGCCGGCTTTCTGCCCGGGCCGCGCATGGCGGTGTACTACGCCACGAAGGCCTACGTGCTGTCGTTCACCCAGGCGCTCCACCGCGAGCTGCAACCGAAAGGTGTTCGGGTGACGGCGCTGTGTCCCGGACCGGTCAGCACCGGGTTCCAGGCCCGCGCCGGCATCCGTTCGGGTCGCGCCGCGGGCCTCCTGGGCTGCTCTGCCGAGCAGGTGGCGCGCGCGGGCTACGAGGGCCTCATCCGGGGAAAAGCCGTGGTGGTCCCGGGACTCGCCAACAAGATCGTGACATTCCTGCCGCGCATCATGCCGCGCGCGCTGGTTCTGGCCATGGTGCACAACAACCAGCGAGCCCGCACCCAGCCGGTGACCGAGGAATGGCCGCGTCGCCGCGCATGACGGCCTTCGGTGTCGTACCACCCCGAGGGCCAGGTCGAGGTCGGCTACCACCACGCGTGGTCACGACCGCATGGAGCTGCCGGGCGCCAAGGCTCGCGCCGCCCATTTCGCGGACCGCGCGGTGCGCGACTATTCGGTGCGCGCCTGGCTCGCCGTGTTCCTCGACCATTTGACCGCGGCGGTGACGCCGCGCCCGATTGTTGCGGCTGCCGAGTAGCGCGCGGTTCGCCCGCCGTCGGAGTGCGGGCCGTCGATCAGACAGCTCGGGCAATTGCCGATACGTGCGATCTTGCCAGGGCCGAGTGGCTGGTGGAGCCGAGGGGATTTGAACCCCTGACCTCCGCAGTGCGATTGCGGCGCTCTCCCAACTGAGCTACGGCC
>Ga0209415_10009687_pt1 | contig 16510 bp, 13 predicted proteins | sample PeaSoiSIISIP2007_FD_187696 | JGI IMG/M metagenome (GOLD analysis project Ga0209415, IMG submission 187696) | Peat soil microbial communities from Weissenstadt, Germany - SII-SIP-2007 (SPAdes) (version 2) | ecosystem: Environmental > Terrestrial > Soil > Wetlands > Peat | place: Germany...
TTGCCTGCGAGGGTGGTCATGCTGGAGGCATTGTAGGGTCGGAGCAGACGTTCAGGCCAGATCTCCCGCGGGAAATGGGAGCAAACTGCGCGAAGAGGCCGGGCCGTTCCCGCCGGTCTCCGAAAATCGGTGGCCCGTCGGAATAAATTCTCTCGTGCCTCAAGACTGGTACTCTGAGGCCCATGCGAAATTCCTGGTTTGTCGTTCTAGGACTCTTCTCACTCTTGCTCGCTGGTGGTGGTTGCACGGCCACTGCGAGCGTCAGCACTCCGACCGTGACCGTCACCATCCCGTCCTCGTGCGCGGTCGATGGGACCGTCACCGGATGCTCCGCCCCTTCCACCGGATACTCGTGCACGAGCACCGACGCGCCGGATCAGAGCGATCCGTCCCTGTCGTGCAGCGTCGGCGTGGCGGGAAACGCGGGCGCCACGCTGTATTGCTGCCTCTCGGGCGAGACGTTCCCGGCGGGCACGTGCGCGGCAGACGAGACCGTCAGCGGTTGCGCCGCCGGTTCCTACGGGTTCTCGTGCGCGAGCTCCGACACGCCTGATCAGACGGACAGCACGCTGGTATGCAGCACCGGCGTGCCCGGCAACGCGGGGTCGACGCTCTTCTGCTGCACCAACGGCCCGCCCGCGACCACGGCGGTGATCCCCTCCTCGTGCGCGGTCGACGGCACGGTCACCGGATGCAGCTCCCCGTCCACCGGGTACTCGTGCACGAGCACCGACGCGCCGGACCAGAGCGATCCGTCCCTGTCGTGCAGCGTCGGCGTGCCGGGCAACGCCGGCTCCACGCTGTATTGCTGCCTCTCGGCCGAGACGTTTGCGGCCGGCACGTGCGCGCCGGACGAAACCGTCGCGGGCTGCGCGGGCGGCTCGTACGGGTTCTCGTGCGCGAGCTCCGACACGCCTGACCAGACCGACAGCACGCTGGTCTGTAGCACCGGCGTCGCGGGCAACGCGGGGTCGACACTCTTCTGCTGCACGAGCGGCGGAACCACGACGACGACCAGCACGTGCGCCACGGATTCAACCGTCAGTGGATGCGCGTCGCCTTCGGCCGGGTACTCCTGCACCGGCACCGACACACCGGATCAGGCCGACCCGACGCTGGGGTGCAGCGTTGGGGTCGCGGGCAACGCAGGCTCGACGCTCTTCTGCTGTCTCCCGGCAACGTACTCGTGGGGAGCAAGCACTTGCGCGCCGGACGAGACCGTATCGGGCTGCGCAGGCGGTTCGTACGGGTTCTCGTGCACGGGCTCGGACACACCGGACCAGACCGACAGCACGTTGGTCTGCAGCACCGGGGTCGCCGGCAACGCGGGCTCGACGCTGTTCTGCTGCACGAACTGAGAGACCCCACACGGGTCGCGCGACAAACAGCCCCTCTCCCTTCGCGGGGAGAGGGGTTCGCGCGTCCATGGGACCGCGCGCGGCCGGGGCACCTCTGCTAACCGGGCAATCTAGCCCTCCTCGGCTGCCTCGGCAGACCCGATCGCGTCGATCGATGCATCACCCGGAGCACCGTCCGCGGCATCCGACCCGCCGTCATCGCCGAACGCAGCGACGTCGGGGGGCGGGCCCGACTCGGGGGGCGCGCAGTACCAGGCGCGGTCCGCCCAGCAGTACCATTCTCCGTTGCAGTTGCTCTCCGCCGGTAGCGTGCACGTGGTCCCCGGCTCGCATGGCGTCGGAGCGCAAAAGGGGCCCAGGATCCCTTGCATCGCCGCCGCCCCGGAGCCTCCGGTGCACGCCCCCGCGACGACGGCCGCACCGACGAGGGGCACGGCCAGTGCAGCGCCCAGAGGCAGTCTGAGCCGGCGGCCCCAGATCGAGCAGTGCACGCTGTGCGGCGCCATCGGAAGCACGGCGAGTCTAGCAGGGTGTTTTCTTGAACGGCGAAGCCCGCGCGCCGTTGCCGGGCACGGCGCTACTGGAAGGGTTGCGCGGGGATGCCCTTCTCGAAGTAGAACTTGAACGAGCCGACGAGGTGGCCCCGGCAGCGCGGCGGCGGGCCCAGACCGCCCGGACATATCTCGCGCGGGTCCGCCATGAAGAAGTCGAAGTGGGCGTCGGTGAGCCGCTGCTTGGCGTTCGCCTCGTTGGGGTTCCCGTCGAACAGGCTGTCGAAGACGATCGTGCTCGTCCCCACGCTCGCCTGCCCCCCGCCCGGCGCGGGGCCAGCATCCACGCCGCCGGCGTCCGTCCCGCCCGCGTCCGGGCCACCACCGGATCCGGCGGGCGCGGTGGCGACCTGCGTTTCGCACGCGGGCGGCGGCTCGCCGGAGTCCGGACGGGCGCACGTGCCGTCGGCATTGAGAGACACGGCGCTCATGGCGTAGAGCGCCACGTTCTGGGTACGGCAGGTGCGATTGAGGTAGAGCGACGCGTGGACGATGGCGGGCGTCGCCATCGCCTGGATGGGCACGCCCGGCGGCGTCACGCCCGGCGGGAGAGCGACTACGAGCGACTGGCCGAGGAGGCTCGGACGAGGCATTCCGAGGAGCGGATCCCCGCGAATTTCGCCGGCGTCGTCGACGAGGATGGCGAGCCCGTCGCTGAAGGTCTGGTAGTCGCCGCCGTTCTGGATCCGGATCTGAAGCGCGTCGGTATCGGTCGGCGTCGTCGCCGTGCCCTGGGTCGAGACCGCCGCGAAGAAGTCGGGGTTGAGGTTGAAGGGGCCCGACCAGCAACCCGGTGCGTCCAGCGTGCCGCTCACGCTTCCCGTCCCGTTGCCCAGCGAGCACGCCGGGACGAGGACCGTCGCGAGGCACCCGGCGACACCCAGGCAAACGAGGGGTCGGCGGCGACGTCCCACGCGCGTCAATCTATCGCCCGCGGCCGTCCCGCGTCACCTCACGCGGCGCGACGGCGCTCCTCCCGGAGGATGTCCCGCAGCGCATCCGCGAACGCGCGCACGAAGTGACCATGGGTGTTGGTCACGCCTCGCCGGCGGCGCGAACGCAGCGACTGCTCCGTCGAGAGCTTCGGCGACCGATCCCCGGTTTCCTTCGCCATCGGTCGCATTCTGACCTCTCCCTGGACAAAGAAAACCGCAAAAAGACGGGGATCGCCAGTTTTCGTCCCACCCGCTCCCATCATGAAATTTTGCTCCACATCGACCTTGACTCCGCAAAAACCGCAGGTCAGCGGCCGGAAAAATCACTGCTCCTTCATGCAAGCCGCGAGGTCCGCGAGCGTCGCCTCCGCGTTCGAGAGCCCGTCGCCGCCGGCGTTGCCGTCGAACCTCCGCGAGAGGCGCATGTCGGGCGTCAGCCTCCACGCGCCGCGGGACGCGCGGATGAGCGCGGTGATCTTTGCGGGCTCGAGCGGCGTGTCGTTGTGGAGGTGCAGCGTGACGACGCGCGCGTTGGCCTCGCAGCCGAGGACGCGAAGCCGCCGCAACTCCGTCTTCAGCGCCATGAGCTTCACGAGCCTGCGAGCCTCGTCGGGCGGCGCGCCGAAACGGTCCTCCATCTCCGCGGCGATCTCGGAGACGTGCGCCTCGTCGGCCGCGCTCGCGAGCCTCTTGTACAAGGACAGGCGCAACCCCACGTCGGTCACGTACTCCTCGGGGAGCAGCGCCTCGACGTCGAAGCTCAGCTCCGGGTCGACGTCGTGGGGCACCTCCTCGCCGCGCATCTCGTGCACCGCCTCGTCGAGCATCCGGCAGAACATGTCGAAGCCGACGCTCGCGACGTTGCCGGACTGCTCCGCGCCGAGCAGATCGCCCGCGCCGCGCAGCTCGAGATCGAGCGACGCGATCTGGAAGCCGCTGCCAAGCTCGGTGTGCCTCTCGAGGGCCTCGACGCGGGCGCGCGCCTCGTCGGTCATCGCGTTCGTTGGCGGCACGATGAGGTAACAGTACGCGCGCTCCTTGCTCCGCCCGACGCGCCCGCGCAGCTGGTAGAGCTGCGCGAGGCCGAAGAGGTCCGCCCTGTCGATGATCATCGTGTTCGCGCGCGGTATGTCGAGGCCGCTCTCGACGATCGCCGTGGACGCGAGCACGTCGTAGCGCCCCTCGACGAAGTCGAGCATCGCCTCCTCGAGGGCCGTCTCGCTCATCTGCCCGTGCGCTACCGCGATGCGCGCCTGGGGGACGAGCTCCTGCAGGCGCTGCGCCTTCTCGTAGAGCTTGTCGATGCGGTTGTAGACGTAAAAACACTGCCCGCCGCGCGAGAGCTCGCGCTGCACCGCCTCGCGGACCACCTGCTCGTCCCATCGCGTGACGATCGTGCGCACGGCGCGCCGGTCGACGGGGGGAGTCGTGATGAGCGACAGGTCTCGCAGTCCGGTGACGGCCATCTGCAGCGTCCGAGGGATGGGCGTCGCGGTGAGCGTGAGCACGTCCACCTGCGCGCGCAGCTGCTTGATGCGCTCCTTGTGGGCCACGCCGAAGCGCTGCTCCTCGTCGACCACGAGGAGGCCGAGCTGCTTGAAGTGCACGTCCTTGGAGAGCAGCCGGTGCGTCCCGACGACGATGTCGACCTTGCCCTCCTTCATCCCGAGCAGCGTCTCCTCTTGCTCCTTTTTCGTCTGGAAGCGCGAGAGCGCCCGGATCGTGACCGGGTAGCCGGACATCCTGGTCTCGAACGTCCGGAAGTGCTGCTGCGCGAGCACGGTCGTCGGGCACAGGAGCGCGACCTGCTTGCCGCCCATCGCGACCCGGAACGCGGCGCGCAAGGCGACCTCGGTCTTTCCGAAGCCCACGTCGCCGCAGACGAGGCGGTCCATCGGGCGGGGCGACTCCAGGTCCCGGTTGACCTCGTCGATCGCGCGCGCCTGGTCCGCCGTCTCGTCAAACTGGAACGTGGCCTCGAAGGCGCGGTAGTCGTCGTCGGCGGACGCGAGCGCGTCCCCGGGCAACGCCTGGCGCTCCGCGTAAAGGCGCAGGAGCTCGTCGGCCATCTTGCGCACCTCGCGCGCGACGCGCGCCTTCGTGCGAGCAAACGTGCTGCCCCCGAGCTTGTCGAGCTTGGGCTGCGCGTGCTCGCCGCCGACGTACTTCTCGAGCTGGTTGAGCCGCCATACGGGGAGGTAGAGCTTGTCGCCGCCGCCGTATTCGATGGCGATGAGATCGACCGTCAGGCCGGCCACGTGCTTGTGCACCAGCCCCTGATAGCGACCGATCCCGTGCTCGACGTGGACGACGTAGTCGCCGGGCGAGAGGCTGCGCAGGTCCTCGAGGAAGGGACGCGTGGTGTCCGCGGATCGCCCGGCGCGCTCCCTGCGCCGGTGGACACGCGCGCCGAAGATCTCTTCCTCGGTGACGAGGACGAGACCGTCGGCGGGCAGGACGACCCCGCGCGCGAGCGATCCGACGACGACCTGAAGCTCGGTCTTCGCCTCGTCGAGCCACGCCGGGTCGAAAGTGGCGAGGCGCGCCCTGCACTCCACCGCCTGATGCCGCAGGAGCATGACGAGCCGCTCGGCCTGAGTCTGCGCGCGCGCTGCGAGGAAGACGCGAAGCCCGTGGTCGCGCCAGTGAGCCAGGCGGCGCACGAGGGGCGCGAGCGCGGCGTTCTTGCCTCTGGACGCGCGCGCCGCCTTGACCGCGCGGGTGAGGTCGTCGTGGCTACGCGAGGCGAGGTCGACCGGGTCCCGCGCGGTCTCGAAGACGCTCATCCCCCCTTCCGCCTCGCCCCCGACGGGCGTGCGGTGCAGCGCCACGACCCGGTGCGCCTGCACGTCCAGCACGACGTCGTCCTCCTCGCGGTAGAACGCCTCGACGAGGAAAGCCGGACCGCCGCGCGCCTTCTGCTCCGCGTCGGTCTTCGCGCGCGCGATCTCGTCGCGCATCGCGCGGGTCACCGCGGAAGGGTCCTCGATCACGAGGACGGCGTCGCCCGGAACGTAGGCGAGCAACGAGTCGAGCTCCTCGTAGTATGCGGGCAAGAACGCGTCGGCCCCGAAGAACGGGCGGCCGTTGACCACGTCGTCGACGAGCGCGCGCGTCTTGGTCGTCGGCCAGTCGATCATCTCGGCGAGCTGCGTCACCCGCTCGCGCGCGCGAGCCACGCTGCCGCGGTCGAGGATCGCCTCTCGCGCCGGCGGCAGCCACAGCTGCTTGATCTCGGGCGCCGCCGCGAGCGTCTTCTGCTCGACCGGATCGAAGGCCTTCATCGACAGCACGAGCTCGCCGTAGAGCTCGACGCGGACCGGCGCGTCGCTCGACGGAGGCCACACGTCCAGCAGCGCGCCTCGCACGGCGAAGCTCCCGGGGTCCTCGACGACCGGCACGCGAAGGTATCCCGCATCGGACAGGGACCGAACGAGCGCGTCCCGGTCGATCTCCGACTCGGCGGCGATGGCGGAGGCCCGCCTCGCGAGCTCCCCGCGCGGCACCACCTTGCGCGCAAGCGCCGCCGCGGGGAGGAGCAGCACGCGCCAAGGGCGGTCCTGCGCGAGGTGCGACAGCGTGGCCATGCGGCTCATGGCGGCCTGGCGGTCGGGGCTCACTTCGGCATACGGCGACGATTCGCCGGCGGCGAAGACCAGGACGTCCCCCTCCCCCGTCTCCTCGGCGTCCGCGTCGACCGCGCCGCGCACGAGGAACCCGAGATCTTGCGCGGCGCGCCTCGCCGAGTCGAGGTCCTCGGTGACGAGGACGACGCGGCGTCCCTCGCGCGCGATCGCAGCCACGACGGCGGCCCCGGCGCACCCTCGCACGCCGGCGACGTCGAGCCGCCCGCCGGCTCCGAGCGAGCGCACCCGCTCGGCGACCTCGCGCAGTCGAGCGGCGACCAACCCTTCGGGCGGCAGGAGCGGCGGCAGGGGCTCGAGCGGCTCCGCGGCCGGCGGAGGCGGCGCGAGATCGTCCGCGGTGAGGCCCGTGTGCTCCTCGAGGGTCGAGGTCAGGGGCGAGGGGTCCGGCATGAGGGGGCGCGCTCTACGTAGGGCGCGCGCGCGACCCGCGCAACCGATCGAGCGACGGGAGCGATGACTTCGACGGTCGTCGATCTGGGCCTCGTCAGCGCGTCACCCGCGTGGTCCCAGCGCGCCCGAGGGCGTCGTACACGTGCCACCGCACGCGGAGCACGCGCATCGCGAGGCCGACCGCGCCCAGCTCGCGCGCGAGCGTGGAGAGCGCCACCAGCGCGTACCGCGCGCTCCGCAGGACCAGTCGCATCGCGACGCCCACGACGGCAAGCGCGACCGCCCCGACGAGCACGAGGTCGCGAGAGAGCGCGTCGCGAAGGCCGCGATCCATCGCCTCGTAGCCCGTGATGGTCGCGCGGGGATCCGCCGCGACGATCGCCGCCCGCGCGCGTGCGTCGGACGCGGGATCGCCTCGGGGCCGCACGTAGGTCGCCACGAGGGTGTCTCCGGCGTCGTGCGCGAGGTGGCGCCGCACGAGCCAGGAGACGGCCTCCGAGTCGGGCGAAGGGGCCCGGGACGTCGCTCGAAACGTGCAGACGCGCGGCCGTGAGCCACGCGCACGCGATCGTGACGAGGGCAACCGCCGCGCGCCCGGCAACCCACGCAAGAGACCGCCAAGATCGCACGAGACCCTGAGACGAGGAGCCCAACGCCGCGCGCAGACTCTATCCGGCACGCACTCGCTTGGCGATCTTGACGCGCGAGCTGCGCAAGGCGTAACGCTTATTCGAGCATTCATATGCTCAAATTGGGCAATGGTGCGCGCTATGCGCGCTGTTGCCTCTTGTTTCCTCGGTCGGGATCATGGCATACCGCTCGCACAAGATCCCACGACGTGGTCTTCCTGGAATGTTTAAGGAGCCGAGAATGAAAGTCGCCTCGCGGGTTTTGCCGCCCCTCAGCGTGTCCGTTCTTGCTGTATTCATCGCGTGCGGCGGTGCGAGCACGACACCCATGGTCAACGAATTCGGCGTTGCCATGGATGCCACGGCGAGCAGCAGCGGGGCGCTCGGAAGCGGCGGCGGCGAGGACGGGGGGAACAGCTCGTCCGGGAATTCCTCGGGAAACTCTTCCGGAGGCTCCGGGTCGAACGGCATGTGTCCGTCGACGTGTACGAGCAACAGCGAGTGCCAGACCAGCTGTCCCGCGGCTCCGGCCGGCGAGATGAACTGCTGCTCGGGAGCGGGGGGCCCGTGCATGATGGTCTCGGGCAACACGTGCCCCGATATGTCGGGAGACGGCGGCGCCGTCGACCAATAACGGCGAGAGGCGCCCAGGTCCTGTCCTCTAGGAAGACGGGAGCGCCGGCGCAGACGTCGCCGGCGCCTTATGGAGCTTCACGCGGAGGCGCGTGACGCGGCGGCGGCTGATCCCGGTGACCTCGGCGGTCGCTTCCGCGGAGAGATTCACCTTGTCTCCAGCGCGAGGCAAGCGTCCCAGAAGTTCGACCACGAGCGAGCCGACGGTTTCCCCGAGCTGGCGTTCCGGAACGGACACGCCGATCGCGCGCAGCTCCTCCATCGCGGCGCGCCCGTCGACCTCCCAGACGTCGTCGCCGCCGGGCGCCTTCAGGACCTTCTGAGGCTCTTCGTCGAACTCGTCGCGGATTTCGCCGACGATCTCTTCGAGCAGGTCTTCCATCGTGACGATGCCGCTCGTTCCGCCGTACTCGTCGACGACCACGGCGATCGGGACCTGCTTGCGCTGCATCTCGCGCAGCACGTCGACCCCGCTCTGGACCTCGGGGACGAAGAGCACGTCTCTGCGCAGCGGCCGGAGGTCGGGCAACGTCTCCGCGTCGGGATGAAGCAGGAAGTCCTTCGCGTAGAGATACCCGGCCGCCTCGTCGAGAGACCGGCCCTTCGTGAGCAGGATGCGTGAGTACTGGTGCGAGCGCACGAAGTCGTGCGCCTCCCGACCGGACGCGTCGATGGGGAGCGAGACGACGTCCACGCGCGGGACCATCGAGTGCCGCGCCGCACGCTGCGAGAAGCGCATGACGCGCTCGAGGAGCTCGGCCAGCGCCTTGCCCCGCGGCGATCGAGCCACGCTTGCGGCGAGGATCGCGAGGATCTCGTCCTCGCTGAAGCGCCCCTCGACGCTGGCCACGTCCGGCGAGAGACCGACCTGCTTCAGGATGAGCCGCGAGGACCGCTCGAGCAGCCATAGGACCGGCAGGAAGGTGTAGTAGATGGCGCGCAGCGGGATAGCGGCAGCGAGCGCCGTCCCCTCGGAGCGCTGGATGGCGACGAGCTTGGGGACGAGCTCGCCGAGGAGCACGTGGCCGAAGGTCAGGATCCCGAAGGCGAGCACGTCGACCGCGACGTGCGCGGCGCCCGACGCGGGTGAGCCCGACACCGCGACGGCGCCGCGGTCGATCACGGCGGCGACGGCGGGCTCCCCCTCCCAGCCGAGCCCGAGGCTCGCCAGCGTGATGCCGAACTGGGTGACCGTCAGGTACCGGTCGAGGCGGCCGACGATCGACTCGGCCACGATCGCCTTCCGGTCGCCGCGCCGCGCCCGCGAGTGGAGCTGGGTCGCCCGGACCTTGACGAGCGCGAACTCTGCGGCGACGAAAAAGCCGTTGAGCCCGATGCAGAACGCGGCGACGGCGAGACCCCACACGAGGGTGAAAGCTCTATCACGACCGCCGAAGGCTGTAGCCTGGGGCACGGGAAGAAGGGCCACCGAGTGTCGGACCACGACGTTCTCACGTTCCTGCTGGCGCTCGCGGCGATGCTTGGCTCGGCGCGTCTGCTGGGCGAGCTAGGGCGATTTCTCGGCCTGCCCCTGGTCGTCGGCGAGATCGGCGCCGGGATCCTGCTCGGACCGACGGCCCTCGGACGGGTCGCCCCGCGAGCTCGGGGCTGGCTTTTCCCTGGGGGCGCGCCGGAAGCGATGATCGGCGCCTACACGGCCGTGGCGGCCGTGCTCCTGCTCGTCGTGGTCGGCGTCGAGGTCGACCTCGGCGTCCTGCGACGGCGGGGCCGAAGCGCGCTGGTGACGGGCCTCCTCGGGATCTTGCTCCCGATGGCCGGCGGGGTCGCCCTCGGGATGCTCCTGCCCGATTCGGATCTGGTCGACCCTTCGCGACGCGCGATCGTCGCGATGCTTCTCGGAGTCGCCCTCAGCATCTCCGCGCTCCCGGTCATCGCCAGGACCCTCCTCGACCTCGGACTGTTCAAGACGGACGTCGGCCTCCTGGTGATGGCCGCTGCGATGATCGACGATCTGGTGGGCTGGCTGGCGCTGTCGCTGCTGCTCGGCCCGATGCGGGGCGCCGGCGTCGACTTGAGATCGTTCGGCAAGACGGTCGCGCTCGCGGCGCTTTTCGCCACCGCGCTGCTCCTCGTCGGCCGGCGGCTCATCGAGTCGGTGGTCGCCCGCCTCGATCGCACCGGAACGTCCGCCGCGGGGACCGGGCGCGTCCTGTCTCTGGTCATCCTCCTCGCGCTGTTCGGGGCGGCGGCGACGCAGGCGATCGGCCTGCACGCCGTCTTCGGGGGCTTCGTCGTGGGCCTCACGGTCGGCGCCGCTCGCGTCAAGAAGCGCACGCGCATGGCCATCGAGGACTTCGTCGTCAACGTCTTCGCCCCGGTTTTCTTCGCGTCGATCGGCCTCCGGGTCGACTTCCTCCAGGCGTTCGACGGCCGACTGTGCCTGGTTCTCCTCGTGGTGGCGACCGTGCCGAAGCTGGTCGGGTGCGCGCTCGGCGCGCGCCTCGGGGGCATGAAGTGGCATCAGGCGGCGGCGGTCGGCTTCGGCATGAACGCGCGGGGCGCGATGGGGATCATCCTGGCGGCCATCGCTCGAAGCGCCGGATTGCTCAAGGATCAGATGTTCGTGGCCCTCGTCGTCATGTCGCTCGCGACCTCGATCGTGAGCGGACCGGCCATGAAGTGGCTCCTTTACCGCGAGGAAGCGGAAGAGGACGTCGTCGCCCTCCTGCGGCGCGGCGCCTTCGTGGCGGAGCTCCACGCGAGCACGCCGAGCGAGGCGATCGCCGAGCTCGTTCGCGCGCTCGGCTCGCTTCTCACGGGGATCAAGCGAAGCGCGCGGAGCGCCGTGCTGGAACGCGAGATCGTGGCGCCCACGGGGCTGGGCGACGAGGTCGCCATCCCGCACGCGGCGGTCGACGGCCTGGAGCGGCCGCTTCTCGCGCTCGGAAGGACGCCGCGCGGGATCGACTTCGACGCCCCCGACGGCCGCCCGGCGCGCATCGTGTTCCTCCTGCTGTTCCCGCCGAAGGCGTACCAAGACGAGCTGCGAATCCTCGCGTCCATCGCCCGCGCGACCTACGACGCCCGCGCGCGCGAGGAGCTCATCCTGGCCACGGGCCTCGAGGAGGTGACGCGCGTGCTCGCGCGCAGCGCGAAGCGCACGCGCGAGTCGCAGCGGCCCCCGTCGGCCGAGCTGCCGGAATAGTATCGGTCACCGAGAGACACCATGCGCGAGGACGCTCCGAGCTTCACCGCTGCGATCGTGGCTGCGATGCGCGGCCTCGGGGCGTTTCTGCCCGAGCGCCTGCGTCTGGTGGACGACCCCCACGGGCTGCGCTTCGCGGGGCGGCTCAGCGGGGTACGCGGGCGCGGGCCCCTCGAGGACGGGTTGCGGCTCGCCTCGCGCGCGTGGATGCGGGGGCGCCTGCGCAGCTTCGTCGTGTACATGCAGCTTCGGACGCGCATCATCGACGACGACGTCGCGGCCTTCGCGGCGAGCGGAGGGCGGCAGCTGGTGCTGCTGGGGGCGGGGTTCGATTCGCGGGCCTGGCGCCTCGACTCCCTCGGCGGCGTCACCGTCTTCGAGGTGGACCACCCGGCGACGCAGGCGAAGAAGCGCGCCGTCATGGGGCGCCACACGCCCGCCGCAAGTGTGGCGTTCGTTCCGTGGGACTTCGAGCGCGACCCGCTCGATCGACTTCACGCGCGCCTGGGGCTCGAAGGTCACGACGCCCGCGCGCCGACGATGACGATCCTCGAAGGCGTTCTGCCTTATCTGACGGAGGAGGCCACCGCGGCCACCTTCAGGGGCATCGCGCGGTACTCCGCCCGCGGATCGCCGCTCACGTTCACGTACACGGAGAGGGCGCTCATCGCCGCCCGGGCCAGGTCGGGCGAGCGCAGGATGCTTCGACTGCTCGGCGAGCCGTTCCGCGGCGGTTTCGACCCAGGGACCTTGCCCGGGTGGCTCGACGACCACGGTTTCGCCCTCGAGCGGGACGAGTCGGCCGCAGGGATCGCGTCGCGGCTGCTTGGAGCCGGGGGCAGCGGGATGACCGAACCAGACCGCGCCGGGCGGCACTTCGCCCTCGCGCGGGCGGGTCGGTAGCGAAGACCAGACGCCCCGCGCCGCTGTGCCATTCCGTGCCGACCCTGGCGCGGCGGGCGCGTCCTACCGGAACATACAGTCCCGTTTTCGTTGGAATTTCCGGCTGGCCCGGCCCGTGCTGGGTGATAATGGCAGAAGAGGAGAGGGGTATCATGAGGAAATCTTTGCTCGGAGCAGCGGCGGCGGCAGCCGTGACCTTGGTCGGGGCGACGGCGCGAGACGCTCGCGCGTGCGGCGGGTGCTTCCACCCCCCCACGGAGAGCGGAACGGTCATCACGGATCACCGGATGATCTTCGCCGTCTCGCCCCAGCAGACGACGCTGTACGACGAGATCGAGTACCAGGGCTCGCCGTCGTCGTTCGCGTGGGTGCTGCCGATCCACGGCACCGTCACGGTCGGGCTCAGCTCGGACGTCCTCTTCCAGGCGATGGACCAGGCGACGACGACGACCATCGTGGCGCCCACCCTGCCGCCCTGTCCGTCGTGCGGGTGCGCGCCCCAGGCCGGGTTCGCGGCCAGCGGCTCGAGCAGCAGCAGCGGCGGCTCGGGCGGGGGTGCCTCCGTCACGGTCCTCCAGCAGCAGGTGGTCGGCCCGTACGACACCGTGCAGCTGGCGTCGACCGACCCGATGGCGCTCACCACCTGGCTCACGGCGAACGGCTACGCGATCCCGACTTCGGTGACCCCTATCATCGACGCGTACGTCAGCGAAGGCTTCGACTTCCTCGCGATGCGCCTCGCGCCGGGGCAGGGCGTGCAGGCGATGCGGCCCGTGAGCGTGACGTCGACCGGCGCCGGGCTGTCGCTGCCTCTGCGAATGGTCGCGGCCGGAACCGGGGCGACCGTCGGCATCACGCTCTGGGTCGTCTCCACCGGACGCTACGAGCCGATGAACTTCCAGACGTTCACGATCGCGGGATCCGATCTGACGTGGGACTGGTCCGTGGACGACAGCAACTACACGAGCGTGCAGGCCAAGAAGGAAGCGGCCCTGGGAAACGCCGCCTGGCAGATCGAAAGCTCGCTCAGCCTGTCGCCGTTCCAGATCGAAAACGTCGTCCTGTCGGGCTCGGCCGACCAGGACTACATGGCCGCCCCCGCGCCCGGACAGGACGCGGGAGCGCAGGAGGCAGGGGCCTCCGGCTCGGGGCAAACCGCGGCCCAGGTCCGCCAGCAGGACCTGGCGACCTGCTTCCCGGGCGGCAACGCGACGGAGGTCCGCATCACCAGAATGCGCGCGGACCTGTCGCACGCCGCTCTGGCGAACGACCTCGTGCTCGAGGCGTCGACGGACCAGAGCACGATGTCGAACATCTACCAGGTGACCACCTCGGTGAACGCGCCGGCGTGCCCTGCCTTCGATCCATCGACCTGCGGGTGCGGCGCAAGCTCGAGCGGCGGGTCCAGCAGCGGGGCCGGCAGCGGCGGAACGTCCGGAGCGACCGGCGGCGCGACGACGACCGCCGCGGCGCCGGGCCATCAGTCCTTCGGCTGCTCGACGTCGCCCAACGAGTCGAGCGGCGGGGGCCTCGAGCTCGGCCTCGCCGGGCTGTTCGGCGTCGCGTTCATCCGCGCCCGCGCGCGGCGGAAGCGGTAAGCGTCACTTCGGAGGCAGGGCGAGCTCGACGACGGGCACGCCCGCATCGCCCCGGGCCAGGTACCCGTAGCGCGCGAGGTTGCCCATGACGCGCGCCACGTAGTCGCGGGTCTCCTTGAAAGGGATGCGCTCGACGAACGTATCGATATCCATCCCGGACGACCGCGACATCCAGCGCTCGATCGCCTCGGCGCCCGCGTTGTACGCCGCGACTGCGAGCGGCACGTCGCCGTGAAAGTCGTCGAGCAGCTTGCGCAGCAGACGGCCCCCGATGCGAAGCGCAAAGGGCGGGCTGTTCAACCGCGCGTCGTCCGCCGGCAGCCCGAGCTCCTCGGCGATCGGCCTCGCGGTCTCCGGAAGGAGCTGCATGAGGCCAACCGCCCTCGCCGGCGAGACGGCATCCGGGTCGAAGCCGCTCTCCTGGCGCACCACGGCCCAGAGGAGGCCCTGCGGCAGCTTCTCGCGCGCCTCGACCTCGCGCACGGTATCGGCGTACGGTGACGGGAACGCGCAATCCCACGCCCATCTGGTCTGGGGGCTCGGGGCCACGGCGAGCAGCGCGGAGGGGACCGATTGCGCCACCTGGTAGCGGCGCCGCGCGCGACCGAGCTCACCATAGGCCGAGCAGAGCGCCTCGAGCGCGCGACCGCCGACGCCGCTCGTGACGGCGTTCTCGCGATCGCGCAGGGCAAGTTCGGCGTCGCTCTCCAGCCCGAGCTCGTGCAGGAGACCCGCGGGCGGCGGCAGCCCGACCGCGAGCGGCGCCGGCGCCGCCGCGACCACCTCGGGCGGGTCGATCGGCGCCGGGAGCGCGACCCCCGCCTGGGCGAGCCGCGCCCGCGCGACGAGCGCAGGCCAGGACAGAGGGCGCGAGCGCGCCACGTCGGTCCAGCGGACGAGCGCGTGAGACCGGTCGCTGTCGCGCAGCGCCGCCAGCGCCGCCATGTCGGCCATGCGCGCGCTCAGCAGAGGATCGCCCTCGTCCTCGACGAGTCGCTCGAACGCGGCGCGGGCCACCTTCGCAGCGCCGTCCTGGAGATTGCAGAGCGCGCCGTCGCGCCTCGCGTCCCGCGCGTCGTCGTCGCTGCCCTCGCGGACGGCGGGGCGAAGGTACGCCTCGAATCCTCTCGCGCAGCCCCGCCAGTCGCCGTGCAGCATGCGCAGGTAGGGAACGAGGAACGCGGCCTGCCGCGCCCAGGTCGAATTCGGGAAGCGGCGCCCGACGTCCTCGTACCCCCGGATGGCCTCCTCGTCGCGATCCGCCCTCGAGAGAGCGCGCGCCGCGTGAAAAGCGTCCTCCGCGGCGCCGGGGCCTCCGACCCCGGCACACTCCGACAGAACCCTGGCTGCCTCGCTCCAGCGGCCTCGAGCGTGGTAGAGGGCCAGGCCACGAGCGCGCCCCCGTTCGAGGTTGGTCATCGCCTCGGCGCCCGGCGCGCCGGCGGCGAGGTCGATCGCGTGAAGGGCGTCGTCGGTGCGACCCGCGTCCGAGAGCACCCGCGCGCGCGCCAGGAGCTCGGACGCGGCGAGCGGATGCCTCGGATCGATCCGCGCCACGAGGGCCAGGGAGTCCGACGCCGCGGGCAGGTCGGAGCCCTGAATCGCGAGCCAGCGGGCGTCGGCGCGATCCGAGTCTCCCGGGGGATCCGCGAGACGGACCCGCAGCGCGCGAGCTTCGGACTCCTGAGCCCGTGTGCGCTTGTCGTTCGACAGGACGCGATCGATCGCGGCGCGCGCCCTGCGGGCATCTCTCGCCTTTTCGAAGGCCCGCGCCGCGTCCAGCTGCGCCGCGGGGCCGGCGCGCGCGGCGAACCACTCTCCCGCTTCCGTGTACGGCCCGACCGCCAGTCTGGCCTCGGCGCGGCGTCGCCCGATGTCGTCCGCGAGCAAGGGGAGCGCTCCCTCGAGGCCGTCGAGCAACGGCGGGACCGCGACGCTGTCCCCGCGCGCGAGCGCGACGCGCGCGCGCACGTAGCGCAGCTCGGGACGGGACCGGTCAGCGTCTGGAAGAGCCTGCAGCGCGCGCCACGCCGAGTCCCACCGTTCATCGCGGACGAGGGCCGCCCAGGGCACGGGCTCCGGGACCCCGGCTGACGTCGAGGGGGCAGGTGCGGCCTCCGCGCTCTGCGTCGAAGGCGTGGGGGCGGAGGACGCCTGCGTGCGACCGCACGCGACCAGGAGGGCCAGCCCGAGCGGCCGCACGTCCCTGCGAGGCCGCCGGCGGTCACGTCCAGACATGGAACCCGCCGCCACCGTTCCATCCGGTCGCCCGCGTGATGCCGCTCGGGTCGTCGCCGTCGACGACGCGACGCAGGCGGGGAATAGAGAGCGTGTCCACGTGCGCCCCTCGTTCGATGCCGATCCATTGCCGGCCCATCTTGTGCGCGACGGCTGCGGTCGTCCCGCTGCCAAGGAAGGCGTCGAGCACCCAGTCGCCCGGCGCCGTCGACATCGCGAGGATCCGGGCGATGAGCTTCTCGGGCTTCTTGTTTCTGACGAAGCGCGCCCCTCCCTCGCGGGCGATTCCCTGGAACGCGACGTCGTCCCAGACGTTCGTCAGCGGCTCGACGAGCACTCGGCGCCCGTCCCGCTCGACGACCTTCTCCGCCAGGAACAGCACGCGGTTGCCGCCGCGGAGGAGCATGTCCTTGCGGCCGGGTCGCGCGAGCCTGAGGACGCGTTCGGGCTCGCGGCGGGACC
>Ga0209415_10009688_pt1 | contig 16509 bp, 12 predicted proteins | sample PeaSoiSIISIP2007_FD_187696 | JGI IMG/M metagenome (GOLD analysis project Ga0209415, IMG submission 187696) | Peat soil microbial communities from Weissenstadt, Germany - SII-SIP-2007 (SPAdes) (version 2) | ecosystem: Environmental > Terrestrial > Soil > Wetlands > Peat | place: Germany...
CCCCGCCCCTCACGGCGTGACGCCCAGCGCGTGCACCGCGTACCACGCCGCATACGCCAACAATCCCGCCAGCGATGCGTCGGCTCCATTGGCGACCGCCCGCCCGTCGGTGTCGAGGAGCTCGGCGGCCAGCCCGCCGTCCAGCGGCGCCTGGCGCAACCACGTCAACGCCGACCCGGCGTCGGGACCGACCAGCCGCGCGCACTGTCGCACGAGTGAGACCGTTTCACCCTCGACCCCGCGGTCTCCGCTCAACGCCTTGACCGTACGCCGATAGACGGAGTCCTGACGATCGACGGTCTCGTAGAGTGGCAGCCAGAGCAGCGACGCCACGGCGTCGTCGCCCCGGTCCGACGCCCCACGCAGATCCGTCGCCGACACCAACGCCGGCTTCCCGTCACGCTCAACCGTGAAATGTCGGAGCAGCGCGGCTCGCACCGCGCTCGGGTCCTCGATCTCCTTCGCCGTCTCCGCATCGAGCGTGCGGCGAAATACATCCAGCGCCAGCGCGGCCACGGCATTGGCGTGCACCGTATATGGCAACGGCACCGGCGCGCCCGATGGATACACCTCGCTCTCGTACAGCGGGATCTCTCGGTGCCGGCGAGCGGCGAGATCGTCGGCGCTCGCATACAGCGTGTCGGCGAGTGCCGGCTCGTCGACGATTTGATCGTCGCCCGTTTCCCGGATATAGCGCTCCGCCGCCCAGGCAAACGACGCCACGCCCTCGACCGAGAACCCGGGCTCGAAGAGCGCACCATCGATGTAGTGCACTCCTCGGCCGGGGGCCACACCATGGATCTCGCAGGCGCGAATGATCAGCTCACGCGCCAACCCGGCGTCGGCGAGCTGCACGGCCGGCACGGTCCACGTCAGCGCGTCCCAGTCCCGGACCGTCACCCCCCGTCCGTTCCACGGCGCCCGCGACCGCATGAGGTAGAATCGTGCGTCGTCGATCGCCCGGCCCGTGGCGTAGAAGTACGCGAAGAGCAGGTTGCGGTTCACGACTCGGTCCAGCGCCACACTGCCTGTACTCTGCTCCAATGTCCGCAACGCATCGCGCGTCGCACCAAACAACGTGCGCCATCCCCGCCGCCGCATCGCCAGCACCGTCGCCCCTGCCCCATCGCGCTCCGGCGCCGCCGCGATGTAGAAACCGACGTGCATCGTCGTACCCGGCTGCACCTTCGCACTGCTGCGAATCGTGAAGCGGGGCGCCGGCCCGTCGGCCGCGATCATGACCGTCGCGCCCTCGTCCGCGGCGATCGCCAGCGCCGCCGTCCCCGGCAGCCCGGTCCCATCCAACAGCACCGTGTCCCCGGCGCCGACGACCGCTCGGTGACTATCGGCGAACGCGCGCGCCGTGCGGACGCGCTGCTGCCGGTGTCCGAGCGTGCCCTCCAGCGCGATCGAGACGTCGGCGACCTCGCCACCGCGATTCTCGACCGAGATCACGTAGACACCGCCGGGGACATCGGCATCACGACCGACCGGCGCGAAGATGGTCCCGCGCACGACGTGCTTCCCCTCACCGGTCGCCGACGTGAACACCGGCACCCAGCCGTGGATCTGCTCCCAGGCGATGCCCTCGGCCGCCAGGGTCTGCTCGTCACCGTTGATCACGATCATGGGACGGAGCAGCGCCGGAGAGAGACCGTCCACGAATCCTGGACCACCCGCGAACTCGATCGCCGAGCGGGCGCCGCGATGCACGAGCCCCACCGCGTGGATCGCGCCGTCGGTTGGATGGATGCACGGGATCGCCAGCCAATGATTGCCGGTGAGATGCCATGAGACGGCAGGGATCGGAGTGACCGGTCCGGGGTACTCGCTCACAGAACTTGATCCAGGCCGCGGCGCGCCGAGGAGTGTTGTGTTAGCATTGTCGCGGAAGATCGCCTGCCCCTTGATGTTTATCCACTGCGCTGCGCACGTTGTCCGCCGATGCCGGGTCTTGCCTCCTGATCAGCATGTGGGTCATCCGATCCTGAAACCGCCGACCCAGCGCAGCGCACCACGACGCACGCGCCGGATCGGAGTCGTCTTCACCATCGGCTGGCTAGCGATGCTGGCCCACCGCGCCGGGGCCCAAGCCGTCACAGCGATCGATGATGAGGCGCTCACGCTGCCGAGCGGCGTCGTTCGCCTCACGGCCTCCGAGTCCGACACGCGGTTCAACTCCCGATACGGCCCCGGCGGGCTGCAGCCGCTCGGCGCCGATCTCTCAATGGATTCGCTCGGTCCAGCCCAGCTCCCGATCCTCGCCCCGCTCCAGAGCTCGCTGCGCACACTCACCCTGGATCCGACCCTCGGCATTTCGCTCGGCAGCACGCAAGTCACGTCGAGCGTTCGCGTCGCGATCACGCCACTGGGTCTCGATGTCGGCCTGACCCGCCGAATCACGCTCCACGCGCTCGTGCCAATCGTCCGCACGCACGCCGAGGTGCTGTTCAACCCGAATCGGGGCGGCAAAACGGGTAACGTCGGCCTCAATCCGGCGCTGGCCATCGCGGCAGCCCTGGCCATCGATACCTCACTCTACGGTGAGTTCGCCCAGGCGACGGCCAGCCTGCAGAGCGCCCTCGCTGCCTGCCAGGCCAACCCGGCGAGCGCGGCCTACTGTCCGTCGCTCAATGCCCAACGGAACAGCGCGGCGGCCCTGATAGCGCAGGGCAATGCCTTCGCCTCGGGGCTGTCGCAAGTCTACGGAGGCAACGGGCGGGCCCCCTCTCCGATCGTCCCGGTCGACAACAGCTCGGCCCTCGCCACCATCAACCAGCGCATGCAGGCATTGGCAGCACAATACGCACACTTCGACTCGCTCACGGGAGGTCCGGGGATCTCGAGCCAAGGCCCGGTCGCCGCGCCGCCAATGGGGCTCGCGGACGCGCAGACGCTGCTGGTGACCAATGACATCGGCTTGGGCTACGACTCGCTGCAATCCACGGATCGGACCGGCGTTGGCGACATCGAGCTCGGCGCGACGGCGCTACTCCTCGACTCGTTCCACGGGAGCGATAGCGCACGCGTCCATCCGCACGGACTGAACTACCGCCTCGCCTTCACGGGCCTCTATCGGTTGGGCACGGGAACGCCGAACTCGCCCGACGCACTGGCCGGCGTTGGGACCGGCACCGGCGCCAACGCTATCGAGCTCCACGCCACGTCCGACATCCTCGTCGGCCCCCATTTCTGGGCTTCGTTCACCGTTCGAGGGACGCAGCCGCTCGCCGACCAGATCTCGGCCCGCATCCCACTCGGCTTGGGCGAGGAATTCGCGCCGCTCTTCACTCGTCAGCTCGTCGGTCGTACGCTGGGTCGTGTGATCGACATCGAAGTCGATCCCCGATACACCGTGAGCGACTATGTCGGCCTGGTCGCCGAGTATCGCTACCTCAACAAGAGTGCCGACCGGTACACCGGCACCTTTGCCCTCGACTCCGCGGCGACGGGCTTCGGACCCGTGACACTGAACGCGAACATCCTGGGCACCGGCACCGCGACAACCGAGCAACGCTGGGGACTGGGCCTCACGTTCTCGACCGTGGCCTCAGCCACCCGGCACCACTCACGCATCCCCTTCGAGGTTTCCTACCTCCACTACCAGACGCTCACCGGAAGCGCCGGCGCGTTCGGCGCCCTCCCCCGCATCGGATACGATGAGGTGCGGTTCCGCCTCTATGTGCGGCTGCTGGGACATGGGGGGGCGTTCAGGCAATAGGTGGCGGGTAGCGGGTGGCGGGTGGCAACAACGCAGCGAGCCAACCGCGGGGCATCGCCTACCGGTCGGCGTCAGGGGCGACCCGCCCCTTGCTCTTCGCCCCCTGTCGTTCTGCCACCCGCCGCCCGCCACCTGCCGCCCCGAGTAGTTCCCGCGCATGCGCGCGGCTGACCTCGCGTTCCGGATCGCCGCCCAGCATCCGAGCGATCTCGTGGATCCGGGATTCGCCATCCACCACGTGGACGTCGGCCGTCGTGACGCCACCCCGTGCCCCTTTGCTGACCACGATGTGATGGTGAGCGCAGGACGCGATCTGCGGCAGATGCGAGATGGCAAAGACCTGGTGGTGCATCGCCACCCGTCGCAGTGTGCCTCCGACTTCGGACCCGACGCGTCCACCGATGCCCGCATCGACCTCGTCGAACACGAGGGTCGGCACGCGATCCGCACGGGCGAGGATCGTCGTCAGCGCAAGCATCACCCGCGACAGCTCGCCGCCCGAGGCGACCCGCGACAGCGCGCGCGCATCGTGGCCCACGTTGAGCGTGACCCGAAATTCGACATCCTCGGCGCCGTCTGGCCCCGGCTCCGAGCGGTGTTCGAGCGCGATCGCAAAATGACCGTCGACCAGACCCAGATCGGGGAGCAGTAGGTCCACCTCGTGACTCAACCGACCGGCGGCCCCTTGGCGCGCCGTCGTGAGCGCCGTCGCTGCTGAGAGCAGATGATCGCCCGCGGTCCGCTCGCGCGAGCGGAGCTGGCGCAGGTCGAACGCCGCCGAGTCCACGAGGTCGAGCTCGGCGCGCGAGCGGCGACCGGTCTCGATGACGTCCTCCAGCACGGGGCCATACTTCTTGAGCAATCGGAAGATCATGTCACGGCGCTGCTGCACCTCGATCAGCCGATCCGGATCGAGATCGACTTGCCGTGCGTAGGCGTCGGCCTCCCGGGCCAGCTCTTCGAGGGCGTAGTACCCGGTGTCGTACAGCTCTTGGAGCCGGGCCACCGTCTCGTCGATTCGCAGGAGGCCGCCGATGGCACGATGCACCTGGGCCATCCGCTCCAGGATGCCCTCGCCCTCCGTGCCGCGGCCCTCGAGCGACTCGGCCACCGTCTCGGCCAGCGACCGCAACTCGTCGGCGTGCTCCAGCCGCCGCGCCTCGTCCTCCAATCGCGCGTCCTCGCCCGGCGACGGCTTGGCATCCTCGATCTCGCGGACCACGTGCCGCAGATAGTCGGCGCGCCGTTCGGCGTCCGCGCGCCGGGCCTCGAGTTCCGTGATGTCCCCTCGCGCCTGGGCGAGTGCATCGAACGCACTGCGGACCCGGCCGGCGAGTTCCGTGGCCTCGGCAAACGCGTCCAGGATGCGTCGCTGACTGTCGGGCTCGAGTAAGCTCTGCGCTTCGTGCTGTCCGTGGATGTTCACCAGCAGCCGGCCCACCTCGGCGAGCACCCCCGCGGGCACCGTCGTCCCGTTGATCCATCCCCTCGTGCGACCCGTCAGCGTGACTTCGCGCTTCAGGACGATCCGCCCATCATCGAGGTCGATTCCCCGCTCGTCGAGCGCCGCCGCGATCTCGCTCCGGTCCTCTGTCTCAAACACGCCCTCGACAGTCGCCCGATCGGCGCCGGTCCGGACCAGATCAGAGTTTGCCCGTTCCCCCAACAACAGACTGAGCGCACCGACGATGATCGATTTCCCCGCGCCCGTCTCGCCCGAGAGCACATTCAGTCCCGGCGCCAACGGCAGCGACAGCGATTCGATGATCGCGAAGTTCTTGATGCGAAGCTCGGTGAGCATGGCCCGCCAGGTCTCCTTTCTCCTTTCTCCTTTCTCCTTTCTCCGTTCTCCTCTCTAGCGGCCGAAGGCCGCTATCCCCCGCCCCACCCGAGCTTCTTCCGCAGCCGGCCATAGTAGGTCGTCCCGGGAAACCGCACCAGCAACACGGGGCGGCCAGCGCGGCGTACTTCCAGCACTTCGCCCTCGGCAAACGTCGTCCCCACCTGGCCGTCGACCGTCACCAGCAACTCTTCAGGCCCGTCTTCCGCCCAGATCCGGAGCGCCACCGTCGGCGGCAGCACGAGCGGCCGGATAGCCAGGGTGTGCGGTGAGATGGGCGTCAGGATGATGGAATCGACCGTCGGCTCGACGATCGGTCCGCCTGCCGATAGGCTGTAGGCCGTTGACCCGGTCGGCGTGGAAAGGACGATGCCGTCGGCTGCGTAGGTGGCCACGGCCTCGCCGTTGGACGCGACCGCGAGGCGCACCACGCGGGCGAACCCGCCCTTGTGCAAGACGACGTCATTGAGTGGGTACCAGCGCCTGCGCTCCGTGCCCGTGCGATCGATTGCCCGGGCGTCCAGCGCCATGCGCGGCTCCGCGCGAAAGTCCCCGCGCGCATACCGGCACAGCGCGTCGACCATCTCGTCGCCACCGCAGCTGGTGAGAAATCCGAGCCGCCCGAGATTGACGCCGATGATGGGGACCTGGCGGCCGCCAAGGACCCGCGCTCCACGGAGCATCGTCCCATCGCCGCCCAGGGTCATCAAAACGTCCACCGGCTGTTGCGGGCCGAGCCGCTCGGCCCCTGGCAAGAGATCGTGGAGGTCGCCCTCCACGTAGATCTCGAGCTCGAGCTCCGGCGCCAAGCGGAGCACAGCCTCAAGCAGATCGGGCAGGCGGCCGTAGCCGCGGTGTCCGACCACGCCGAGGCGGATCATGCAGCGGCCCCGCGGGCGCGACTGCCGGCAGGGCCGACCGAGGCGCGCACGCACGCCGCGCGCGACGTCATCCGGCCATCGCCTCGCTCTCGTGCAACGCCCGGACTCGGTCCGCGATGCCGGCAGCATCGAGACCGACCTGCGCGAGCTGCCGCGCGCGCGGCGCCTGCTCGATGATCCGGTCCGGCACACCGTGCGTGGCGACGCGCACCGCGGCATCGAGTCCGGCAACGACACCGGTCATGTAGGCACCGAAGCCATTGACCACCGTGCCTTCCTCGACGACCAAGAGGTGTCGGTGGTCGGCCACCACCGCCGCCAGCGTCAATTCATCATGGGGCTTGAGGAACCGACAGTTGACCACGGTGATGTGGAGCCCTTCGGCCCCCAGCGTCGCCGCCGCCGCCAGCGCGGGCAGCACCGTCGTGCCGACCGCCAGCACCGCGACGTCGGATCCACGTCGCAAAACTTCCCAGGTCCCGTACGGCACGGCCGGCACGTCGGCCATCTTCGGGGGAACATCGGGAACGCTGTCGCGCGGGTATCGCAAGCAGAACGGCCCGCTCGTGTGCTCGATCCCGGCCCGCAGGAGTCCCAGCATTTCGGCGCTGTCTTTGGGCGCGGTGACGGTCATCCCGGGCACCGCCAACATGTAGGCGATATCGTAGAGCCCCATGTGCGTCGGCCCGTCTTCGCCGACCAGGCCGGCGCGGTCCATCGCGAAAACCACGGGCAGCCGTTGGAGCGCCACATCGTGAATGACGTTGTCGTACGCCCGCTGCAGAAACGTCGAGTAGATCGCGCACACGGGGCGGATCCCTTGTGTCGCGAGGCCCGCGGCGAACGTCACGGCGTGCCCTTCGGCGATCCCAACGTCGAAGAATCGCGTGGGATTCGACTTGGCGAACACCGCCGTCCCGGTGCCGCTCGGCATGGCCGCCGTGATCGCCACGACGTCGCTCCGTTCCAACCCCAGCTCGCTCAGTCCCGCCCCGAAGGCCGCCGTGTACGTCGGCTTGGGCGCCGCCGGCGGCGCGGTCCGCTGCTGCCCCGTTGAAGGATCGTGCCCAGGGGGCAGCGCGTGCCATTTCTCGCCGTGCTCGCCCGCCGGGAACCCCTTGCCCTTCTGCGTGATCACGTGCACGAGCCGCGGGCCCTTGAGCGTTCGGACGGCCGTCAACGTGTCCACCAAGGCATCCAGGTCATGACCATCGATCGGCCCGAAGTACCGGAAGCCGAGCTCCTCGAACAGCACGCCGGGCGTGAAAAAGGACTTCACGCTCTCTTCCCATTTGCGGACGAGCGTGCCGACGCCCGACAGCGGGCCGGGCGCATTGTTGACGGCAGCGCCAATGGCCGACCGGACCCGGTTGTAGAGCGGATTGCGCTGAACCGACGTCAGATACTTCGAGATCGCGCCGACGTTCGGCGCAATCGACATCTCGTTGTCATTGAGTACGACCACGATATCGCGCTCCGACGCACCGGCATTGTTCAGCCCTTCGTACGACAAGCCACAGGTCAGTGCGCCATCACCCACGATGGCGACCACTTTGAACTGCTCGCCGTGCAAATCGCGAGCGACGGCCATACCGAGGGCCGCCGAGATCGCGGTGGCGGCGTGTCCCGCGCCAAAGGTGTCGTAGGGGCTTTCCGAGCGCTTGAGGAATCCCGACAGCCCGTGCTCCTGACGCAGCGTTTCCATCTGCGCGTCGCGCCCGGTGAGCAGCTTGTGCGGGTACGCTTGGTGGCCGACGTCCCACACCAGGAGATCCCGCGGCGTATCGAACACGTAGTGCAGCGCAGTCGTCAGCTCGACCACGCCGAGCCCGGCCCCGATGTGCCCACCGGTCCGCGAGCACACGTCGATCAGCCGCGCGCGTATCTCGGCACTCAGTTCGCGTAGCTGATCACGCGTTAGAGGCTTGAGGTCGGCTGGCGACTTGATGCGAGGGAGAAGCGACATGGAGGGGAGGCGGGGGTGAGAAGCTCGGGCGAGGGACAGGCGATCGATGAGACCAGAATCAATTCTAATCCCTAGGAGCGGCCGACTGGCCCCCCGGCACCCGATCGGTCAATTCCGCCTCGCGACAGTGAACTGTGCAAGTTGCTCCAGGGCCGGCGTGAGGAAGCCGGCCTGGTCGACGGCCGCGCAGGCCTCCTGGACGAGCGCCTGGGCACGGGCGACCGCCCCATCGACGCCGAGCAGCGCCGGGTACGTGCTCTTCTGCAACGCGAGATCGCGCCCTGCGGTCTTTCCCAATTGGTCGGTCGTCGACGTGACATCGAGCACGTCGTCGGCGATCTGAAACGCGAGCCCGATGGCGGCTCCATACCGGCTCAACGCGTCGAGGGTGGTTGGCGTAGCCGCCGCGGCCAGCCCGCCGAGCCGGACGGAGGCAGTGAGCAGCGCGCCCGTCTTCGCCCGGTGCATGCGCTCCAGCTCCTCCAGCGATAGCGCCAAACCTTCGCCCTCCAAGTCGAGCAGTTGACCACCGATCATACCGCCCGCGCCCGCCGCCTGCATCAGCTCTCGAACGATGGTTCCAGCCGTCGAGTGCGGCAACCCGAGTCCGCGCGACGCGGCCGCTGCACTGCGGGCAGCCAGCGGCACCATGGCCAAACCAGCTGCTGTGGCCACGGCGACGCCGAAGACCCGGTGGACGGTCGGCCGACCGCGTCGCATGTCATCATCGTCCATACACGGCAGGTCGTCATGCACGAGCGAGTACGCGTGGACCACCTCCACCGCAGCCCCGAGATCCGTGGCGTCACCCCGACCGCCACAGGCCCGGTAGGCCGCCAAGAGGAGAATGGCCCGCAACCGCTTCCCTTCACCCAGCAGCGTGTACCGGATGGCGTCGGCCACCGCGTCGGGCATCCCGCCCAGGGCTTGCGCGCAGATGCGGCCGAGGGCCGCCTGGACCGCGGCTCGATCGACCGCGAAGGCGTCGGCCGGTGCGCCAACGACAGCGGGCATCAGGAGCGTCCCACCACCCCGCTGTCGGCCACGGTCGTGGAGGCGTCGGCGCGCAGCGGCCGGAGGGCGAACACGCCATCGACCTCCTCGACCAGAAGCGCCACCTGCGTCTCCGCCCGTCCCAGCTCGGCCGACGCACGCCGCAGCCGTTTGACCCCCTCTTCGAACAGTTTCAAGGCGCGATCGAGCGTGACGCCGTCTCCTTCCAGCTCGGCCGCGATCGCTTCCAGCCGCTCGACATCTTCCTCGAAGCTCACGCGTGCTCCTGCGACACAGGGGATGGGGATGCCGGTTCAGCCAGAGTACCGGGCGCAGCGTCGGCCGGCCACTCCGCCGCAGTCACTCGAGATGCCACGGCCTCGATGAGGCCGTCTCGCACGAGCAGTTCGAACTCATCGCCGGCCCGAAAATCGGCTGCCGCGGCCAACGTCCGCCCATCACCGCCCCGGGCAATGGCAAATCCGCGAGCCAGGACGGCCAGTGGGCTGAGCGCCTCCACCCGGCCGGCCACCCCAGCGAGATGCGACCGCCGCCGCTCCGTTAGTCGCAGCGCCGCACGGCGTGTCAGCGACCCGGCCTGCGTGAGCGAGCGCTGTGAGACGCCCAACCGTCGGCGCGCGACGCTCACGATTCGATTCGCCAGGGCGCGGACCCGGACGTCCTCCGAGGCCATCAGCGGCACCGCCACCTCGGCCGCGGCCGAAGGCGTCGGGGCCCGCCGATCCGCGACCAGGTCGCAGAGGGTCATGTCGATCTCGTGCCCCACCGCCGAAACCGTCGGGGCGCGACAGGCTGCCACGGCCCGGGCGACTCGCTCGTTGTTGAAGGCGCCGAGGTCCTCCTTGGCGCCACCTCCACGCCCCACGATCACCACGTCGGCCTTGCCCCAGCGATGCAGGCGGTCGAGCGCCGCGCACAGCGCCTCCGGGGCCCCATCGCCCTGCACGCGGGCCGGAATCACGACGATGCGGAGGGACGGCGCGCGCTGCCGCGCCACCGCCACGATGTCGTGCAGCGCGGCGCCGTCGAGGCTCGTCACGATGGCCAGACACCGCGGGAATCGCGGTAGCGGGCGTTTGCGCTCCGGCGCCAACAGGCCATCGCGCTTCAAATTCTCGAGCGTCCGCTCGACCGCTTTGCGATGCAGGCCGTCGCCCCGCGCTTCGAGCGCCGTCACCCGGAACTGCATGTCGCCCCGCGCCGGGTACACCGTGAGCTGCCCGAACGCGAGCACTTCCATGCCTTCGTCCGGCGGCGCCGGAATCGTCCGCTGATCGCCCGACCAGACGACACACCGCAATTGCGCTGCCTGATCACGCAGGGCGAAATACCAATGTCCGCTCCGATACGCCTTGAATCCGGTGACCTCGCCGCGGATCCAGAGCGGCCGAATCGCCCCTTCCAGTGTCTGTTTGCTCAACTGGGCGAGGGTCGAGACAGCGACCGCGGATTTGGGGCTCCGGCCAGGGATCTGCTCATCGAAGAGGGATGGGACCGCTCGGGGCCGGTCGGCACTCGGGCCGGTGCTTGGGCCGGTGCTCGGGCGCCCGCTGACTGGCCAGCTCCTTCCCGGCCACGATGGGCCGCCACCGCCGCCCCCGCGCCCGGCCGGCATCAGGCGACTCCAGCGCCCTGCTGCGCCGCGCGCACGGTGTTCTTCAAGAGCATGGCGATCGTCATCGGCCCGACGCCGCCAGGCACTGGAGTCATCAGCCCAGCGACCTCGCGGGCGCTGGCCGCGTCCACATCGCCGACGATGACGTAGCCGTTCTTGGCGCGTGCGTCCTCGACGCGGTTGATCCCCACATCGATCACGGTCGCCCCTCGCTTGATCATCGCACCGGTGACGAACCCTGGACGCCCGGCGGCAACGATCAACAGATCGGCCCGCCGCGTGTGCGCCGCCAGGTCGGTCGTCCGGCTGTGGCAGACGGTGACTGTCGCATTGGCCCCCGGTGCATCCTGCATCATGAGGGCGGCCATCGGCTTGCCGACGATGGTGCTGCGCCCCACGATGACACAATCCGTGCCCCGGGTCTCGACTCCCGATCGGCGCAGCAACTCCTGCACACCGGCAGGCGTGCACGGCGCGAAGCCATCGCGCTCGCCGATCAGCAGCTTGCCGACATTGATCGGGTGAAAGCCGTCCACGTCCTTGTCCGGCCGAATGCGACGGATCACGCGGTCGGCCACGATGTGCTTGGGCAGCGGCATCTGCACGAGAATGCCGTGGATCGCCGCGTCGGCGTTGAGGCGGTCCACGTGGGCCAGCAGCTCGCCTTCGGTCGTGGCGGCCGGCAACCGGATCGTCACGCTGTGCATCCCCGCCTCTTCTGTCGCCCGACCCTTGGAGCGCACGTATACGGCGCTCGCCGGGTCGTCTCCCACGAGCACGACGGCGAGGCCGGGGCGGATCCCGCGAGCCGTCAGGATGGCCGCTTCGCGGGCCACATCGGCGCGCACCTGTCGCGCGATCGAGGTGCCATCGATCAGCTCAGCGGGCAAAGTCGACCGCCCGCGTTTCACGGATCACGACCACTTTGATCTGCCCCGGATACTGCAGCTCGGCCTCGATCCGGCGCGCGATCTCGTCGGACAGCGATGTCATCCGTGCATCGTCGACCGCCTCCGGTGTGACCACCACACGCACTTCTCGACCGGCCTGGATGGCGAAGACTTTTTCCACGCCCCGATAACTCGCCGCGATGCGCTCCAGTCCCTCCAACCGCTTCACGTACGTCTCGAACGCCTCGCGCCGGGCACCCGGCCGCGATCCGGAGATGGCATCGGCCGCTTGGACAAGCACCGAGACTTCGGTCTCATGAGGCACGTCATCGTGATGAGCCGCGATGCAATTCACGACCAGGGGGCTCTCCCCGTACTTGGTCGCCACCTCGACCCCCAGCTGGACGTGCGTGCCCTCGTGCTCGTGGGTCAGGACCTTGCCCACGTCGTGCAGCAACGCCCCGCGTTTCGCCAATGCGACGTCCAGCCCGAGCTCGGCAGCCATGATGCCGGCGAGCCAGGCGACTTCCTTCGAGTGCTGCAGGATGTTCTGGCCGTAACTGGTGCGCCATCGCATCCGCCCGATCAGCTTGACCAGCTCGGGATGCAATCCGTGCACGCCGGTCTCATAGGCGGCTTCCTCTCCGGTCTCGACGATCATCGCATCCACTTCGCGCCGCGACTTGTTGACGACTTCCTCGATGCGGCCGGGATGGATTCGACCGTCGGCCACCAGCTTCTCGAGCGCGAGGCGCGCGACCTCACGGCGGACCGGGTCGAAGCAGGACACGACGACGGTATCCGGCGTGTCGTCGATGATGACGTCGACGCCGGTGGCCAGTTCGAATGCCCGGATGTTGCGGCCTTCGCGACCGATAATGCGGCCTTTCATCTCGTCGTTGGGCAGTGCGACGGCCGACGCTGTCGATTCCGCCGTGTGTTCAGCGGCGATGCGCTGGACGGCCAGTGCCACGATCTTCTTCGCCTCGCGCTCGGCGGTCCGCCGCGTCGACTCTCGGATCTCCCGCAGGCGATTGGCGGCGTCCGCCTGGGCCTCCTCTTCCATGCGGTGCACGAGCTCGGCCTTGGCGTCGGCCGCCGACATCCCGGCCAGCTGCTCGAGGCGCCGCTGCGCATCCGCGGTCAGCCGGTCGAGCTCCTGATCGCGATCCACCATTTCCTTGTGGTGGCGGGCGACGTCGGCCGCGCGGAGGTTGGTGTCCTTCTCGCGCTGGTCGAGGACGTCGAATTTCCGATCGAGGATCGACTCGCGCTCCTTGAGCCGCTTCTCCTCGCGCTCGACGTCGGCCCGGCGGTCCCGGACCTCGATCTCCCACCCCTCGCGGAGCTTCATCACTTCTTCGCGCCCGGCGAGCACCGCGCTCTTGCGAAGCGTATCCGCCTCGCGCTGCCCTTCGGCCACAATCCGCTTGGTCGTGTCTTCGGCCGACCGTCCGGCAGCGGTTTGACGCTTGACTTCGGCGAGGCGTCCGGCTCGCGTTCCAACGACCACCGACAGGACAACCAATATGCACGCGACCACGACGGCCGCTGTAATGGCGACGACTGGCATAGCGATCTATACTCCAGCGCGGCCGAGGCCGCGGCATAGTCCTAGTGCTGCCCAACGAACCTACACCCCGGTCACATCTCCACGTTTGGCGGGCGGCAGCCACCGCCGGACCTCTGAGCTGAGCGCTCGCACGTCGCCGGTCAGCGCCTGCGCCGCTTGCTCGGCTTCCATCAACTGATCCGTAATTTGCAGCGCCGCCAGGATGGCGGCCTTGCGCGGCTCGACCGCTCCTCCGCTGTTCAGTACCCGCCGTATCGCTTCATCCACGTACGCGGCGACCGCCCGTGTGTGCTCCGGTGTCGCCTCGCTGCGGATCGAATATTCGTCGCCGACGATCGATACCCGCACCACTTGCTTCGCACTCTTGCCGGTCACCGGTCGCTCCCCGGGCTAGTCGCCGCCGTTTGATCGTGTTGCTGGCGCAGGAACCGCACGCGCTCGAGCATGGCTTTTGCGCGAGCCGTCGCCGCCTCCAGTCGGCGTCGCAGCGCCACATTTTCGGCCTCGATTTCTTCGAGCCGCCGCAGATCGCCGAGCGATGTGCCGCGCGCTTCGACGGCTCGCAGCTGCGTCTCGGCCTGCAGAGCCCGCCGCCGAAAGCTAGCCAGTTCATCACCAAGGTGCCGCACCAGGAGCTCGAGCTCCCGGAATGCGGCGGTTTCAGGCCGTTCGTTGTCGGACACCCAGTTCGCTCTCCAAGGCGCGCAACAGCTTATCCCGCCGGGCCTCAACCTCTTTCTCGCGAAGAGTGTGCTCCGGGTGCCGGAACGTCAACCGCCACGTGAGGCTCCGATGTCCCCCTGGGACGGATGGGCCCCGGTACTCACTCTGGAGCTCGACCTGCTCGAGGACCTTGTCTCGCGGGTCTCTCAGGACCCGCTCGACTGCGGCGACCGTGACGCTGTCTGGGACCAGGAGGGTCACATCGACGCGTACGGCCGGCTGGCTGGGCGGGGGTTGGTAGCGGGGCCCCTCGGGTGAGCGGCTTGATTCGCTGACCTCCGTCGGTGCGTGCGCACCGGGCGGAGCAACGGGCGCGGTCTCCATCACGGCAATGGTCACCTCGATGCCCAGCGCGGGCGCGGCCCAGGGCGGGGCATCGAGGGCGACGCGCTCCACGCGCCCGACCTGTTGACCCCCGGCGCGGATGACCCACAGCGCGTCGCTCGTGTCCGCGGGCTCGAGCTCGAACGGGCCATCGGACCGCGCGACCCGAACGATCGCCTCGCCGAGGGCCCTCGCATCCCACTCATCCCAGCGCGGCGGGTCGGGCTCGGTGAAGTGCGGCGGTCGCCGGGCTCCCATGCACAACGCCGCCACCCGCACCTCTTCCCGCGGCTGCAACTCGGAGGGCGACGGGAGGAACGCGGTGCCGATCTCGAACAGCCGGAGGTCGCCTTCCATGTGGGCGAGATTGAACTCGGCCCGTCGGGCCAGCGAGGGGAGGAGGGCTCCCCTCAGATATGCTTCGGCGTCGGACAGCGGATTGGTCACGCGCACACCGCGATCGGCCGTGGGGCTCGACACGAAGGGCATTGGTCGGACCTCGAGGAATCCGCGGCCAACCAGCAGCTCACGCAGCTGCGCGCTTCGCGCAACCAGCGGGTCATCGGGCACGGTCCCCAGGCGGTACGCGCGCAGCTCATCGGGGAACGACCCGTATCCACGCAGGCGCGCGACCTCTTCGATGAGATCGATCTCGGCTTGCACGTCGACGCGCCATGGGGGGGCCGTCGCCTCCACGGAGTCGTCGCGAACGACGGTGGAGAACCCCACGGACCCCAGCAGCGCAGCGCACTCGGCGGGTGGCACGGCCACGCCGAGCACCTGGGCGGCTCGTGCCGCCCGCAAGGTCAGGGCGCGCGGCCGCACCGGCAGACTCCCGATGAGTGCCGCCGGATCGCTCGCTGCACCGCCGGCCAGCGCGATGATGAGCTTCACGGCGATCGCCACCGTCTCCTCGGGTGACGTGGGCGGCACCAACCGCTCGAATCGGAACGAGGCGTCGGTCGACACGCCGAGGGCTCGCCGCACCATGCGCACGCGCTTCGGATCGAAGGCGGCGACCTCGAGGAAGATCTCGGTGGTGTCGGGAGCGATCTCGCTCTCTCGCCCGCCGATCACGCCGGCGACGGCTTGCGCGCGCTCGGCATCGGCAATCACCAAGGCCGTGCTCTCCAGCACGCGTGCGGCACCGTCGAGCGTCGTCAACTGCTCCCCTGGCCGCGCCCGGCGGACGCGGACCTCTCGCCCACGCAGGCGGCGGAGGTCGAACGCGTGCATCGGCTGGCCGTACCCGTGGAGCAGATAGTTCGTCACGTCGACCACATTGTTCACCGTGCGCACCCCGGAGGTCGCCAGGCGGCTGACGAGCCATTCCGGGCTCGGCCCGACGGTGATCCCATGGAGGACGACGCCCAGATAGGCCGGGCAGCCTTCAGGGTCCTCGACCGTGATCCGCACGTCACCAGCCTGGGCGGACCGATCACTCCGGTTGATCTTCGGCACCGGCACCTGCTCGCCGACCGGCAGCGCCGGGAAGCGCAGCGGCCGACCCGTGGCCGCGGCGATCTCTCGCGCCACGCCCAGATGCGAGAGCAGATCCGGGCGATTGGGCATGACATCGATCACCAGTCGGACGTCGCCGACGCGCAACGCTTCGAGCAGCGGAGTCCCCGGGGCGGCCTCGGTGGAGAGCGCGAGTATCCCCTCATGGTCGGTGCCGAGGCCCAGTTCGCGCGCCGAGCAGAGCATCCCGTTGGAGAGCTGGCCCCGAATCTTGCGCCGCTCGATCGTCATCCCGTTGGGCATCGTCGTCCCGACCGGCGCGAACGGATACCGCGCGCCGGCGCTGACGTTGGGCGCGCCACAGACGACGTCCAACGGCTCGGGACCGCCGGCATCGACCTTTGCCACCCACAGGTGGTCGCTGTCCGGGTGGCGGGTCGCCTGGAGCACGCGGCCGATGACGATCGGGCTGAGGTCCGTCCGCATCGGCTCGATCGCGTC
>Ga0209415_10009689_pt1 | contig 16506 bp, 12 predicted proteins | sample PeaSoiSIISIP2007_FD_187696 | JGI IMG/M metagenome (GOLD analysis project Ga0209415, IMG submission 187696) | Peat soil microbial communities from Weissenstadt, Germany - SII-SIP-2007 (SPAdes) (version 2) | ecosystem: Environmental > Terrestrial > Soil > Wetlands > Peat | place: Germany...
GAGAGACCCTGCATTGGAAGACGCCAGCGTATATGCTTGGCACTACTGTTTCGATGACCCATTGAGCCCAAGTACCGTAAGCTACGAACGACCGCTAAGTGGCATTCAGTTCAGCGTATTCACTGATCGGTCATGGGCCGAAACCTGCCGTCGCACCCCGATGCATAACGTTGTATCCCACGCAGCTCGCGACTAGATCGGATCGTCGGCGACGCTGATGGCCAGCATTCGTGGGTCATTTCGCATCGAATACAGCCTTACGCGATTCCAGCTAGCCGTTCATAGTCATCTCCGTGATTGAACCTGAGGTCACGTTATGGATCGGGCGTTGTATTCGATCGAAGAGACCCGAGCGCGACTCGGCGGCATTTCGCGTAACAGCCTTTATGCCATGTTGCGAGCTGGCAGCCTTCCGAGCGTCGTCATCGGCTGCCGCCGCTTCGTGTCGACGGAGGCAATTGCAGCGCTGATCAAGAATTCCACGACATCGATAAGTCCATCGCAGGATGCTGTACGGTCACGCCGGCCGCTGGCTAATGCGGGCCAGGGGCTTCCTTCGAATGCCCGAATCGTCACTCGCTCTCGTAAGTCGGACGCCGGGTAAGTGATTGGACCTGCGCAATGAGCTCGTGGATGCAACGACCATGCTGCCGTCTTTTACATCGAGGAGTGTTGTCGGGTCGGTATTGGAGTGATGGCAGGATAGCGAAGTGTCCGCGATTTGCCGCAGCACGCGTCGGCGCACCGTGAACGACGGCACCCTGAGATCAACCGCCCCATCGATCACGGCGCGTCCGACGCCGCAGGAGAAGCGCTCGTTCGCCGAGGTCGCGGCGAAGCTGCGAGTATCGGAGTCGACGCTGGCGCTGATCGCGATTCGTACATTGCTTGGTTCCCAGCCGCCCGACTTGCCGCCACGCACATCGAGCAGCAATCCCGCCGTGGACCGGATCACGATCCGTCTGCGGCCGGGAGACCGGCTTGCCATCCGGCATCGAGCGGCGGAGCGGCGCATGAAGGACTCCGCCTATATCGCCGCCCTGGTCCGGGGTCATGTGGCCGCCAACCCACCGCTGGCAACCCATGAGCTGGCAGTATTCAAGGCGACCGTGTCGGTCATGGCTGCTTTCAGCCGAATCTTGGCACGGACCGCGCGGGAAGCGGCGCAGCGGGGTGTCCTATCGGGGGATCTACAGCAGGACCTCAGCCGAACTCGAGTTCTGGTATCGGACGTGGAGCGGCGCATGCATGAATTTGCCCGGGCGGCACTCGTAACCTGGGAGAGCCGCGTTGACTAGACGACTCGTCGTTCGACTCCCGACCGATGGACCGCGATCCTTCGAGGTGGTGAGTTATGGGCGTGCAGGTCCGGGAATGCCCGGTCGATTCAACCGCGCGCAGATTGATCGGATCTCGCGCACGGTCAGGCATACGCCGGAGGTCATGGTGAAGGTGACCGGCGGAGGAACGAGGAGGGGTGCGGTTGCGGCTCATTTCGCGTACATCAGCCGCCAAGGAACCTTGGAGATCGAGACCGACGAGGGTGAGCGCATCGGACGCCTGGAAGAGCAAAAGCGGTTGCTTGATGATTGGCACCTGGAACTCACCGCCGGCCAGTACCGGCGGCCGATGGACGGCGGTGCGGCGCGACGCGCGACGAAACTGGTTCACAACATCGTGCTGTCCATGCCGGCGCCGACGCCCCCGGACAAGGTGTTGGCCGCGGCGCGGCAATTCGCCCGTCAGAAATTCGCGCAACGCCGCTATGCCATGGTCTTGCACACCCACCAGCAGCACCCGCACGTGCATCTGGTCGTGAAGGCCGAGAGCGAGCTCGGCCGGCGGTTGCACATCGACAAGCAGCTCTTGCGAGATTGGCGCGAGGACTTCGCCCGGTTGATGCGCGAACAGGGTATTGCGGCCAACGCCACGCCGCGGGCCATTCGAGGCGTTAACAAAACAAAACGCCGGGAGGGAATCTTCAAAGCTCACCTTTACGGCAAGTCCACCGTGATACACGAACGCATGATCGGCGTCGCGACAGAGCTGTACCGCTCCGGAACGGTCGAGGGCCCAGCGGCACAAAGGCTTGAGACCCGCAAATCGCTGGTATCGGCCTGGATGAAGGCCGCCGAGGTGCTCGACGAGCAGGGCGAGGTGATCCTGGCGGGCGAGGTTCGTTACTTCGCAACGCATCTCCCGCCCGTCCTCACCGACCGCCAACGCTTTGCCGGGCAATTCATTCGATTCAAGGAGCAGCAGCATCGGGCCAAACCGGAGGGACCCGTGCGCGGCGATCCCAAGGTCCAAGAGCGGACGCTGTAGGTCAGCGGGCCGCCTTCCGCGAATCCCGCAGAGCAGGCAACTAGACCTTGAGGACCTTGAGGATGCGCTTTAGAGCGGCGAAATCAGAGGGATTGCGTGTGTAGAGCGGCAATCCATTTGCTGCAGCCGTCGAGGCGATGAGCAAGTCCGCGAGGCGTGCCCTGCTGGATTGTCCGGCTGCCCGCGCGGCAGCAAAGACCCTACCGTACATACGGGCCGATTCCGCATCGAATGGCAACGGATCCCAGGTGGCTGTCGCCCACTGCAAACGATCCTGGCGTCGAGCGCGCTCATCTTTATTTTCGGTTGCATGTGGGCCTGCGGCGAGTTCGGCCAGCGTCACCGCAGTAATCGCGGATTCATCAGGAAGTTGGTCAGCTGTGATCTGGTCGTGATCGATCAGAACGGACGTGTCCAGTACACCGCGACTCGCCTCAGTCATGAGGGCGTGGATCAACTACGGCATCGAGATCTGCACGGAATTGCGCGGCATCGATCCGGGCGGCATTTCCTGCAGCATCCGCGATGGCCGCGCGAGGCACGAAGCGACGTCGCTTAATGGGCCGCAATTCTCCGACAGGCGTGCCATTTCGGCTAACGATGATCGTTCGTCCGGCCTCCACTTCACGGAGCACTGCGGCGGATTGATTGCGAAGCTCTCGCTGAGTGATGGTACGGATTTTCATAAACCGAACTGTAGCACACTGTAGCACACTGTAGCAAGTGCGCCGGTCGAACCCTTATCGATCCTGCCGGCCGCGGAATTTTTCCAGGTCAGCGGGCAGCCTTGCGTCTGATGGGCGTGACCTTCTGCGCGCCGTTTTCGATGTCCAGCAACAGCGCCGTCCAGGTTTCCAGCGCCGCCCGGCGCTCGTTGAGATAATCGTGGGTGTTGTAGGTGCCCTCGACTCCGCGCAGCTTGTGACCCAGACAGCGTTCGGCCACTTCGCTGCGGACGCCGAGAGACGCGAGATGCGTTCGCATGGTGCGGCGCAGGTCGTGCAAGGTGAAGTGCTCGAGTCCGTGCTCGACTGCGGCAAGCGCCGCATTCAAGGTGTCGATACCCAGATGCAACACCCGCTGGCGCGGGTCGCGCCGGCGCTTCGGCAAGACGAACGCGCTACCGCCTGCAACCTCGCGCAACGATTTGAGCCAGGATGCGACAGGGGGCACCAGAGGGATCGTGAGCGCTTCGCCGCTCTTGGTTCGCCTCGCCGGCAGCCGCCAGGTTGGCGCTGCGCCGTCGAGATCCAACTCGCTCCATTGGGCACCCAGCAACTCGCCTTTGCGAACGCCCAGGGCGAGCAGCAGCTTGACGGCCAGCAGGTTGGCGCCGCCGAAGCTCGGGGACTCCCTTAGCGCCTTGAAGAGCTGCCCGAGCTCCTCGACGGTGAGTGCCCGCTTGCGTGCCCGTTCGGGGCCGCCCGCATCGCTCTGATCGAAGTCCGCTACGGGATTGCTCGTCAGCGCATGCCGGCGCACGCCGAAGCGGAACACGCGCCGCATGAAGCGCAGCAGATCGTTCGCCGCGGTGGGCGCACTCTTGCGGACTTGTGCGAGGAGCCGGGCGGCATCAGCCGCGGTGATTTCGGCGGGCACACGCTCTGCGAACGCCGGCAGCAGGTATTTATCGAGGTGACGTCGCGGCACCTCCGGGTGCCTGAGACGCTGATCGATCTCCGTGCTGTACCAATCCTCCGCGAGCTCGCGAAACGTTTGGCGCGCCTTTTGGGCGGCGATCGCGGCCCGTTGCGCTTCTTCGATCTCTTGCTTGGCAAACAGCGGATCGCGCCGCTTGTCGAGCATCAGGCGCTTCTCCCGCGCCTCGATGCGCGCAGCGGCGAGACTCATGTCGGGGAAGTTGCCGAGGGTCATCCAGCGTTCGCGGCCGGCGAAGCGATAGCGGAACATCCACGCGGCTCCCTCGCGCGTCTGCTTCCTGAAGTACAGGCCATCGCCGTCGCTGAGCAGCACCTTACCGCCGAAGCGGTGTGCGCGCTCGACCGAAAGAGAGTTGAGTTTTCCGGACGCCATGTGGACCCCCGGATGCGTAGCTAGATTGCTAGATTTCGTGAATGCCGCGTGGCTAGAAAATCTAGCTACGCATTTAGCTACGCACCCGGCCACAACACTAGCCCCGACAAGGGAAAACGTCCAGAGACAATAATTGTCGCAAAACCCTAGTTTTGCAGGGGTTTCAACCGGTTTTCGTAGACAACCCGCGACAGCCGAAGACAGCCGAAAACACTATTCGATATTCTGCACTTGCTCGCGCATCTGCTCGATCAACACTTTCATATCGACCGCCGTCCGCGTGGTTTCGATGTCCTGAGATTTCGACGACAACGTGTTGGCCTCGCGATTCAATTCCTGCATCAAAAAATCCAAGCGACGGCCGGCCGGCTCCGGCCCGCCGAATGTCATACGAACCTCCGCGACATGACCGCGCAGCCGGTCGATTTCCTCGTCGACGTCGAGTCGTTGCGCAAGAATGGCGAGTTCCTGTTCGAGCCGCACGTGATCCACTTCGCTGGCGAGCTGTGCGATGCGCTCGATCAATTTCGCGCGCATGCGGGCACGCACCTCAGGCAGCCGCTCCGTGACCCGTGCGGCGAAATCGTGCAGGCCCGCGCACCTCTGCTCCAAGGCGTCCCGCAGGCGCCCGCCTTCGCTGTCGCGAAAACGCGCGAGCTCCGCCAGGGCTTCGCCGAGCAAGGAGTGCGCCGCCGCGATCAGGGGTGCCGTGTCGCGGCTGTATTCGCGGACCACTCCGGGCCAACGCAGCAGATCCATGACGTCGATGCGTGCGGCCCCGCCCACCTGCGAAGCGATTTGTTGGGCTCGCAATGCCAGCGAGGCGAGCAAATCCGCGTCGACCTCGAGTGATGTCGCAACAACGGCGGGTCGAAAGTGCAACGCACATTCGACCTTGCCGCGTCGCACGGCGCCGGCGATCGCCTGGCGGAAATCCGCCTCGGCCGTGCGGAATTCCTCGGGCAATCGGCAGCCGATTTCCAGAAACCGGTGATTGACCGTCTTCAGTTCCCAAGCGAGCAGGCCCCAGGGGAACTGTCGTTCGCGCCGCGCAAAGCCGGTCATGCTACGAATCATAGGGGTCCACGCCAGGAAAATCGGCCATAATCCTAACTTCAGTCTATCGGAAAGTCTTAGGAGCTGTCATTGCAGATCGAGACCGCGGATGTGAGCCTTATCGGCCATCGCGAGGAAAACCAGGACCGGGTAGCGGTGGCGGCGGCCGATCAGTCGGTGCTCCTGGCGGTCATCGATGGCATGGGCGGGCATGCCGAGGGAGCACGCGCCGCCGAGACGGCGCTCGCGACTCTGCTCGAAGCTTTCTGGCAAACGCCGCATCCTATTTTCGATCCGTTGGGGTTTCTGCATTTGTCGCTGGGCCGTGCGCATGAAGAGGTGGTCAAGTTGGGTGTGGGCTTGAGCGTCGAAGCGAGACCGCGCGCGACCTGCGCGGTGTGTTTGGTACAGGGCGCCGCCGCCTATTGGGCTCATGTCGGCGACAGCCGCGTTTATCAATTGCGGCAGACTCAGGTCTTGGAGCGCACCCGCGACCACAGTCACGTCGAGGTATTGCTGCGGGAGGGCTTGATCACGGAAGCCGAAGTGCACGGCCACCCGATGCGCAACTACGTCGAGTGCTGTCTCGGCGGCGACGCGGCGTTGCCCGAGATGAGCATATCGACTCGTCGGCGTCTGAAGGCCGGCGACGTTTTATTGCTTTGCACCGATGGCTTATGGGCCAACATGCGCGATAAGGACTTCGTGCGCTTCGCACAAGCGGCAGGCAAATCTTTGCGCGATGCGCTCATGGACCTAGGAACGCAAGCGGTGGCCGCAGCCGCTCCCTACAGCGACAACACCAGCGCCGCTGCGCTGCGCTGGCGCGCGGCATGAGTGTGCGCCCAAGCGGTCGAGCGCCCGAGGAATTGCGGGCGCTTTCGTTCGTGAGAGGCTACACGTCGCATGCGGAAGGTTCCGTGCTGGTCGGATTCGGCGCCACTCGGGTGCTGTGCACCGCCAGCATCGAGGAGGGCGTGCCCTCCTTCTTGCGCGGCAAAGGGCAGGGCTGGGTTACCGCCGAATACGGCATGCTGCCTCGGGCCACGCACACGCGCTCGGCCCGCGAGGCGGCGCGCGGCAAGCAAACCGGCCGCACGCAGGAGATTCAGCGCTTGATCGGACGCGCGCTGCGCGCGGTGGTCGATCTTAAGGGATTGGGCGACCGCACCGTCACCATTGACTGCGATGTGCTGCAGGCGGACGGCGGCACCCGAACGGCGGCGATCACCGGCGGATACGTGGCGCTGGCCGACGCCATCGATCACTTGATCAAGAAGCGCATTCTCGGTGCGAATCCACTGCACGGGCAGGTCGCCGCCGTCTCGGTGGGTATTTACCGCGGCGTAGCGATTCTCGATCTGGACTATGATGAGGACTCCAATGCGGAGACCGACATGAACGTGGTGATGAACAGCGGCGGCGGCTTTGTGGAGCTGCAGGGCACGGCCGAGGGACACGCCTTTAGGCGCCACGAACTCGACCAGTTGCTGGACCTGGCGACCCAGGGCATTGCGCGATTGCATGAAGCACAGCAGAGTGCCCGCGCCGCGTAGAAAACTCGTCATCGCCACGGCGAACCCGGGTAAGTTGCGCGAAATCCGCTCGTTGCTTGCCGACTTGCCGTTCGATGTTTACTGCCAATCGGCGCTTGCGGTAGCGCCCGCCGAAGAGACCGGATCGAGCTTCCTGTCGAACGCTTTGTTGAAGGCGCGGCACGCCGCGGCCGCGACCGGTGCGGCGGCGATCGCGGACGACTCGGGCCTCGAGGTGGACGCGCTCGGCGGCGCGCCCGGGATTTATTCGGCCCGTTATGCCGGGGCCGGCGCCGATGATGCCGCGAACAACGCCAAGCTGATCGCCGCGCTCGCAGGCGTGCCGGTGGCGCAGCGCCGGGCCCGCTATCGATGCGCCGTGGTGTTCGTCGATGGGCCGCACGACCCCATGCCGCTGCGCGCGGAAGGAGTTTGGGAAGGCTACATACGCGATGCGCCTCGCGGCTGCGGCGGCTTCGGATACGACCCCTATTTCTGGCTGCCCGATCTCGAGCGGACCGCGGCGGAACTCGCGGCGGAGGAAAAAAATCGGCGCAGCCACCGCGGTATGGCGCTGCGCTCGCTGCGCGAACAACTGGCCGCGCGCACATGAACGCCGCGGTGCCGCTCGCCTTGTATGTTCACATGCCTTGGTGCGTGCGCAAATGCCCCTACTGTGATTTCAATTCGCACCAGCTGAAATCGGCGTCTCCGCCGAGCCACTACATCGATGCCTTGATTCGTGACTTCGACAGCGAACTGCCGGGCTTCGAGGGCCGCAGGATCGACACGGTATTTTTCGGCGGCGGTACGCCCAGCTTATTCCGTCCCGACGAATTTGCGCGTTTGCTCGAAGCGCTGCGACAGCGGATCGCGTTTGCGGGCGACGCGGAAATCACTCTAGAGGCGAATCCGGGCACCGTGGAACGCGGCCGCTTCGCCGGCTATCGCGATGCGGGCATCAATCGAGTTTCGCTCGGCGCCCAGAGCTTCAAGCCGCGCGCGCTCGAGCGCTTGGGACGCATACATACGGCCGAAGACACGCACCGTGCGGTGGAGGAGCTGCGCGGTGCCGGCATCGATAATTTCAACTTGGATTTGATGTATGCCCTGCCTGGGCAGGGGCTCGAGGAAGCCATCGCCGATGTGCGCGCCGCCTGCGCGTTGCGCCCTGCGCACATCTCCTACTATCAGCTCACGCTCGAGCCCGGCACCGTATTTCACGCCCGCCCCCCGCCGCTCCCGGATGAGGATCAGGCGTGGATGATTCAAACCGAATGTCAGCAGATACTCGCGGCTGCGGGATTCGAGCAATACGAGGTTTCCGCCTATGCGCAGCGCGGCGCCCGCTGCCGGCACAATCTCAATTATTGGCTGTTCGGCGACTATGTGGGCTTGGGTGCAGGCGCGCACGGAAAGATCAGCGCTGCACTGCCCGATCGCATTTTGAGAACCGCCAAGCCCAACCAGCCGCGGGAATATCTTGACCGGGTGAGCGGTTCACCGGCCACAGCCTGCTCGGCGGCCATCAGTTGCCCGGCACCGATCGGCGAGCGCAAATACATCGCTGCCGCGGATCTGCCGTTCGAATTCATGCTGAATGCCCTGCGTCTCAACGAGGGATTCGCGATTCGCGACTTTGAGTGCCGGACAGGCCTGCCCGTGAGTTCGATTGAACCCGCACTTCGCCGTGCAGGCGATCGGGGTCTCATCGAGGCCGACGCCGACCGTTGGCGGCCCACCGAAGTTGGCGCCAGATTCTTAAACGATCTGCAGGCGAGTTTTCTCGCATAAGTTTATGCACACCGGGCTTTGAACCCCCTGCAGAAGGGCACCTACAGCACATTGCATTTAGATTACGTCAGATGAGTTTCATAAGTAATTGAAATATAAATAGTAATTGACTTGTCTATTTTTTGATCAAGTTAACAATTATGCGAATTTCAGCTATGTGACACGGCGGAATTCGCTCCCGTCCACAGATTTATCCACAGATATTGTGGACAAGCGAATCAGGGAATGGATGCCCCAATGGGCCAATTCGCCTCGCTTGTTGAAGTTGCAGGTTTGAGATAAGGTACGCGGCCCTGTTTTTGACAGGGTAACTGGCGTGGCGATGTGTGTTCGGAAATTTAAAGAACACGTCGATTCTGCCGTCGAAGACATACGAGGTTCCTATGAAAGCCGGCATTCATCCCGAATACCATGACATCAACGTCACTTGCACCTGCGGGAACAAGTTCCAGACTCGCTCGACCATCGCACACGACTTGCAGGTAGAGGTCTGCTCGAATTGCCACCCGTTTTACACCGGCAAGCAGAAAATTGTGGATACCGGCGGTCGTGTCGACAAATTTCGCAAGAAGTACGCGACGGCCGCTCCAAAAGCATAGCTTAAGAGCTCCATCTCGAAGCTTCCCAGGCGAGATTTCATTTCCGCCCACGCAAGTCGGTTCGCTTCGCATTGCGATACTGCGCACAGCGTGACGCCGCGCACGGCGTGATGTCTCGCACGGCGCGATGCTGCGCTTGGCGTATGTGCTTGATTCCGCTCAACGGCCGTGCAAGGCTGCGAGCCCATCAATCAATGGAATATCATTCCCGTCGGAAAAGCGCATGAGCATCAAATACGAACTCAAGAATCTCGCGAACGGAAAGGCTGGTGTGCTCAACGGCATCGGCGGAACGATCGGACCCAACGTGCTCGATATTTCGCACCTGACCAGGGATTTTGGAGTTTTCACCTACGACCCCGGTTTCATGGCCACAGCCAGCACCGAAAGCAAGATCACGTATATCGACGGGGATGCGGGCGAGTTGTTGTACCGCGGATATCCGGTCGAGCAGTTGGCGGAAATGTCCAGCTACCTGGAAGTCGCCAATTTGCTGCTCAACGGTACCTTGCCCACCAAGACGGAGCTCGACGCATTTCAGCGTTCGATCATGCGCCACACCATGATCAACGAGCATTTGCTGCGTTTCTTCCAGGGGTTTCACCACGACGCGCACCCGATGGCGATGGTTTCGGCGGTGGTTGCATCGATGGCTGCCTTCTACCATGACACAACCGACATCCACGATCCGCGTCACCGGGAAATTTTCGCGCATCGCATCATCGCCAAATTGCCGACGATCGCCGCGGCGGCCTACAAGCATACCCTCGGTCAACCGTTCGTGTATCCGCGCAATGATCTGCGTTACTGCGCGAATATGCTCAATATGTTCTTTGCGGTGCCCTGCGAGCCCTACGCGATCGATCCTATCGTCGCCGAAGCACTCGATTTGCTGTTCATCTTGCACGCCGACCACGAGCAAAACGCCAGCACCTCGACGGTGCGGTTGGCGGGAAGCACCGGAGCCAACCCCTATGCGGCCATTTCCGCGGGCGTGTCCGCGCTTTGGGGCCCTGCGCACGGCGGAGCCAACGAGGCGGTACTTGCCATGCTGGACGGCATCGGTTCAGCTGCGAACATCGACAAATTTCTGGCGCGAGTCAAAGACAAGTCCGACGGCATACGTTTGATGGGTTTCGGCCACAGGGTCTACAAGAACTTCGATCCACGCGCCAAGATCATCCGCAGCATGTGTTACCGGGTACTCGATAAACTGGGCAAGAGCGACAACCCGCTGTTCGAGCTGGCGTTGAGACTCGAGGAGATCGCGCTGCACGACGAATATTTCGTATCCCGCAAGCTGTATCCAAATGTCGATTTCTATTCGGGGATTATCTACAGCGCAATCGGGATTCCACGTTCCATGCTGACGGTGATGTTCGCGATTGCGCGCACCGCGGGATGGGTCGCGCATTGGCAGGAAATGGTCTCTGATCCGAACATGCGAATCGGCCGGCCGCGCCAGTTGTACACGGGAGCCGCGAAAAGGGACTACCTGCCGATCGAAAAACGCTGATCATGCCGGCGCCGGTTTATTCCCGATGGCCGGCGCCGCTGTTTTTTGCCGCGGCCTGCGCGTTGGCCAATGCGGCGGCGGCCTCTTCGAGCGACGCGCCGCCCGATAGAAAATACTGTGCCGAATCGGCGGGGCCGGTGGCGCTCGGCAGTGCGCAATGGAACGGTTGGGGCCGAGGTCTGGAGAACACGCGCTACCAACCGGAACCCGCGATCCGAGCGAGCGACGTACCCAAGATTGCCCTGAAGTGGGCGTTTGGCTATTCCGGCACCGCGGTCGCCGGTCAACCAACCGTCGTCGATGGACGGGTGTTCGTCACGAGCGCCGCCGGCCGGGTCTATTCGCTCGACTCCAAAACCGGCTGCATCTATTGGACCTACGATGCCCCTGCAGGGGTGCGCACCGCCGTCTCGATCGGCGAGTTCGGACCGCCTAAAAAGCTGCCGCGGCCGACTAAATCCAAGCAGAAGCGCGGGCTTGCACATCTCGAGGTGCGAAAGGCGCCGAGCGCCGTCTTCTTTGGCGACGACCGGGGCGTGGTGTATGCGCTCGACGCGGAGCGAGGCACATTGCTTTGGAAGACGCAGGTCGATGCGCATCCCATGGCCCGCATACAGGCTGCGCCGACGCTGTACCAAGACCGGCTGTACGTGGCTGTCGCCTCGAGCGAACCCGGTGCGGCGGGCGACGTGAGTTACGCTTGTTGCACTTTTCGCGGCAGCGTCGCGGCGCTCGACATCGCCAATGGCCGGGTGCTGTGGAAATCCTACTTGGTGAACGAGGAGCCGCGGCCCTACGGCAAAACCTTAGCGGGCAATCAAGAATTTGGGCCTGCGGGCGTGCCGGTTCTGGCCTCGCCGACCGTCGATATCGACCGTGGCTTGGTATACGTGGCCACCGGCAGCTCGTATACCTCGATCGATCAGCCGCTGGCCGATGCCATCGTCGCGTTCAGCCTCGCCGACGGCAGCCTGCGTTGGGCCAAGCAACCCGCGCCGAAGGAAGCCGCCGCCGGGTTCGACTCCTCGCCGATACTTCGCACCTTGAGCAACGGCAAGCAAGTCATTCTGGCGGGACAGCGATCCGGGCTCATCACGGGACTCGATCCCGATCGGGCCGGTGAAGTTCTCTGGCAAACCAAAATATCCGAGGCCAAGGCGGTCGGCGGCGTCGAATGGGGTACGGCTGCGGACCACCGCAACCTCTACGTCGCGCTCTCCGGCCTTACCACCGAAGCTCCCGACATGTCGGGCAGTCTGACAGCGCTCGATTTGAAGACCGGGGCGAAGCGTTGGCAGACGCCGGCGCCAACACCCGAGTGCAGCTGGGGCACACAAGGTTGCGCGCACGCGCAGGCGCAGGCGGTCACCGTCATCCCCGGCGTCGTCTTCTCCGGATCCATGGACGGGCATTTACGAGCGTATTCGATCATCGACGGCAAGATTCTGTGGGACACGGATACCGCAAAGGATTTTGCGACCGTCAATGGCGTCAAAGCGAGCGGCGGATCGCTCGATCAGGGCGGAGCAACGATCGTCAACGGGATGGTTTACGTAAATTCCGGCTCGGGTCCGCGCGACGGCGCGCGCGTCGGCCAACCGGGCAATGTTTTGCTCGCATTCTCCGTCGACGGCAAATAGGAATCACGGGCATTTCCATGACACCATTCCAACGGCTCCCCTTTCTGGTTTTCTGCATCGGTATCGCCGCGTGCTTTTGCCTGCCGGCGCCGGTGGGCGCCGCTGCCGGGCCGACCGGTGACTCGGTCGCGCCGATCGAAAATTCCGTGGTCAAGGTGTTCGCGACCATGCGCTACCCCGATCCCTTCAAACCGTGGACTAAACAAGCGCCCAGCGAGATAACCGCTTCGGGCGTGGTGATCGAAGGCAGGCGCATATTGACCAATGCCCACGTGGTTCTGTACGCCACTCAGGTGCAGATCCAAGCCAATGCGGCCGGTGACAAGTTGCCGGCCACCGTGGTGGCGGTTGCCCCCGGCATCGATTTGGCCGTTTTGCAGCTCGACGACCCGGCCTTTTTCGACACCCATCCGGCGCTTGCGCGCGCCAGTGAGTTGCCGCAGATCAAGGACGCGGTGCTGGCGTACGGCTTTCCCACGGGAGGCACGTCGCTGTCTATCACCAAGGGAATCGTTTCGCGAATCGAGTTCGTGTCCTATAACTTTCCCGTATCGGGACTGCGCATCCAAATCGACGCCGCAATCAATCCGGGCAATAGCGGGGGGCCCGCGATAGCCGGCGACAGAATGATCGGCCTTGCCTTCAGCAAGCTCGGCGGGGACACCCAGAACATCGGATACATCATCCCCAACGAAGAAGTCGATCTTTTCTTGAAGGATATCGCCGACGGCCACTACCACGGCAAACCGGCGATGTATGACGAGCTGCAGACGCTCGAGAATCCGGCGCTGCGCGAGTATCTGAAATTGGACAAATCTGTCGAAGGAATGGTGGTTCACCGTGCCTACCGGACCGATGCCTCGTATCCGCTGAAGGAATGGGATGTCATCACGCACATCGGCGATACCCCGATCGACAATCAGGGAATGATCAGACTCGGAAAGGAGTTGCGCGTTCATTTCAGCTATTTGGTTCAACGGCTGGCCAAGGACGATAAATTGCGGTTGACCGTGGTGCGTGCCGGCAAAGTATTGCAGATCCAATTACCGGTGTCGGCGCAGCATCCGACGCTGGTGAGCGATTTGCACGGCAGCTACCCGTCGTACTTCATCTACGGGCCGCTGGTGTTTTCCACGGCCACTTGGCAATTCGTATCCAGTCTCGAAAGCAACACCGGCATGATGCGTGTGCTGGGATTCGTCAAAAGCCCGCTCGTGAGCCGCGCTCTAGATCCCCCGGATGCCGAGCTCGAGGAACTCGTCGTGGTCTCTTCGCCGTTTTTCCCGCACAAAATCGCCAACGGCTATTCAAATCCCGCCGGCTCGGTCGTCCACTCAATTAATGGCACGCACATTCGCAGCTTGCGCCAGATGGTCGCGCTGCTGCGCGATCTCAAGGACCCGTTCGTGACCATCGAATTCGATCAAAAGGGCGGGGAAGCGCTGGTATTCTCGCGGCAAGCAATCATGGCCGCCACCGATGAGATCCTGACCGACAACGGCGTGCGGGCCCAAGGGTCGCCCGACACGTTGGCCGTGTGGCAGGGGAAAGCCGCTAATTGATCGGTCGCATCGGCGCCGGCCGGCGGAGCGCCGGCGAGGAAGCGTTGCGGCTCCCTCGCCGGCTTGGTGTCAATATCGATAGGTGGCGGTCAGACCGATGGTCCGCGGCCGCACGCCGCGCCCGTAGTAGAGATTGTCGGTGGTCGGACTGAGCTCACTGGCGCCCGTACCCGGCGGGCCCGCAGTGGGAGCGATGTCGCGCGATTCGAACTCTAAGGGGTGCGCATTTGTCACGTTGTTGGCGTATGCCGATACGTCGAAGCCGCTGAAGCGTAGTCCCGCCCGCAGCGACAGATTATTGAGGACCGGCAGTCCTGGAATGGTGTTGTCAAACAGCGCGTTGTTCGGGTCCTGTCCCTGCAGCAGCGACTTCTGGGTGGTCGAGTGCTGAAAGTCCGCGCGCACGTACGGCAGGCGGCCGGCCCATTCGGGAAAGTGATATTCGGTCGAGGCCGTGAACGACCATGGCGCACCCAAGAGCGCATCGCCGTCGGTGGCGATGGGTCTCGAGGGGATTGCGCCGGCCGCGGACGAGATGCAGCTCAAGGTGGCATCGTCGTACGACTGAGAGCCGGCACAGGAGGTCTTGGTCAACCGGGCGTCGGTGTAGGCCGCCGTCACATCGAAGGTCAGCGCTTCGATCGGCCTGAAGAGCACTTCGATGTCGCCGCCCTCGCTCTTGGCCTTGCCGAGGTTGGCGGTGAATTGCTCGCCGCAGGCCGGCAAGTACACGTTCTGCTGGATGTTGCTCCAATCGATGTAAAAGAGACTGGCGTTGATCTGCAGCTTGTGATCGAGGAACGTGTTCTTGCTGCCGATCTCGTAGCTCCACAGGCTGTCGGAGGAATACTGTCCCGGAACCTGTGAGATTCCGAGTGACGTCAGGTTGCTTTGACAGATATCGCCGACGCCGACGTTGGGGCCGCCGGGACGGAAGCCCTTGGCGGCGCTCACGTACTCGAGATTGTCGTGATCGGGCTGCCACGACAGCACGGCCTTCGGCGTCACGGAATTTTCGGTGGCGCTCGAGGAGGTGATGATGGTGGTGCCCAGGAAGCCGCCCGTTTCCGCGACCGTACCCGTGTAATTCAGTCTCGAGAAGCGCAGTCCCGCCGTGGCCTTGAAGGTGTCGGTCAATTTGAAGGCAAGCTCGCCGAAGGCCGCGATTTGCTTGTCGATGACCTGGTCGACCGGTCCATTGTAGATGAGCCCGCCGGGGCAAGGAAACGCGCCGCAGACCGGCACCGGCACTGGGGGAGGCGTAAAGGCATTCACTTCGGCATTGAGCGTCGGATCGTAAATGTTCTCGGGTACGTTCTCGCTCAAGTGAGAGTAAAAGAGCCCGCCGTTCCACACGATGCGCGACTCCGTATCCTTGGAAGCGAGGCGGATTTCCTGGTAGAAATTGCGCTGATTGTCCTGAAAGGTCGCCCAGCCCCGGTCGCCCGGTTGAGGAAACCCATTGGCCAATTCGCCGAAGGAGGCCCAGGTCGCACGCAGATACTGGGTGTAATCGGAGATCGCCTGCTGATTGCGATTGTAATAGGCCGTGTTCGAGAACAGCGATGCGAAGCCCAAGTCCCACTTGACCCTGATGGCGCTCAAGGTGAACGGGTCGTCGCTCGGGTTGGTCCCCGCGTTGCCGTTGAGATAGACGGTCGAGCTTGGACTCGAGATTGGAATCCAGTAAGCCGCAGTGTCACTGATCTGCAGCCGCTGGAAATAAACCGACGGCGTGATCTCGAGGGCATCGTTCACCTGCCATTTGACGGCGAGGCGCGCCGTCAACGTATTCCACGAGTTCGCATTCGACTCGGTGGTGTCGCCGTTGTACACCGGGGTGGGCAGAAGCACGGTGTTGTTGGGCGAGAGCGTGTAGCCGACCCGATCGACCCAGCCGCCATCGCGGCGGTACGAGACACTGGCTCGAAAGGCGAGCACGTTATCGATGATGGGCGCGCCGAACGCCGCGCCGCCCTCGTAGCTCGGCGAGCCGCCGTCGGTTGTCGCAATGTCCGCACGCGCGTAGCCGGTCGCTTTGCTGAGGTCGGGCTCGGGCGAGATAAAGCGCACCACGCCGCCCTCGGCGCCGGCGCCGAACAGCGTGCCCTGCGGACCGCGCAGCACTTCGACGCGATCCAAGTCAAAGAGCTGCGGAAAGGCATTGATTGAGCCGAAGCCGATGTGGCGAGTCTGAATCGGCGTATCGTCGATGTAGATGCCGGTGGTCGAGGTGCCGGCCGTCGAATCGACGCCGCGGATATTGATGTCGGAACCCTCGTCATTGTAATTGCCGGCCGAACTCATGCCGTTGCGCTGAAAATTCAGGCCGGGGGAGAGGCGCGACAGGTCGTCGATGTTCCTAAGTCCCTGCTCGTCCATCTTTTCCTGACTGAAGGCGATGACGCTGACCGGGACGTCTTGCAGTCGCTCGCTGCGGCGGGT